>JAABUL010000496.1_pt1 | contig 83646 bp, 61 predicted proteins | sample 5559151 | NCBI WGS metagenome assembly JAABUL01 (sample SAMN10711876, study PRJNA513368) | rock metagenome | isolation source: Antarctica rocks | place: Antarctica: Victoria Land, Pudding Butte sud
GAGTTTCAGCGGGTGGAGGAGGATGCGTTGTTGGGGGAGGGGGGTATGGAGTAGACATCTATAGCTCTTGTCGAGAGTTCTCGTGATCTTCCACATGGGGACTGTTAGAGAGCTGATAGGCAGTACATTTATTGTCCTATATTTATCGTGTCTCTATATTGGTTCTAAGGCTTTCCACTTGCACAAACAACACCGCCCATCTCGTGACGAAGTCGCAACCTGCTAGAACAGTCTCCACGATCTTCTCCAAACCCCAAGTCCGTCAGTTCGAAAATTGCCGAAGACGCGATCTGGAGATTCGCTCTCGTATTAACGGTGTTGGTTTTTCTTTCCGCAAGAGTCAGATCGCACCCAAATCCGTCCGAAGTCGAAGTGAGGTCCCCTGCTCGGCATGAACAGCCGAAATTTGGTCTCGATCCTTCAACGTCAGCTGGATTCTGGATTCTCCTCACATTTGGTACAGTTTTTCGTCGTTCGTTGCGGTGACAGATCGACGGTCTTCCGCATCGCACCGATGACACGTCCATCAATGCTACCACTGGTAACAGGAACTCTCCCCCGTGGGAGACTTCGAGCTGGCCGGACACATTGGACGAAGAAGAGCAAGTGTTCAGGCCTCCCACGGCTCAACCCGGTCTAGACAACCACGCCTTAGCGCCATATCGAGACTAACGATGTATTCCCCCTTTCCTACTGTACCCGCAAATCTAAAAACATTCCTCATCACAGATGGCGGCGGATTTTGGTAGACCCTTGACAAGGTCCGCCTGTCACGCAACCGTTCAATGGAAACTCCGTAGGGTCTATCGAGGATCCTGGTCAGAGCGCAGAGGTAGGCCCGGTTGAACTTCTCCTCTCATCTACGTTCGTAGTTTGTTGTTCCTTCTGCTGTATCCTTATAGGGGGCGCCGTTGATCTGCAGTATTTGCTTGCTTCTCGAGACGACTTTGCCCAACGCTCGGACTGGTGCTTCGTGGACGCTTTTGCTCGCGGACGATCTTGGTCTCGTACTCTACACTCCACTGGTCCACGCCGATCTTATACCGCAAAGATGGCCGACCCAGTCTGCTACACCATCGGCAACGACTACGTCTCCTCCACGAACCAGTACTTCCCCTGCGGCAGCAACTCCGCGAGCGGCGGAAAGGCGCAACCATGCTGTTTCGCAGGCGACTACTGCCTCGAAGACAGCATCTGCCAATACACGCGCGGCGGCGTGCTCAACGGCACAGGCTACTACATGGCCGGCTGCACCGACTCCAGCTGGGCCGACCTCGCCTGCCCCAAACAATGCTCCTCCGAGTACGGTTCAGATATAATCTACAACTCCGCTGAAGCGAACTGGAACTGCTGCTCCAGCGGCAAGGGATTCCTCAACTGCCAACAACCCAGCAACCTAGTGGTCGACGCTCCCGCGCCCTCAGATCTAAGCACAATCCTCCACCTCTCCACCCCCCTCCCTTCCTCCGCAGCTACCACGGGTATAGCTACGGCATCAACATCCCACACCGCCATCCCATCCAGCAGCTCGCCCGCCCGCAAACAGCACTCCTCCACCCCCGCCATGTCCGCCTCCACCCCGCTCTCCACAGGCGCCAAAGCCGGCATAGGCGTCGCCGTAATCGCAGGCTTCCTCCTCTTATTCGGCGGCGGCTACCTCTTCTACCAGCGCAACAAGCGGCGGCACGAGAAATTCCAGCCGTTTTCAGAAACAGACTCCCACTACAGCCATGGGAACCGGTCGCACACGACGATCGGAGGAGGAGGAGGGGGGCCGAGGTCAATGGATACGCGAAGGGAGACTTTCGCGTCGAGGACGACGCAAGCGACGGCGGGGTTGGGGAGGAGTGCGGGGGATAGAACGAATAGGAATACGTACGCGAGTTCGTATTACAATTCTGAGCCGGGGGATGTGGTGGCGATGCGGGAGGTGGCGCCGCCTTTGCCCGAGGGGGCGGATGGGATACAGGTTGTTAAGCAACTACCGCGGACGCCTGGAAAGCCCTTCCAGCTTTCAACGCCTGGGGATCACAACGAGAAGATTGCTGTAGAAGAAGAAGAACCGCAAGGCCCGTTCGAGATGAACGATGAGGAGTATGAGTTACAGGCCCGGCGGCAGAATATGCAGGAGTTGGAGGGCACGACTGTGGCGAGGGCGGAGCTGGATGCTGTGAGTAAGCGGACGAGCTCGGACGGCGAGTCGGTGGAGCGGATGGCGGGGGTGGAGAGGAATGTGAGCGAGCCGAGTCAGTATGAGGAGGTGGAGTTGGATGTGGAGCAGACGTTGCCGAGTTCGACGTATCGGAGGAAGGGGGATGGTGTGGAGGGAGGGGACGGGGAGAAGTGAAGTGGGTGAAGAGGGTCATGATGAGGAAAATTATGGCGCCGCTTCGAGTTCTATGACTGGTCCAGGTTCGCGGTTTGGCATTCACGTCTTTGGGGCATGCCTTGCACATGAGCTGCATGCACTGGTAGCCAACCCGCAAAAGCCCGACGCATCCCGGCCAGACTCTACGACGAACGGGGTTGAGGCCGAGCACTCAGCCAACAGTCGAGCGAGTATGCACGGGAGCACGTCTTACGTCTTCGAGAGGCCTGAGGAACATCAAGGCGCCATGGCGAGGTCGACAAGCGACATCCTAGTCATCTCGATTGTTGGAAGTCTGAAGGAAGCATTGGAACGCACTCATCGTATGTTGTAGATAGGTAGATGTTGGGCCCAGTTTGGCAGTCTGTAGATAAAGTCAATGCATAATAACGCCAATGTCTTGAGTCTCACACTGTGCGGTCGTACTTCCTTGAGGCACGAACCAAAGACAAGCCGTTGGGGAGCCATAGGTAGGTCAGTCGGTGGTGGAGGAGCAGTGGTGATACTGAAGTCTTGTATGGGGTTCTCGCGTCACGTGACTGTACTACTGTTCAAAGATACCTCATCAAGCAATCGTGGATGCCAAATTCATGGCATTGAACGTATTGTGTCGACCCATCATCACCTTTCGCCGTACGTATATCTGCACTAGCTACTCAGCTCGCCGTCCTTCGCAGCCAAAGTCATGCCGGCCATTGTCCGCTGAACTCCAGCCCACGTAGTCTCACAACCTCCTCATCCCTCATTGTCCGCCCTCCTACGACGACATCCTCTACGTCGACGCCTGCTGCGCCGACGGTCCCCTCGCACCCTTTGGTGCACCCAGCTGGAAACCGTTCTTGGCCTTGCGAGCGATGTGCTTCAGGGATCGCATGCGTCCGGTGCCGGTGGTCTTTCTCCTCTTTGCTTTCTCGCCCCAGTTGTCTGTTTCCGTCATCAAATTAGCGACTATTCAGAACTGTATCGCATGCTGCCACGGCGCTGTTCGAGTTGTGGTGTTCGTGGGTGATCAGACGTACATTTCCTGATAGTCGCGCTTGGGTATCCGCAGTTCGAGCAGGTGTGCTTTTGGACGTGGAGCGAGCGAGATCCTGGCTTCTTCATCAGTATTCCATCACATGGCTTGCGATTCTCGTGCTCGTGAGTCTCGTACCGCAGCGTCTGCACAGAACGTGCGTCTTGTTGTGGCGCTTGCCGAAGCTTGCTGTTCCCTTCGCTGTTCAGATGGTCAGTATTGCAGTCCTCCACATGATTATCTTCCTGTCGAGTGGACGTACTCATTGTGGCGGTGGTTGGCGAAGGGTGGTGGTTGTGATGTCGTTGACGTTACTTTTCGTGCGGCTTTCGAGATTCTGCTGTCCTCGTCGGAGCAGTTTCGCCGATGTGCGTGGTGCCAAGACTCCGAACCACGCTAACACCTCTACGATTCGTCTTCACGTGCTGTCTACCCTCACCTCCATCACATCTTCAACACTCCAGCAATGGGCCTATCTGTCGCCGATAATTCTGCTGCCTGATAGCTTAAGGTTGGATCGTCGCCGCTGTCCGTCGACGATTGAGCGCTGGCCCTTTCAAGCCGAGCCGCGCGTTCGACAACGTCAGTCCCTGGAGCAATCTGTGACAGGACACGAAATCCAATCTACATTTACGAGTCTTCAAGAAGATGTTGCTCGAGCTTAATACGGTGTAGTGTCTTGAGCCTTTTGACGCGACAAGATTCCCTCATCTTCAAGGGCTAGTATGCAGAGCTTGCGTATACATGAAGCTTGGCGCGGTTGTATGGGCCACGACTTATTCGCTTCCGAGTACCCGTTGCGGCAGGTGGTGACAGCCTCGAATGTCCTGAGGAATCCAGCAACTGCTCGTGAGGCTGCTGGAACCCCAGGAGCTGCGGCTGTTCTCGGAGAGCCTTCCAGTACAGTGCATGTCACTGTATATGCTTGCAGCACTACAAGCCTCGTAAGCCTTACGACCCCCAGGTCCAGACCAAATTATGGCCTTCCGGAAAGCAATCGTACAGTCTGTGCATCACGGCCAATCGAACGTTTTGCGATACTAACTTGACTGCACGGCTTGGCCAAGTCGTATCTGCTACGCTGGACCTTCCCCTGCGGCTCCTATGATTAGGGTCCTGCCATTTTGTAACATAGAGTGTCAATCAGAGGTAGGTCGGGCCGCGACTCTGTCCCGGGTGGGGTTGCGTGTATTGCGTTATTCGAGCCGCATAGAACAGTACGACGCATGAGCGGCTACAGCGAGATCGCGGGAGCTACCCTACATAGCTACTATGATCGTCCTCCGTTCGAGGAGCTCACGATGCCTCATCACATTCCGCCGCATCTTTCCTATGCCTCCTATCCATCTCCCTCACCCTCAGCCCTCCACACGACGAGAGAAATGTTCCACACCCTCAAATTCCTCCTCAGCACGCTCCTCCTCCCCTACACCTTCCTACAGCACCATCTCCCCTGCCCTCAACCAACATACTACCTCCCCTCCGAACGCTCCCCCCATCTTCGCACCCTCATGGCCTGGCCCTCTCAAAACTCAACAAACAACCTCCCCGATCTCTTCCTCGCACAACGCGAGTTCGCGCTAATCGCCAACGCAATCGCAAAGTACGAGCCCGTCTGGCTCTACACCCCACCCTCCAACCGCCTTATCGCCGCCGACCTTGTCTCGGAGAACGTGGAGATTGTGCTTTTGGAAACGGCGGAGATGTGGTTGCGCGATACTGGCCCTATCTTCGTTGAGATCGATGACGGGAAACCTGGACCGCGGAGACAGGTGGGCATCGACTTTAATTTAAACTACTGGGGTGATGAGCGATCCAAAGGCGCACAACGCGTTGCTAGAAAGCAACTAGAAGCCGTCCGAATCGAACGGATCCAAGCATCCAGTTATCTCGCCGGTGGAGCGATCGACTCTGACGGCCAAGGCACGCTGCTTGCTACTAAAAGCAGCATCATCAACGAGAACCGCAACCCGAACAAAAGCCAGACAGAAATCGAAGAAGAGCTGCGCGCACTTCTAGGCGTTACGAAGATCATATGGCTCCCTGGCTCGAAGGACGCAGCCCACGTCGACAGCCTCGCGCGTTTCGGGCCGGACTCGCGGACGGTCATCATGAGCCGCCCGAACGAGGCGGTTCCGCGTGATAGTTGGAGGTGGAGGGTTTATAAGGAGACGCACGATGTGCTTAGTAGCGCTACGAACGCCGCAGGCTATCGATTCACGATTGTTGAGATCGAGGAAGCGCTCACCGTCCCTCGCGCCGGCGATTGGTCGCGCGAGCAGTGCCCGGTGTTGGAGGGGTTTGAAGGGGGGGTGGTGACGAATTATGTGGGGTTCTATTTGGTTAATTCGGGGAGGAGAAGACGGATCGCGAGGCGGTTGAGGGTTTGCAGAGGTTGAGCCCGGGGAGGGTGGTGGAGACGGTTAGGTTGGATTGGATGGCTTATGCGGGTGGGGGACCGTATCGTGCGACAGTGGGGTGGCCGGTGCCTGGGGGGTGATGAAGGCTTGGGTCGTTGATTGACGGAATGATGTGTCCCGACTCTGGTTGGATCTGCAAGCTCGTCTCTGGCAAAGAAGATTTTGATGGAAGTTGGAAAGATGGTCCGTTCTGGGCTCGATCGATCGTTCGCCCGAAGTATCTCTCCGCTTGGAACGATCAATTGGATAATGTGCTGTTGGGCAGCTGCAAGATCAAGACGATTGCTTTACTCCATCGTTGGGAAGGAGAGAAACGTTGATAGTGCTTTTCCATGCCGTCGTCGTTGTAGACACAGCATTAACGTTGTCAGCATTGCAATGCTCGATTCCGAACAAATGTTCGACTACATAGATTACTATACGCGTCTCAAATACCCTTTCCCCGTAGTTTGAACGGCGATGAGGTTCGAACAAGATAGACCATTGCCGGGGGAGCTTGAAGAATGCTGACTAGAAATAGTCCTGCGTTGATTGGCTAGGCTGGTTTGCTCTTTCCCAAAGCTACACCTCCGAACTTTGGTGTTTCAACTTCCTTCCTTCACCAACCCCCACTTTCAGACATTTCTCTAAGATCCCTCAGGTCGTCCAGATCTTGAAGACTTCGATAGCCCTATCTCATCATACCATTGCTCCGTCCTTTCGCGACTCCACGAGTTCGTCCCGACTCAATATCAACTTCGCCGATCCTCCACCTCGCGTCCTATATCGCGTCACGTCTTCGACGAAACACCAATTCTGGAACACCTCTCGTCTACTCTGCCACCATGGCAACACTGTCGAGCAATATGACGCGTTCATCTTCAACAGACTCCTCAGCATTGTCCAATATACTGGTTGGCGCTGCGGTTGAAGATGACGGCGTCTCGGGCCGCATGCCGTTGTCTACACCACCTACCAGCGTCAACGACAACGACAGCATAGACTCAGCCAAATCACACGTGCATGCTCTGAACCCCGTGGAAGAAGAAACCTCCAGACGCCCAAAGCGAGCGCGTACGGGACTTTCTACGTACAACGTCAAGTCCTTGCTCGATGCCCAGGAGCAGGCCGGCAGCAGTCGCAGCCGCAATGCCTCAGGCTTGACTGGGCGAACTCTTGTCGACGAGGAAGACGATGGGGCGTTCTTGGGCAAGAAGGACGTGGATTCGACGCCAATGGGCTGGGAGCCTACTGAGCTACCACCACGTCCTGCTAAGGTGCAGCGGCGGCCAAGCGTCAAGGACAGGGTGAAGAAGGCAGCAAGCAAGGTTGTCGGCTCGGTACTTGGCAAGCGTGGGAGAGATGCAATGGAGGCTGGGAAGAGGAAGCTGGGCATGGGTGAAGTGGAGGAGAGTCCGAAGCAGAGTAAGATTTTGAAGGAGCTGGATATGGGCCCTAAGGGTGTTCTGGACGAGCTGGACCTGAGTGATGACGAGTTCGCTATGCCACCTCCTCGACCTGCGAAGCGTGCGAAGATTGAGGATGATGATACTGCTATGAAGCTGTCGAAGCCTACGGCGCCTCCGCTGAAGATCTATGATGGCAAGCGGATGAAGAAGTGGCAGAGGGAGGGGCTGTACGTTGGACAGAACGCGGGGATGGATCCAACGAAGAAGGGTGGGAGGAAGAAGCTGCAGAAGCAGCGTCCTGGGACAGCCGGCTCGGATGGCACCGGAACCTCCGAGGCAAACGAGACGCAGGTAGATGATTCCAAGACGGACGACACCAAGCAGACTGACAGCAAAGCCGAATCGGAGCGTACCTTCATGACCCTGCCAATGTTCAACTACCTGGACAAGACCCGCGACTTCACCATCCCTTTCGACATCTACGCGCCAACACTCCGAAAGGGTGATGAGAAGCCCAAAGACTGGACCAAGGTCAACAAGAACCGCCTAGTAGGCGAAGCAAAGGAAATTTGGGAGCGGGAGAAGCTTCCGAACTCTGTGTGTGTTTGCGCCTCTCCAGCAGCAGGCGAGCAGGGTTGCGAAGAAGACTGCCTGAACCGCATCATGCAGTACGAGTGTACTGACGACAACTGCCGTCTTCCGGCCGAGGCATGCAGCAATCGTGCTTTTTCCGAGCTTGCCGCACGCATGAAGAAAGGCGGCTCATTCGATGTCGGCGTTGAAGTAATCAAGACTTCGAACCGTGGGTTCGGCGTTCGATCCTGTCGGACCTACAGTCCTGGCCAGATAATTATGGAGTATACTGGTGAGATTGTTACCGAAGGCGAATGCCAACGACGTATGCGGGAAGAATACACGGACAAGCAGTGCTACTACCTCATGGAGCTGGAGCGCGGCTTTATCATCGACGGCACGAAAGGCTCCAGGGCTCGCTTCATCAACCATTCTTGCTCGCCGAACTGCGAGGTCCGGATGGTCAGGGTTGACAACACACCGCGTATGGCTGTCTTTGCTGGCGAGAACGGCGTCATGACTGGCGAGGAGCTCACGTACGACTACAACTTCGATAACTTTGGTGCAAGCAAGCAGGTTTGCCACTGTGGCGCTGCGGACTGCCGTGGGTTCTTGTCGAAGCGGTTGAATGCTAATGAGCGGAAGAAGATGGCGAAGGAGGAGAACGAGCGCAAGCGGAAGGCTGCTGAGGAAGCGCAGAAGAATGCTGAGAGCGAGGCGAGGAAGAAGAGGGCGCAGACCGATCGTGGCGCAAACTGGAGAGGTTGGGTTGCTGTTGACGATCCGGAGACGAAGGAGAGACTGAAGGCTGAGAAGAAAGAGAGGGAGGAGAATGAGAAGAACTCAACCAGGGCTAAGCGTCTTGCTGCGAGGCGACAGTCGTTGCCTGCTGCTGGAACTGCTGAGAAGCCGGCTGTTCTCAAAAAGAAGAACAGCTCACGCCGGAAGACTACGCATCTGGAACCGAAGCCTACTGAGGAAGAAGCGATCACCGGCGCGGAGGATACATCTCTTACAAAGTCGACAAGCCTGACAAACACCGAAACTCGCACCATCTCGAATGGATCCAAGTTCCATGAGGAGCTCGATGATCGGCCATCGACGGCACTTGCGCACACCTCCATATCCACTATTGTCAGGAAGACCGAGGTCTCCATCAGCACGACCGAAACGCAGGAAGACGAAGCGCCCTTGATTGACCTCGCTCCTTCCGCCATCGAGACAGAGCAACTTGCTCCATTGAAGCCAGTCAACACTACTATGACAGAAATTTCACGACCAACTTCTCAGGGCACAGAAGCGAGTGCCGCTCCTTCGAAGCACGTTGAGGCTGCTAAGAGCGGTTTGTCGCGCACAGCTTCGAAGGGCAAGGAGGCTCTGAAGAGTGTCGGCGAAGCTTTTAAGAACAGCTTTAGAGGCGGCTCTGTGAGTAGCGGGAGTGGTGCGCCGAAATTGAAGCAGAGTACGCTTTCGTTTGGTAAGGCCAACTAGGCGGCTGTGCGTGAGAGCATTGGTGTACGTGGTGGTTTGGAATCTGGGCATGCACGGCGCTGCACCACAGTCTTGCGGGGCCAAGCACGCATATGGTGCCAGGCTGGTTGTATGGGGCCCTGAGCTGACAGCATTGAAGTGGGATATTATTGTTACGGATAAAGTGTAGGTATTATGTGGGCGAAGCTAGGCTAAAGCGAGGTATCCAGGCCTGCACTACCAAGCTAGGGCCTCCTCAGCTCCTCACCTCACCTCGATTCCCCGCCTCTGATTCCATTGCCAATCACGTCCCCGGATGAGCTACTCTCTATATCCGTGCGGAGCATGCGGAGAGTTGTTGCAACACCGAGCCGTATTTCAGCCCTATAGCGCGCGCATCAGAGCGGGGGCCTGCCTTCAAGATTCTACTGCGCTCCCCGCTTAGGAGCGAGATGCGAACCCGATCGCTCGCGCCTTTATGCGCAAAGAGCAAGCGTATCTGGGCTGATCCAAGGACGGTGAGATCCTTCACCGTGACACAGATCTCTTATATCTGGAGCACCCCTTTTCACAGATCCAGATAAGTCATCTTCTCACTTCTTCACCCAACCCATTCCTTCATTCCCCAAAGACAGAGAGAAATACAATCACTCACCATGTCATCCACCTCCTCCCAAGCCATAGTAGCCACCGCCCCAGATCTCGAGAACTACACCCCTGGCTCTAATTGGTCCCTTCAACCCATCTCCATCCCTTCACAAGACAAACTGGCCGACGGTGAGATTTTGGTCGACATGCTCGCCACGGGGATCTGCCATACGGATATTTTGACCACCAGCGTCCCAGGCGGAACACCAGGGTTCCCTTACCCGTACGTCGCGGGCCACGAAGGCTCCGGCTACGTTCGCGCGATCGGCCCAGGCGTGAAGAAGGACATCAAAGTCGGCGACCCCGTCCTCCTATCCTTTGACTCCTGTGGAGCGTGCGGGAGTTGTGCAGCCAAGCACCCAGCCTACTGTGCGCACTTCTTTCCGCTGAATATCGCTGCTACAGAGGGCGTGTTTACCAACGAGGATGGGGAAGGGGTGGCGGGGAAGTTCTTTGGACAGTCGAGTTTTGCGAAGACGAGTGTGGTTAAGGAGGGCAGTGTGCTGAATGTAAGGGATTTGGGGGTGGGGAGGGAGGAGTTGAAGCTGTTTGCGCCGTTGGGGTGTGGGATTCAGACGGGTGCGGGAGCTGTGTTGAGGGTGGCGAAGCCGGTGAAGGTAGGGCGTCGATGGGGGGTGAGCGTGTTTTGGCGGAGATGGTTGCTGATTTGTCTGTAGGAGGATCGGGTGATGGTGTTGGGGTTGGGTGGGGTGGGGCTGAGTGCGCTTATGGTAGGTGATTCTGGGAAGATGATGTTGGAGAATATGGAGCGCTGATAAAGAATAGGCGGCAAAGATGCTGGGGTGTGAGCAGATCATTGGGGTGGACAAGGTGAAGTCAAGGAGTGAGTATCGACCCTGAAATGATGACGGACAGTCGGCAGCTGCTGATCTCACCTTTCGAATACAGTTGAGTTAGCGAAGACTCTCGGTGCGACCCACGGTCTCGATACCACCGGCCTCGACGACCTCACCACCTCCTTCAAAGAAGTCGCTGGAGGGCAAGGGCCTACCGTGATCATCGACAGTAAGTACGGGAATACTTCAGAGTGGACTCGTCTAACTACTCACCAGCAACCGGCCACGTCCCCGTAATAAAAGCCGCCTACAACTCCCTCGCTTCACGCGGTACCTTCGTCTTCGTAGGCGCCAGCTTGTCGCCGGACTTCGTGCTCGACATCGGCATCACGCAGCATATGATGAACGGGACCAGACTACTAGGGTGTAGCGAAGGTGACAGCTTTCCGGAAGAATTCATACCCCAACTCATCAAGTACTATCGAGAAGGGAATTTGCAGTTGGATAAGATTTCGAAGTTCTATCAGGTGAGATGTATCCCGGAGTCGCTGACATGGAATGGCATGCGTCAGGCTAATGTGTGATATGCATAGGCCGACGACTTTAAAACTGCATTGCATGATATGCACACTGGTGAGACAATCAAGCCGATATTGCTGTGGTGATGAACCAACAACGCTCGGCCTGTTTCCAGGTCTGCAGCTTGTGGGAGTGGGTGTGATGAACGATCTATACAAGGTATGAATGAAGCGGCGTATGCTTGCGCCCAGATTATCAATGCTCGAGTGTTCGTGCTCAAGCCGACCCTCTTCTCCTCCCCGCCGTCTCCATCCGCTTATGTACAGTCCTCTCGTCATACACGCCGCTTTCCTACTGCAGAAGATGTTTCCACAAGAGTACAGCTCTTTGAGTACTTTCGACTGAAACAACACACGGCCTTACGTCAGCCACAAACCGCTGCCAAAGTAGACTTTTCAGACTGGATCTTCTATCATCTACAATCTTTTGCTCCGCTTCGGAAAACTGCATGGTCCCACATTCTGATGCTCAGTTATCCAGGCTATCTGTTCCGACCTTGCAAAGACAGCACAGCAGTATCCCGGACGTTTTTGCTATCACCATGCAAACATCCTTATCTTCGCTGCTTCGGCAAGTCTTGTACGCGCCGACGAGATGTCGGAAGTCCTCAACGACAGTCCACGACCAGGACCATGAGTTACAATGGGATCGATCTGTAAGGATAGGCTGCCTCTTACTACTTTGAATATTCTCGTTCGCTACCGTGCCAAGTTCATTCCTTCATAACACCAAAAACATGGGTTCAGCTTCGCCACCCACTCCTCCCACTCCTCCCAGAAAGCAAGTCCACCTGAACTTCTTCGAAACAGCATGTACAGGCAACCACGAATGCTCAGGCCAATGGAGTGCGCCGGGAGACAACTCACGCACCAAAGATCGTTTGAAGTACTACACGGACCTCGCCAAACTGGCCGAAAAGCATAAGATCACTTGCATATTTTTCGCCGATACCTACGCTGGCCACGATATATACGGCGGCAACATGGACGCAGTACTGAGGGCAGGCGTCCAAGTCGCTCAGCTGGACCCTCTGCTTATCGTTTCCGCTATGGCCGTGAGCGACAACCCATCCACTCGTTCACTGACCAGCAATACTGAAGCAAGTTAGGCTGTCACCGAGTCTGTGTCGTTCGGCGTGACTGGGAGTGTCACATACATCCCTCCGTTTGCCCTCGCGCGCACGTTTAGCTCGCTGGATCATCTCACCGAAGGCAGGATTGCCTGGAACGTGGTGACGAGCTTCAGCAAGGCGGCAGCAGACGCTTTTGGCACGGAGCTGTTACCTGGAACCAAGCGCTACGAGTTAGGGGAGGAATACATGGATGTGGTGTACAAGTATGGTGTTGCACGCAGCTGGTGCATCTACTCAATTCTGACAACTCTCCCAGGCTTTGGAACGGTTCATGGGCGGAAGACTCCGTGCGATATGATGAGGTCAATCGAGTTGCTTGTGAACCTTCTCGGATCAAGAAAATCGAGCATCACGATGAGTGCTACCAACGTATGGTCTTGCTGTATTGACAGTCTACCAGGAACTCGTCTTAAACTGTCCGCACGCTACCAACTGCACCCATCGCCTCAAAGAACCCCAGTGGTATTTCAAGCCGGTACCTCGAAGTCTGGACAAGCATTCGCAGCACGACACGCAGAGGCGATATACATCGGCGGCATGCTTCCTTCCTACGCAGCGGGCCAGATCAAAGTCAGCAAGATCCATCCTCACCGTCTGTCATCAAGTCAAGCTTACAAGTCGATCAGGCATCCAGAGCAATCGCAGAGTCAGCAGGTCGCGATCCCACGACCATGAAGTTCTTCGCTGCAATCTCTCCCTTCATCGGCCGAACCATAGAGGAAGCACAGGCAAAGTTCGACCTTGCGTACGAATACGCGGACATTATCGGTGGCCTAGGCCAATTTAGTGGGTACACCGGGATCGATATGAGCAAGTACCCGCTTGACGAGGAACTGGTGCTCGATACTTCGGATCACAAGGAAAACATGATCCAAGGCTTCTTGGGCAATTTTGTCGATAGCTTAGAGACTAATACGGAGCCTTGGACTCCGCGACGGCTAGGATACAAGATGGCGCTTGGAGGGCTTCATCCAAGTCCGGTGGGCACGCCGGACATGATTGCCGATATCATGCAAGACTGGGTAAGCACTGATGGATGGATGGGTTCTCCGAGACATAATCGCACTACGAGCAGCGCTCTGAGACCTTCCAGACTCTTCAAGAAAGCTGAGACACCTGCTGACCCTTCACCCTTCTATTCTGCAGGTAGATGAGGCGGACGTCGATGGCTTCAATATCGCCTACATCTCCAACCTTGGCAGCTTTGAAGACGTAGTCACGCTCCTCATACCGGTTCTGAGGGAGCGCGGCCTCATCTTCGACAACTACGCTGTGCCTGGTGGTACCTCCAGGGAGAACTTGCTGAGGCAGCCGGGACAGAAGCATTTGCGGAGTGATCACTACGGCAGTGGGTTTGGGTTTGAAGAAGGCGGTACGCTAGACGAGATGGGCCGGTTGGAAGTGAGCAGCAATGGTCATGCGAACGGGTTGGCTGGGAAGCAGTAATCTTCGCACATTCTGGCACCAATGTTCAGTGCAGTGCTGCTAAATGCTATACTTCGTTCTTGCACACCATCATCTTCTGTCATGAAGTCACTTCAGTAGCATGAGTACCACAATACAAGAGAAGAAAGTAAGGTATCATCTACTACGAGGTAGTAATCGGTCGTCCTCTGCCGGCTCGCCCACTCGCAGACCGTCCATCCGACAGTGTCATGACGCTGAGCGTGTCTCAAAAGATCTCTGATCGATTGAACAAAGCTTCGGAAGGGAGGATATCGCAATGTGTTATTTCATCTATTTATGAAGATGTCCACTATTATGCTTTGAATCCGCATTTACGACATATCGTCCCTCTCATCTCGAGTCACGGCCCAGACTTTTGTTTATGCAATTCTAACAACCAACTTCCTCCCGCTCAAATCGCCACGTTTCAGCGTCTGCAGCCCTTCCTCCACCCTCTGCAAGCCGCCGTGCAGCACCTCAACCTCCGGGACTGTTACAACCCCACTGCCAACCAGTCGATTCAGTGCCTCGGCGTATAGCCTGTTGCCGTCCTCGATGATGAACCTCTTCATCTCCACCGGTGCGATTGACACATTCTGGGGAATGACTTCCGCGTCCTTCAAGAACGCCAAAGGTGCCAGTACTCCGGGCCGAGTAGTTGAGAGTGCTGTGAGGCAGCATGCCCCCGTGGTGTTCCCGACGATATCAATTGCTAGGGTCAGATCGTCTTCGGCGATCGCCCGGACCGCGGCCGCAATCTCATCGTTCGTCCGGTGATCTCGTGTGATTACATGTTCGGCGCCAAGTCGCGCAGCTAGTGTTGCTGTCTTTTCAGATGTGACAGCGATGACGCTGAGACCAGAGTGACGAGCAAGTTGTATGGCGAATTGGCCGGTTACCGTAGAGCCGCCCCAAATGAGTATGTGCCTGGGGCCCGCTGAGGCTGCAGTCGTGTGTGCCTCGGAGAAAGATATGGGCACAGTGACATGAAGCCATTTCCACAGGGTCATTGCAGCAGTCAAGGCTGCTACTCCTAGACACGCACCGGCATCGAAGGACAGACGTGGGGGAAGCGGCAGAACAGTGTGTTGTGGAACGACACAGAATTCTTGGAAAGTTCCTGCACGTCGGTCGCGGTAGTATGTACCTGGCACCCAGTCAGTAGTGCTTCCGCTTTGCTTCATGGCGCTGAAGGACGGCATACTGGCCCAAACACGGTCTCCTACTTTGAGTTCCTTGACATTGGATCCGACCTCTTCCACCGTCCCAGCAAGTTCACGGCCGCCGATCCATGGGAAGCTGGGCATGCAAAAGTTGTAGTCCACTGACTTCCAGTCGATGGGGTTCAGCCCCACGGCATGTGTGCGGATAAGGACTTCGTCTGATGTGTCGATGCTGGGATATGGGATATCTGCAGCAATGCCATAGGTGTGCTTTGCGACCACGCAGAGCGCAGTGATGGGTGCCTTTCGTCTTGACGGTAGCGACGACGCGACGCTGTCGGATGAGTCCGATAGTCTCTGCGACTCGACAAATGCCTCTTTCGACTGTGGCTCCGCGGTAGTCTTATGCCGTCGCTTCTCATCTGCATTTGTGCCAGTGAGAACACTGGTATTTCTGCTACTGCGTCCAATGCAGCCAAACAGACACTTGAGGACCATCTCTGCTGTAGATTATGGGTAAGAAGGAAATTTCGTTCTGTACAAGCTTGATCTTTGCAAAGTAGGCGCGCTGTATAAACCTGTTGTTGATGAGATGAAGTGTATATAAATGCCGTAGTCATCATGTTCCTGATTATTAGAACACTCCTACATGTTGCGGTATCGTTCGCAACATCCGACGTGGATACCATGCAGCCGCAAACCCTGTAGCGGCCGCCACGAGGCACGACTGTCGGCGATGCCATCTCCGGCACGCAGATTGATTAGAAGAGGCGCACGGTAGCCATCCCGATACTAGAGATCAAGTCCTGGCAGTGTGTCAAGTTCTGGCAGCGGGACCTCAAGCTCCAGCCGACGAATATGTCACCACACGGGGTGCTTATCGAGACCGCTTATCCTCACTAGCACAGGCATTACACACCCCCGATGACTGCAGGAGTGGCAGTTTTTTGCGAGATGGTGGTGGTGATGCAGACCTCCTGCCAAAAGCGGAGAGCTGAAGGAAGAGGTTTGTAAGCTCCAATCACGTGATTTAAAATGCCTTTGCATCATTTGGTCGGACTAATTGTCATTGGATGTACTGTATTATCTCACATCTATACAATTACTCTATTGTGCAAAGGAAAACGCTTGGGACCGGCTCGTCGACCTCTTCAAGGCCCATAGCGCACGCTACTGCTGAGAGATGATTTTGTTCGAATTGTCCGCACAACTGAACACCGAAGTAAAGCCTGACGTCGAGGCTTGTGCAATCGAATCTGCGGCTCCGTAGCTGTAGACAGTACATCAGTATCATGCAAACGCAGGAAACAATGGGACAGACTTACATTCCGCCAACGCACACGAATATGCCGAGGAGAAGGATTCCCACATGCGCGGCGTACATAACCTTTTGCTTCGAACTCCCCGTGCGATAGGTCTTGTGGTCGGCCATCCAGAACAGCGCCGGTAGCATGATACTCATTGGCGCAAAGCAAACGCAGGCCAGTAGGGCGAGAAGATAGTTGAAAACAGGCACCGCCTCCGCGAAGACGTATGTAAAGATGCCCAATACGATGTTGAGGCCAATCCAAGTGCTCCAGTGTACCAAGGTGTTGGCCTGCAGATGTTTTGTATTGCGGAGTGCGCGGACGAAAATGTACTTTGCTGATACGTGGTTGAAGAGACAGCGCTGACGATAAGACTGGGTAGAGCCAGGCCATAGGCGATCTTCTTGACGAGAGGGCCGGCGCTTCCGAGGGAAGGGCTTGCGACCACTGTCCACAAAGGAGTACATTGTCATGGAAATCGTAAGATAGATTGTGGTGACAATGGCAGCGACTATGATCGTCACTTTGGTGAAGTCTCTTGGATTCTTCATCTCTGAGATGATCGGAACCGTTCCAGGGCAACCCGTGCTGGCCGCAAAGATCGCATTGGCAGCTGTAATGCCAGCGGCAAAGTTCGGGTACGAGACTGCGACGAAACCAAAGTCGTAAGGTCCTGTCTGAGGAGCCGCGGCCGGGCGGTCAAGTCGAGAAGCTCCAATAACGACAGCAAGTACCGCTGCCATAACACAGAAGAAAGATATGGCGAGCGGCCAGGTCATACTGCTCCAGGTCCTGATAGATGAGAACATAACGGTCATGACGAGACCGACCAATGCGAAGACAGCGGTGCGGGCGCCGTTCTCAGACACAGCAAGCAACGAATGGAAGTAGTGTCAGGCTTAGCGGAAAGAGGACTGACATTCCGACAGCACGGTCGACAGATATACTTGGACGTTGCATACTCACCATGCGATAGCCATGCGATAGCCACGTGGAATGCCTCATCCTTACGCCGTCCCCGTGTCCAGATCTATCAAGAGTCAACACCACGATCAGCTCCCGAGTCTCTGTCAGGCTTCCCAGAGGGTGGATGCAGAGAGTCTGTAAGCTGCCACGAGCACGATAAGGTCTTCGTCTTCCGCCTTATCGTCATGACTCGTGAGCGTTCAAGCGTTCAAGCGTTGTCAGATAACGCCTTCGGTGGAGTACATGTTCGCATCGGATCCGATCCATGGACCCGGAGCTGTTCTAACCGTGATATCGAAAGGGCCAGACGGTTCTCCGAGTGGCACGATCAACCACTCGAGCTTGAGTGGAACGACGTAAGTTATCACTGATGATGGCCTGTTGTAGAGTGAGGTCCTCTGTCCTGACAGCGGACGAAAGTCGGGCGAGGCAAAGCACGGACCATCCTTCAGAATTGTCAAGTGTCTTTGGCTGCTTGAGATAACTTGCCAACCTACGATAGCCATCATCGGAACAGCAACGGACTGCCGAATGCTTATTGTAGCCTTTCACATGAAACGTGATCTCGAGTCGAGTCCCACAGTATCCTAAAGGACATGGGTGAGGGTCAGCTCGACGCTGTGTGCTATCGGGCACCCAAGTAGCCAGTAACGGCATCGCTATGCCTGTAGAAGATGGAAGCTCCAGACAGCAGTTCGAGATGCGAACGCGCTCATAAAATGCCACCACGCTGATGGTATTACAGACGGAAAGGTAGAGTAGGAACACCGAGATCCATTCGGTATGGACTCTTCTACACACTCGATCACTGACATTGCCCATTCTGCGGTCCTGCCTCCTTCTGTTGCAGTCGGTGTGGTTCTGATATTTCTTTGCTATTTCCTATACGTCCGTGACCCTCCCGGACACCTTCAGGACTGCCGCTGACTTCGTACCAGGTGCAAGCGACCCAAACGAACATACCAGTGATCAAAAGCATTCCCCAGGCGCCTCGATCGCTGCCATTCATCGGTAATCTTGGTCCACTCGGAGGTCGAGCGGGCCAAAATTATGCAAGTATATAGTCGCAATTGGCAAAGGAGCTCAAGACGGATTTGTTCCAACTGCGACTCGGCAATCAGCGTACCGTAGTCGCAAATTCCTTTCGAGCCATCGCGGATCTCTGGGTTGGACGAGCGAACGATCTGATCGACCGTCCATTTCAGCATGGCTTCGCAGATAAACTGGAGTATGATCTTTCTGGCGCCGCAATGACAGAACCGATCCGAAGATGCAGGAAGGCTGCCATGCGAGCATTAGGGAAGCCGATGTGGTCGGGATATAATCCTCTTCTCGAACCATCCTCGGTCAATCTCATCAAGAACGTGCTCACCTCCGGACAAAACGGCGTAAAGGCTATCGAGGTCTTCCCATACCTGCGTCAGATGGTCTTCGACCTCGCCTTGTCCTTGACCTACGGCACTCGCATGACAGGAGAGAATAATGACTTTGTTGTGACCCTGATAGAGAGCATCAACCAGATCTCGGATCTTCGTAGCTCCACCCAGAGATACAGAGACTACACCCCCATCCTGCGGCTCTTGATACCGGACTCGTTGAGTGGCAATCTCGTCGTGAGTTCGGAGAAGATTAGACAGCAGCACCTCGACGTCATATATGCGGATCTACAGAAGCGTCTTGCTGAGGGCGAGAATATCAATTGCATCGTCACAGGGCTAGTCAATGACAAGTTGTCCTTGCCCGAAAGTCATGGTGAGATACGTCATCCTCCCGACCGGCTTGACACTAACCAGACGATTCAGGTGTTTGCAAAGCGCTATTACAGGCAGCGCCAGACTTCACCGCATCAGCGGTATACATAGGCGTTGGCTGGTTATGTGCCCCCATCGGCAGAGCATATCAATCCGAATTGTACGAAGCAATCATGACTACCTACGACGGCGACAGTAACAAAGCGCGGGAACAAGCTTTTCGAGAGGAAAAAGTCCCCTGGTCGTGTCTTTCTAAAAAGAAACCCTACGCTTCTTCACGGCCACCCCTTTCGCCACCCCACGGTCCACCGTCCGCGACATCGAGTATCGCGGAACTGTCCTTCCAAAAGGTATAACGATGGTCATGAACGCTCAAGAAGGTAACCACGACAAGGACTGGTATGGCGACAGCGCCGAGACCTTCGTACCAACAAGGTTTATGGGCAACGACACGAATCTGCCGCATCTCACTTTTGGCGCCGGGAACCGGATCTGTCCTGCAGTCGCTCTGAGCAACCACCCAGAGCAAGTTCTGACCCTCTGCGTAATCGGCATAGCACTCATGACGCCGTCCGAGCAGGCCTATTGGAAGCGCACAGTCAATTTCCCGTTCAACAAACCGGTAGACGACGGCAGCCACCTAATGAAGACATGGAAGTACCTCGAAGAATCTGGGGGGGATGCGGGCGGTAAGAACGGCTTGGATGTGAAAGACTTGGACTTCAAGCACCAGGAGTTCTTGAACCATGCGCGGGCGTGGGATGGGCGGGGTAAGATCTACACGTGCGTGTTTGATGTAGATCTGATGGCTTCGTTCGTTAGGGTCAAGTGTCCGGTGTTGAGTCTGTGTGCGAGGGACGACGTGCTGTTCGAATTGGTGCATCATGTTGCTGAGCTTGTAAGCGCAGTCGGTAGTCGGAGATACGGAATTTGCATGCTGATCATGCTGTGAAACAGAAATCAGAAGCCCAGATCGAGAAAGTAGGGGGCGGCGACTTTGAGCCGGTGACGGACGCAGCGAACGTTGCACGAATTCACAAAGAATTCTTGGCGAAGCATGAGGGATAGCGTCTAGGACCGCTGAGATACTCTGTTCGTCAAAGCAGAAAGTTGGTGGAGAGAGTTCTATCTGATAGGGAAGCCGGCGATTTTCATTCAGATACATCGTCTCATCGGATGTTCGATCCGAACGAGTCCGCAAGCCAGCCCATGAGCCCTCTAAGTCAAATAGTCCCACATTGGCCTGCAAGCCCATACCAACGTCCATGCCCTCCGTAGACCAAGAGCCGAAGTCGGGATATGTCTGATCGTCAGTCGTTCGCGCGGCCATGGTGTTCGATCCGTAGCCTTGCGGAACCCTATCCGCAGCGCCAAAGTCATCGCGGCCAAAGGTGTCTCCAAGCACATGCGCATCTTGATACGCAACTCTGTCTCCCATCTGATACTGTCTTTGCTCCAAGCTCGGCGAGACTGTGTCGTCGGAAGACTCCACGCCTTACATTGGCTGCCCGGTCATATGGGTGACGATGCTGCTGTACTCCTGCCTTGCTTCGTCAAGCGGCAGCTCTAGAGATGATATCGTGCCAATCGACCGCCTAGGCTTGTGGTTCTGCTTGTCAGATAATGGGTCGATCACGATCTGCTTGACTGTTTCGAAGGCATCGCGATACTTCTTGGCAGCTGGCCAACGCTCTGTTATAACGAACAGGACAATGCTGCAAGCGTTGATGTTGTTGGACACCTAAAGTGGGCGGGACGGTCAGCAAGATGGCCCCAACAACGCAACAGTTATTCGGACATTGGTTGCATCCACCAGCCCGACTTACCGTGGTATCGTATATCTCTCCCGGCAAAAGCCAAGTACAATAGACGAGCGTAAGGCCTGAACGTGGTCAGTTTGCTATAGCAGCACGGCCGATGAAGATATTCCAGCCTCGCACCTGCCATGAAGACCGTCTGCAGAGCCATCAATGAATACCCAACTGACAGCGTCTGATGTAGCCGCTTGTATGTCTGTGCAATGCCGCCGCAGACGTCCGCACACGCGTTCAGATAGCGCGAATTCGGGCGCAGCTTCGACACAAGTGGGTAGAGAAGGAAACGGTGGCACTTGTAATAGAATACCATCTGTCTCAAGATTAGCGATGTTCGCAGCATGAGCCCGGAGGTAGAGAATGAGACCCTAACGTAGTAGTCGTACCCATCGAAAGCGATCGACTCTCGGTCGGTCTGGGTTCTGGCGTCCAAAGGAATCAGCGCTTTCCATTGCCCAAGTTGCTCAAGATATTCATCCACTTCGGCATCCGTAGTGGTATGGCTCGGCTGGTCGACCCGATAGATGGTTTGTTGAATGCTTGATTCTATCCTGCGCAGCTGCAAGATTCGCAGAAAGGCAGTGAGCGAAGTACTCTTCGTTCGGCGGGTATTTGGGTCCAGCTTCGAAGCATGTTGCAGCACACGGATGTCCTGGCAGGATTCATCAACATCTAGTGGGAGTGCAACGTCGATATCGCGATCGCAGATGGAAAACGGTCGTCCAGAAGGTATGAAAACTTGACGGTCGAGCGTGTAACAGGACCAGAATAATCGTTTGCGCATCTCCACTTCGAAACTGACATTGTCTACGGCGCTGGTTTGACGGTGCAAACCCATATCGATCGCGATCCGCTGGAATTGTCGGTTAGCTGGTGACTTCTGCAAGGAAACGAGACACTTACCATGGCGAGACCGATGTAGGCCCACGCTCCGGGCCCGCCCTCTGCCCTCAGACTATAGACTGCGAGCAGAACCAGTGTGACGACAGATCTAGTATCGTTGTGGCACAACATCTCGTCGAGATCTTTGAGTACCTGGGCCTGATGTCGTTCAGGGTAAGAGTTCGCACTCGTGTCGGTGTCGCCAGTTGTCTGCAAAAACCGGCCGGCGATGGCGTACACAAGGTGAAGTACGTTCCGTTCGTAAGCGTTGTCGATACGATCCCGCCTCGAATGCAACTCATAGATCCAATTTGATTGTAGAATGGGGTACCGAGTAGCGACATGCTTCATATAGCCCGAGAACAGCTTATTCGCAACCTCAGACGGCACATCCGCCAGGCGCATGCTGGGAGATTCGTCTCGTTCCTTGTCGTAGGGCATCTGGCCGTGAGGGTGATCCTCATGGAAGGCGCGTTGCTTGCCTTGGACGAGGGAATTCAAAAGCCGTCCCATGGTGAAATGAGAGGTGGCGCCAATATAACCGCCGTTCGATTCGAGGGATAGGTCTCGGAGGATCCGCACCATCGAGTCGCCATCCTCCACGGCAGTATCGCTTACAGATGAGGCTCGTGTATGCGTCGCACTATCCAAGTGGGACTCATGTCCCGGAAGATGCGTCCCTGTACTCTCGGACGCAGGATTCGGTCCAGAAATGTTGTAAGGTGTAAAAGTCGATACTTGGCCAAGCAAGCCTTTGTTGGCCAAGAAGTCTTCCAGTTCGGCGACTCTCCGCTCCAGTGATGCTACATACTGATTCCGACCAAAAGGCATAGGCTTGGCAGGGATGGTATACTGGCATGAGATCCCGAGCCGCGCGCATCGGCCACATGCTGGCGGTCTTCCATCACACTTGGGACTCTATTCAGTCGAGCCAGCATGCGAGTCCATCGGTTCGACTCACCTTTTGCTTCCGAGTCTTGCAGCGTTCGCAGGCGAAAGCTAGGAGTGCAACAATCAGGACGCGTTCTCATCTCCCGATGCTCGCACTTCGCCACTGGACTTACTTACTCGAGCTCGCTTCGCTGGCGGAGTGGTCTGTGATTGGGACGCCATAAGGATGGCATACTGTCCGTCTTGGAGGAATACATGTTGCCTCGTCTCCTCCCCGCCGTCCTCCCGCTCTGTGGTCGTCACCGGCGATTATGAGATTGCAAAATCGCCCGATAAGGAAGGTACACTAGCGTGATCGGAAGAATCGCTAGTTTCCGCATCCACGTGGCTTGACTCGAGCAAAATCACCTCGACACCAAGAACGACTGTGATAGATTCCATCAGAATCAAATGCGGACGCGGATGCAGGTCCCAGCAGCACCGTATGATGCGGACGATCTCGCGGATCCGCCGTGGCTACAACAAGTAGCTGATCAGCTCAAGAGCTCATACCTGTAGGTACTGCTATAGTTAATCTTTGCCGCTGGGGCACTTCCACTCGCTCCCCATTCTCTACTCATCCTCTCGGGCGTGCAAAATGACGAAGGAGATCCAGCTATGTCTCCTCGAAACAGCATGTACCGGCTCATACATGGCCTCTGGCCAATGGAGGTAACGAATCGCCCGGACCTCCAATACATGCAACGAACCCACTAACACCCCCCAGATCCCCTGAAGACAACGGCAAAACCAAAGACCGCCTCAAATACTGGACCGACCTCGCCCGCCTCGCAGAAAAAGGCAAGCTCTCCGCCATCTTCATAGCAGACTGGTACGTCGGGTTCGACGTCTACGGCGGCAGCCTAGACGCCTGCCTTAAATCCGGCCACCAAGTCGCCCACCTGGATCCCGTCCCCATCATATCAGCCATGGCAGCCGTCACAACCTCTCTCGCCTTCGCCCCCACGGTAAGCACGACTTACGTCAAACCCTAAATCCTCGCCCGCCAATTTTCGACCCTCGACCATCTCACCGAGGGGAGATGCGGTTAGAATATAATAACGAGCCATACCAACGGCTCTGCTCGCGCGCTAGGCTTCGAGAACATCCCGGCCCATGACGAGCGCTACGCGATGGCGGAGGAGTACATGGACGTCGTCTACAAACTCTGGGAATCCTCTTGGTCCGAGGACGCCGTGGTCTGGGATCGTGACCTCGCGTACGACCCTGCTAAGATCCAGAAAATCGAGCACAAGGGCAAATACTTCAGCGTCTCCGGCCGCCACCAAGTCCACCCGTCTCCGCAACGCACCCCCGTGCTGTTCCAGGCCGGCACCTTAAAAACCGGTACAGCCTTCGCCGCTAGACACGCTGAAGCTGTCTTCATGAACCCCGCCACTATCCCGCTCTGCAAAACTCAGATAACCGCCGCGCGCGAGCAAGCCGCCGCCCAAGGCCGAGATCCCAGCTCCCTCAAGTTCTTCCCGTGCATCGTGCCCATTATCGGCCGCACCCCAGAGGAAGCGCAATCCAAATACGAAAAAGCCAAAAGCCATGGCGATGTCCTCGGCGGGCTGGCGCAGTTCTCCGGCTACACGGGAATAGATATGAGTCTCTTCCCGCTCGACGAGCCGTTCGCTGCGTCCAGCTTAAAGGGCGGCGCGGCCATCACAGCGGTGTTGGCGTCGTTTGAGGCGAGTCTTGAGGGCGGGGCGCCGCCTTGGACCCCGAGGTTGCTGGGCGAGCGGATGGCGATGGGGGGTCTACACCCCTCCCCCGTCGGGTCAGCGGAGCAGGTGGCGGATTTCTTCGAGAATTGGGTTAATGAGACCGATTGTGATGGGTTCAATATGTAAGCTTCGTGCACACTTCCACTGCCTCCAGAATCCCTGCTAACTTCGCCGTGTGCAGAGCCTACATAACCAACCCCTCCTCCCTGGAAGATATCGTCGAGCTGCTCGTCCCCGAGCTGCAGCGGCGCGGGATGATGTGGGACGACTACGCCATGCCCGGCGGGACTTTCCGGGAGAACCTGCTGGGCCATCGGCATTTGGCTGAGGACCATTATGGGGCTGGGTTTAAGTATGGAAGAGATCCGGGGCTCGTGAGCAATCTCGAGGAGAATGGGGCGGGAAAGATCAATGGTCTGGAGAAGGCAAGCTCAAAGATCGATGCGGGTGCAGAGACGAAGGGAGAAGCTGTCTCGACGAAGGGAGAGGTTGTTACGAACGGAGAGTCGAAGACTAATGGCGAGTACACGATGAAAGTTGTGGCGGCTTCGGCGTAGCAGCTTTAAGCCTAGCAGCTCTAAGCGCCTAGTAGTACACTGTCAGTTTACTTTAAACATAATCAGTAACCAAAACATCATATACCCAAGCGTCTGTGTATCGCGGACAACCACAACATCTAAGTGAGAAGCACAGGTATCATAAACCGGCGTGTGCCTACCGTAGGTGGTCTATCATCTAAAATTCACATCAGCACTCATGCGGAACCTCTCCTCCTCGCATCCTCAACAGCCCACTCCACCGCCTCCAATACATTCTCGCGGATGATGTCAGGCTTATAACTCGGCTCCTTTCCCTCCCTCCAAACACCCGTCTTCACGAGGATGCTCGTCCACACACTCCCATGCGGACTCCGATACTCATTTGCCCCCCTAATATCACTTTCCGGATTATCCCCCACCATAAACACCTCCCTCAACGGATCATTCAACCCCACCTGCCCCCACAACCGTTTCCTCCTCCCCCGCAACAAAGTTTCCGCATACTCATACGTCGCCTGCGTCGGCTTCCCAATCGTCGTAGATGTGAGCTTCGCTCCGCCAGTCACTTCATTCCACAGACCGGCAAAAGCGGCTTGGAAGCCTCCTTGGCCGAGCCGGTTGAGGTGGTAGGAGGAGGCCCACCAGAGGTCGGGGTTACTGTAGTATAACGCCGGCTGGGAATCTTGAAGGTAGCCGTTGTTCGGCAAGTTTTTGTCGCCGTTTTTGGGGGAGAGGGTGCCGAGGATACCGTGGGAGGAGAGCATGAGATCCAAGATGAGGTGAGCGTCTAGGCCCCAGTCGCGGGGGTCGTTGTAGACGAATATCGCGTCGATTTTCAGACTCTCTGCTGGAGTATCCGGGTTGATTTGGCGAGGGAGCGGTTTGGCGAAGGTCGAGTAGACTGACGAGAACGGTTTGGCGAAGGGCCAGATATCCGGGTGGGCGGTGTAGATGTCTCCAGGTGTTACCACATTCTTGAACCCATACCCTTGCGCTACTTTCTGGCATTTGTCGTAGTCCCCTCCCACCACTAGGACAGTTTTATCATGATACTCCCTCAGCTCCGCGAACGGTGTGTGCGACTGCATGAACATATCCGTCGTGATCTCTACATCAAGCTTCTCCTGCAAGTCCCGCACGCGCTCGGCTTCGCTCTTCCCGCCGCCATTGGTGAGGAGGACGAACGGGATAGATTCGCGTTGGAGGTACGAGAGAGCTTTGCTGGCGCCGGAAATGGGGGTTGAGGAGCGGACTAGGACGCCGTCGATGCTGCAAACGTAGTGAGCAATAGTTGCACGTTAGGATTGGGCAAGGTAGGTAGCAAGCTACTGGGTGTGTGCATACTCGAAGGCGAAGCCGAAGTTAGGGATCTTGCTCTGCGTGACTTGAGTTTGGAAGGACCGCTGCCATTGGCTTGGGCCGTTGTGTAGGAGGGTTCGGCATTGTGTAGGGCTTCTTTGGGCGAGCGTGCGGCGGAGTGTTGGTGCCAGCGACGTTGCCATAGAAGTCAAGAAAATGCTGGACGCTGCGAGGTTGGCTTTGGTCGCGTGGGGTTGGGATGGGACTCATATCAGTACAAAATCGCAACTTCGTGAACACGACAAGACTAGATATATCAATCAAAGATAAGAACAGAGGACATATGGAGCAAAGAGGAGCCAATCCAACATCGAGTCTAAAGTAAGTGCTTCAATTAACTGTCGATATACCTTCGAGACAGCGTCACGTGAGCCTGAGTATCCATAGCATTCGACCACCAAATGAGACGACCGCCGACTTGAAGATATTCAGTTGATAATTGTTTCTTTTGTCGCTAAAGTACGTGGACCGAAGCAAGGGTAGGATTCCTCGACGGGTATGCTATCCGGAGTCCTCACCCTGAAGTTCTGAACAGAGCTCGCCGCAGAAAATGCCATCTCTCCTCCAATGCATATTCTTTCACGCCAGAAACTCCATCCATCCATATCAGCCACCGATCTTGTGAATGCGTGAGCATCACTCCTCCCTGCTCCATCCGCCACCTCCCTTCATCATTCGTGCCTCCATCGTCTTATGTCCGCGACACATCTACTTCCTCCTGAACGAGCACCCCTCTGTGAGCCTCGCCTTGCCGCCAGTGGGCTGGCACAGCACCTGCGAGCAGCCGGCGCAGACGACGACGGTTTGGGCGTGCGAGAAGACGGTCGTGATGGTGAAGCAGCCGGGGCACTTGACGTCCATGAAGAAGGAGCGTGGGCCGGGGACGAGAGTCTGTCGGATGCATCAGCATATTTGCTGGTATAAGGGTGGTATTTGGGTATGGAGGTGATGTATTACCTTGAGCTTGTGCTTGCGGGCCTCGGCCTGCGGTGTAGGGTTGAGGAGATCGACTGCGAGAACCTGTTGATGTCTCTATCAGCCTGTATTCTTGCTGCCGTCATCTGAACCAATATCTCCACGAGCTGAGGCATGCTATCCCGAGCACACAGAGCCATATTGTCTCTCCTCCGACTGTCGTGTGCTCAAAGGAGATCTGCACGCCACAGCCCCTTCCAAGGCGGTAGACGTACCATGTTTGCGGTATTGGCGGTGTGTTATCGTCGTGTTGAAGTTTCTGATGATGCAGTTTTCGCTATAGGCTCGTTCGCGATGAAGGTGGGTGTGTTGTGCGCGGTCAGGCGGTCTGGTGGTGAGGTATCGAATTTGCCTCGAGTGGGGGCGTCGAAAAACGTTAGTGCTCGAAGTTTTGGCTTGGCACGTCACGTGCAGTTACGTCTCACTTTGACTCACTTTTGGAAGTGAGACGAACGTTGTGGAGGAAGCAGTGTGAGTCGAAGCATGGGAAGACGAAAGAGTGACATCCATTAACCTCTCACACACGGTACGATACCTCATCTAAGTATGCTTGAGTAAACCGAAAAGCACACCGAACCCTTTCACCCATTCATCACCCTATCGCCATCGCTAAATGCAAGCAAGCAAAAGCTCCCTTGATGCCGCGCCTGATAATGCTATACTCCACCGCTATCTGCATGATTAAAAGCTCACTCCAGCTTCGCTCCTCGGTGAATAAGCCTCTGCTGGAGAAAAAGGTATGTTGGATGATTGACTCTGCTCGTGTTAAGGTACCCTGAGGTGAATAAGTCTTCGGTTTGGTTGGTCATGAGCTGTCGTTAGTGTTGGGTTTCGTGGTGTGGGTGTGTTGGGTAGCACGCAGAGTTGGGCCGGGTGAGGCCAACGCACTTGCCACCTGTTCGTGCGACGAGCCTTCGGTGCCACATCGGTTGCGGACCTTCGGGGGTCGCACGGAGCGTGGAGCAAGGTCCGGAGGCCGATGCGCATGCGTGGTCAGGCGGCATACCGCAGGAGTTTGGGTGGGTATCATCCGCTGCTTCTGTTCTTGGAGCCGCGAGCGTTGGGTGTCACGTACTCGTCTTCCGGGTGCCATTCTTCTGGTTGGAAGTCTGGGTTCAGGAAGTGCGCTGTGTTGAAGTGCGAACTACACCGTGTTAGTTCCATACGACGTGAGACGGAGTAGGTGTGATTTCACTCACTTCCTGAAGATTGAAGTCTGCAGTGGCGTATGCTGAGACAGATTAGCCTGAAGCTGCCACTGAGACGATCGGAACGGTCCAGCAGTGTGCAGCGCGAACGATTCGTGCGACGACACGCTGGCGTGTGGCACAGTGCGAATGACAAGCTCTTCGGGCATCTGCGTTGGCGGTGGCACGAGATGAGCTGTCGCAGCTGGCACGTACACGGACGCTGCTTGCAGCTGCGGCTGGGGAGCTGCGATGACTGGTGCCGATATTGGCTGTGGGCACTGCTGTACTGGCGCGGAGGAGCCGAAGAAGTCTGAGTCAGCGTAGCTTGAGCCCACCCATGCTTGGTGTGGGTTGGCGAATGACATGCCGGGGATGGCTGTCATGAAGTCGGGCATCGAAATATCGTACGCTGGTTCGTGGTACGGTTGGCTTGCGTACTGGAGGTAGGTCTGCACCGGTACAGACACTGGTGGCAGATCCTGAGGCATGTACATGATATCGTAGTGTCCTCTGCGCAAGCCATTAGCATTGTACAGGTCAGCAGAAGGATTGTCACTCACGGGCGGTACAGAACTCGGATGTGGCCAATGTCGAAGCTTGCAGCAGTGCCAGGATCGAAGCGATGCATGTTGGCAGCTACGCCAGGACTGCGATCCAGGTAGACGACCTCAAGGGTGATACCTGCGGGTGCCAGAAGCACGTCCTTGAGCGCGGTCAGACTGAGATTCTCAAGCTCGCTCGTCATCGGCATGATCATTTGATCGCAGAACTGATCGATCGTCTGGCCGAGCAGCCATGATGAGTAGTCTTGCGGATGAGTCTTCATCCAAGCAGAGGTGAGTGTCTACACCGCATATTAGCATCGACCCTGAAAGGTAATGCAGCGGTATTCATACCCTCATGTGCGTGATGATGTAGTTCTGGAGGTTATCGTCGTTGAATGCTTCGAACAGCACGCTCTCAGCGGTGCCATCCTGCAAGCCAGTCATAAGTTTTCGCAGCAATGCGTAACTCTCGTCGGCAAAGTCCTCATAGAGCATTTGGTCATAGCCGGCGGCAGTGCAAGTGTTTCCGAGGGAGCAAAGCCTGGCTTCCTCTTCGAGGAACTTGTTCGCATCTCCACAATGGACCAGAGTCTCGAAGTAGCCGAACGCGATAGCTGCGTGCAGTCAGTCACCGTGTCCCAGAGGTGATGTTCACGATAGCACTCACCTCGCCATCCACATGCCCCATCGCCTCTCACGGTACGGTAGTGGGAGTACTTCTCCGGCAGATGCTACAACTCGTGATCAGCAAAGCCCATCCCACACTTTCACACCACCCACTCACCTCAGTCTTCGTGATATACACCGGATCGGCCGACGCATACTCCGCCGTGATATTGGTCGTCAATTGGCGGTGACCAACCAGGGGTCCCTACCCGTAGATCATGGTCAGCGCTCAATCGCTTCGTGCCGCAACTCTAAAGACGCAAGACACACCTTCACCTCCGGCTCGTACTCATTGCTCAACTTCTGCATCTCGGCCAACTCCTCCTCGCTCGGTCCGGCATGCTGCCCTTCAGACGCCATCGCGACACGAGCGTGGTGAAGTTGCTGGCGGACACGGATTGGAATTTGTTGTTGCTGGGGCCGGAAACTTCCTTGATTAAGCCCGGTCAAGAAAGCCTGGTGTTGCTGCTGCTCAGGCGTCGGCTGCGGTACTTGCAGTCGATATTCCCGCGGCGTGAAGGCCGGGTCATGATAGAGTTGCTGGCCGGCGGGTTGGTAGACGTAATATTGGGGATGGAAGTGATGGTACGAGGACTGTTGATGCTGGCTGGCCATCCCTTCACAATAAATCGCCCACCCGCAAGCTTCGGTGGACGCCCGAAGCTAACGCAGCGAAGCGGGGCTTTTTGGGATCTGTTCTGTCGACACAACTAAATTGTTTGCTTGCTTTGCTGCCAGCGTGTTGTGCAGTAGGTGAAGCAAGCTTGGTTCGCAACGGAGCACTGGAATGCAGGATCGGTGTGGTCTTCGTCCGTGGAACCTCGCCAGCTGGAGCTTTCGTGGTCGACTTGTTGCGCTGTTGATGGCGAAAGAAACCGGACCGCAGGTTGGGTGTCGAGACAGCACGACGGGTATGTAGTTATTCGAACAAGATAATCAAACTGCAACCGCAATCAAGGAAGTCCACGCCCGTGACCAGAAGCTCCAATGCCTGCAGCGCTGCTGTCTTGCCTTGTCCCTTCGGAGCCTCGGACTACGAAGGAGACAAGCAGGCGGGTAAGGGTGCAGCGTGGAGCGAAACAATCAGTGCGGGTCAAGCAAGCTTCCTTGCTGTAGAGTAACCGTCAACGCAGCAGGTGGGAAAGACGAGGGCAAAAAAAGGTTACCAAACGACCGGGGTGCATCCAACGCAAGATATACGGGACAGGCTACCGATCGCACTGGCGCCCAAGCCTACGTCCCACATCTGACATACACAATAGAGGAACGCCATCAGCTCCGGGTCCTACATGACTTCAATTTGCGTATCTGGGGGGGACCGGGCACGGGACTTCTCGAACTACTTTGTTTCTAGCCCGACTCCATCGAACGGTCATGCCAGGCACCGGATTGAGGCCTAAAGCCATAACCAACGCCCCGGTAGGGAGACATAGAGAGGCGAAGCGTTCCACGATCCGATCAACCAAGATCTCAACCCGCCAGCCCCAGGCCCGCGCGCAACCTATCTCACCAACCCCAATCTCAAATCATGCTCCAGCAACCGAACCGCTCGCACGAAACCTCACACACAACGAGCAAAGGTGGGTAATGTAATGCGTGCAATCGAAGCTCAACCAGTCATTCCCCTCCTCCCTCCCGACAGGCACGCCGCGCCACCATGCACAGTGGTCGATCCAGACGAGCCTCCAATGTGAAACGCGACGCCGGGATCTCCAGCGCCGTGGGAGGGACGGCGCTGCAAACCGATTGAGTGCCACCGGTCGTGCAAAGGTCGGCGAGCTCTTCTGCCCAAGCGTGCGAATGGTGGTTGGCACCCGTGGAGCGACTCGTCCGCGGTCCGGGATATTGAGTACAGGTAATTAGTTCGAACGATCTGTACCCGCGACTTCGTTAAGCATCAGAACAACCTTTGTTACATTCGTTGAAGATCCGGTAGCGAGAATGCGAGCTGCAAGTAGACGAACAGGCGAACAAGGGTGAGCCGCAGAGTAGGGTTGAAAAATGACAAGTCGTAAAAGCCCACCTTGCCCACGCATCCCAGCTCAGTGGCTGCAGGCGCCGTATCCGACAGCTTGGTTACAGCGATCCCAGTCACCCAGCAGTAGCACTCTCCTCGCCTGTTGCGCCTTGTGACACCACGAGCTCGCTGGCGCGGTAAGGGCACGGTTCCACACGTCAAGGTCAGATCGCGCGAAAAGAGGCGTCAAGCTACCGAGCCGCGGGATCGATAACAGCTCGCCTAAAGTTGGCAAGGGTATGCATCTTCCTCGTTCGAACATTTGAGATCTGAGTCGTCAGTTTGCATGTTTGTGACGAGCTACACAGATGACTTCGGCGACTGCGGAGAAAGGGATTGGATTGTTGAACGAGCTACAGGCGGTCGTGAGAGCATAGCAACTACCCACCAGCTTCTGCAGCCCCAGCTCCTCCTTCGTGCGACATGCAAATCGTCAATTGAGCACGGGAGGTTCGAGCCGAGAAAGTCCGCCCGGCACAGCCCCTGTTACCGAACCTCTCTTCCTTGCGCAACGAGAACCGGTGCGACGGTGTGAGCTTCAGCCATGAAGGAAAATCCCCAGATGCTGGAGAGAACCGTACCGAACAGATGGTGGTTTTCTCGGATAGCAGCCGTGAATTCCAAATACCTCTGCGTCTTTTCCTCCCCTCTCTGTCTGCCTTACATTTATTTCAATCTGGGTCTCGAATCCCAATGGCGCTGAGGTTGCAGATTGTGGCTGAAGGGAACGGCGTCATGGTTGGTCGATCCGTCGCGGGATCTCCACGCTTCTTCATGCAAGTCATCCACCTCACTTTCCTGGCGGTCGGTTCGGCTTGCGCTTGCCTGACGTGCCTGCTGCCGGTCCTCGCTGAGACGACATCAGGCCTTCAGACATGGGAGCGAACGTCTGCCCACCGCCGCTGCCGAGCCCGGCATCGTCAGACTTGAAACCTTCCGAGTCGTTGAGGACGACGGAAGCGAGCGAGCGGATCGCTGTCGTCCAGTCAGCCACGGCGTGCATGCGATCGAGGTCCGCGCGGCTCTCGATCTCGACGGTCCCGGCATCTTGGTTGATCTTGCCACGCAGCTTCTTGTCCATGATGAGGAAGCCGACGATGTCTTGGACTTCGGGAATAGAGATGTGTAGTCGCTTTGCGATGAAGTCGAGCCGGAAGCGGGTGTAGGGCGCAACAAGCTTAACCACTGCCTTGGTTCGCATGTTACGGGTGACTTCGTCGATGTTCTCGGCGATGAAGGGGTCCGCAAGGAGGTCCTTGTTCTGCTGAAGAATGGTTTCGTATTGATTGATGTCGTCTCGCTGGTATGCATCGACTAGAGCCGTCATGGCGGCAATGCGAGGGTCGTTCTTGTAGGGCTTGGTGTTTTGTGAGTCGAACGGGTTGATGTCCGAGCGCATGAGCATGGTTGAGAGCACGAGATACTTCAGCACCTGGATACGCTGTAGCGAGCCGGCTTCATCGTAATTGCGGAACGCTTCGAAGAAGTCGCTGTGGGCGCTCTCCCAGTTCTCTGGACCACGAGTTAGGTGTTGCAAACTACTGCAAGGGGCATCCCTTGCTTACCTTCACTCATGTGCATCTTGCCACCACACTCGCGGATGATGCCCATGATCTTGGGATGTGGTACAGCCGAACGGACACTCAGTGCTCGTTCGTATAGGCCCTGGCACATAAAGTCAGCTCATTTCCGAGCTCTCGCACTGCACTTGCACATTTGTCATACCTTCATCCGCTTGTTGTTCTTGGTCTCGGAGTACATTTGGATTTCCAGAGCATATGCCTCCATCGAGTACGTGCCTTTGCTCGGGTCGTCCGTGCCGTCCTCCAGTTGACACGCCTTGTGCAGTTCTCGTACCTTGTCCGTCAGCCGAGCGTAGTCCTTCTGGCCGAGCCAAAGTCTGGCCAGCTTTGTGTTTGTCGCCAGCCATAACCGCTCGTTGTTTGTGGCCTGGAACGACTCAAGTGTCTTGGAGTAGAAGTGCTCCATGCACTTGTTTGCAGCCTCGTCCTCCGCATTCTTCTCGATGAAGTCCAGCATGTTGTTGATCGATTTCTCGGAGTAGTTGCGAGTGACGGCTGATTTGACGTAGGTGAGTAGCTCGCTGTAGTGCTCCACGGCCTGTAAAAATTAGCATTGCCATCGCCATGCTGACCAGAGATGCAGGCGCATACCTCGTCGTACCGACCCAGCTTGAACTCCAGCTTGATCGCCTGCTTCAAGGCTTTGAACCCCCAATCGCCCTTCGTCGTCTCCAGTCCTGGCACTCCTAGGAACTCCTCGATCGCCTCTTCCGGACTATCGCCTTTCATCTGCTTCGCATTGTAGTATTTGTTCTCCACGTCCACATCACCGCTCTGCGAGCCCGCGTCATCGTCGTCTTCTTCATATTCGAAGTCGTAGCTGCGAGACGTCAGTATATGCCACGCGGCAGGAGGGGGTCTGGGAGGCGTACTTCTCGTTGTCCGAATCTTGCATGAAGTCATCGTCGTCGGACCTGCGAGGCGCATCAGTGATATAGCCAGTATGCCTGCTCGATAGGGTACGTACATCGTGAAGGCGTGTGCAGATTGTGCTTGCGATCGTGGTATTGAGAAGGCGTGGGACTCAGTGCTGGCGTGGTGAATAAGGAGACTGATGAGTTGAATGTTTCTTGAATCTCGAAGTCAGAGCTCCAAACGTTTGAAGGCAACCAAACGCGAAGCCTTCACCCCGCCAAATAAAAAGTGGTTAGCGTCAGCCTGCCAAGGCTGGAACCTTCAAGCGCTTCTCGGAAGTCTTCCACAACTCTTCTTCTTCCCAACCACACACACCAGACAACTACCGCAACCATGGGAGGCGATCTCAACCTGAAGAAGTCATGGCATCCCCATCTCATGACCAACCAGAAGCGCGTCTGGGCCGAAGAGAAGAAAGCCCTCGACGAGCGCAAGAAAATCGAGCAAGTCCTCAAAGAGCGCGCCGAAGAACGCCAGATCCTGGAGCTCGAACACATGCAAGAAGCTGCCGGCGGTAAAAAGCGAACGGACCGTGTGGACTGGATGTACAATGGACCCGGCTCGAGCGGACCTGGCGCAGGTGTCACGGAGGAGATGGAGGGATATCTGCTCGGCAAGCGCAGGCTCGATGGGTTGGTGAAGAAGAGCGAGACGGAGAGTTTGAAGAAGGACGCGGGGGAGGAGGAAGGGTTTATCGCGTTGAATCAGAGTGCGAATTCGATGAGGGATACGGCGGCGAAGGTCGCGAGTGATCCTATGCTGGCGATCAAGAAGCAGGAACAAGCGGCTTATGAGGCTATGATGAGTGATCCGGTGAGGAGGAGGCAGTTGATGCTGGCGGCTGGGAAGGAGGAGGATGAGGGGAAGGGGAAGGATGGTGAGAAGGAGAAGAGGCATCGGAAGCACAGGCACCATCACAGAGACGAGGATGGGCACAGGAGTAAGCGGCGACGTCACTCTGACGAGGATGACGAGCGACGATCGCATCGCCATCGTTCGCACAGGCATCGAAGAAGGTCGTCTGTGAGCGAGTCAAGGTCGAGGTCTCGATCACCACGGAGAAGGTCAGACGAGCGCGACGATGACCGTCATCGATCACGGCACGCACGCAACGACAGTGTTTCGCGATCACGCTCCCCTCCGAGACGCCGCGACAGGGACGATCGAGACAATCGCAGAAGATTATACCCAAGCCCACGCCGCTCCGGCTCCTCCGACTCTCGGTCAAGATCCAGGTCACCCTACAAAGCTCGCAAGGAGGAACGCAACATCGACAATCGCCGACGCTCATCCCAAGACGACCGCTATCGCAAGCCATCTTCTTTCACCCCAATGACCAAGCAAGAACCGAATGATGCCTCAAACAAAGAAGCTGAGCGTCTCGCAAAACTGGCTGCCATGCAATCGAACGCTTCTGACCTCGAGACCGAGCGCCGCTCTCGACTCGCAGACATCGAGTCCAAAGAGGCACGCCAACGAGAGGAAGACGAGAAGAAGCGATCGGATCAAGCTCGCTTCATCAGTGGTGTGCGCAAGGAAGCTGAGACTGTGGATGCTGGGCGGAGGTTTGGGCGGGGGAGGATGGAGGTGGACTAGACGTACCCCCATTGCTACTTTTTACATTCTCCAACGTGTTCCTGTACCGCGACGTAGACCAACTCCATACCATGATGTGACCATCTTCGCACTTCCCAATCTCACGTCAACGCTGTCACTGTGTCCCCGCCATTGGCCAGGTTCTGATCGCTGCCGTTGCCCCGCGAAAGCCAATTTTAGGCTTTGCGGCGGCCCGCCGAACTGCGAACGGCGTCGATGAACGGATGAACGCTTGCCCCAGAACCTCGGACACGTTTTAATCAATTTCCCGTTCATTGTTTCTCATCTCCTCGCTTTTGCCTCCCATCCCGAGTCGTCGTATACTCCTCGCGACCTGTCACTCGAGACGACACCTACAACGCGCGCAACCATACGGAGGCCCGAGTCTACAGCGATGAGACGGAGCTGTTGAGATCTGAGCTACACCACCACCGACCGCGCGCATTATTACCAACCCTCGAACCACTGACGCGGCGCCTTGCTTGTTGTTTCTTCGAATCGAGTCGGCGCGGCTGCCAGCGCTGTGGGATCGCGACACAGCAGGAGGGTCTCTCGATCTACAACCAGTGGGAAGACGAGGACGAGATGCCGCTCTGCGGTGGAACGAAGACGGTGCAGCGCAAGCTGGTGTTACTGTACGTCTCCGAGGGCACAAGATACAGCAGTTTGGGATAGTGGAGGGTGGCTAACGATGGGATATAGCGGTGATGGCGCATGCGGCAAGACATCGTTACTGAACGTGTTCACGAGGGGGTATTTCCCTACTGTTTAGTAACGTTCCCCTCCTTCCTCAGCAGCGCATCGCATCGCGCTGAGCATGCCGCTAATGCTATCGCAGCGAACCAACCGTCTTCGAAAACTACGTCCACGACATCTTCATCGACAACGTGCACGTCGAGCTCTCCCTCTGGGACACCGCCGGGCAGGAAGAATTCGACCGGCTGCGCTCCCTCTCCTACGACGACACGCACGCCATCATGCTCTGCTTTTCCGCCGACTCGCCTGACTCGTTGGAAAATGTTGAGAGCAAGTGGGTCGGCGAGATAGCGGAGAATTGCCCGGGGGTAAGGTTGGTGCTTGTGGCGCTGAAGTGCGATTTGAGGGAGCGCGGACAGGATGCCGAGGAGGAGGGGGAGGGGGAGGGGGAGGGAAAGAGGGGGACGATTGATTATAAGCAGGGGTTGGCGGTTGCGGAGCGGGTTAAGGCTTTGCGGTATCTTGGTGAGTTGAAGGCGACGTTCTACGGAGAGGATGGTGTGCTAATGGATGCTGGCAGAGTGTTCCGCGATGAAGAACCGAGGCGTCAACGAGGCGTTTACCGAAGCTGCGCGAGTGGCGTTACAGGTCAAGAACGTGAAGGGCGATAAGAGCACCAGCTGTACGATGATGTGATTTGCTGTTCTTCGGCTCGCTTTTTCCCGCGACTTCTATTACGATCATCACGATATACATATATCCCCAGCAACCACTGGATTCGAAAAGCTATCGCTACACTGGCAGTATCAGTATCTGGGAGGCGGTTTGACGGGTTTCGGCAATTTGTGTTATTAGCTCTGGCGTTCGGTAGCGGCCTTACGAAGTCCTGTGTACGATGGGATGGAGGCGTCGAATGGAATATTCTTACTACGCTATGTGGTTTGACAGGTTTTCGGTTTCCAGCTTCTCGGAAATAAGGCAGAACAACAAGAGCTCGGTCTAGCTCTAGGACGTCTGCGGGGAGCCTTGGAGGTGGAGAGGGGATCAAAGCAATTACTTCATGTCAATCACAAAGGTAAGTCAAGTCTTCTCTACTGCTCTATATCCTTGCGACGATCTTCATTGGTAAGTTCCAGTTCTCGTCGATCCATTACCCATTTGTTGTGTCGCGGCACTTCCACACAGCTACACTTATCCCAAGATGTCCCACCTCGGCCGGCTCGAAGGCAAAATCGCCATCATCACCGGCGGCGGCCTAGGCCTCGGCCAAGGCATCGCAGAAAAGTTTGTCCACGAAGGCGCACGCGTCCTCGTCTTCGAACTCAACGCCGCCAACGGCGAAGCCGTCGCCTCATCCCTTAACGCCAGCGGCGATGCCGACAATGCTTTGTTCTTCGAAGGCGACGTCACAAACATCTCCCACTGGCAGTCCGCGGTAAAGACCTGCGTGGAGAAATTCGGCGGGTTAGATATCGTGGTCAACAACGCAGGTGTCGTGCATAATGCGCAAGCGTCGTACGATGTTCCGGAAAGTGAGTTTGAGCGGATAATGAAGATTAATGTGAGCCCGTTGTATCATTCGGCGAAAGCGGTGCATCCGTGGTTTAAGAAGCAGGGGAGGGGGGTGTTTGTTAATATCTCTTCGATCTCTGCTCCGAGGCCGAGACCGAATTTGGTGTGGTGAGTTGGGTGTTGGGCGGAACCCTTACCTCGAGGACATTTGAGGCATCTGCTGACGGGTTTGTGTTCGGGGATGAAAGGTACGCGGGCTCCAAAGGCGCTGTCTCGGCTATTACGAAGGGGTTGGCGGCTGAGTTCGCGAAGGATGGGATTCGGTGTAACGCTGTTTGTCCAGTGGCTGCGGAGACGGGGATGATGGTGAGTGGTGATGGATATGGTGGCTCTAAGGGCTGTTCTTGGCTGAGCCATTGCTGACTCTCGACCCTTCTATTCTGCAGGCATCAGTGCTTGGAGGGACAGATACGGAGGAGGGGAGGGCGGTGGTGCTGAAGGCGATACCGTTGGGGAGGGTGGCGAACAAGGTGGATGTGGGGAATGCGGCGTGTTGGTTGGCGAGCGATGAGGCGAGTTTCATCACGGGAATTGAGTTGCCTGTTGATGGGGGGAGGTCGTTGCAGTAGTGGGGTGTGGAGTGCAAGCGGGGAGAGGTGGAGCGCTTCAGATGGCAGTTGTCGTGGTATCTTGAACGTCGACCAGATGAAGGTGGGTTCAGCAAGCGTTTCAAACTAGACATGGAGCTGGAAGTTCTCTATTGTGAGGCATAGTGCCTGTTGGATGATGCGATTGATGTGGTCGTGTGCTCAATAGTCCAACGCAGCGTAACATGGGCGACAGGCTGTTCCAATAACTTGGTTGCTTTCACTAGTCCGTCTCGTCCGTATATTTGTGAGACGTTGAAATGAGGAGCATTAAAGCAAAAGCTTCGCGGGAAGCCCGGACGAAGCTTTTCGACCACGTCGAACCTCCAGCCGAACACCGTCCAACTGACACTAGACACTCGAAGCACGCGATAACAGTGACATCTTCGAAACCACACCCAGCGTTTCATATGTTTGTCGATCTCCCACGAGTCAGTTCCGATATCTAAACGATCCACTGGGAACGATCTACGCGGCCCTGACCTTCGCCCAAACGGGCCATGGTTCGTGCTAGCCTAACGTCCCGAACAACCACGCTGCGACCACGACGACGGAGTGCATGCCCCGCCGATCTTAGAGCGGAGCCGAAGGTCTGATTCACGATGTCTGGCTCTACTGGGGCCGACCCAGGGGCGAAGGAAAAGTATATACCACCCTACCTTCGGAACTTCACCCCGTGAGCTCCTTCCCTTCTCATGCACGCGACTGAACAGAAACGAGACTGACTAGAACAATGACTTCCAGGTATACCAACGCTGAGTGGACACAGTTCATCGACGAGGTCGAGCGAGATCTGGAGGTCTCGAAACAGTTGTACTCATGTCCGAGTATCGAGGAGCCAGCGTTCACCCGCACGATTGATCATACCTTGCTCAAGCTCGACACCAAGGCGGTTCTCATCGATGAGTTATGCGCGGAAGCGAGAATTAATCAGTTTGCTGTTTGTTCAGATCTTATCCTGCAATAATCGTCAACACTAACCCGCCACAGACTGTATGCGTTCGACCAAACTTCGTGCACCAAGCCGTCGCAGACCTCAGAGGCTCAGGGGTGAAAGTGGCGTGCGTCGTCGGCTTCCACGAAGGCACTTACGATCTCCTCTATAAGCTCCAGTACGTCTTCCTCCATCTCCTAGCGTCTCCCACCAAGCTGACACTCTCCTCCAGAGAAGCCAAGCAAGCAATCCTGGCCGGTGCGGACGAACTGGACATCGTAATCAACTACCCGGAACTCATCGCTCGCAAATACACCTCCATCTACAAAGAGCTCGTGGCCCTACGCTCCCAAGCCCCTCACCCCACTCAGCTCAAACTCATCCTAGAAACTTCCCAGCTCAACCGGTCTCAAATCATAGCCGGCTGCGCGATGGCAGCGGCCGCGAACTTTGACTTCGTCAAAACGTCCACCGGCTTCAACGGACCAGGCGCCAACGAGGAGAACGTCCGACTAATGGCGGCGTGTTGCGAGAAGTTTGCCGAAGGCAATGGCTACGGGAGGCAACGGATGCTGGTGAAAGCTGCAGGCGGGATCCGCACGCTGGAGGACGCGGTGAAGATGCTTCAGGCGGGGGCGAGTAGGCTTGGGACGAGTGGGGGCGTGTGGATTGCGAAGGAGGCAAAGGAGAAGGCGGAGGCGGGGTGGAGTACGAACGGGGCGGTGCATGGGGAGGGGAGGAGGCCGAGTATGCAGACGAGGTTGTTTACCGATTATTGAGGATGTGGTGGATCTCTTTGAGGTTGATGTTATGAATCATTTCCTGGTTAGCTAGAGCTTCGCCATAGCAGAGCGATGAAAGATACAGATACCCTTCCATACCTCCCGCCTGTTCTTCGACCAGTTCTCGTACGTCTTCCCAACGCCCTTAGGTAGTTCTCCATTCTCCAAGAATCGTAGCAGCAATTCGTCCCCAGCTCAGCGACTGTCTTGACGGCATCATCGAGCCTCCCTCGAAAGAGAGCAGATACTGTCAAATTTAGCGTTCATTAGCCTCGCTCGTTCTTCCATATCGTGAGCGGTGTGCTGTCACTGCAGTCACCGGTCTGACTTCCAACCCATCGAGCCGAGAGCAAACTGCCCGTGCGCCAACCCTTCAGTACTGCTGCTTCCTATCCGTATCGCAGAGATTCCACATGAAATCCGTAAAATCACCAGAGGTCGAATTCTGAATATCATCCTCTAGATGCACCTTGTACTTCTCGAAGTACTCCCTCTTCACCTTCAGCAAATGCGGTCTGTCCCAATGTAACCGCACTAATCGTGAGATCAGGAGTTCGTATCGTAGTTCGTCGTCTTTGTTCTTCTCGGCGATGTCCTTGATGGCGTGTCGAAGAAGCAAGGCGTCGCGGACAGGTTTGTTGATCACGCCGTTGAGGATGTGTGCTATTACTTCGCCCTGGAAAGTGGATCAGCAACATCACTCCCATCAAGGAGTGAGGAATGCTCACCACAAGGTTACTACTCTTCTTCAACGCCGCCCTCGGGAAATTATCCCCAAACATCCTATCATACATCTTCATCACCTCCCTCAAATGCGCATCGCTCCTCCTAACAATAACCTCCAACATCACGCTCTCGCCCCCCTGCTTCGCCGTAAGCGCCTTATGCAACGTCTCGACATCTCGATTTCGGTACTCCTGCGGGTACACATCCTGTTCCTCCTGCCTTCTACCTTCCAGCGCCATGAGCACCGCAACCCGGAACTTATCCATCTTCAACTCCTTCTCCATGCACTTGACCAAGTCGTCCGCGTAGCGCTTGTCCCGGAACTCCTCCTTGATCTCTAGGATCTCGCGGTTCGTGCGGCCCATTAGACTTTCGATCAGGAGTTCCCGGCGTGAGGTGTGCGACTGCCACCAGAAGTTTGCCCAGTAGCCTTCACTCTCCCAACGGCCGAGGACAGTTACGTATACAGCTTTCCCGAAGTTTCCCGTCAACTTAGTCTTGAGGTGCTTAGCGAGGTTGACGCCTTTGCCCTGCACTTTGACCAGCTTCTTGTACTCCCGCCTTACATGCATGATTTGGTCATGGGTGAGAAAGGGTATGATCTCGGAAAGGGCTTCTGTGTCGATTTTGTGCTTTTGCAGGGCTTGCGAGATCTTTTGGGCGTCTTCTTCGTAGTCGTCGACTTTTACACTTTTCTTCTTCTTCTTCTCGACTTCTTGGGCTAGTTTGTCCTTTGAGTTGTCTTTTGAGCTCCGGGATTTGGGAGCTTCGAGCTGTGGGAGATTGTCTAGCTCGTCGTCATCGTCTAGTCTGTGTGCCATTGGCATTGGTGAGAGCTGCTGCCATGTTCCGTGGTATGCTTCGAGCAGCGGACTCGGTGGTGGAAGACCTCCATTGCTCGAGAGATCGGGTCGAGTGCCACTTACTGACAGACGATCCGTTCTTGCCGTCAATCCAGGAGACCGTGGAGCATCAAGACCACCAGAGCGAGTGTCGACGGAAAGTCGAACACTTTTCGACGATTTCAAATCTGATGCGTCACGAGCAGGTACTCTCTCCACAACTTTCGCGTCTCGATCATACGAATCATAGCTGTACGTCCGTCGAGCTTCATCACGAAGCTTGTCTCGCGGCCTGTCCTCGTCCTCATGTCGAGGCTCTCGACTCTGATACTGCGGCTTCGGTGGGTAAGGAATATCGATGTCTCGAGAAGATTGACTATAGTCCTGAGTGTACGAGACGGATCTGGAAGACCCTGTAGGCAGCTCAGGACGCCGCGGGTACCCAGGTATTTGAGGCGGATATGGATCTTCAGGTCTTCCAGGCGGGTACGGGCTGCTGTAAGACTGATGCCGGCTACCATTCGGAGATCGAGGAGACGAGACATCGCCATAGGCGAGATCGGCCATGTCGTCGTCCGGCATAGCTGGCATCCGTGGGACAAAGCCGGATCGAGCGTAGTCTTTGTAGTCATCTTGGCGGTCGTCGTAGTGGTCGTCTTGCGGGTATGGCACACTAGCCTGAGTTGACGGTCGTGGATACGTGTTCGTCCTTCCTGGTGGTGCTTGGCGGAAGTACTCAGATCGTCCTGCTCCCGCCGACACAGGTGACCTCACCTCATATGATGGCGAGGTGACCTCGTCGAACGAGCCGGGAGGTGGCGCGGAGTAGCCATAAGGTGTGCTGGAAGGAGGAGATGGGGCTTTGGGAGCTTCAGGCGCACGCTCAGGTGCTCGCTCAGTTGCCCGGACATTACTTCGAGACCGGTCACGATCTCGTGTAGACGAACGATCTCTATTCCGTGAGCTTTCCCGCTTGCGTGAAGACCTGTCGTCTGGTCTAAGAGACATCCTGAACGCCGATGCCTAGCCCACCACTTCAAGCCGAGTTTGGGAATCTGGGAAGAGTATGAAGAAGTAGAACGAAAAGTCGCAGCTTTTATGAGCACTCTCGTCTGTGCTACGCAAACACACCAAACCGGTCAGGCAAATCAAAGCTTGACTCAGCTCCGTGAACCTATCGGGACGAGGGCAAGACCTGAATGTAGGGTGCCGCTCGTGTTGAGCGAATGGCGGGGGCATGATGCACGAACCTGCATCGCTGGCGCTTCAAAGGCCTTGCCGACGCGAGTTTGATTCTCGTGCTCTACATGTTGCGTTTGAGCAAGCGATCGTTGGATCCTTATTCGCACTTTCTGACAGTCTTGGTGGTCTCTTGGACGCGTTGATGTTGGCGAAGTGGAGCGTCCTGGTGGAACAACAGGATGCTGACAGCAGGGCACGATCCGCGGCTTCGGAGGGACCTGTCGATCACGAAACAATCCCTGCTGGACGCCTGAACAGGCAAGTAGTCGTGCTACAGCATAACAGCAAGTCCGTAGGTGGGAGTGGCCGCCTCTTACAACGCATGGGCTTCACTATACCAACCTCGGTTACCATGACAGCTAGGTCAGGTCTCGAACACACCATACTGCAGTTTGATACCCATGATATAAGCAGCCGAACCTTGGAGGACAGACGGCGATGTAGCAGCTTGATCTCGCGCTTTTCGGAGCGTGGTGGATGAGCTCGACTCTCGAAGACCACGGCAAGAAAGGGCCCTCAACTGCGATAAGACTTGACAGTCCGCTGAAAGCACTGAGAGTGCAGTAGTCACAGTGTAGACAGTCCGATGATGTGGCGGCCAGCATTGTGTACAAGCTGCTTGGTGTATTGAGTGGCATTTGTACACATGTAGGTCTATTATCTAAGGTGTAAGATTTAGACTCTGCTGTAGCAGTTCCAGTAGGCGGATCAACCTTCAAAGACACCATGCTGCAGCTCGACTCCCATGCTATGACATCGTCAGTATACGCTTCAACAATTTAATCATCAGAGCATCAGAGCATCAAAACTCACCTCCCAGCCATCTTCCGCATACTCTCCTCAATATCATCATCTAAACGGGTAAATTAGTGTATGTCTCAGTGGAGGGTATTCTGGCAATTGATCTTACCCATCCCCTTCCCCCACCCAATCCACTGCCTAACCTTACTCCACCAAAACACCACGTCCGTCCCCACCAACACCCCCCGAAACACCAAATGCCTCCCCCACTCCCTCCACCTCTCCCCCAACGTCCCCTCCCTCCCCTCCGCCAACGCCCTTGACGCCCACGTCCCCGTAATCTTCACCCGATTCACGGGACTCCCAAGGAACTGATTATTCCCCTGCACGATCCTCAAATTCCTTCCAATAAAAATCAGTTCCTGCGGGAATTTATCCTGATTGGCGAGAATCTCGCGTACACCTTTGCGCATCTTCTGCTGCATCTCGAATTGCCGTTCGCGTTGTTCTTTTTTGCTTAACCCGCGCAGCTCATCCATAGTCTTATGGTCCCCGCCTTCATACGGCCGCATCAACGTGGCACTCGCGAAGATATCCGGCGCGTTGATCCCCCATTCCTCCTTCGTGATGCGGTTGATGGTCGCGTTGTCGAAGGTCATCAGCGAGCGCCAGAATAAGGCGTATTCTTTGCGGAATTTCGGGTCCATTTGTATGTACAACCCGTGGTCTATGAGCACGAGTTCGGGTTTTCCGGACGGTGTGCGGCGGATGAAGATGTTGCCGGGGTGGGGGTCGCAGTGGACGAGGCCCCAGAGGAACATTTGCGCGGAGAAGAGGTCGACCATTGTTTGCATTACGGGGCGTAGGCTTAGGCCCAGGCCGCCGGTGCCGGAGGGGCCGCGCCAGGCGTCACGGGTTGGTTTGAGTTTCTCGGAGTTGGGGTGGTTTGTTGGGACGCTTGCGGCGACGGAGGGAGCGGGTGGGTCGAGGAGGCGACCGCCAGCGCCTGGGGAGCCTTGTCGCCAGCCGCCTTGCCATGAGCCGGAGATGCCTTCTTTGTCCCATAGTCGGATGCCTTCGATCCATTCGGCGGTCATGACGCGAGTGCTGCTCAGCTCAGGGTAGACTTGTGGGATGTAGACACGATCCCGCAGTCTCGGCTCTCCCTGTATCAGTTGCCGCATCTTCGAAGCGTTCTTCGCCTCGTTCATAAAGTCCGTCTCCAGCATCAGGCGATCCGAGATGTACGGCACGAGGTGATAAAGCGGCAGATCGAACCACAACGTATACAACTTCGTCACCACCTTGAAAGCCCACAGATCCCAGCCGACCTGCCGCGCAATCTCGCGCTTCTGGATCTTGATAGCAACCTCCCTCCCATCCGCTAATCTTGCCCAATGTACTTGGGCCACACTCGCGCTCGCTCTTGCTGTCCGCTCCATCACGCCCTTCGTAGGATCACCGGAGAACGACACTCCAAAGACCTCCTCAACACTCCTCCCAAAGTCCTCTTGTACAACTTTCTGCACACTCTCCCAATCATTCTGCGGCGCATCGTCAAACATCCGTGCGAACATCTTCTGGAACTCCGGCGGCAGAATCGCACTCTGCATCGCAATTGCCTGCCCGATCTTCAGGTACAACCCTCCGTTCTCCCGTAGCAGATTGAAGACTCTCCGCGCACTTCTCGCGTGCAGATCTGCAACGCTGTCGCCAATCCATGGATCCGGGCGGAAATTGATGTTATAATCCAGCGCCACCACGAGACCAGTGTAGAATGTGCGAAACGATCGCCCCAGAGACTCATCGTAGAAGTATCGATCGAACATCACTATAGCCACCACCGCCAACGAGGTCCTGAAGAGTCGTCGTAGCCATTTCCGCGAGCGTCTGTAGGCCTTCGGTTGTTGGGGTTTACCCAACGATGATGGTGAAGGCGGTATGAGTGGTTCGAATTGACTCCTGAATCGTCTTGTAATCAAACTCGTGTGTCGTGTGTTCGATCGCATGGGAGGGAGATGTCGCGTGCTCGAGATGTATGCTCGTGTGCTATCGCCCGATCGCAGGTCTACTGCGGAAGCATATCGAGGTCTGAGGATCTTGCTTGCGCATTGCCCGCATAGTCGCGGTGGCAAGCGGAGCATAACTCGGTCAAGTAGGAGGCGGGAGGGGATGAGAAGGTGTTCAGGATATCATCGTGGTGAGCTGGAGGAATGTTTCTGGTGGATGATCTGTAGATGCAGTAGCGTCGAATCATGACGATTCAGATCTGGAACAGCAGCGGAGGAAAGAGAGCTTAAAGCCGCGAGTGTGTCCAATGCTCTTTAGCGATGTGAACGAAGTTTACAGTCTTTAATACAGCATTGATAGTGAGCTGTTCATTCAAGATAATGAAGCTTCTTCTACACGTCATTAGATAGTGACAAGAGTAGGATAAGCAACATCATCCTCATACTCCGCAACAGCACTCCAATGCTTCCCAACCTTCTCCTGCTTCTCCACCTCATCCACAATCGCCTCCGCCAACCCTCCCGCCGAAATCCCCAATATCCTCCCCTCAAACCTATTCCCATCCGAACTCACCGTCTTCGCCTCCTTGGCCATAGGCATCCTATCAACCCAAACTTCATACTTCCCTGTGCTGGGACCAGGAATATACACCGCAGGCGGACTAACAAACGTCCACCTAAACCCCTTATCCCCCTCAAACATCATCAACCCCGCCCGCGCCGCCACAGGCAAATCCGGGATCCAACCCTCTCCTTCCAAAACCTCCCTCTCCGTCTCCTTAACCAACTTCCTCTGCTCCTCGCTCGCTTTCCCGGCCCTTATAGCTACCCGAGCATCCCGATACGCCCTCACGAAATCCGCCACCTCACCCCCAAAGCGCTCCTGCATGTGCACAGTAGCTGTCTCGCTATCCGCGTTCGCGCGGCGGTACGCGAGCCACCACTCCCTGCTATCGGCTCCTGTCTCATACGGCAGCCCGTCGGGCAGTTCGAGGGAGCCTGAGCCGCCGATTTTGATTATGTAGCCTACGCGGGCTGCTTTGGCGGCGAGGAGGATTTTGCGCGTGGCTTCGAGGTAGTCTTTGTACTCGTTTGCGCCGTTGTAGGCGTCGATTAGGGCGTCGAAGCCGGTGAAGGCGGGGACGAGGGAGGCGATGGAGGTGGTGTTGATGTCGAGGGGGATGGGGGTGTAGGAGGGGTGGGCGCCGAGTTTTGCTGGGGAGCGGGAGAGGCCTGTGACGGTGTGGCCGCGGGTGAGGAGTTCGCGGCATATGTGGGAGCCGGAGAAACCTGCTGGGCCTATTACTGCGACTTTCATGTTGGGTGGTGGTAGTTTGTTTCTAGAGAGATATGAAGGAAGATGTGAGAGGTTATGAGGAATGTACTTTACTTACATGGGCAGCCTGAGGTCGATATATATGTTCACGGCTCATTGAGCTCTTCAGCTGCCGAGACTCCAAGGACGTAGCTGAGAGCTCGACGGCACCGGCCTTTGTGAGCAGGAGTGACTGATATCATTAAGTCCTTCGAGCAGTTTGTAGGCATGAGGAACGGTCTTTGTCACCGTCGCGCGGGATTCCGCGGTCAAAACGGACATTGGCGAGTCCTGAATAATATGGATGCAGATCTGTTTCGAATGTTATGAGCGGATGTTGCTTGCGGGACTTGAGGTCGAGCTTGGCCTGGCCTCGGATGATGGCGTTCGAGCTCGAGCAGACTGTTGTCAGCCTGGCTGCGTTTCCGCTATAGGAAATGGGCGCATCTGCGTCGGGAAACGGGCGCAGTATCTATAGCCCGTACGGCTAAGTTTACATAACTTCCTCGAGCCCCCCTACCTCGCTTCTTCTTTCTCTTTCCTAAATCTCTAAATTTAGGCCCCCTTCTCTTATTGCGATCCTACAAGGTAGTATTACGTAAGTACTTCTTTAAAGAGTACGTAGTAATAGGTATTATAGGTAAGATAACTTAATATGTATAAATAGCTATAGACCTTTTAGTAAGATTGTAATATAAGTTAAATATAAGTATGTCTTCGATATACTTAGTTCCTATATACCTATATATACTACCTTAGATTAGGCTCTTATATAAGCCCTATAGTAAGGCTCGTCGTAAGTCCTAGAGTAAGTTTCCTAAGACGACTTACTTACGTAACTAACGAATCCCGGAGATTAGTCGCGCCGCCGTAGCTCTCTTATAGACTCTATCCGCTATTATTAATTATTAGTATCCTAGGCCTCTACTCGTAATACTATCCCCCTTTTATACTAGTATCGTCCTCGACGCTTATTAGTAGCTTATCCCTATATTTCTTCGTTATTATAGATCTTTATTATACTTATAGCTTCCTCTCGTTCCTTTAAAAATCGCCTTCGTCGTTATAACGAAATTCGTTACTAAAACTTTCCTACTAAGTTTCTATATAATTACTACCTTTAAGAAGAAGAGTACTATTTCGTTATACCTAGTTAACCTTATAAATCTTATACTACTTATACGAAACGGGGTCGTCTCTATATTACTACCTCTTAAGCTAGCCTCGACTAAACCTAAGATAATCTTTCTATAAAGATTAACTAAGATAAGCGCGTATATAAGGTATTACTAAAGTAGCTAAATAGCCTTTAGATACGGTTAATCTATAACTAAAAGATTAAAGAGAAGAAAGATTTAGAGGCCTTAAAGAAGTTAGCGTACTTAGAAGAGGAGATATAGTTAGAGGGTAAGGATATAGATTAAACTATTTAGGATTCTTTATCGACTAAGAAGGTTCTAGTAATATAGAACGTTACTTCGCCGTTTACCTAGTACGATCCTTTAATAAATAATTTAGTACTTAATATACTAGTACTAAGAATAACGCTACTCTAGCGTCTAGGTAACCTTTTCGGCCTTAGTCCTTAGCGAGTTAGCTAGGTATTAATTTAGCTTTTTATAGCTACTAGCGGAATCTAGTAAGTATCGTTAACTCTAGTATTCCTTATTTATACTAACTAGGATTCCTTTAGTAATAGTCCCTAATTATCTACTAGTAGGTTTCTATATAATATAGTAGCTCCTATAAGTTATCCGCTTCTAAATAACCCTACTACTTTATTAGATACTAGTATCTATTCTAGTCCCGTATTTCTTCGACCTCGAAGATATTATCTTCTTAAGGTTAGAAGTAGAACGTAGTTTATAGTAGGATCTCTAGGTTCGCTAGTTCTAGTATAGCTATATAGAAGACTAGATATACTCTTACGTCCTTTAGAAGTTTAAGTCGGTAGTTACTAGGTCCTTTAACCTTATTATTTAAAATAGTCTAACTTTAATATAGTCTAATTTCTTTATATTTCTTCTAGTCTTTAAGTTTTTTATAAGGAGGAAGACCTTATCCTCCTCCTTAAGCTAAGGTACCGTTTTTAAGTCCTTATACCTTAATTTCGTTAAAGTCCTTTATTATTATAAGATTCTAGCTCTCGCTTTCTCGTAGATTTCCTTAAAATATATTATATCCGTAACTACTCTATCTACCTCTAGCCCGAGCTATAGTACTATAAATAAGTTTAGATCCTTTCTAAAGTTTCTAAAGAATAGTGATATCTTAGTAGTTTCTAATACGTTATTATTAAGTATAATCTAAGCTAATAGTAGAAGCGTATTACGATCCTATAAGGTAGTAGTATTACGTAAGTACTTCTTTAAAGAGTAGGTAGTAGTAGGTATTTAGGTAAGATAACTTTAATATATTATAAATAGCTATAGACCTTTTAGTAAGATTATAATATAAGTTAAATATACGTATATTAAAGATATCCTTAGTTCCTATATACCTAATAAGTATTACTAGCTTACTAGGCTCGCGATAAGCTAGTCGAGCGGTACTTACTATCTCGCTATTAAGTAGTTAAGTAGTATTACGTAGTTCCTATATTGTCTCGCTTACTCCGCGTCGAGATAAGTATATACTTATACGCCTTCCCTCTAATTACCTATATTCTAGTATCTACCCGTAATACTATCCCCTCCCTAGCTTAGCCGTCTCGGCTTAGCTAGATTATAAAAGGTAAGCGTATACCCTTCTTTCCCTACTATCCGTTATATCTCGGTCCTTAATAAATCGTCTTCGTCTTATATCTAAAATATAACGACTTAGACGTCCCTTCCAATCTCTCTATAACCGTTACTTTCTATTTAGTTACTACTATACTATTATAGATAGTTCTTTAAGAGTAAAGTACTCTAAGTATATACGCGTTAGGAAACCCTACGTAATTCTTTCCTAGAGTTCTCTTAATAAAACTCGGGAAGATTATTAGAAGAAGATAGATAATAATAAAGATCTACTAGTAGAGATTATAGCGCGGTTAATACGGAATAAGAAGATTCTTTACTAGGCTACTAAGCGCGCTAAGAAGAAGGCTTAGTACTTAATATCTACGATAGATACTACTAGAGAGCTAGAGAATCTAGATCCGTAGAAGGACTATCCTACTATAGACGCGATAGTTAGTCTTTCGCCTACTATATAGTCTACTCTTAAGTAGCTTAATAATTTTATCGACTTCGGTTCCTCCTCTACTAGTACGGCTCCGGCGGAAGGTTCCTAGTAAGTCGACTAGGTATTAGTTTAGTTCTTCGTAACTACTAGTAGAATTTAGTAAGTATCGTTAATTCTAGTATTCTCCGTTTATACTAACTAGGGTTTCTTTAGTAATAGTCCTTAATTATTTACTAGTATATATCTATATAGTATAGTAGTTCCTACGAGTTATTAGATTCTAGATATCCTTACTACTTAATAAGGTACTAGTTTCCGTTCTAGTCCTATATCTCCTCGACCTCGAAGATATCGTCTTTCTAGAGTTTAAAGTAGAATATAGTTTATAGTAGTATCTTAGAGTCGGCTAGCTCTAATATAGATATATAGAAGACTAGATATACCCTTATATCCTTTAGGAGTTTAAGTCGGTAGTTATTTAGTCCTTTAATATCGCTAATTAAAAATAGTCTAACCTTTATATAATCTAATTTCTTTACTTTTCTCCTAGTCTTTAAATTTTTTATAAGGAGGAAGACCTTATCCCCCTTCTTAAGCTAAGGTACCTTTTTTAAATCCTTATACCTTATCCTAGTAAGGCCTTCTTATTAGTATAGTATTCTAGCCCTTACTTCTTCGTAGATTTTTTTAAATTTCGTTACGTCTATAATAGCGCGATCCGCTTCTAGTCCTAGTTATAGCGTTATAAATAGGTTTAGGTCCTTCCTAAAGTTTCTAAAGAATAGAGATATCTTAGTCGTTTCTAATATATTATTATTAAGTATAATCTAGGCTAGTAGTAGGAGAGCTACCTAGTTATTCTATACGTAGTTAACGTAGTATCGTAGATATCCTTCTAGCGTTTAGTTTAATCGTTTAGTTTACCTATCCGTTTATAGGTAGAAAGCTATTAATAGCTTATACTTTATACCTATAGCTAATACTAGGGTCTTCTAGTACTTTAACGTAAAGAGCTTATCTCTATCCGTAATAAATATCGTAGGAACGCTATAGTACTAAACGAGCCTATTAAGTACTAAGTAACTTAATTACTTAGCGTTAATAGTTTCGTTATATAGTACGAAGTATAAGTACTTCGTTAGTCGGTCGACTATTATAAGTATAGAGTTATACTTATTTCCTATTACTAGGTCCTCTAACTTTAGAAGTTTAATAATAAAGTCTATTACTACTTCGTCCTATAGTTAGTATAGCGGTTCTCTAAACTAGAGATTCCTATACTATACGTATCGTAATACCTTATTCTTATTATAGCTTTCGTATTTCTTAATATAGGTAGAAACCTTTTTCCTTATATCTAGGAAGACAAAGTTTCTCCTAATATATTCTATAGTTCGTATAATCCTAGGATGTCCTAGAGCTAGTCTATTATAGTAATTCTATATATACTCTTATTCCTTATCTAGAGGAACCTTAAGTTTCCTATACTATATAGGGAACTCTTCGTTATTATCTCGTAGTACTCGTATTACTACGTTAAACTCTTACGGGTTCGTACTAAGCGATCCGTCCTAATTTATCTTTAGTATATAGTATTATTACGACTTATATCCTTCTATATAGTCGCTTCGTCTACTAAGTACGTCGGCGCGCCTATTCTCTTTTCTAGGAGTATATACGATTTTAAACTTATATTCTCTAAGTAGCTCTAACTATCGTACTTACTACCGTATAAGAACCTTTATTATTATAAAGTAGGTTAGGTTCTTATAGTCGGAGTAGATTATTAGTCCTATAGCTCCCTCGTAGTATACTCTCTAGTATCGTAATACTATAACGATTATAAGTAGTTCCTTATTATAAATTTCGTAGTTTTATTTAGTAGGTATTATTTTTCTTAAGAAGTATAGGATTAGATACCGAGTCCTATCGAACTCTTATATAAGGTATACTCCTATTGCTAGGTCGGAGGCGTCGGTTTCGACCTATATTAGTTTTATTAAGTTAAATATATATAGCGTTAGCGCTTTATAGTATACTTTCTTAAGTCGTTCGAATAATTCTTATTAGACCTTACTCTATATAAACTAGATATCTTTCCGTATAAGGTTCGTAAGTAAAGTAGCTAGTCTCGAGTAGTCCTTAACGAACTTCTAGTTATAGTTCGTAAGCCTAAGGAATAACTATATATCCTTAACGTTCTTAGGTACTAGCTATTCCTTAATTAAAGTTATCTTCTTAGAATCGATCTTAATTCCGTTAGTTCCTATAATAAAGCCGAGGAAACTAACTTCCTTCCTAAAGAACTCGTACTTCTTAGATATAGTCTTAAAGGTAGTCGTACTTAGTCGTTCGAGGATAGTAGCTACGTCCTTAGCGTACTATTCTCGAGTTCCTTTTATAAAGATAAGTATATTGCCGATATAGGCGATAACGGTAATATTAATAAGGTCGCTAAGAACGTTATTAATTATCCTCTAGTATATTACTAGTACGTTAGTAAGCCCTATTAGTATAACTAGAAACTTATAGAGTCCGTTTCGTATATAGAACGCCGTTTTATACTCTTCGCCCTCCTTTATCCTAATTATAAAGAAGGCGTCTCGTAGATCGATCTTAGAGTGCTATTAGACTCTATAAAAGTAGTCGTTTATTCGTTTAATTAGTAGTATTAGGTAGCGATCCTTCTTAGTAATTTCGTTTAGATCGCGGTAGTCGATAACCTTCCGTCGTTTTCCTCCTTTCTTAGGTATAAAGAATACTAGTACCGCGAATAGTAATTTAGAAGGTCGTATTCGTATACTCCCTTCTATTTTCGTAGTCTATTCTCTATCCGCTTCGAGATCTACTATAGAAAGCGGGTATATTAGCTAGTAAGGGGGCTTAGATCCTAGTATAAGTTTAATCTTATAGTCCTATTACGAGTATTTAGGTAGGGCTTCGAGTCCTATCTCTTCCTAAAAGAGTCGCTTCTATTTCTTAAATTCTTTAGGGATTCCTAGAGGTACGTAATTTCCTCCTTTACTCTTACTTCGTAACTCGGTTCGGCCTATATCGGTATCTATAGAGTCCGAGCTAATTAGTTATAGTATCGTTAGTAGTTAGCGATTTATTTCGTTAATCTACCTTTCCTTATCTAGAGTTAAACGCTACTAGCTTTTAGGGTAGATATTAGTAACGTATCTATATCTCTTAAACCTAAGTACTCTCTTAACCTAGTCGATATCTAGGTTATACTTTTTAAGCTAAGGAGTACCTAGTACGACATCGTATCTAGCTATAGGTACGATATCTAAGATAACTTCCTCGTAGTATCCTTAGAAAGCGAGTAGTAGTAGTATTATTTCGCTATCTATACTAGGTAGATTAGAGCCGTCTATAGCTCTTACCTCGTACCCTCCGTCTCTCTTCTTTTAGGTAGCTATCCTAAGTCGTTATACGAGTCGTTCTAAGATAAATATTCCGCTAGCTCCGGAGTCTATTATAGTAAGTATCTCGTATCCGTTAATAATATAATTTATACGGAAAACCGTTTCTATTATTACTTAAGCGTTATATAGCTCCTTTTAGTCGCTCGTACTAATAGGGCCTATTCGTTTTTTTAAATAGTAGTCTAGCGAATTAGTATCCTCGATATAGATTTCCTAATTAAGGGGTCTATTTCGAGGTCTAAATATAACCTTACCTTATATTATTCGCGTCTATAATGCTCCTCTTGTCGTTATCTTAATATAACTAAGGGTTATTTCTTACTATACTAGTAGCGGCGGTCCTAGAGGTAGAAGTAGTAGTATTACCTATTATAGTATATATTTATTATACTTCCGTTTTATTTCTTCGAAGGTAAGAGCTTCGTACTAATATTAATCCTAGTACGTTAGGATTTCGCGGTATTATTAATCTAGAAGTCGTACTCGTTCCCTTATTTACGAATTAACGAGTATTCTATTAGGAAGTATATAGTCCCCCTTATCGAAGACTATACTTCTAATAGGTACTATTTCTCTAACGTATCTATATTTACTATAGTCGGTATTAACTAGTTAGTAGTTCTAGAATATAGATTATAGCTATTCTATTATCTTATCGAATTCTATAGGATATAGATATCGTTTCCTACTAATCTTAGGAAATACTTCCTCGTAACTTCGTATAAGGTAGAGGGCTATCTTTATAATTAGCTATAGTCCTTCTACTAAAATATTAAGTATTTCTAAGTCGTCTAGTCCTTCGTTAGAGTCTTCGCTCTTAGAACTCTTTAGAGTACTTTTGTTTTTAGCGTTAGATTTAGTAATCTCGGTAATTACTTCTAACGTTTATTAGTCGTCTATTAAGAGTTCGTTATCTAGGTAGAGAGGAGAGACCTATCGGTCCTAATTCCCTCTCTCTAATTCGTCTATTAGTAAGTCTAGTATCTCGTCGTCGTCTAGGTTTATTAGTAGGATTAGAGATTTATTCGATTCGTTACCTATCTCCTCGCCTAGAGATAGTAATTTGTTTTCTTATAGTATAGCGTCCTCTTATCTAAACGGAGGTAGGGATCTTCCTTAGGTATAGTTACCTTTATCCCTTAACTACTATAGTAGCTATTATTCTATAACGTTAAACTCGCGCTATAGTTATAACGTTCGTATTTATACTCTTATCTATTCCTATTAATCTAGTAGCTAGTTTAGCTACCTATACTATTATTAGGCTTAATTATATAGTCGTTATAGTATGTCTATAAGTTAGCTTAGCCTTACGCGGGCTTAGTAATCCTCTCGATCGTATAGTCGGCGCTACTCTAGTTAGATATTATCGACGTCTTCCTATAGTTCTCGTCGTTCTATATATAGGTCGTTTAGCTCGTCCTCGATTTCCTTAAGCTATTTTTCTAACGTTATTCGCTCGAGTACGTTAATTTCTATTACTAGTCGTTCCTTTAGGTATTAGGAGTATACGACTTACTTAAGTTGTTCGTACTCCTTTATCTCTAAATCCGTTATAGGGTATTAGAAGTAATAAGCGTCTTCTATTCTAGCGAAGTCGTCGCTAACCTATTAATTCTTACCTAGGCCTATATACTACCTAAAGGGCGAGTATCGTACCTAAAAGTCTAGTCTATAGATTAGATTAGGGTCTACGAGCTAGGGCTCTATAAGATTATTATACCCGCCTCGACCGTTTATCGAGGTTATTACTATATCCTAAGTCTTATTAGTAGGAGACTTATTTTCCTATCTAATTATTACGTTAATCTACTACTATAGCCGTACCTTTAGTCTATAGTAGTTACGTATATAATATCTAATCTTATAATAGTTATAGTACTCGTTAGTTTTTCTATCTTTCTTACCCTAAGGCTTTCTTTTACCTCTAGCTTTCCTAAACGGTCTCTTCTTAGGTACTCGTTAGGTAGCGTCGATTTCTATAGTATTAGGGTCGCGTCGTTTATTCCCTCTAGACTAGCTAGTAGGAATATAGCTAGTACGTCTATGTCCTTAACCTATATATCGTTTTTCTATAGCTCTCTTATAGAGACGATCGTCGATATCGATCGACGATTTAATAAGCGTATCTAAGTTCGTTATTTCGTTCTTTCCCGTACGTACTAGTTCGTCTTTTACGTTATCCTTAAGACCTTTATAGTATATAACGTATAAGGCGTTATCGTCCTACTTAGTCTTATTAGAATACTCCTTAAACTTAGCTATATACTAGGATACTAATATTCGCTAAACGATATCCTATACAATATAGATTATAACCTTCTTTTCGTTACTAAACCTATAGATCGTTTTTATCTTATCGTAGAATCTAACGAAGTTAGAAAAGATTCTACTCTCGTCCTTCTAATATATAATAAAGTCCTTAGTCCTTAGTCTTATCTAGTACTAAGCTTCCCCTCGAAGATATATCGTCGTAATAAGGTATCTCTTCTTATAGGAGGTAACTCCGTCTAACTCGAAGTAGAGTAGGAGTTAGTTAATCTAGTCGTCTAACTTATTACGGTCTCTATAGAAGAAGTCTACCTTAGTTTTACTATTAGTCCTACGATTAGTCGTCGGAGCTATACTTTCGTCTCTATAGCCTAAGCCTCGTATACTACTAGTAGTACTTATTCTAAGGGTATTTAAAGTATTACGATCCTATAAGGTAGTAGTATTACGTAAGTACTTCTTTAAAGAGTAGGTAGTAGTAGGTATTTAGGTAAGATAACTCTAATATATTATAAATAGCTATAGACCTTTTAGTAAGATTATAATATAAGTTAAATATACGTATATTAAAGATATCCTTAGTTCCTATATACCTAATAAGTATTACTAGCTTACTAGGCTCGCGACGAGCTAGTTAAGCGGTACTTACTATCTCGCTATCGAGTAGTCGAGTAGTATTATGTAGTTCCTATATTATCTCGCTCGCTCCGCGTCGAGATAAGTATATACCTATATACCTTCCCTCTAATTACCTATATTCTAGTATCTACCTATAATAAAGCGCTACCTAGTTATTCTATACGTAGTTAACGTAGTATCGTAGATATTCTTTTAGAGTCTAGTTTAAATATTTAGTCTATCTATCGGTCTATAGGTAAAAGGCTATAGATAGCTTATACCTAATACCTATTACTAATATAAGAGTTTTCTAGTATTTTAATATAAAGAGCTTTTCTCTATTAGTAATAAATATTATAGAAATACCGTAATACTAAACGAGTCTATTTAGTACTAGGTAACCTAATTACTTAGCGTTAATAGTCTCGTTATATAGTACGAAGTAGGAATACTTTATTAGTTAGTTAACTATAATAAGTATTAAGTCGTACTTATTTCCTATAACTAGGTCCTCTAACCTTAGAAGTTTAACGATAAAGTCTATTATTACTTCGTCCTATAGTTAGTTCGGTAGTTCCCTAAACTAGAGGTTCCTATATTATATATATCGTAATACCTTATTCTTATTATAGTCTCTATATTTCTTAATATAGGTAGAAACCTTTTTCCTTATATCTAGGAAGATAAAGTTTCTCCTAATATATTCTATAGTTCGTATAATCCTAGGATGTCCTAGAGCTAGTCCGTTATAGTAATCCTATATATACTCTTATTCCTTATTTAGAGGAACCTTAAGTTTCCTATACTATATAGGGAACTCTTCGTTATTATCTCGTAGTACTCGTATTACTACGTTAAATTCCTACGGGTTCGTACTTAGTAACCCGTCCTAATTAATTTTTAGTATATAATATTACTATAGTTTATAACCCTCTATATAGTTACTTTATCTACTAAGTACGTCGGCGCGCCTATTTTCTTTTCTAGGAGTATATATAATTTCGTAGTTTTATTTAGTAGGTATTATTTTTCTTAAGAAGTATACAATTAGATACTAAGTCCTATTAAACTCTTATATAAGGTATACTCCTATCGCTAAATTAGAGGCGTTAGTTTTACCTTAGATTAGTTTCGTAGAATCGAATATATATAGCGTTAGCGCTTTATAGTATACTTTCTTAAGTCGTTCGAATACGTTTTTCTAATCTATATCCTATCTAAACGGGATATCCTTCCGTATTAGGTTTATAAGTAGTATAGCTAGCTTTAAAATAGTCTCTAACGAACTTTCGGTTATAGTTTACTAGTCTAAGGAATAATTATATATCCTTAACTATTCTAAGTACTAGCTATTCCTAAATCGATATCGTCTTTTTAGGATTAATCTTAATTCCTTTAGTTCCTATAATAAATCTAAGGAGATAGATGTTACGGGCAGATGCTAGAACATAGGTAATTAGAGGAAAGACGTATAGGTACGTGCATATCTCGACGCTAAGCGAGCGAGACAGGGTAGGAGCTACGTAATACTACTCGACTACTCGATAGCGAGACAGTAGGTACTATGTTACGGGTAGAGACTAGAATATAGGTGATTGGAGGAAAGACGTATAGGTACGTGTATATCTCGACGCTAAGCGAGCGAGACAGGGTAGGAGCTACGTAACACTACTCGACTACTCGATAGCGAGATAGTAGGTACTACTCGACCGGCTCGTCGCGAGCCTAGCGAGCTAGTAACACTTATTTAGTATATAGGAACCAAGGATGTCTTTAACATACTTGTGTTTAACTTATGTTACAATCTTACTAAAAGGTCTACAACTATTTATAGTACATTCGAGTTATCTTACCTAAACACCTACTACTACCTACTCTTTAAAGAAGCACTTACGTAATACTACTTATAGGATCGCAACACTTTGAATACCCTTAGAATGAGTACTACTAGTAGTATACGAGGCTCAGGCTATAGAGACGAGAGCTCCGCTCTATCGACCGATCGTCGTACTAGCGACAACAAAACTAAGGTAGACTTCTTCTATAGAGACCGTAACAAGCTAAACGATTAGATTAACTAGCTCCTACTTTACTTCGAGCTAGATAGAATCTAAGCCTACAAAAGGAGATGCCTTATTGTAATAGCCTATCTTAGAGGAGAAGCGTAGTACTAGATGCGTCTAAGGATTACGAACTTCATTATGTATTAGTAAGACGAGGAAGGAATCTTTTCTAACTTCGTTAAGTTTTGTAATGAGATGAAAACGATTTACGGTTTTAGTAATAAAAAGAAGGTTACAATCCGTATCGTTTAGGACATCGTTTAACGAATATTAGCATCCTAGTATACGGCTAAGTTTAAGGAATACTCCGATAAGACTAAGTAGGACGATGATGCTCTTTACGTTATATACTATAAAGGTCTTAAGGATAACGTAAAGGACGAACTAGTACGTACGGGAAAGAACGAAATAACAAACTTAGACACACTTATTAAATTATCGATCGATATTGATAATCGTCTCTACGAGAGAGCTATAGAAAAACGACATACAGGTTAGAACCGCGGACGAACTAGCTTTGTTCTAACTAGCTAGTCTAGGAAGAACAACCGTCGCGACCCTAACGCTATAGAAATCGACGCTACCTAACGAGTACCTAAGAAAGGACCGTTTGGGAAAGCTAGAGGTAAAGGAAGGCCTTAGGGTAAGAAAGACGGAAAAACCGACGAGTACTATAACTATTATAAGAAAGGACATTATGTACGTAACTGCCGTAGACCGAAGGTGCGGCTATAGTAGCAGATCAACGCAATAATTAGATAGGAAAATAAGTCTCTACCGATAAGACTTAGGACACGGCTACAACCTCGACAAACGATCGAGGAGGGTACAATAATCTTACGGAGCTATAGATCGCGGAACTAAGTTACGCTATCTATCGCCGATGCCCGCCCTTTAGGTAGTATATAGGATTAGGGAAGAACTAATAGGTATCCGAGGACTTCGACTAACTAGAAGAGATAGATCGAACCGGATAGCTTATAACGGATTCGGAGAAGGAGGAGTACGAGCGGCTTAAGAAGGCTATATACCCCTAGCTTCCGAAACACAAACCTACTATAGAAATCAACGTACTTAAGAGGACGACTCCTATAACGGACGATAAAGAAATATAGGAGCAACAACGTTAACTAATAGAAAGTAGATAGGAAAAGTTATAACGCTTTAGGGAAGGAATCGCCTTCCTAGCGGAACAAGTACGTAAGAAGCGACTCTTCTACGAAACAGACGCATCTAGTCTTCTATATACCTAGGTACTAGAACAATGCGATAAGAAAGGACGGCTAGTAAAGGAAATTAACGTACTCGAACGAATAACGTTAGAAGAATAGCTCGAGGAAATCGAAGACGAGCTAAACGACCTATATATAGAACGACGAGAACTATAGGAAGACGTCGACAACATCCGGCTAGAGTAGCGCCGACTACGCGACCGGGAGGATTACTAATCCTACGTAAGGCTAAGCCAACTTACGGACATACTACAACGACTATATAATTAAGCCTAACAATAGTATAGATAGCTAAACTAGCTTCTAGATTAATAGGAATAGATAAGAGCACGAATACGAACGTCGCGACTATAACGCGAGTTCAACGCTATAGAACGATAGCTACTATAGTAGTTAAGGGATAACGGCAACTACGCCCGAGGAAGATCCCTACCTCCGTTTAGACGAGAGGACGCTACACTACAAGAAAACATATTACCGTCTCTAGATAGGGAGATAGGTAACGAATCGGATAAATCTCCGATCCTACTAATAAACCTAGACGACGACGAGATACTAGACTTACTAATAGACGAAATAGAGAGAGAGAATTAGGATCAACGAATCTCTCCTCTCTACCTAGACAACGAACTCTTAATAGACGACTAATAAGCGTTAGAAGCAATCGCTGAGATCGCCGAGTCTAACGCTAAAAACGAAAGTACTCTAGAGAGTTCCGAGAGCGAAGACTCCGACGAAGACCTAGACGACTTAGAAATACTTAACATCTTAGTAGAAGGACTATAGCTAATTATGAAAATGGCCCTCTACCTTACACGAAGTTACGAGGAAGTATTTCTAAAGATCGCCGGGAAACGACATCTACATCCTATAGAATTCGACAAGATAATAGGATAGCTACGATTTATGTTCTAGAATTACCGATTAGTCGACCTCGACTATAGCAAACACGAATACGTTAGAGAAGTGATACCTATCGGAAGTGTAGTCTTTAACTACGGGGACTACATACTTCCTAGCGGAATAATCGTTAGTTCGTAAATAAGAGAATAAGTACGACTTCTAGATTAACGATACCGCGAGATCCTAACGTACTAGAACTAATACTAGAACGATACTCTTACTCTCGAAGAAATGAAACGGAAGTATAACGAATATATGCTATAGTAGGCAATACCGCTACTTCTACCTCTAGGACCGCTACTACTAGTATAGCGAGGAATAACCCTCGGTTATATTAGGACGACAACAAGAGGATCGTTACGGACGCGAATAATATAAGGTAAGGTTGTGTTTAGACCTCGAGATAGACCCCTTAATTAGGAAATCTGTATCGAGGATGCTAATTCGCTAGACTACTATTTAAAAAACGAATAGGCCCTATCGGTACGAGCGACCGGAAGGAGCTATATAATACTTAAGCAACAATAGGAACGGTTTTCCGTATAAATTGCATTGTCGACGGATATAAGATCCTTACTATAATAGACTCCGGAGCTAGCGGAATGTTTATCTCGGAACGACTCGTACGACGACTCGGAATAGCTACCCGAAAGAAGAAAGACGGAGGGTACGAGGTAAGAGCTATCGACGGCTCTAATCTACCTAGTATAGATAGCGAAATAATGCCGCTACTACTCGCTTTCTAAGGACACTACGAGGAAGTTGTCTTAGATATCGTACCTATAGCTAGATACGATGTCGTGCTAGGTACTCCTTAGCTTAAAAAGTACAACCTAGATATCGACTAGGTTAAGAGAGTACTTAGGTTTAAGAGATATAAATGCGTTACTAACATCTACCCTAGAAGACGGTAGCGTTCGACTCTAGATAAGGAAAGGCAGATTAACGAGATAAATCGCTAACTACTAACGAAGCGACATAAAGTCAGCTCGAACTCTATAGACACCGATATAGGCCGAGCCGGGTTAATAAGTAAGAGTAAAGGGGGAAATCACGTACCTCTAGGAATCCCTAAAGAATTTAAGAAATAGAAGCGACTCTTTTAGGAAGAGATAGGACTTAAGGCCCTACCTAAACATTCGTAATAGGACTATAAAATTAAGCTTATACTAGGATCTAGGCCTCCTTACCGGCTAATATACCCGCTTTCTATAGTAGACCTCGAAGTAGATAGAGAATAGACCGTAAAAATAAAAGGAAGTAGACGAATACGACCTTCTAAATCACTATTCGCGGTACTAGTATTCTTTATACCTAAGAAAGGAGGAAAACGACGAAAGGTTATCGACTACCGCGATCTAAACAAAATCACCGAGAAGGATCGCTACCTAATACTACTAATCGAACGAATAAACGACTACTTCTACGGGGTATAGTAGTACTCTAAGATCGACCTACGAGACGCCTTCTTTATAATTAGGATAAAGGAGGGTAAAGAGTACAAAATAGCGTTCCGAACGCGGAACGGACTCTACGAGTTTCTAGTTATGCTAATAGGGCTTACTAACGTACTAGTAACATACTAGAGGATAATTAATAACGTTCTTAGCGATCTTATTAACATTACCGTTATCGCCTATATCGACGATATACTTATCTTTATAAAGGGATCTCGGGAGTAGTACGCTAAGGACGTAGCCGCTATCCTCGAACGACTAAGTACGACTACCTTTAAGACTATACCCGAGAAGTACGAGTTCTTTAGGAAGGAAGTTAGTTTCCTCGGCTTTATTATAGGAACCGACGGGATCAAGATCGACCCTAAAAAGACAACCTCGATTAAGGAATAGCTAGTACTAAAGAACGTTAAGGATATATAATTATTCCTTAGACTTACGAACTATAACCGGAAGTTCGTTAAGGACTACTCGAAACTAGCTATACTACTTACGAACCTTATACGAAAAGACATCCCGTTTAGATAGGATACAGATTAGAAAAACGTATTCGAACGACTTAAGAAGGTATACTACAAAGTACTAACGCTACGCATATTTAATTCAACAAAACCGGTATAGGTCGAAACCGACGCCTCCGACCTAGCGATAGGAGTATGCCTTATATAAGAGTTCGACGGGACTCGGTATCCGATCGTATACTTCTCGAGAAAGATAACACCTACTAAACAAAATTATAAGATTTACGACAAGGAGCTACTCGTAATCGTCGCGGCATTACGATACTAGAGAGTGTACTACGAGGGAGCTATAGGACTAACAATCTACTCCGATTATAAGAACCTAATATACTTTACGACAATAAAGGTTCTTACCCGACGGCAAGTACAATAGTTAGAGCTACTCGGAGAATACAAATTCGAAATCGTATACACTCCCGGAAAAGAGAATAAGCGCGCCGACGTACTTAGTAGATAAAGCGACTATATAGAAGGATATAAGCCGTAATAATACCGTATACTAAGGGTTAATTAAGACGGATCGCTTAGCGCGAACCCGTAAGAATTTAATATAGTTATACGAATACTACGAGATAGTAACGAAGAGTTCCTAATATAGTACGGGAAGCTTAAGGTTCCTCTAGATAAGGAATAGGAATGTATATAGGATTACTACGACGGACTAGCTCTAGGACATCCCGGGATTATACGAACCGTAGAACATATTAGGAGAAACTTCGTCTTCCTAGATATAAGGAAGAAGGTTTCTACCTACATTAAGAAATACGAAAGCTATAATAAGAACAAGGCATTACGATACGCATAATACGGGAATCTTTAGTTTAGAGAACCGCTACACTAACTATAGGATAAAGTAACGATAGACTTTATCGTTAAACTCCTAAAGTTAGAGGACCCGGTAATAGGAAACAAGTATAACTCGATACTTGTAATAGTCGACCGACTAACAAAGTACTTACACTTCGTACTATGTAACGAAACTATTAACGCTAAGCAATTAGGTTGCCTAGTACTTAATAGGCTCGTTCGGTACTACGGCGTTCCTACGACGTTTATTACGGATAGGGATAAGCTCTTTACGTCAAAATACTAGAAGACTCTAGTATTAGCTATAGGGATAAAGTACAAGCTATTAACGGCTTTCTACCTATAGACAGATAGATAAACCGAACGATCGAACTAAATACTAGAAGGATATCTACGATACTACGTTAACTACGTATAGAATAACTAGGTAGCTCTCCTACTATTGGCCTAGATTGTACTTAATAACAATATATCGGAAATAACTAAGATATCTCTATTCTTTAGGAACTTCGGAAAGGACCTAAACCTGTTTATAACGCTATAACTAGGGCTAGACGCAGATCGCGCTATTATAGACGTAATGTAATTTAAGAAGATCTACGAAGAAGTAAGGACCGGAATACTATACTAACAAGAAAGTCTTAACAAAACGAGGTATAAGGATTCAAAAACGGTACCTTAGCTTAAGGAGGGGGATAAGGTCTTCCTTCTTACAAAAAATTTGAAGACTAGGAGAAAAGCGAAGAAATTAGACTATATAAAGGTCGGACTATTTTTAATTAACGAGGTTAAAGGACCTAACAACTACCGACTCGAACTCCTAAAGGACGTAAGAGTATATCTAGTCTTCTATATATCTATACTAGAACTAGCCTATTCGGAAATCCTACTATAAACTACATTCTACTTCGAGCTATAGGAAGACGACGTCTTCAAAGTAGAGGAAATACGGGATTAGGATAGAAACTAATACCTTATAAAGTAGTAAGGATACCTAGAGGCGGATAACTCGTAGGAACTACCGCATTATATAGATACCTACTAGGGAATAATTAGGGACTATTACTAAAGAAACCCTAGTTAGTACAAATAGAGAATACCGGAATTAACGACACTTACCAAATTCCGCTAGTAGTTACGGAGAACTAAACTAATACCTAGTCGACTTGCTAGGAACCTTCCGCCGGAGCCGTACTAGTAGAGGAGGAACCGAAGTCGATAAAATCATTAAGCTACCTAAGGGTAGACTACATAGTAGGCGAAAGACCGACTATCGCGTCCGCGGTAGGATAGTCCTCCTACGGATCTAGATCTTCTAGCTCTCTAGTAGTATCTATCGTAGACATTAAGTACTAAGCCTTCTTCTTAGCGCGCTTAGTAGCCTAGCGAAGAATCTTCTTGTTCCGTATTAACCGCGCTATAACCTCTACTAGTAGATCTTTATTATTATCTACCTTCTTCTAATAATCTTCCCGAGTCTTATTAAGGGAACTCTAGGATAGGTTTACGTAGGGTTTCCTAACGCGTACACACTTAGAGCACTTTGCTCTTAAAGAACTATCTATAATAGTATAGTAGTGACTAAATAGGAAGTAACGGTCGTAGGGAGATTCGGAGGGACGTCTAAGTCGTTGTATTTCAGATGTAAGACGAAGACGATTTATTAAGGACCGAGACATAACGGATAGAGGGGAAAGAAGGGTATACGCTTACCTTTTATAATCTAGCTTAGCCGAGACGGCTAAGCTAGAAGGGGGATAGTGTTACGGGCAGATACTAGAATATAGGTAATTAGAGGAAAGACATATAGGTACGTACATGTCTCGACGCTAAGCGAGCGAGATAGAGTAGGAGCTACGTAACACTACTCGACTACTCGATAGCGAGACAGTAGGCACTGTATTACGGGTAGATACTAGAACACAGGTAATTAGAGGAAAGACGTATAGGTACGTATATGTCTCGACGCTAAGCGAGCGAGACAGGGTAGGAGCTACGTAATACTACTCGACTACTCGACAGCGAGATAGTAGGTACTACTCGACCGGCTCGTTACGAGCCTAGCGAGCTAGCAACACTTATTTAGTATATAGGAACTAAGGATGTCTTTAATATACTTATGTTTAACTTATGTTACAATCTTACTAAAAGGTCTACAACTATTTATAGTACATTCGAGTTATCTTACCTAAACACCTACTACTACCTACTCTTCAAAGAAGTACTTACGTAATACTACTTGTAGGATCGTAATAATAGACCTCCTTCTTAAAGAACTCGTACTTCTTAAGTATAGTCTTAAAGGTTATCGTACTTAGTTATTTAAGTATAGTAGTAACGTCCTTAGTATACTATTCTCGAGATCCCTTAGTATAGATAAGTATATCGTCGATATATACGATAACGGTAATATCTATAAGGTTACTTAGAATATTATTAATTATTCGCTAGTATATCGCTAGTACGTTTATAAGCCCTATTAGTATAACTAAGAACTCGTAAAGGCCGTTTCGTATATAGAACGCTATCTTATATTCTTTACCTTCCTTTATCTAGATTATAAAGAAGGCGTCTTTAAGGTCGATCTTAGAGAACTATATAACTCTATAGAAGTAGTCGTTTATTCGTTCGATTAGTAGTATTAGATAGCGATCCTTTTCGCTAATTTTGTTTAGATTATAGTAGTTAATAACCTTCTATCGTTTTCCTCCTTTCTTAGGTATAAAGAATACTAGGGCTATAAATAGAGATTTAGATAGTCCTATTTATCTACTACCTTCTATTTTTATAGTCTATTCTCTATCCGATTCGAGGTCTACTATAGAAAGCGGGTATATTAGCTAGTAAGGAATCTTAGCTCCTAGTTTAAGCTTAATCTCGTAATCCTATTACTAATATTTAGGTAGGGCTTCGAGTCCTATCTCTTTCTAAAAGAGTCGCTTCTATTTCTTAAATTCTTTAGGGATTCCTAGAGGTACGTAATTTCCTCCTTTACTCTTACTTTATAACCTAAGTCGGCCTATATCGGTATCTATAGAGTTCGAGCTAACCTTCTATAGTATCGTTAGTAGTTAGTACTTTATTTTATTAATTTACCTCTCCTTATCTAGAGTTAAACGCTACTAGCTTCTAAGGAAGATATTAGTAACGTATCTATATCTCTTAAACCTAAGTACTCTCTTAACTTAGTTAATATCTAGGTTATACTTTTTAAGCTAAGGAGTACCTAGTATAACGTCGTATCTAGCTATAGGTACGATATCTAAGATAGCTTCCTCGTAGTACTCTTAGAAAGCTAGTAGTAGTAGTATTATTTCGCTATCTATACTAGGTAAGTATAAGCCGTCTACGGCTATTATATCGTACCTACTATTTCTTTTCTTTTAGGTAGCTATCCTAAGTCGTCGTATAAGTCGTTTCGAGATAAATATTCTACTAGCTCTAGAGTCTATTATTACGTAGATCTCGTATCTATCGATAATATAATTAGTACGGAAAACCGTTTCTATTATTAATTAAGCGTTATATAGCTTCTATCGACTACTCCTATTAATAGGGCCTATTCGTTTTTTAAATAGTAGTTAGGTAAATTAGCGTCCTTAATATAGATTTCCTAGCTAAGGGGTCTATCTCGTAGCCTAAATATAACCTTACCTTATATTATCCGCGCTTATAATACTCCTCTCGTTAGAGTCTTAATATATCTAAGAGTTATTCCTTACTATAATAGTAGTAATAGTCTTAGGAGTAGAAGTAGTAGTATCGCTAATTAGCGAAGATATTTACTATACTTCTATTTTATTTCTCTAAGCGTAAGTACGTTATTCTAGTACTAGTCTTAGTACGTTATAATTTCTCGGTACCGTTAGTCTAGTAGTTATACTCGTTCTCTTATTTACTAACTAACTATTATTCCGTCGGAAGTTATATAACTATCGTTATTAAGAATATCGCTCCTAACTAGTATTACTTCCCTAATATATCCGTATTTACTATAGTCGATATTAACTAGCTAGTATTTCTAAAATATAGATCGTAGCTAGCTTAATATCCTATTAAACTCTATAGGATATCGTTATCGTTTTCTACTAACCTTAGGAAATACTTCTTTATAGTTTCTAGTAAGGTAGAGAGCTATTTTAATAATTAGCTATAGCTTCTTTACGGCGATATTAAGTATCTCTAAGTTATCTAGTTCGCTATCGGAGTCTTTGTTATCGGAATTCTCTAGGGTACTATTATCTATAGTATCGGATTCTCTAATTTCCGTAATTACTTCTAGTACTTATCGATTGTTTCTAGAGAGTCCTTTATCTAGGTTAAGAGAAGAGATCGGTATCTCTTCCTTACTATTATATATTATTAACTCTAGTATCTTATTATCTAGGTTTATTAATAGAATTAGAGATTTATCTAATTTATAGAGTATTTTCTCGTTAGGGAATATCGTTTATTATTATTATAGAGTAATAGTCTCTTATCTAAATAGAGGTAGGGATCTTCCTTAAGTGTAGTAACCGTTATCTCTTTCCTATCTTTATAGCGTATATACTATTATATTAAACTCTCGTATTAGTCTATAGTTATAGATTCTTTCCTCTATATACCTCTTCTTATTTAGTATCTAGTAAAGCTCCGTTTACTAATTTATAGCTTCCTCGTAAAGCTAGTTTAGCTCGTTTACTCGTATATATAGTAGAGTATAAGCTTATAGGTCTCCTCGTTTATAGAGTACCTTCTATCGTTACTATTAGAGTCGTATAATCTCGAACTATTCCTATAGGAGATCTTATCTCTCGTATAAGTTATCTAAGTCTTCCTTAATTTCTATAAGTTATTTATATAGCGTAATTCGTTTAAGTATATTAATTTCTATAATAGGTTTCTACCTATAGATATTATATACTATTACCTTATATTCTTTCTTTTCGGAGTTAGTTATTAGCTATCCTATCTAGTCTATATCTTTAAGTCTATTAAAGTCGTCGGAAACCTATTAGTTTTTTCTAAGCCCCTTATACTACTTAAAGAGTAGGTATTATACTTTTCCTATATTATAAGTACTAGTTTAGTATAATAGGTCTAGTTCTAAGAGGTATAGTAGTTTTAGTTCGTCTTAATTACGAGTCTTATTAGTAGGAGACTCGTTTTCCTTATAGATTATTACGTTAATCTAATACTATAGTAGTCGTACTTTTAGTCTATAGTAGTTACGTATATAATATCTAATTTTATAATAGTTATAGTACTCGTTAGTTTTTCCGTCTTTCTTACTCTAAGGCTTTACTTTACCTCTAGCTTTCCTAAACGATCCCTTCTTTAGTATTCGTTAGGTAGCGTTAATTTCTATAGCGTTAGGGTTACGATAGTTATTCCTCTTAGACTAGCTAATTAGAATAAAGCTAGTTCGTCCGCGGTTCTAACCTATATATCGTTTTTCTATAGCTCTCTTATAGAGATAATCGTCGATATCGATTATAGCTTTAATAAGCGCGTCTAGGTTATACGTATTATTCTTTCTAGTACGTACTAGTTTATCCTTAATATTATCCTTAAGACCTTTATAGTATATAACGTAAAGAGTATTATCGTCCTACTTAGTCTTATTAGAGTATTCTTTAAACTTAGCTATATACTAGGATATAGAGGTCCTTTATATAATATCCTAAATAATATAGATAGTAACCTTCCTTTCGTTACTAAATCTATAGATCGTTTTTATTTCTTCTATAAACTTAACGAAGTTAGAAAAGATTCCGTCCTTATCCCGTTAATATATAATAAAGTTTATAATCCTTAGATATATCTAGTACTACGCTTCTCCCCTAAGATAGGCTATTATAATAAGGTATCTCTTCTTATAGGATCCGATTCTATCTAACTCGAAGTAGAGGAAGAGTTAATTAATCTAGTTATCTAGCTTATTACGGTCTCTATAGAAGAAGTCTACCTTAGTTTTATTATCGCTAGTATAGCGATCGGTTAATAGAGCTAAGCTTTTATATCTATAGCCTAAGCCTCGTATACTACTAGTAGTACTTATTCTAAGGGTATTTAAAGTATTACGATCCTATAAGGTAGTATTACGTAAGTACTTCTTTAAAGAGTACGTAGTAATAGGTATTATAGGTAAGATAACTTAATATATATAAATAGCTATAGACCTTTTAGTAAGATTATAATATAAGTAAAATATAAGTATATCGAAGATATCCTTAGTTCCTATATACCTATATATACTACCTTAGATTAGGCTCTTATATAAGCCTTACGGTAAGGCTCGTTATAAGTCCCGGAGTAAGTTTCCTAAGACGATTTACTTACGTAACTAATAAATTCTAAGGATTAGTTACGCCGTCGTAGCTCTCCTACGGACTCTATCTACTTTTATCTAATTATTAGTATCCTAGGCCTCTACCCGTAATATCTCTCTACTTAGTCCTACGCCTACGTATATACGTAGTTTCGTAACTATATAATAAGAGAAAGTATACTACTAGGCCTTTCCTATACCGTAAATTAGGTAAGTTTATTATCTATAGCTAATTCGACTATTCTGTTACTAACTTAAGTAGGCGCGTCCGTAGGTACCCTCCTTTAATACTTATCGCCTCCTAATAGCCTTACTAAATAAGTTATACTAGCTCTAGCGGAACCTAGGCGAGATTAGTTATACGATTATAGATTTAGGCGCTAGCTTTAATACGGACGTAATCGACGTAGAAATAACGCTACTTTAGCTATAGTATAACTATATATCTTATAACGACTTACGTTTAACGATAAACCTATAGACGAGCTAGTAGAGGTAGTACTCTATAGCCCGCTTTCTAAATAGGATAGTATAGTAATTTTACGACTAGAATCGAGCGCCGTTAATATCGGACTATAATTGTATTAAGTAAGGCCGCCGAGCCTACTACTAGCTAGAGGTATCGTACCTAGTACTACTATATTATACCGAATATTAGTCTTTAGTAATTAGATTAAATACGTCTTCTTAAGGACGCCCTAGCGGATATATATCCTATAGACGGTATATATAGAGTACGCCTTATATATAGTTAGAGTACGCTCTATCTATTAGGCGATACTAAATAGTAGCGTTCCTCCTACTATACTAAAGCTTACTACGCTCCCGTTTAAGATAGGATCTAGGTTTCGCTACCTAAGCTAAACTCTATAAATACTAATAGCGCTAGAGGTAATACTACTCTAGCTAGTTACTTACTAGATAAATAAACTAGTAATATAGCCTCTAAGCCCTATAAGACGAGTAGATATAGTTACTCTTAGTCTACTAAAGGACGCGGCGCGGTATAATCTCCTTAGTAAAACCCGACTCTTAAGGCGCCTTTACTACTAAGCGTAGTTAACTACTATAAGGGCTAATTAGAGTTAGCTATAGTCTAACTTTTCTAAAGCGGTACTAATATAATAATCTATATAAAATAGAGAGCCTAATAGGTATCCTCTATCGTAGTATTATAGCCTATCTCTAAACGGCTAGTCGAGACGTCCTTTAAACCTTATTATATTTACTACCTAGTCGTATAGCCTTACGCTATAGATTATTCCTTACGATAGAGCTAGTATTCTAATAGAGTAACCCTATACTAATCGTTACGGCTACTTCGCTAGTTAGGTAGTAATAGGATAAGAGCTATATATATTACGTTAAGCTAGTAATTAGATATTAGCTACGGTTAAGCGCGACCTTAGCCTCTACGTCGACTAAGAGGTATAGTATTTAAGGCTTATAAAGACGAAGGTCTAGCTTTATAATTTAAACTACTTTTATTATTAAAATAGACTCGATATTCCGCTAGACCTTCTAATTAGTCTAATTACTAGAGATTTACTCTTCCTTACTTTTATTAATTTAGAACTTCTTAGTTACGAAGTTTTACGGCTACGCGCGCCGAATTATAAGATAGTATAGTAAAAGGTTTAATATAAGACGTTCTAAATTATATAGTCTATAAAGCTTAATAGTAACTATCTACTACTACTCTAGTTACGTTCCTTTACGTCGGACTTGTATTATAAGAGGGTTCCTATTTTAGTACTAAATAGTACCTAAAAGGATAAGTAGTAGCGTAAGGAACGATAACTTAGTATTAGGATAAGGATAATTAATACTAAGTTATAATAGAAGAGAGAATCCTTTTTTATATAGGTACTAAGGCTCTACTTAGCGTTATACGTATAGAGTAATTAAGGAGAGAGAATATAAGAGATACTAGTAGAGGAAGGTAGCGTCTAAGTAATAGAAGACTATACCGTATAGTAATAGCTTTAGCGATTCCGTATCGTTAGATATAGTAGTAGGCGCCTTAAGAAGAGGCGTAGAGCTAGAAGATAATATCTCTATATTAGATTCGAGAAGGTTATAGTTAGTCGCTTAAGACGACTACTAAGTATAGTTAGATAGTAGAATCTAGTAGAATCTCTAATAGCCTAGCCCTTAACCTACCGGCCTAGTTAATATTAATTATAAAGAGATAACTCGTAGTATCGATACTTCTACGTTTAGTATATTATCTCCTATTACTCTTAGTTTAAATTTTCTAGAGCCTATAATAGATACGAAGTTAGGGAGCGACTCCTCTTAAGCGATAGATCCTAAGTAGAGTAGCGCCTTTACTTATAAGGTTAATATAATTATTCCTAATAACGTTAATACGCCTATTATAGAGCTAGAAAGCGTACTCCTTTACGAAACGGCCTTAGTATCTCTAACTCTATTCTATCTAATACCTACCTATAGTTATAACGCTAACTATATAACTAAACTATATAAGTAGTCGATATAAGATAGTAACGGTAATTTGCCTCGTCTAGCGTCTCCTTATTTAGTATCTCCTTAGCTAAATATAGTATATATTCTAGTAGCTACTACGGGCCTATTACGTAATAAGCTTAGGCTTACTATAGGCTTACTAGATATATACGGTTATATATATCGAAATAGCTACTACGAGCTATATACCTATTAGGCTAGTTTTAACTAGGCGGGCTATATCCGGAAGAACCCTAGTTTAGTACCTTAGGCCCTTTAAATAAAAGATCTCGATAAGTATTTACTTTATCTTTATAACGTAGTATAGCTAAAATAGGAAGATCTTATTAACTATTTTCCTATAATAACGCTAAGCGCTATAAAGTATTACTATAAGTATCTTAGTAAAGTAAAAGAAATAGCCTAAGATATAGGCGACTAATAGTCTACTTAATCTATAGAGCGTAGTATTACTATCTTCCTTACTACTCCTACTTCTAGTAAATATTTACCTAAAATTACGAAGTAGTATTACGCTATATTAAGACTACCGGCGACGTATAAACTAGCGTAAACATATAGTCCTCTACGCTAGCTCCGTAAGACCTAGCGAGCTAATAATAGAACCGTCGTAACTTCTTCTATACTACTAGCCTATAAAGGTATTTCGTAGCGCTCCTTACGTTATAGATAACTAATTCGATACCCGTTTAGATATCGGCTAATAGAAGGCTATATATAAGAGCGCGGAGAATACTAGAGATATCTTTCGAGTAACCTACTTATTATACTAATATTCCTCTATAAAGTAGGGTTAAGTTAATAACTAGTTAGCTTAGTATTATAATATAATTAGTTAGGATACCTACCTACTATATCTTACTAACTACTTATCGGAACTAATATACTACGCTACTAACTATAATAATATCTATATAGCTATACTACGTACTAGTATAGTTATAACTAAAGATAATTAGACTAAAACGTAGTATCTTTAAAGTATCTAATCGAAGGGGCGTAATATAGTTTCTCGCTATATATCTATATAGATATTATTCGTATACCTTATATTTAAATAGCTACGTAAGTATTTTAACTTCGATTAGCCTACTTACTTATTTAGCTACTTACTTATCTAGTACGTTAAACCTAATATAGCTAAAGGTTATATTAGTAAACCCCGCTTCTAATTATATAAGAACTATTTATTTACTTTTCTATAGTATATACTATAATCTACTTAGTATCTTACGGAATTACTATACTTATATCGCTCTTAGGCGTTAGAAACCTATCTTGCTTAAGTCGTTATAATAGCTAATTATAACTACGAGTAGAGACGCGCTATAGTCTAATACTTTTAATACTTTTATAAATACCGTACTATATAAATAGTACGTCCGAGGTCTTAGTATCTTAGTAGTAGATAACGAGAGGATCTTTTTAAAGGTAGTATTCCTATAATATCGTTAATAGCTTCCGTATATAGCTTACTAAGTTTTAAAGGGCTATAGATTTAGTATACTCGCTAACTAGAATACTACCGTAGATACTCTATATATAATAAGTAGTACTACTAAAGCCTTTACTATAGTAGCTATTACGCTACTAGTATATAATATAAGCTAACCCGATATAATATAGGTAATACTAATTTAACGGCTAATCTATAAGGACTTTACGCTTAAGGATAAATATACTACGGCTTATACTACTATTAAAGACGCGCTCTCTTATTTTATAGGGCTACTATAATACGATCTAATTAAAGACTAGCTAAATAATACGCTATTACTACTAGTTTAGAGATTACGATATCTTCCTATAACTATAGAACTAAGAACGGTATAGTAGTACTATAATATAATATATACCGTTATAACTAATTTAATAGAGACTATTACTAAGTAGACCTTAGAAACGATATTTATAGAAAGATTTTAGAAACCTCTAAGTATATCTTTTATAATTTACTCTAACCTATTAGCTACGGGTATAACTATAGGCTATCGTCTTATAAGAGGCTACTACTAGGATCCTATAGCTAGTAGAAACAGGACGCTAAATTACTAAGGGAAGTACGTACTAAAGCTATATAATAATAATTCTATAAATCTAGGAGCTAGTTATATATACTCTACCGTTAGTAACTACGCCCTATAGGTTAAAGCCTTACTTAATACTACTAACGGTAATATCCTTTATAATCTATCCTTTCTAATTACCTATAGTCTCTTCTATAATCTCGTCTTCCTATAGTCTATTATTCTAGTACTTACTAGTAGGTAAAATCTTAAGTATAGCTTTATTATACCGTCTCTATATACTCTTAGCTAGATAATAGTTAGGATCTTTAGTAAGACGTTCGTATTCTATAATAGGGTATAGACTAGATTCGGTACGAACGTCTATATACTACTTAACCTAGCTTACGATATTATTACTATAGCTAACTCTAATTCGTTAAGTAATATCGCTAAGTCGATCGTTACCTCGCGTTTACTACTACTAAAGTTAGACTCCTTTAGTAGCTAGTTAGTATTAATATTAACGTTAACGCTTTAAGAGAGCCTTTATAAGGGAGTAGTAAATAGGTAGAATCGATACGAGTAAGTAGTAGGTCTAAGTAGCTACGAATATCTAAGGAAGAGAAATTAGTCTAAAAGCGAAGCGCTTAAGTAGCGGTACGCGGCCGTAGTAGGACTAGAGTAGTACTAGAAGGCTAGTAGAGCGTCTCCTAATAACTATTTCCTTTCCCCTAAAGGGTTCGTTCCTAAAGCCTTAGTTAAGATACTTTACTACTCGTAACGTAGCTTATCTTATAAGTACTTCTATAGGAGCCTCTATATCTCTTATACCTTCCTATAGTAAAACTATCTAGTATTTACCTATCTTATTTATATACGGAGGGTTATATATACTACTATTACTTTAGGTAGCGTTACGCGGTCGCGCCGGTATTGTTATAGTAGTAGACTAGTACTAGTATTATATAGAGGTAGGTATAATAGGCGTACTATCTCTCCTTCTTCCTTCTTCTAAATAGTAACCTCCTTCCTTAATTTAAATAGTAGTTTATTATTCTTTCTCTTATCTATTAAGCCTTCCTTATTTACTATAAGCTAAAGGTATAGTAGGTAGACCCTCGTAAATACGGTAGTCTCTAATAATAGTAGTAGTACTAGCGGTCGTAGTAGTAGTTATAGTAGTATACTAACTCGTCGCTCTATCTATATTAGTAGTAGCGGCGTTAAAGATAACCCTACTATTAGCTATAAGTATCCTCTCGCTCGATACTTACTAGATACGATAGCTAATCTTTATAGCTCTAATTTAGCTATTAAGCTATAGTAGCTCTACCCTTACTTCGTTATAGAGTTTACCTTCTTAGCGTAGCCGCTCTTCTTAAGGGCCTATACCTTCTAATATTACTATACCTAGATTACCTAACCTATATAATCTTCTACTAGTCGCTAATTAGCCCTTACTACGATTAAAGAGCTTAAGACTCGTCTTAGAAATATAGGTAGTAAGAGGCCTTTTCTAACTAATCGTTAGTAGGCTCCTAAGAGAGTTACTTTATTAGTAGGTATTAGTATATCTATACGTAATATATAGAACTATATAGCTCGCCTTACTTATAAGCGTACTAAGCGTAAGCTTCGTTAAGATCTAATATATTAGCTAACTATACTCTATAAGTAGATAGGCTTCTCTAGTCTATCTAGCTCTAGTACGTCTATAAATTTACTAAGCTCTTTTAAACGTTAGCGTCGCGTCTCTTCGTAAGATAAGCTATTCTTCTCTCTTAATAGTCCTTCTTAGTTAACTACTAGTATTTATCGTACTCTTAGCCGCTAAGATATACCTTTAAAGTAGCGATCTCTAGAGTTCGAGGTATACTACGATACTAAGCTATATACTAGTATAGCTCTAATTAAGTATACTATTAGCCTTCTACTATAGATCTCTCCTTATCCGAATCTTTATATATATAACTACTTAGAGTATATTTACTACTAGAGTAAGTTAAGTAAGTCGCTCGATCCTATTACTACTTACTCTTATAAGATAGCTTAGGATAGAAAGTCTTATAGTAACTATAAAAGTAATCTATTAAAGACTAGTTACTATTTCGTAACTAATCTAGAGTTCTTTTAGAAGCTAAACGTTATTAAGTTCCTCTACTTTATAGCTATTAATCCGGTCCTTAACTCTAACTAGCGTACCGAGTAGCGTACTACGTTTCGTAAGTACTACGAGTAGTTTATAAAGGCGTATAGAGCCTAGTAGGATAAGATTAAGGATTAGTATAATAGGGACGTAAAGCTATAGCGCGATAAGCGTTATAGGTCCTTTAACTATAATAACCTTACTTTTTAGCGCTACTAAGGTATAGGTAGAAGTATAGAGCTAATAAATATCGAGATTTACTATAGTATTAAGTCTAAGGTATTCGGTATATTAACGATCTAAGAGAGGAGATTAGTATAGTTTAGCGTATTAGTAGTAAAAGGCTACGATAGGAGCGAGGTTATAACGGAGTACTTCTAGAGAACGGGTAGTATATACCCGCTACTTATAGTAAGGTTACTAGCTTATTCGCGTATATAATAATTAGAGAAGTAGCTAACGGCTACTAGGGTTTTTAACTAGTAGCGAGTTAAATTAATTTTACTTCTTAAACGAGCCTCTATTACTAAAATTAAATAAGATTTACTCTCTTATATATAGCCTATCTACCGCTTCTTTAGTAGCCTTCTTCTCTATTTCTTTATAGAGGATAGCGCGTATTACACTACTTCTACTTATATAGGTAGCCTTCCCTTTCGTTTCTTTATAAGAGGCCGCGTATCTTATACTACTTCTACTACTTATATAGGCTCCGGGGCCGCTATAGTAGCGGAGTTCCTATAGAGTAGACCTTTCTTATCGAGATATACCTAAAAGATTTCCTTAGCGTTCTCTAACTAGTCCTTATATATAAGCTCGTTATACTCTTAGGAGTACCCTTTCTAACGTACTTAGTATATCCTCTTACTCTTTAAGTCTCGCTAGTATAATACTCCTTTCTCTACCTAATAATATTTATTATCGTTATCTGCTAGCTCGTTAACTAGTAGTAGGTAGTATCTAGCCCTAGCCTAGTATAGTTCTAGTAGCGAGACGTAGAAGGTATAATATAGTCGCTTTATCGATAGAGGTAGGTTTAGTTTTTATACTTACTTACCTACTCGCTCTAATATCGTAGAGGCCCTAAGTACTTATTATCGAGCTTCTTATAGAGCCGTCTACTATAGATATTCTTCCCTAAGAGTATTACTTAATCCTTTATAGAGAATTACTTCGCTTCCTTATAGCGGTTATAATATTTAGTTTATAGCTCTACTCTATATACTAAGCTCTTTTAAGTAATCTTAAACTCCTCTAATCTAGAAGATAGCTATTTAATAGCCTAGTCCGCTAGCTTTACTAGCCCTTTCTACCCCTCCTTTATTTAGTATTTAGCCCGAATACTATTAGGTATTAATAGAATAACGCCTATTACTATCTTTATAGGTATCTCGCTATAGTTAGAGTATACTTTAGAGTTATATACGAAAGTAGTACTATATAGTAAGCGTACCTAATTATCCTATCTATAGTTATAGTAGATACGTAGGTACGCCTCGAGCTACTAGTTAACCCTTTTAGTCTAACTATTAGACTATAAGTAGAATACGGTAGAGAGCCGGCGCTTTACTACTAGCTAGTAGTATAAGGTACTTTAATATTCGCTAGTAAAGACTAATCCTTAGTCTAAGACGATATCGTCTAGTACTTTAGAGAATAGAACGACCTTATTATAGATAAGTTTAGCTAGGGCTAGGGCGTTAATAGTATTATTAACTAGAAAGTATCGTACTATCTTTAAGAAGCGGTCTATAATAACTAGGAGAGAGTTATATATCCTCCTATTAAATCCTTTCGAGATTAGAAGGCTAACGACAAAGTCTATTAATAAGGACTTCTATAGCTAAGAGGAGGAAGTAAGGAACTAGAGCTTCCTCTAAGGCTTATAGTATTTTACCTTTATTCTTTAATATATATTATATTCTTTAACGTACGTCTAGACTTCTAACGAGAGGCCTTACTAATCGTATTTCCGCGTAAGTACTTCTTACGTACGGTTACGACTATAAAAACCTACTATAGGGTCGTCGTAATTACGTCGGAAGAGCTCCTAATATAGCGCTAAGCTTTAAGGGATATATACTCTTTCGCCCTTATATATAAGTCTATCGGAGTTAAACTAGTACTCGGTAGTAGTAGGCTAGTAGCTTTCCGTCCTCTAGGTAGGTTTAGTAGTAGGCTTAGCCGTATCCTTATTACGAATATCCTATATAAAGGCGTCCCTTAATTAGACTTTATAAATAAGAGTAAGGAGGCTCTCTAGCGGATTAGTAAGCGCTACCTCGTCTATTAAGGCTATAGCTATAGTAGCTTAAGGTACTAGTAGGCTAAGGCCTATAGTACTAGTATAAAGCTAATAAGCTATAGAAAAGATATAGTAACGTATAGAATACCGCTTAACTAAATAGTTAGTTAATAGAAGAACTAATCTCTATAGTTCGTTAAGCGCTTATAACGAGTAAAATAGACGCCGGTACGTTACGTAGGCTAGGGCTTCTAGCCTTAGCCTTATATCTAGTTATCTTTATAACTACCTCTCCTTCTAAGAGGCGCTACCTTAGTAGCTAGAAATATATTAGCTAAGTAATATTAATAAAAGAAATTTAGTCTATATTTTCGATTTTTAATTAGAGGTTTAGAAGTACGGTAGTTTAGTAGTATAGTAGTTAGGCGCTAGCGCTATATATACGTAGTCTATATATTCTTTCCCTATTAGGCGTTAGGAATTTAGTTACTCGTAATAACCCGGTATAGCTAGCGGAATACTAGTATTCCGCTAGCGTTACCTTTATTTTGTAACTTAAAATAATTAATTTAAGTTCTTTACCTAAACTATAAACGCTAATAGGTAACTAATAAAGTATCTCCCTCCTAGTAGCCGTACTACTAGCTCCTCGCTATAGTACTACTACCTCTATACTACCTCCTCTTTTCCTTACTACTATAGCGCTAGCGCTTACGCCGCGCTACCGCCCTATAATCGTAGCGCTATCTTCTTCTTTCTTAAGATCTCCTACCTCTACGCTAGCGCTACGTATAATAGCTATACTACCTACTACCCTACGCGCTAAGCGCTATACTAATATTACCTTAGCGAAGCCGCCCCTATACTATTTCCGTTATACGCGCTACTTAGACAACCCTAGTAGTAAGTATCCTTCTTAGTATAGTTACGCCTTTAGCGTATAGTTACTAACTAAAGTACTAGACTATAGAGCCTATAATAGCGTAATAGGTAGCGTACTAAAGAAGCGCTACGCCTACTACGCGTAGAATAATAAGGCGTATATCGCTATTAAAGAGCCGGAGCTAGTAGCGCTACTTAGTAAGGCGCTTTACGCTAAAGTAAAGTAGGAGTAGTATTAGGCCCTTTAGGGCGATACGCTTATAGGGAGCGCGGAGGAGAGGGATATATAGGAGGCGCTAACTACCGCTAAGGCCGCCTTTACTACTACTAATAACGCCCTCCTTACTACTATTAAGTAGGACCCTACGAATATTAATAGTACTACTAGCGGCGAGCCTACGCTATATAAGCGCGGTAAAGGCGTAGCTACTAGTAGAGCTAACGCCTTTATAGAGGCTAGCTTTAAGTACCTCTAGAGCCTTAACTACTCTATATAGGTAATTACGGAGTTCTATTACTTCGTAAGTTTTTCCCCTACTTCGCGCTAGCGCCTTACTAGTCTAACCCTCTTATAGTAAGCGTTAAACTACCCTCGCGCCGTAGCTAATATAAATACTAGCTATAGATAGTTAAGTTATAGGACGGCCTAATACTCGCGTTTTATTAACTCCTCTAAACTAAGTTAGTTATTTTAGTAATAGCGTTTATAGATAGACTTTTAACTTCCTAGACGTTATCTATTACTAAGTTATTATAGGCCTAAGTATCCTATATAGGCTTTTCGAAATAGTCCTAGTTACTATTAAATCTAAGTTCTCTATTATTATAGTTAGAATTATAGTAGAATCGGTATAGAGAAGTTATACTATTATCGAGCTAGCGCCTAAATAGCTAATTACTATTAAATACTAACGGACGGTATAGCTACTATATTTATATACGTTAAATCTATAATATTAAAGCTAGTAGCTAAATAGTAATATAATAATTTATAGTAATTACTAAGCGGCGTATATACTTAGGTTAGTTTTACCCTATTAACCTTAGAGAAAGTTTCCTAGTATTTTAGAGATTAGATTTCTAAAAACCATTCTTAAGAAAGTACTTCTTTTCTTTATAGTCCTAGTAATACCTTTATATTATAGATCTACTTAGAGTAGGTAGTCTTACTCTTAGGGTAACTTCCTTAGCTTTTAATATATTTAATTACTCTATTAAGCGTAAGTCTTCGTTATCGTCGACGACTATAAAGATCGTCTAACGTATATATAGTATTTAAATTCTTCTTCTTTATAGTCGATATATCTAAAGAATAGGAACGATACCAACTTTAACTTATAATCGAATATAACTAGCTTAGTTAACGTTCCTAATAAATCGTATCTTACCTTAAGCCTTAGAACAAACGTAATTAAACTCTATAGCGTTATCGCTTATATTAGTAGGCTTTTAAAAGAGTTTAAAGATCTAAGTAATTATTAGTAAAACGAAATATAACTATACTAAATAATTAATTAATCTATAATAAAGGAAGAGGCTAAGAAAATTAACTTTAGTATCCTAATCTTAGGGTTAGTACTTACTTATAAGAAGAATAGAGAGAAACGTAAGTAATTAAAAAGGCTCTATCGTATTATAGTAAATATATTAAAGGGAGCTAGGAATACTAAAGAAGTTATTACGTATTCTATCTAAGCTTAATAGGTAATAGTTAATAAACTAGCGTTTAAAGTATTACTAAATAAACTTTATAGCTTAATTAAGTATATCTATAAATTAATAAGGAATTACTATAGAAGAGAAATATACGAGACTATAGCTAAGATATACTAAGAAATAGTAGTCGTACGTAACGACCTCTATAAGCTTAAAGATATATTCTAAGTAGTTATTAATATAATAGAAATCTCTATAAGTAGTAGTATTAGTAATATAAGCTAATATAAAGGAAATAATACGACGTTTTAAGACCTTATACTACTTAAGGAAATTAAATATATCTTAAATACAACCTTACTAAGAATTAAAAACGATACTAAGTATAATATCTTAGAAGTCCTAAAGGATATAATTAATATTAGCTAATATAATAGAGTTAAAAATATAGGTAGTATACTCGACTTCTATTAACCTCGTAGTATACTAGCTAAGGAAGAAAAGGACTATAAAGTCTAAGTTAAGTAAAAAGAGGTAGAGAACGTAAATTCTAGATCTAAGACGAATAGGGAATCTATATTATAGATAGTAACTCTTACGTAAATACTTTCTATTAAGAAACCGTAATACCTCTTCTTACTAACCTATATTAGATATATAGATAACTACTAAGGTTAGAATTAGATAAGCTAGATTTTCGAAATACTTTAAGACTCGTATAATACGAGTCTACTTAAGACCCTTTATAGTATATTAGGGGTTAGAGCTTATAAACTAACTTTAGTATAATAGGTCTCTCTTACTTCGAACCTTACCTTATTACTATTATATTTCTATATAGCGGATTAGCTCTATAAAGGCGTTTATAGTAGGAATATCGTTTTCTACTATAAAGAGGAGAAGTCTAATTTCGAAAAGCCTATCTTATTAGGATTTAAATACTTAAGGCCTTAATATAATAAAACGGCTTCTTAAAGCCTTAACCCTAAATAGAATATTTATTAGTAACTAAGTATTTAAAATAAGATCTTAAGGGCTAGAAATTCCTAGAAAATATATTATATCTATAGTCTTAGCCTACTACTCCTTAAGATCGCCTACTAGTAGCTATTAAATAAATTACTATCTCTAAAGTAGTAGCTATTACTATCTACTTAAGATTATAGAATCCGGGGCTAGCTTCTATAGGAAGAACCCCTTCTACTATTTAAGTATAAAAATCTTTTAGTTAAGTTACGTAGTATTATTAGAGATAAGTATTAGGAGGTAACTAAATACTATATTATAGCTTATAGGTAATATAGTATACGTTTATAGGAAGAGTCTAATTAGTTATATCTAAAGATTAAATTCGCGCTTTAAGCTTCGTTTACTAAGCGCGTCGTTAAAAGACTTAAAACTATTTCTATATAGTTATTTACTAAGTTAGGATTAGAAAGCTCCTATTAGAAGTATATAGTTACTTTTCTTAAGATCGTCTCGTCTATTATAATTTAGATATTTAAGGATAACTTTTTTTTATATATATTATAGCTTACTAGTTCGTTAGACTAAACCCTATAACTATATAGTATTATAGTATAATTATAGCGTAATATATAATTTCGAAATAACTATCGATAAGGTAGTAGTACTTCTAGTAGCCTTTTAGTATCTCCTCTATTTAACGTTAACTACTCTATTTAGAATAGGTCTTTAAAAGCGCTTAAATAATAGTATAGTACCTTCTAGCTATAAAATAAAGCGCTATCTATCTATTAATATTCTTAGTAAATACGTCTATATAGGCGTCTAGTAGTATTACGATAATACTTTTATAGCCCTATACTACTACTCTATATAGTATCGTCTAGTTATTTTTATCTTTAGTATTAATATTTACGTAGTTCTTTAAAAGCTATTAAACTATATCTATAGACCTATTACGTACTATATACTAAAGCGCTATCTATTTAACGGAGTTAAGAGTATTTATATATATACTAGTATCTAGTAAGGCCTTTATAATTAGAGGTAACCTACGTACTACGGCGTAGTAAATTACTTTTAAGGTTCCTAGTTCTATACCTTATTTTAGTAGGGTTCTATATACTTAAATAAGCTTCTTAATCTTAATAGGAGCTAGATATACTAAAATTTAGCGACATCCTTCCTAATCGGGCACTAGCGCCGTCTAAGGGTCCTCCCGTACAATATAGCCTAATCGGAAGTAAGTAATTCTATA
>JAABUL010000498.1_pt1 | contig 83495 bp, 92 predicted proteins | sample 5559151 | NCBI WGS metagenome assembly JAABUL01 (sample SAMN10711876, study PRJNA513368) | rock metagenome | isolation source: Antarctica rocks | place: Antarctica: Victoria Land, Pudding Butte sud
TGTGGCCGGGGGAGCATAGTAGTTCTGCCCGTTATGGGATTGATGCTGTGGATAGCTCATGGGCATATTGGAATGAAGTGGCTGCTGACCAGGAAAGAAGTCCTGAGCTGTGGAAGCGAAAGCTGGCAAGTCTGTGATCAAGTTTTAGGTGCGTCAGGATTGCGGAGCATGAGCCTCGGGGCTACATACCTTTCTGTTGCTGTTGCGCATTGTATCCATTCTGCTGGCCATTCTGCTGGCCACGATTTGCTCCGTTGGCTCCAGGCTGGAGCAGCACCGAGTCATCAGCGTGCGTCTTTACGTGTTTCTTGAGGTCTTGAGGCCGCTTGAAAGCTTTGCCGCAAAACTCGCATCGATGAGGTTTCAAGGGAACATGGACACGGATGTGCGAGGTGATGTGGTCGCGTTTCACGACGGTGACACGGCAGCTACCCCACGCACAGGTGAGGTTGAGGTTGTTAGTACTCTTGCGTCCGATATGGCTCTCGCAGACATGGTCCTATCCAATGATCATGGTGATTAGCTCAAGCTTGTGTTCTTGGGTGGGAGAGTGGACGCATACGTAGAGCGTTTCCGCATTTGCTGCACGGTCGCTGCAGCCATTCCACTGACATGCGAACTGGCCATCACTGCTTTGTAGAGGTGAGACAGCAGCCTGTTGCAATTGTTGAAGGGGTTGTTGCAGCTGTTGATGAGGATGTTCCAACTGCTGATGAGGCCGTTCTAGCTGTTGGTGAGGATGTTCTAATTGATGATGAGGATGTTCATGGGAATCATGCCCAGGCTCTTGGCTCTGCGACATCTTGTCAAATGCCAAGAATTCTCAACCTTGTCAACCGAACAGCTCAAAGATCTTGATATTGATCGAGAACAAGCTGTGGTCGTCCGCAAAAACAACGATGACCGGTGTTGTGGAGTTACGATGTTGATGGAACCAAGAGGGCTATTCTGGGAGTTGTGTTAAAGTTAAGAAAGTGGGCGAAGAGAAGGTCGAAGTAATTTGGCGGTCTTCCGCGCTTGGCTGTCGGAGTGGAGAGCCTTGGCGGTCCGAGGGGTCGAAAAGCTAAAGTAAAGTAGTCTCCTGCCCTGCGCCTTCTTCAACAATGCTTGTGCTGAATAACGTTGTACCTCCCTCAACAAGTGGCTTACTAGCTGCGAATTCTATGTGCAAACTTTCACCGCCAAGTTCTAGCTCTACGCTATCTTTAGTAATACTTTTCGCCCGAGGCGCCCCTCTAGGCGACTCCGTCTTCCAAGCATTCCAAGCATTCCGCTGTGGCCAAGAGCCATGCTGACGCGGGCTTTACCCAATGAGGTAACATCTTCTGACACAGATGGGATGTCTCGATGTCTACTTCCTGTGGTTGTGCCTGTTGGGTAATACGCGGGAAGCGGCTATTCCGGAATGCGTCATTTATTCTTTGACCGACCAATAACAACCTTAGACAGAGCGTCTTGCATATATCGATGCCGCTATGTGGAAGGGTTTCGGCCATTGCGTCGTCACGCTAATGTTGACATCTACCTGCATCTATTCCTTCACTATAAGCCCGTGCTGAAGGCATCAAACACACCTCATGATCCGACGTCGTGCTATCTATGTACAAGAAAATGTCAACCATTGAGTGAGCTCCCTAATGTACAGTCGAGTATCCGTAGCTACTGGCTACGAATGATCACCGATATCCTTGATTCATCCAGCCTCCCCAATCCTCTCCGAAGAGCTGATCGAATTGTTGCTGCTGTTGTGGCCAGCCTCCGACATTATTTTCTTGCATTGACCTGGAGGAAGCGATATTATTCGTGCTATCCAGACCTATCGATTGATTTACATCCTGCACATATCCTGGTTGTTGTCCTTGCATTAAGAACGGCCGCGAATGACCATAGATCTGTGCATCTACATTTTCGTAGGGAGCGCTTGTAGTAGTGGGACCGGGTAAGTTGAACATACTAGAATCCAGGGAATTCTCATCCTTGATAGATTGCTGGCTCTCTAGGGTAGTCATCGGCTGATTGGGGTACACGAACGGGTCGGCGGAGGGGAACATCAAGGCTGAAAGATCTGGAATACTTTGTCCAGAAAATGGATTTTGCAAGCTATAGACGGATTGAGTCGCACTTGAGGGCTGCGGGCTGCTTCGACCATGTGGGCTCTGCATACCGGCGTTGTTTAGGTTCGACGGGCTGTAGGGATCTTGTGGTACCCGACCATAGTCTAGATCAATACTAGGAGGGATATGGTGTCGGGGCGATGAGGAATCATATGGGACCGAAGCACGCTGCCAGGAGCTATGATTAATAGGTGACAAGCCGTCTTTACGGGCAGTGTTGTTTGGTTGGCTACTAGCCATGGTTCTTGAGGTATGAGGTTGAGCGCTGTGCAAGTTTTGCTGTTGTGGAGTGGAGTGCGAAGATGGAGCTGGCTGTGTCTTTTGCGAGGTAGCATTTCGTAGCTCTTGTAGCTTGCCAGGAAGTTGCTCGAAAAGCTCCTTTTGAGACCATCAGCAACACTCGAATGAAGCCAAGTTGCTGATCCAGATACCGTGCTTACTGTCAATGTCCTCGAGCATCTATCAGCTGCCAAGCTCTTCGCCGCAAGTGCGGCAAGTGTGTCTCTACCCTCATACGCATCCTTCAAAATTTCTTCTACTTCTGGACTCTGAGGATTCTCAAGAATGTAGAAAACCAATGATATGATAGCAAAGAAGGTTGTGTACATGTAGAACCAGTATGAACCTACCAACAGTCCCCTCCTTTTCATCTGACCGGTCAGATGGACTATGTTGCGAGAAACGCTCACGCAGGCAGCAGCACAGGCATATGATCTTCTGTCGATATTCTTTGCCCGATATGACTGGGAAACATAGTGAAGGAAAGGGCGATACAAGACCATCTGAATATGCGCATAAGCCATTCGAAGAAGGTGCCGTATCCTGGTGAGATCAGCACATATGAAATCATGGTGGCAAGTGAAGATTTACCTCATAAACTCTGGTGGTGCCTCCTCGCCAGGCCTAAATTGCATGGGCAAGGCTTCCATCCAATGTTGAAGGTCCTGCTCTATTTCTCGAATGCTGGCATGACTGACCACGTATGAATCGCTTGTTTTACCTCGCGAGTGGTGATTTCCTTTGATTGGGTAAATAAATTTCATTGTCTTGGCTAAGATCTCCACCAGTCGTGTGTGGTCATTTAATGCAGTGAAAAGCGACAGATTTCCAGGCGGCATTGGTAAGATTTTTTCCGTCGTGATATACTCATCATCAATTTCCAAGGGCATTTCTTGATCAATGTCGTCGTTGCTCAACATTTGCGGCAAGCCAAGTAGGGCACCTACATAGATGTCCAATTTCCGAATTATCCAAAATATGCGCTTACGAAGCTCGGTCTCGACTGGGTTGAAAACGTTGGAGACTGAACGATGCAGGCCCATACGTATTGCAGATCTCAGTGCTATGCCAATATATGAATAGCACGTACTAAGGCGTGCAGAACATTGCAGGAATAATATCAAATACAATAGTATCTGTAGCGATGTTAGGTCTCGACAATCAGTCATGTCAATCATCGAGCGGGAGACTCTGTGCCAATGATATCTGCAATCATTTTAATCCGTGATCTATTTGCAGGGACTCATTCGAAGCTCACCCTTGATCGAGTGCATGTTCGTAGCCATTCGTCTGCAACTCGCTTTGCTCCGCTCTTGCAAACAAGGCGCCTAACGAGAGGACACCATACAGAAGGGGCAGGAACTTGTGCTCTTTATCGCCAAATTCTTCGTAAGACATGTCATATATTCGATGTAGCATAACGTAGTATGAAGGTTGGTGAACGATGCGTATGATAGCCCCAGCATCGTCGAGCGCGTTTCCGCTCAACAGCAGTGCACAATGTTTTGCTGGAAGATCATGTGTTTTTGGTACGCTTGGATCCATAGGAGTATTCGCTGAGACCTTGGGAGGACTGACGGGCTCGGTATGCTGTGACAAGCGCGTGTAATTCAGATGTGGCATCGCGTCTGGCTTTCCCATCAAGTCCCCGAACTGATCACGCATTCTTCGTAGGAAGATCCGCCCAGAAGAGTGGCCGTGGAAATCCCAATAGCCCTCGTCATCGAGATCCAAGGATCCAGTATTGGTGACCATAGACTCCAACATCGGATCTTTTTCTTGACTAGGTCTCTGCTCATGTTTCTCCAACGGCGCCCACGGTCTTGCTTGGCCGGATGGTAGAGCCTGCGTTTCACGTTTTATTGGATTGTTCGTGCGTTGTGGGACGGCGGTATCGAAGTTGGGGTCGTCCAGATTTACATCTGGAAGAACTGTTTTGAGGAGAGCTTCGGCCCGTTGAAGACGTTTTTCCAAGCTCTCAACATATTGAGGGGCAGGGTTTCGTTTTCGATTCGAGGGTTGATCGTAGGTGCAGTCTGTGTACGAATCAACTATGCAACGCGGTCTCAGACATAGTTGATCGAACATCCTACTAACCGTAGCTATAGACCGTGCAATGAGTACAAGGCTGCTTCGCGTCACATTTGATTTTCTTTCGTCGACACTCGTCGCAAGCTCTCGTCACTCGTCTACGCTTCTGCATTCGCGCAGGAGTGCTGGGCTGATTTGTCGTGACCAAGCTGCTATCAAGGGGAGCCGAGGACAGCACCGACGTCTGCTGTTGAGCCTGCCAGTGTCCTTCTGGCATGGTCATTTCATCTTCGTACTCGCCTTCTGAGGACTCGCCATGGCTCTGCAGGGTCGACATGATTCCTTCGTGATCGATGATTTCGGATCCTCATTTACGTGGCCGCCAGATGTAATGTTCAACGAGTGTGGGGCGCTGATGAATGAGCGTGAGGCGGATCCAAGCTACAGATTTGTATAGAACTGGTGACTAGCGTTGCATGGGGGCCTGATTAGTAGGTAGAATTCCTTCCACTACCAAATCACTTCTTTCCACCGGCCGTCGAGGGATTTTTTAATACTTCTGGCTTTGGCCCTAGAGTGGGCGTCAACAAGTGCCAAGGAATCTATTGCTGTGACATCACAAATGTCAGTCTCCTTCAAATTTCCGCTAATTGCGCGATGTCTAGATGAATGATACTATGGAGCGTAGACATCGACGGGGCAATGCTGACATATGCATGTACCCTGAGGCTGCACGTCAGCACTCGTCGATGTAATGCAGGGTTGATGCGCCCGAATACCCAGACGCATGTTCTGCCCAGAGACAGCGCAGACAGCTTTAGATTTATACAGGGTGCATCCCTTCCTTGCCCGTCTTCTATTTCGATCCTGCAGGCATCAGACAGGATGGTGACACTCCTCGTTGAGGGTGGTAACCGAGCAGCGGTATAAATTTACAATCGCACTATGGGAACAAGGGAGCATTGGAAGAGGACAAAGATGTTTGTCTGGGAATGCGAATGTGTTGCCATCTACAGATTCGTGTATTCCTCCTGCGTCCGCGATAAGTACAGCTCTCCCCAGCGCCGGCTGCACAGCGTAAGCTGCTACCTATCCCTGTTTTACTACAATCCCTCAATCGGCCGGGACTGGAGGAAGCTGTACTGGCAGTGGCAGGATTTTTGACGGCAGATGCTCCGGGGCCGTGGCGATGCCCACCAGGCCCACCATCTAGAACTAAAGTATGCAGGGTGGCAGGAACCGCAGCGGTCTGCTAACGAGCCAGAAAGTCAATTAACTCTCCAAGCGCCAAGTCCTCGATCTAGGAAAAATGGCAGAGAACAACTATCTGTTACAAATAGACAGGCACAGCCGTATCAAAACGTCGATTCAGCATCAGCAACTCCGGATCCTGAGCTAAAGTCTGTCCATCACATTCATCGATCGCACGACTATTCCAGGCGTGTCTTCCTCGTGCAAAAATCTATTCACTTTTGTCCGGCCACGCTGCTGAGCTTTCACCATCACACCGGTGTGTCGCTCAGCCTCAAGCAGAGGGGGACAGCTAGCTCACAGATCTTGTCCGAGTGTCGGCTGCAAATGTCGAAGCAATTATTCGAACTACAGGGTCGACTTGTGAACGACATGACCGTCCAAGCAAAGCCGGAAAATCTCTACACCCTCTGTTTCCAAATCGACTGAAGACATTTCCCCATAATGGCTTGGGATAGTACCCTTCAACCATTTCCCTTCCCGTTCCCCTTTCCGTTTAATTTCCGCAAAGGTAATCGATTTCAGCCGTTCAAGCGGGAGATTCAACCTTTTACCCAAGTCTAAGCCCGAATATCAACACTGTAAGGACATTTGTGAACCGAACGGACGCTCCTCCTGGCAGCTAAGTGTAATCAAATTTCGAAAGAAAGCTCTGATTTTCGTTTCTGCTTCAGTTGGTATATCCACCCTTCCTGTTACAAATGCGCTCCAACATGAATACGGATGTAATATTGTTCATCTCGAGCCAGGATGTGGTTATTGTGCTTGCTAAGAGTTCTGTACGACGGCCACTCGAAGGGAACTCTCTCGAGTCACTTTGGGTTTTTCCTGCTTGTGAATAGTGCTTATAGATTCGAAGGGAATTGGTGAATCACCGACGCTTTAATGGTGCGTAGATGGATGATTTTGTCGCTTGTGGCAAGGTGATGGTACGATATGACTGTTCAAAGAAAAATGACAGTAAAGGAAGAGCGCCTTTCCGTTGCAGTATTTAGATACTCCGAACGTCATGACACTCATAAAACTTTTTACAAGGGATTTGCGTAACAGCTACCGTCTCCTTGGTCTGGCAGCCTTAGGAGTCTTCGCATTTTCCTTACCTTTCAATGTTCCGGCCAGATCGTCGTCATATCGAGACCTCTCCTTCCATTCCTCATATTCATGGTTTTCTTAAGAAATGCTCAAGAAGTGTTCGAAAATCACACTGAAAAGTGCAGAGTAATATATTGAGTGATCCCATCTATAGATCCTTGAACCCTATGACTTCACAACCCAGCCATCTCCCTGACCAATCCAGCTCTTATCCAACCTCTAGCGAAATTGCGGCCAGTATATAAAAGAACAGAGACCCACCATATCCGACCAGCTACACCATCATACCATCTGTTCAGATGCTTCGCACCCTCCTCTGCACTATTATTCGCTTTCACGTCCTTCGTCTGCTGCTTTCTCCGCTTGAAGACAATCCTTCCTACCCCCTCTTCAATCACAACTGCTAGCCCATTGCCCGCAAAGAACCATGCCTCACCCCATGCTCCGTCCCACCCACCCATTACTGTATGCGCGGCAAAACTATGCACGAATCCACTACTCACAAATCCCCTGTAGAGATTCCAGATGTCAGCACTACTATCATAGCACGGCGTTTGGGTCAATCGAAAAGTCACAAGAGAAAAAATGGAGGTGGAAGAAAGCGGACGACAGCCAACAGATGTTGATGGAAATGTACTGAAGATGAGTCCCAAAACACATACCCAAGTACTTTGCCCACATCCGCATCCTCACCCGGCCCCTTGCCCGTTAATTTCCTCTCGAGCCACTCCCCAGGCCAGACACCATAAACTAAGAACAATCGGCTGAACAGACGATGCCAACCATAACTCCAAAAGCCCCTGACACTGACCACCTCCCATACCCTAGCGGTGTAAAGGGGTGGAAAATAACTCAACGGATGAGGCGCCAGCGGAGCCAACATAATCGCAAATAAGGAATGCCCGAGTGAAAACGCAGACATCAAAAAGCCTCCCAATCCCGCGGTAAGGAATCCTTGTATCGAATACGGCAAATCATCCAACCCCTCTCCATGCTGCAAATAACTTGTATATATATCCCTAATCACAGCCCAACTGACCAACAAAACCGGAAACACATGTACAACAATAGAGTGCATACGATCCCGTATCTTAGGCCGCCACGTCTTCTTGGTATGTCTCACATCCGCACTCGTCCACGTAAACCCCGCCCCCCGCATCGACAACTCAAGCTCGAGCGCCCAACTCATACGATCCCTCCACCCGTGCGGCCACCCTTCATCCGTAACCGCCGTCTCCGTCACCGGCGTGCCGCCCGCCTTGAGAAAATGCACGCTGAAATAGCTGTCTGCGTCGGGGCCGCATGGTGTCGCTTTAGGCGAGGTAGGATGATGGTGATATTTGACACGGCGTGGTATATGGTGGAATAGATAGGGGCTTATGAAGAAGGCGTCTAGGACTCTGCAGCCGCCGTAGAGGCCGACGAGGGCGAGCTGGTAGGTTAAGCCTACGCTGAAGGGGACGTGGTAGCGTAATGGGAGCCGGAAGAAGAGGAAGCCAGAGATGGCGGCGAGGGTGTTGCGGAGAAGGAGGATGAGCGTTTCTCGGCGGTGGTTTGGGAAGGGTGGGAGGAGGATAGCGGCGAAGTAGTAGATTAAGGGTGGGGCGAGGGCCGCAAGGGGTGTGAGAGGGATGGTGTTTGGGAGGGGCTTGAGATCGGGACGAGGTGGAGGAGGGATGGTGGGGAGGTACTGTGAGAGGTCCATGAGGCCCACAGTACTATCGAGATGTTGTGGGAGTGCATAGAGAAGTGGTGAGTCCAGCTGTGATACTTTCAAGACAGAACGTATCCCAAGTGGGAGTCATGATCTACGCGAACCCTAGCGCTAAACCACGACGGGCGGTAAAGTCAACAGCCAGTGGAAACGGATGTCATTCAATGCATTTGTTACTGCCACATAATTCGCTATTCCGATCCAGCTGTCTGCTGTGTTATTAACAGCAAGAAACCACATTGAAGTAAATAAATCAACGCAAAGAAACATCATAACGACGTTCCCTTTCCAGGTGACTTTCTCTAGCAAGCCAGCTAAAGGTAGTCTCGGAGTACCACGCATCCGGTAGCATATCGAGGCTCTCTTGCCCCTCAAACGTGAAAGTATTTGGTGTTGGAGGGACATAAGACATCAAATAGAACGGCATCGATGGGGACAAGCAAGTTGCTTGATATGCTCAAAGGCAATAGAGCATTTCATGCAAACCACAGTGACCTGCGACAGCGGAGAGTATGTAGGATGAGAAGTGGGAGGTGAGATCATGCTAAACCAGAGAAACCAGGAAATGATCAACTTAGTGGACGACATTGACTCACACTGTTGCTATGGCCTGAAATCGGATACCAGGGACGCAGAGGGCAAGAATCGACAGAGCACAATGGACCACATTAGACGTTTAAAGCTTAAGAATTCTATATTTATTCGTGGAAGAGGGGCATGATCCGTGATCGTCTAAACAAGCAAACTGCTGCTTGTCACTAACCGGTCTCATCCATCAAAGACGCCATGATTTAGCTCGACCCCAAAATCCTTTGCCATACTTTTCATATGCAACTCCATATCGTCCTCCATCCCACCGCCTATACCAAATACTTGCTTGATCTTTGCAACGTAGAAGTAGACGTCACTGCCTAAGAGCACAAACTTGAAGAGCAGGTGCTGCCCCAAATTTTTGAATTTCTCACGATAGCTTAGATCAGGACTATCGACTAAACTTCGTGAAGCCCAATTGCCCGTGATTTTGATACGGTTGACCGGCGAGCCCAGGAATTGGTTGTTTCCTTGGACAATGCGAAGGTTTCGTCCAATGAAAATGAGTTCTTGCGGCCACTTCTTCTCGTCACCCAGGATTTCTTTTATGCCTTTCCGCATCTTTTGCTGCATTTCGTAGGCGCGCTCTTGCTGCTCTTTACCCGTCAATGGCCGTTTCAACGAGTTTGACGTGCTATTGTCCCCACCGGTATATGGCCTCATGAGTGTAGCTGAAGCAAAGAGATCAGGGCTATTGATACCCCACCCTTTGACTATTTGGCCGATTGTTTCATTGTCAAATGTCATCAAGCTCTTCCAGAAAAGGCTATACTGATGACGGAACTCGGGTTTCATGTGCACGTATAGGCCGTGATCGATCAGCACTAGTTCCGGCTTTCCAGAGGGAAGCCGCCGGATAAAGATATTTCCAGGATGAGGATCGCAGTGGACCCAGCCCCAAAGGAACATTTGGGCAGAGAAAAGGTCTATCATCTCTGTCATGACAGCCTTCAGCGAGAGACCGAGGCCGCCATTCCCATCTGGACCTTTCCACCAGTCGCGGTTGGGCTTCAGTTTTTCATCGAGACGGTTACTTTGTAGGACCTCAGCCAATTCTTCTTGCCTTGGAGGATCTAGAGGAGCACCCCCACATCCGGGGCTACCTTGTCGCCACCTCCCTTGCCAAGGTTTCGTCAGGTGTTCCTTGTCCCACAGACGGACGCCTTCTATCCACTCAGCGGTCATGACACGCTTAGAGCTTAATTCACGATATACTTTGGGAACGTATACCCGACCGCGCAATCGAGGCTCTCCAGCCACTAGCTGTCCCATACGCTCGGCATTGTCCGCTTCGTTAACGAAATTCGTTTCAAGCTGTAGTCGTTCCGTAATAAAGGGAACTAGGCTGTATAAAGGAAGGTCAAACCAGTACGTGTATATCTTTGCCACTACCCTAGGATTCAGATACATGTCAGTGTTCCAGCCAGAAGGTGTGATTGGGGAGATCCCACTTGAAGGCCCAAAGATCCCACCCCACCTGTTGTTCGATCTCTCGTTTCTGCACTTTTATAGCGACTTCATCTCCATTTGGTAGCCTCGCCCAGTGGACCTGTGCAACACTAGCACTCGCTCTGGCAGTCCTTTCCATAACACCCTTCTCGGGGTCTCCGCTAAAGCTGACTCCAAAAACCTCCTCTGGTGATTTCCCAAAGTCTTCTCGTATGACCTTTTCAACGTCTTTCCAGGAATTTTGAGGTGCATCATCGAACATCTTGGCGAACATCTTCTGAAATTCTGGGGGCAGTACCGCTGACTGCATTGCGATGGCTTGACCGATCTTGAGATAGAGGCCTCCATTTGTTCCAAGCAGGCCGGCAAATCGCTCTGCGTTCCTAGCATGAAGGGCTGGTATCGACGCTGCTAATGGAGGGTGAGGGCGAAAGTTGATTTTGTAATCGAGTGCCACTACTAACCCGAGACCGAAGGTACGAGCGCTGCGAGTCAATGCAGAGGCATAGTATTGCTTGTCGAGGACTGCCAGGACGCTTGTTCCGAGAGCGAGATATATCAGACGGCGAGCCCATCGTCTTGATCGACGGTATGTTTTCGGCGGGGCTGCTTTTGGGAGGGAGCTGGGGTTTGGCGGAGCAAAAGGTTGAAATTGCTGGGTTTGGAGAAATCTGCGAGACGAATTTGACGAAGACAGCCGGCTCTTTGCTAAAACCTCTGCATCCTTTGATCGTCTGAGGCAACGTGCACAAAGCCGTAAGGCAGGAGGTATCATATCGCAATGAGAAAATTATTCAACATCACAAAATAATCCGAGTTGAGATCAGAAAACCCAATGAGATCGTCTCGTCATGACATCGCGTGGACCGTGTATCACACTAGGTAACTTTAGGCTCGGTTGTACCTGCGAGGGAAAGGAGAAAACTGAGTCTCGTTCACAAATTCGGAACCGTCTCTACAAGCCGCGGGCGTGCAAGCTCTTTGGATTGTCCGATTTTGTTTCTTCTACCACAGTCGCGTCACTCTTTCGTGACACTTCTGATACTCTTGATACTTGGTCACTCCTTTGAAACACTGCTGTCGCGAAACAGGCGTGCTGCACTAGTCAATTGGCCCGAGGCCATCAATACCCCCACTAACAGCTAGCCCCAATCTTGTGTGCGAGCCTCATTTCCAAGTATTGATCCCCGTCACCAATATCGTTTCACCGGCCACTCCCAACTCTTCGGCGAACACTGAACGGTATCCGCCGGAAGGATCAGCTATATCTGGGCGACAACATATTATTGCGCCTCGATGGATTCCACATAGCCATCGCCAATGCGCACTCAACAACGTCGGCTGAGCTCTATCAGCCTCCTACCATCTCCAATCAGATAACGGCCGCTCTACGATTCGATGCTTTGATAGTATCACCCAGCCGGTTCCACGTTGTTACCCTGGCGATCCTTTTTTCGAGAGCGACAGACACAATGCTTCGTCCAGCAACGCCTTTGACGGTTCTTTTCTTTGTCGCCTTTGTCCTGCTACTCATATCGACTATCTCTACACCTATCGTTAAGGGTATACCACTTGCAAGATTCAATGGGGTCAGTCTTGGCGTTTTTGGATACTGCAAGCCGACAGGTTGTAGCAAAATACAGATTGGATATCCCGTTGGTAAGTGACATCTGCCAAAAACAATCTCACACCCTGGGGGCAAGGTTGGGGAGCAAGCCAGTAGGGGGCGGAAGCCCGGCTTCCTATCACAGCGGAAGATTTGCGTAATCCTGCTGTGTATTGTCCCTGAAGTCGTCGCTAAACATGTATCTACAGATGCAAAAAGCCTCTTTGGCAACTCTAATGACAACTCCGACTTTTCGCTTCCCTCCAGTGCTCGATCCGATCTCTCTTCGATCCTGATAGTCCACCCTGTTGCAGCCTTCCTTACCCTAATATGTTTCATACTGGCGGCGACTTCTCACTTGCATTCGCCCTCACATTCTCCGCGCTATCTACTTGCTCTGATCATCATATCAATACCAACACTTTTGGTCACCCTACTGGCATTCCTCGTGGACATCTTGTTGTTTGTTCCACATCTGGCATGGGGAGGATGGATCGTTTTAGCGTCGACCATTCTAATCCTGGCAAGTGGTATCATAACATGTGCGATGAGAAGGACACTAGTGAGTAGGAAGGCTCGAAAGAAAAGGATAGCAGAGAATGCGGAGATGAATGGAGAGAATTATTACACTCGGCAGGCTCCACCGCCTGCCATGGCTATGGATCGGGCAGAATCCCCTCCTCCTCTGCCTTCCCAGTCAGACATGAGTGGTACTTCAGGATCGGACAAACTGCCGAAGTTCGCAACATTCGACCCCAAGTCTGCAACTGAAGAAGATATGATACCTCTTCATACAAGAACGCTGTCTAACAAAACATTGCCAAATATGCCCGGTAGCCACGGTGAATATGGAGGTGACGGGTTCAGCACATATGGTGCACCACGAAGAGGAGGACCAGGGGGCATACGGGGTGGACGCGGTGGATACAATGGAGCCAGAGATGATTACGGTAACCCATTACCACCATCGAACGCCTTCGGCTCCATTCCCCCGAATGGTGTGAGAAGAGATCAGTCAGAACCTCCGAGGTTACGGAACCGACTCTCTAATGAGACGATGAACTCTCAAGGATCTCGTGGTAGGGGCAGAGGAGGGTTAGGCCAATCGAGAGGATACGGCAGAGGAGGCCCAAGAGGCGGAACTTATGGGCCGGGTCCAGGTAGAGGAAGGGGCGGCTATAGTAGGGGAGGCATACCATTGGGACCAATGGCGGCAGGTGCAGGTGCAGGCGTGATGACCGGAGAGTGGAGGAGAGGGCAAGAAACATCGGCCCCAGCGAACGGCTATGGTAATGGGTACCCTGCGCAGGATCGACAAGGTCAGTATGACGGTACAGGGCCTGCAGGCTACGGGAGGAGTCCTTCAGCACCAGGCTATGGTCGTCGTCCATCGCCAGGTCCACCTTCAGCGCCTGGCGGATACGGCCGACAACAGTCTCCTGGACCACCCTCGGCGCCAGGTGGGTACGGCAGAGGGCCTTCACCAGGCCCGCCATCAGCACCTGGAGGCTACCGTAGAGGGCCATCACCCGGCCCTCCATCAGCTCCTGGTGGGTACGGCAGAGATCCTTCTCCAGGCCCAATAGCAGGAGGTTACGGATATGCCCGAGGAGAGCCTTCGCCACCGCCGATGCCACAATATCGAAATAACCCTTCGCCCCCATCACCGATTACCGCACATCCCGGCGAGGATCATATCATAGGGCAAGCCGTGGAAATGGACGCAAGGCATGGCAGCCCTTCACATCGATCCCCAACATCCCCTCAGCCAATGGAATTACACGATAGCAATGACGATGGTCGAGGGTTCGCAGGCTTTCAGCAAAATCAAGAGCACAGAGACTCGAACAACGTCTACAATTCTAATGAGTGAGTCCACCCTCCATCCTCATCAAACAGGCTTCCACTGACAGACCCCCAGACCATACGTCCCTCCGCGTACGGCCTGGACAGGCAACGGCAATCTAGCTCGTGGTGTAAATCTGCCTCCCAACACCGTGGCCATCGACCCAGTGGAACTCCCTGTCCAAAATACACCCCGCGGACAAGAACCGCTGAGCTCATCCCTCCCCAAAGTCCAGCCTGCTGGTCATCGACCCAACCAATCCTCAGCAGATAATTACTATGAAGACGTGGACCCACGTTTCGCTCCGGACTCCGCTGATCCAGCCCGTCAAACCACCTTGACGCAACATACACAATCATCCAACACTGTCCCTCATGCACTCATGCCAGGAATGTCCAACATGGACCCAAGCCCGCACCAACCCATACATCCAACCATTGAACATATCGATCCATCTGGCAGCTACGAATCCTTTCATGAGGGCCAAGACGGTCTCATAAGTCCAGCGGCGAGCGATCATAGTAACATGACTTCCATCTCCCAAAGAGGCGTGAATCCAAACTGGAGACCGCAGGATGGTGTACGCCCGGCCCACCTTGGTGTACCGAGCAGACGACCTGCACCGCCACAGCAGCAAAGGGATATGCTACTGAATTCGAATCCGGACTTTGAACTTCCTGGGGGCCCGGGAGGGGCAAGGGGTCCGGCGATGCCCATTATACAGCATGGGCAGGCTTTCTAGGACGACAACTACTTCTACTTATGCACCTAACATGTCCATCGAGGACGACAATGTACATATACGACAGGGCTCCCGTCTCACGCCATCCGTCGGCACGCGTCTCGTACCTTATTTTCCATTCTTTGTACATATTGTCATAGGGAGGGTCTGTCTTGACATCAAGCCCTATGAAGGACGCATTCCAGCGAGCGTGGATGTCCTGGAAGTGCGCAATCAGACTCCGATAATTGGACATGAAAATATACTTCAATAGTGTCTAGACTTAGTTACATGAATAGATTCAAGCCTTCCTAATGAAGCGAGTTATCTACGTATATGTCATCTTCTAGCGTTCGTCAATTCCGCTCTCCACTGCCCAATCTCCACTTACTCAACGGCAATGCCTGCAATTTCAATGCCGCAGGCCGTATATAACCCAAGAACGTAATTATGCCAAGAGTGACACACAGCACGTTGGTGATGTAGTATCCATCTCTCGAGATATTGCACGTACCTCCTCCGTCGATGCAACGATGTTTTTCAACTTCTGCGACGCAGGAGAAGGGCGTGGTGACTAGGGTTGCGCCTTCTTTCAGTGTCGGCTTGGAGTCCGGGCTTGGTGGGAGACAGCCTGCTACTGTGAAGGCGTCGACGAGCTTGAGGACGAAGAATCGGGGAAAGGTACCGCCGAGGTTTGAGACACTATAGAGAATGTTAGTTCGATGGGCATTGAGTGGGCAGCTGAAACAAGAGGTTCTTACGTCGCAAGCAGAGTCATGTATGTTCCTCCAATGACCGGATCCGAGATCCTAGCATGAAATGCGGAGATAGCCACAAACATGACCGTGTTGGTAAAGGTAGAGAAGATATGCATTCCGATCACTGTGAGAAGGTACCATGGCTGCACTCCATTCACTGGGAAGATCATCACAACGACTTGCGCCAGACCAGCAGCTACCAAGCGGCCCATGAAAGCCCAGCACCAGACATGTATGGGTGGATACATAGCGGACCAGCGGCCAGCGTAGTAGCCCAGAGTGAGTTCGAAGGGAAAGTCAATCAATACTGTGAGAGCCATATCTTCCTGGCTGAACCCCTTGTCAAGAAGCTTGAGGTTGGTGGCTGAGTCGTTGGCTTGAAAGCCGATTTTGGCAATTAGATGGATAAGGATGATGGTCTGGATGTTCTTGAGCTTCACAACGCCCAGCATGCTCTTGTAAACGTCCATAATACCATCTCTTTCTAATGTCTTGTCTTCGCGTTTCAACACTGCGAGCCCAAGTGTCATGGCTAGATATGCCCAGCCCCAGAATTTTAGATAGCCTCCGAGTGTCATGACGCCCTCTGGGCTGGGGGAAGAGCGGAACCAGCGATTTGCAAAATCGGGAGCGTTGAAAGCGAGAAAGACTGTGTAGGAGAGAAAGTGTCCCCCAGTCAGCCCAACCGTCTGGGCAGTAGAAGCGTAAGAGAGGTTTTGCGGGGAGAGAAGTGTAAGAGCCCAGCCGTCGACAGCGATGTCCTGCGTTGCGCAAAGGAAGACCAGAAAGAACCACCACCACGTGAAGGTCCAAACACCAGATCCATCACTAGCACCAGCCGCAACCATCATCTCCTTCACGCGACCACCAAGGTAGATCATTGCAAAGCCCGAACAAGCCTGAATGGGCAGGATCCAGCTCTTTCGACGTCCAAGTTTGGGTGACCACACAGCATCCACTATTGGGCTCCATAGCAATTTGATCGAATAAGGGTACGCAGCCAGGGTGAATACTCCAATCTGGCTGTAGGAAAGGTGCGACTTCAGTAGGAAGGGCACAGATCCTGTTGCCAGTCCTATTGGTATGCCCTGAAGGAAGTACAGAAGCACCAGTAGGAGGAAGTTCCTCTTGTCCTGCCGCGGCAGATCGAAGAAGCTGCTTTTGGGGTTCGTCGTCATGGCTGATTGTGGTGGATCGTCGTCCAGAGTGAAGCTTTCTCTGCTCAGGAGGCTTGCAGTTTGCGATTCTGAGCTTGGGGATTCGACGGACTGGTGTTTCCGACGCATCTCAAGGTGTGACTCCATGTTGCCGTTTGCGTGGCCGTTCTGCCCACCCGACGCTGTCGAAGAGGGTCGGTCTCGCTGGCGTAGAGGGGATTTCTGTGATTTGCGGCCCATTTGGGAGGAGTCGGAGTCGATGTCGATGTCAAAGTGGTCAGGATGACTGATTCCTGAAGAATCTTGGCTTTGAAGGCCCTCGGTGATTATAGGCGGAGGTAGTGTTGTCTGAGGGTGTGTGCTTTTGTTGTCCTTCTCTTCAATATCTGGCTTCAGGCGGGTGTGGATAGCTCGTACTTTGGGGCTAGCGAGCGATTGGGATCGTCTAAGCGGCTCTAATTCTATTTGATTGGGTGCACCGTCGGTCAAGGACGTAGTCTCGATCTCCGAATTCTGGACGTTAGTATGTATGTGATTTTCAAGGAAGGAATCGCCGGTTGTTGTGGCAGGCATATGCCTCTTTCCTTTGCGTTCAAGCCAGCTCGAACTCGGTGATTCTACTCATACCATGTGAAACTTGACAGGTGGAGCACTGCTGCGGCTCCAACGCCGGCAAAGTCATTGGTAGACACGGTCCCGCCGTCGTTCATAACACATCACCCAGTTGAAATGATCATGTGACTGCGCGACAGTTTGGCGCTTGTCACTTTTTCCATCGGATCTCTCACATATCACAATCACCACCGCAATTGGTGGCCAATCAACGAGGCCTTCTTCTCTACGCAAATCCACCGCGAAATTCTAGAAACCATCCAACTTCGTCACTAGGCGGCTGGTGTTCATTACTACCATGCCATAGTACAGACTGAGGCGCAACGGCCAAGTTGAACCCACTTACATCATTGTGCTTTCTTGCATCGTACTATACTCGTCTTGGACTTCATGATGGATCCCTTCCAAGGCATCGTAGTCCACGTCATCTCGAACGGACAGATTCTGGACTTCTACGACGATCCTGATGAGACTACTCCCGACAATGATCGCACTCGACAGCATTACGTTGAAGCCGTTACCGGCGCCAGCTTCAGTGTGAGAGTGTTGCTGACAACCGAATACATGTTTTACGATCTCGAACCTACGGACGCTGTCCAAGTTACAATGAGACCTGACAGACAGAACGTCTACAAAAACAAATACCTCGAAAGGCGAAAGGTTGAGAGCATACTTCTCGGAGGCAAGCCTGGAGAGTACAACTTTACTGGTCAAAAGTATTTTTGTCCTAGAACTGAGCAATGGATGCAAAGCGACTACGCTTTTGGTAAACTGGAACCAAGTAAACTGCACAGCCTTCTCAGGTCTCTGAAACGGCCCTAACACTATATCGGAGGAATCTCCAGACACGAGCCTCTCTGTCAAACAGATCAACGGTCTTGGCACCATTGAGATCCTAGTCCGGCGGGTTCGGCGAGAGAACCGTGATGTACCAAAGCCAAGATCAATGGTGACAAGACCTACGATTATTGGCGAAGTTCCTGAAAAGTCCTTGAAAGGTAGGGCCGTTACCAATACTGTAGGGTAAGTTCCCTTTGCCGTGTGACTTGTTGGATAGATGCAAGCTCACAACAGATCCTCCAGCTTGACAAACGCTCGCCCAATCGACCCGAAGGAGCCTTCCCACGATGTAACCCGTTCTATTCCAGGGCCGGTGGGTGATGTCGTAAAATACAATATACATTACAGATCAAGGAGTAAGTGCCTTTTGCTCGGACTCGAAGACTTGAGCTCACCCGTGTCAAAGGCGCTTTGCAAGTCATGGGATGCATACCACGAAGTCCCTCCCCTGAAATTGAGGTTCCAGGCCGTCATGTTGCTTCCGAGAGCATGCAGCGAGAGGTGCAGGACCTAAGGGTGGGCGCAGTCCTTTCCACTTGAGTTCATGCGCCAATTACTGATTCTGATCATAGACACGGTTGGCTCTTCTGGAGCGCGGACTGAACGTTAAGCCGGAGCAAACGACTGGTGTGAAGCGAGAGCGCGAGGAAATTGAGGCGGAGACTGGCTCTCGTCCAAGACCCCGAAGGTCTGTCAAGATTGAGACCGTCGACCTCACAGACGACTAGCTGAACACGGTGTCTGTTCGTCCAGATTTTCGTGACATATTTGCCCTTGCAGTAGCGTGTTGCCTGCATGAGCGACCTGCTCGATTTGCATATGTAGTCGCACTCAAGATACCCGATAATTGTACTTATTAGCTGGTCATACAATCTTGAAGACAGTCAATCATATCACAGCATGCTAGATTTTTCTCATCCACTTACGACGACTGTGTTTCAAGGACTAGAAAATTGGAAAGCGGATTAGGACCAGAGTATCCTGATCTCATCCAACCATGGTACACTGCAATTTAGCCTCGCACTAGGATTTCTCGACCATTTCATGAAGAAAAGGAGCACTGTCATATGCTGCCTGAGGCTACAGATATCTCGATCTTAAAGCCTGGCTGATCGTACTCATTCTGCTCCCTATTGCCCCTTGCGGCATCTCATTAGCCAGCGCTTCTTCTAAAGCGCTCTGGGTCACGCTCGCATCGTCAAGGTCGCTGAAGCTACTACCCATACTTGGCGTTCCTTCACTTTCTTCCCTTGCTGCACGCCTTTGCTTCGGCGATAAAGCCGATAGCGGGGTATGCTGTGCTCGATTTTGGGACTGAGGCTGCGACTGTGCTGATGACGAGGATGAATGAGGCGTTCGGGCGGCGAGGGTCTGTCTGTGCGTTGCTGGGGATTGAGGAGCTAGTCGGCGAGCTGGTGGTGGTCGCTTTGGAGATATCTTCACCGTGGCACCAGGATCATTCGGCGGAGGTGGTGTGGCTTTTCTTGCAGCTGAGAAGGGTAGGAATGGCGCCGAGTCTTCATCTTCTTCGTCTGCGTCTGACAGGGGATTCATTGGGGCTTTGGTCGATGAATACCGTGGTCTTCGCGACGCGAAAGCTCGACTTCTTGACGTGGAACGGGGAGCGTCTGAGTTAGACGAGGAGGAGCTGGAGGAGGAGCTCGCTAGTGCAGATGGGCTGGCTTCTCTGTCTTGAGAGCGAGGCTTATCTGGCCGCAATACTTCAGTGGAACGACGCGAGGCATCTCGGCTTCCGTTGTCGAAGAATGAGTGCCTTTCCGTAGGGAGGTGAGACGATGCAGGAAGCAAGTCTCTTTGTATTTGTGTGACAGTGTTGTTTGAAGTAGTTCGGGACATTGGGGGCCCTGGCAATGATCTTAGCTGCTTCTCGCGCTGACGCATAATCGCAAGCATACCTCCTGCTAAGATCGGTGTTTCCACGTTTCCTTCGCCAAGGGAGATTGTGCGTTCCTTCGGTCTATGTGATAGCGAGGAGGGCACCCGGGAGCCTGGCCAAAGATTAGTTGTCTGACCTCTGAAGCTCCTGAAAGTCGTACCTCCACTGCTCCCTCTAGTCATAGCGTGTCCACCCGCCATACCACTTCCGGATGTAGATCCGGGTGTCGGAGAAGTGCCGACTGAAGTAGGCTTGTTAACCTTACGCAGCTGAGCCCTGACTTGAGCAAGCTGCCGTTCGTAAAGCCATGCTGCCTGTTGCGTAAGGAAGGCAAGAGAGACCTCGAATCGATCGGCTCTGGAGTCGTGTAAGTATGCTTTAAAATACTTTCGTACTTCACTCTTGGTTTGACGAACGTTGCTTGCCCTGATAAGTAGCAGTCAGTATACACTTGGAGCACCAAAGTATTCACATGTCTCACAATCTAAGTCCCTGGCTTTAGACGAAGCTCTTGCAAGGAGATCCCAAAGTTCGCGGTCCTTAATCGAGTTCCACTTCACCTTTGACTACATCAGCAGCGAGATAGCTTGGTTATATCAAGAATGCAGCAAACCTCGGGAGGATCAACAAAGTCGCCTCGAGCAAAAGGAAGGCGGATGAGGACAGTGTAATAAACATCGTCTTCGTTGGGTGGGGACCGAGGCGACATTACTTCGTGAGCTGGAGCGATGATGCTTTTCTTACAATTATCTTGGAGGAAGTGAAGAAACCCCGCGAGCCCGCTTGCCCGCGAACCCTGGCACGCCTCAATCGCGGGAGCGCCCGTGATCCCGCCTACTAGGTCAATATTGGGTCCATGTCTTCACCCTTCGACCCTTACCCACCGAGAATATCACTATATAACGACTCGCAGTGTATCTGCAAGGGAATGGTAGCAGGAAAGTGTTAATTTGATCCAGCTAGGTTAGGATCCATGGCCACTCCGACAGCTGTCTCCGCAGCGGCGACCTTGTTCCGTCCAATTCTCGGTCTGTGTGTCAGCCTTGCATGTTCGCCTTCAATCTCCCTCCTTCCGAGTAACCTTCATAAGACCTTTCAGGTTGCAGCTTGGCCTTTGGCTGTACACGCCTCTCTTCCTCCTCCAGCGTTTCCTCAAACAAGGTCTTGTGCGCCTTGTGACCCTCTAGCCGCCACCCCTTCCCTATCCACATCGCTTGTTCCTCATTGCTCAAATTCAGAGTCTGGCCTTCTGGACAAGTCCGAATGATCAACTCTTTGGCTCCCGCTTCTCTAGCTATAGTCTCCGCAAGTCCGATGTCTTTCGTATATCCGATCGTGAGCGTTTGGATGCCGACCATCTTTGAAAGAGCCTTTGGGATACAAGCATGTACGTTGGTGGTGGAATTTGAGAAGATCTCTTCTGCAAAGTATATGTTTGCATTAGGAAGATCCCAAATATCTCCACCATCAACTCCTGGAAGATACACTTCGAGGGAGATAAGGTCTTGATTGCTAATGAGGAGGTTGAGCGTTCTAATGACTGGCGAAGATGGGTCAGCTACACGAGGTGTCCTAGGAAGAAGGCTAGCTTGCCAGACTTGCTATTAGAAAAGTGGCAGCGATCAGGGTAGCGTTGCCGAGAACTTTGGACATTGGTGGAGCTGACACGGTTCCACTTGGCCGAGTCTCTAGGTACAACCCAACAGAGTACGTTAAAAGAGACTTCAGCTGGGAATTTGTTGTACTCGAGCTTTGCTTTTGAGGAGTGTGACGTTTACACGCCTCGAGACTCGTACCCCCTCAGCTGCCACTTCTCTATTCGCAAGCCCAGCCGGGGGTATACTGACCTAATCGAACAGCCTTTTGCTCCAACCGCTGTACGATCTGGATGAGTTGCTGCCGGCGTTTCTGGATCTCGTCCTCCTCCGCATCATCCATGTCATTGATGGTTTGCAAGATATGACGTATGTTCCCCCTCCCAGTCGCAATGCTCACACCATACGCCCAGCTTATCTCGAGATGACGGATCGCGCGCCGATTGTGTTCACCAATGTCGAGAAGCCAGTAGAAGATGTCATTGTTATCCTCTGCGTACAGGCTGATCTTATTGGCGCCATAGAAAATCGGAGTCGCTTCGTTGTTTATCTTTCGACATGTTCTAAGGAAGCGAGAGTTGGTGGGCTCTGATCTGTCAGCGTCGACCTCGTACACGAGTCCTGCGTCGCGTGAATCGGCGATCCAATCCGTTGGTGGACCATGGCTGTAGTCGTGAATTGGCTCCCTGGACAAAGCCAGAAGCTGACCATCCGGCTGTTTGAAGAGATGTTGATAGATAATGCAACGAATTTCAGCGCCCAGCTCCATTAATGGTGCCAATTTGGCAGGCTTGCGAATGATCGGGCAATCCATCTTGAAAAATTCAAAAGATATGGTCTTGGTGGAGGAGACTTTTCGCACTTTTCATTCAGAAAGATATGATCACGATGAACATGATCGGAGCTATCTCCGCCCACTCGGAGGTATGTCCGCCCAAGTTTCAATCAGGGTGTTTGATCGCCTGTGCATATCGTGGCAACACTAAAGAGCATAGGCGATCCACAATACAGCCTGATGGGTTGGTAGACTGGAGGGTCACCATCTCAATATCAATCGAACAGGAGGGCCCGAAGGCTGATATAAAGGCCGCTGACGGCCTCTCGGAAGGGCAAGTTTGATAGGTGGTCGGGCCCCTCAGGTCGATCTGCTCCCGGGTGCCCCTCTCAGGGCTCGTGCGTCTGAAAAAGCAAAGTTTTTAGTTCTTACAGATTCAAAGTGGTGTGAGGAGGGAAGTACCGACGTTTCGTACCCAATCAAGCCTGTAAGAAAGAGCCTATTTAAGGTATCCTCGCCTGCCTCGGCGAGAGGTCCGCACCTAGCCTAACTTGCTAGGGTTTAACGGTTGGGCTAGCATCTACAAGTCGAGATGATCTCGATGATGTCCCATTTAATATCTCTTTCAGTTTTTCCAATATACGATTCTGCACTTTGCAACCAGTGTGCGGTAGCCGTCCGAGCTCCCGCCACAGGTACCGGATACCTTGCTCTTTTTACGAACTGCGGTTTCGTCGCTCGAATGATATGATGAGCCTCAAAGGGGATGCACCTGGCATCTTGAGTCAGAATATCTCCTTCAGCGAGCAGTCCGTTTCAAGACGTACTAATGTAAGGTATCCGACATTTGCATTGAGTGTATGAGGTACCTCAACAATGCCGGAGGCATATCGTTCTCCAGCCCTACCGCCGTCGGTACGAGGTTTTATGACCCATTTTAGTCTTCCTACCAGCTGCCATCGACACTGGGGACAGACACATATCCAGCAGTCCATAGAAGTGGTAGGTTCCAGACCGCTGCGGTTGTGGTGGGGGGGGAGTCACACCCTTTATCACATCCATTCCTATCGATGCAACCGTAGCTAATCCAAGTCCTATCACAGACAGTCGTCTACTCCAATTCTCCCTATACCCAGTTCCTCCCAGAATTACAAATTTGACGGCCCGCAGGTCTTCTGAAAGGAAGAATCCCGCCCTCTGCAGCCTCTAGACAGGAACTGACGATCGAGAGCAAATCTCTAGCCCTCTACTCATAGAATCTCTGCACCCACAGAAATCTAAAAACTTCACTTGTACCAGCTCCGCTCTTTCGATCTAACCGTGTACAAGAGCTATCACGTATTCTGATTGGCAATATACTTCACGCAAATCAAGCCATCAATGGGGTATAAGGCCCTGGCCGATGCCATCCTAACATGTACACCATTATGTATACAGCAGCTCTGCTCATAATTGACAATCAAGCACGCTTTGTCATGATATCTTAATCTTAGCTCTCCTACTTATATCTCCAGTGAGTGATGCAGGTGCCCCCCTATATAAAGACAATACTTCTATCATCATCATCATCATCATGATGCAATTCAAAATCTATACAAAACAGATGAATAAATCTACTCACCAGCACTACATAACAGCCATCAGCGCCCCTACAATAATATCCATGCCCACACCCCCCCCCAGAAATCCCCATCTTCTCCCTCGCTCCATAATCCCTCCCATCATTAATCTAGAAAATCATACATCATTGCCACTTAGCACAGTCGTAGACACGATAACCCCACAACTACACCCAACCCCAAAACCTCACCACCATCCCAGCCCCAAACCCCAAACCTCCAAACCACCATCCTACCAACCCTACCAACCCTACCAGCACACTGTAGCGATATACCCATCATCTCACACCAATACCACCACCTCCCCCAACCCCACCCCACTCCTTCCCTCCGCAACTAAATCATCATCCCGCCACCTACCGAAAGCCAAGGCACGAACATTCCCAACACTGAGACTCTATCTGTAGTTCCCTAATCGAATCGATAGTGGTGTAGAGGCTTGCTCTCAAGCCGGTGTGGGTCGCTGAGACTAGAGTCCTAGGGCTGTGTATGCACACTGCTAGCTAATTTTGACAGATAGAAGTAGAGAGGGGATGTGAGGCGGGATTGAGATGTAGGAGTTGAGAGCTGTGGAGGTGTTGGAATCTTAAGGGGGGCTGGGATGGTAGCGGTGGGAGTGAGAGAGTTGTGAGTCATGGATCTTTTAGTGGAGGAAAATTGAAGAGAGGATTGGATGGTTTGGAAGTGGTGGGGGTAGGGCGTTGTGGGAAGGTGCTGGTGTTTTACGCTGTCGTAAGGTTATGATGGGTGTTAAGATATAATCGACTTTTGGGAGGAGGGAGGTATGAGATATGAGAGGAATGAGTAGAAGGGGGAATGTCTTGTGTAAGGTGTCGTAGTGCTACACCATGAAATCAGCATTTGGAACCGAAGCGGAAGACTTGTAGTGAACACTCGGTATGCATTTTCTGGTGTGTGATTTTGTGAGCGAGCGTCGACTGTAGGTTCCCATGTGGTCGCTATTCAACTGCCTTTCGTAGTGGAGGCGTAGGACTCGGGTAGTATTTTCCGCCGGGGTATTGCTAAAAATAGCAATGTCCCAAGTACATGTCGCTCGTATGGATTCTCTGGTATTATTCGACGATATCCTCTGAAATCCAATCATGACAGCTAAAGCCAATCGCCTGTAGAGGCTCGGACGTTGGAAAGGATGGTTCAACGAATGATTCTTTCACCTTTCCCCTTTCCCCTTGAACTAAACCCATCTATTCCCCTTCTAAAGTCATGACAGCTTTTTCTTAATTCCTTACCGTCCTCTATGACATCTTTCTATCGTCCAAATCCATTCATACTGACCATCTTCCTGGTCTCCTGCACAGGCGTGAGCAGACATCCCGTCTCCAACGCACTTCTCACGTTTTCCACCACGAGGACCTCCATCTTGCGTTGAGTCTCCACCGTCGCGGTCCCCACGTGCGGTAAGAGCACACAATTCTCGTTCTCAATTAGTCCAGGGTGAACATCCGGTTCGTGCTCATGCACGTCTAGCCCCGCGCCCCACAGTTTGCCGGACTCCAGGGCTTCAAAGAGTGCGTCTTCGTCAACGATGAGCCCGCGAGCGGTATTGACGAGCACGACCCCATCTTTCATCATGGCGAATTCTTTGTGGGAAATCAAGCCTCGCGTGCCAGCATTCAAGGGTAGATGTACCGAGATGATATCAGAGGTTTGCAGCAGTTCTTCGAGACTCACGTACTTGGCTCCTGTCACATTCTGCTGCTCAGGAACACAATTCCGGTTGTGGTATTGCAAACGCAACCCAAACGGTTGGGCTCTCCTAGCCACCGCCGTACCAATGCCGCCCATGCCCAGTATCCCCAGCGTTTTGCCTTCAGGCTCGTGGGTCAAGCCCATGTTGCCCCGCCATTTTCCAGCACGGAGGGCAGTATAAGGAATGTGTATGCGGCGCAGGGCACCGAGGATGAGGAACATGGTCGTGTCGGCGCTGCAAGCATCAACGGCACCTGGCGTATTGGAGACGGAGATACGACGGACGGCGCAAGCGGCGGCGTCAACGGAATCATAGCCGGCGCCATTATGGGAGATGAATCTCAGGCTTTGGGGAAGAAGGTCGATGAGCTCTTGGTCAAAGCGGCCAGTGATCTGAAAGACGGGTAAATCAGTCTTTGGGTGCAGGTGGCAGTAGGAATAGTTCAGACGCTTCACCTGAGTCGAATCGTAGGTCCTCGATATCGCCAACACTCCTTCGTAGACACCCTCCCTACAGTCAGTAAGGAATTGGTCGCGTGTGCCGTTGTTGACTTGCTGTTGAAGCACCGTCAGCACTTGTACCGCCTCCCTCGCTCCGCCAAGTTCTAACTCATACGCGCAGCTCAGCAATTGCCCTGAGAGAGTCCCACTCCGACTGTGCCAAAACAACCTCTCCAAGTAGGAGAACGACTGGTTTGACACCCTCAGACGGCACCATGATGAGTCCGTCAAAGACGAAGTTGTGGCCTCTGCATAGAGTGAGGATGTATCTGGCTCTCTTCCCCTTCGTGAGGGCCCAAGGTCAATGGCGGGAGTGAGGACGGAGAGGGCCCTACATCTGGGGAATATTGGAAGTGTGAAAAGTGCGTCACAAATGCTCCGACATGCAGCACCGATACCGACAGTGCATACGTCGTGGTGACCAAGCCATAAGGATCGAACTGCTATCTGCTCACGAGATTCCCACCACACGTTTCGAGACCGGCTTGGCCTTGGCTAGAATATGGGAGGGCGCAGACTCCAGGACTAGCTGCGACCAAGAGGCCGATAATGGAAAGGAAATCCCTGATCCTTCCGGGCACTTGCTGCGCTGCTGATCGGAGACCCTGGCCGCCGTGGGGTAGGCACAGTAGTGGGCGAGTTGACGGCAGCATTGAGCAGTGAGCAACACTGGTCGCAAAACACCGGCGCCCCGCGTGTGTGGAATGATTGGGGATCGCAAGACAGGCTAGTTTCCCATAGTCTATCTGCCAAGACTTTCCGATCACGATTATAGAGCGCGCACAAGACCTGCTCCACTTCTCCAATTGCAGCGGATGGGCCTCAGAGTCGGTATCAAGCTTGCTGCTGAGTTTGGCAACACCAACGCCCGTCGTTATTGCTGTAGGTAGGAACATCGCAAGTCTTGGCTGATGGACATTGAAGATTAGCGTGCGTAATGGGGTGATGGGTTATCAACGGGCACCGGAGGCTAAGAGCTAGACGGGACTAAGAGCGATAAAAGAGTGGGAAATGTGGGGCTTTTAGAGCCGTCACTCTGGTCAGTGCAGATCGGCGGCCTTATTCTTGCGGATGTCCCGCTTCCCCGTTCTCGGGTTGGGTACAAACAGTACACGATAGATAAGGAAATCTGTGGTACGGAAGATGGCAGCCCGTGCGAGTCCCGATGATCCGATGCCTTGATGCGTCGCATATATCGATATCTAGCTCCCTGTCCCTGCCACAGTCCACTCTCCCACCAATGGACGGCTCGGAAGGCTCCAAGAAAGGGATAGTGAGTGCTGCTTCAGGCGGCTAGAACCTAGCATTTAGTATTTCAGCCGCACTCTACCTCCCCATCCAGCCACCGTCAACTACAATGATCTCATTTGAGACATAGCCGGACGCCCCACTTGCCAGAAACACAATAAGTCCCTTGAGATCCTGGGATCCCCCATCAGCCTCCCGGAATCCTTCCCAGAATCCTCTTGGCTCGCTCTTCGTCCTCCATCAAGGCTGTGGTCATCTCTGTAGCAATGTATCCAGGCGCGAAGGCGTTGACCGACGTACCTTTCCTGCCCGTTCATCCGATAATGCCTTGGTCGCCTCCTTTCGAGGCCGCATATGCAGGTACCGTAAAGCCACCTTGAAACGATAGTAACGAATACGATATTGATGATAGTCCCTTTTTTACCCGAAGAGTTTGTGTGCTCCAGCGTCCTGACACAGCGTGAAGACAGTCGTAAGGTTTACCTGGATAACCTGCATATCCGTTATCACTGAGATGCATGGGTTGGAAAATGGGCCGAATCTACTCCGTACATGATTAAAAGCGTCGATTTGGAAGCGATGGCTGCCCATTCTATGCTGGACGCCCTCCCAATTGAGCAGAATATCAATCCTGTGTCCATCGGCAAGAACTCTGGACACAAACCTTCCAACAGACTCCTGTGAAGATAGATCTGCCTCGTAGATATGCACTCTTCTCCCAAATTTGTCCACTTCAGTTTTCGTAGCTGCATTGGTTGTATCTCGCTATTCGATACTCAGAAAAGCGTTCGTTGCTGATTGTCACCGTGCAGATTTACTTGGACCAGTAGAACGTCAGCACCGGCCTCTGCGAGTGCCAAAGCCATAGCTCGACCAATCCCTCGGGTCCCGCCCGTTATCAACGCCGTCTGCTCCCCGAGCGAGAACATCGAAGCTAGACCTGTCATGGTTGATGGTCAGTGCGATGGTTGTAGTGCTTGGGTGTGGAAGGTGCGACCAGAGAGACTAAACCCAATTGAGCCGAGGGGGATACAAGATGGTTGCTCCTCATGACTATTTAAGACTTGCAAATCAACAAATCGTGAAGAATCGAACGCTACCACCAGCTACATGCAAGCGAATTGCTGATATCCTACCACCGTTCTCACATAAACCCAGGCTGACGTGCGATCCATAATTGTCCATCAACAGCCAAGATACGTTGCTAAACAAAGTCGTGCCCGTATCTCCACATTATGCAATCTCATGAAGTTCGCGATGTCCTCTCGTGTGTCACATATGCTATCAGGACACCATGACGAATTGCCCAATAGCTGGCACACCATCGCAGGTCACATAGACCACGTACGGCCCAGGTTGCGCTATGTTGTTGTTGGGTGGCATTGTAACTCTCAAGGTCTGCGAGACAGCGCCCGCAACATAGCCCTCGTTGTCAAGGAACAGCATACGCTGATTCATATGAAGCGAATGGGTGACATATCCGCCGTGGTAGAGGGCAACAGCAACCGCCATGTTTCCAGCAGGGGCATTGAAAGTGATTGTAAAAGTACTTGCATCAGCTGCAAGGGTTTTCGAGGACAGCACCACATTGGTTGGACGCTGTGCGTTACCTTGCAGATAAGGAGGCGTATAGGTTTCCACCCTGAACTCTGTGACAAAGTCTTCCGAAGGCGTCTGATTGGGCACAGGGGTAAGAACCGGCTGTTGAACCGGATTGGAGCCGGCGACCATCACGGTACCGTCCAGAAGTAAGAGCGCGACGGAGTGGTATAACCTAGCAATCGTAGAGCTAGCGCCGGTAGTGAAGCGCTGTCCGACTGGGTTTTTTCGATCATATATCAGTGCTTCGAGAGTTGGAGCGGTGGCGAGCCCAAAACCTTCGGCACCCTGATTGCAACCATTGAGCCAGATCACGTTGCCGTCTGGGAGGAGCACACCCTCCACCATGCCTCGGCCCTCCGGCATTGATTCTAAAGCCCACGTCGGGTTTGCTGATAGAGGCTTAATACTACCACAGCTCGGGTCTGTGGGACTAGTTATGTCTTGATATGCCCCTCCTCCGCATATAACGATCTCAGGAGCCCAATCATCGGTACTAGAGAGGGGGAGCAGAACGGAGCCACCTCCATTTGGATAAGTCCGGTAGTCTCCTGTAAGATCTGGTAGGGATGTGACAACCGCATTCTTAGCGACGCTGAATATCTCCGCTGACTTTGCGACGAAGATGAATAGATCACCGGTGCTCAGGAGATGTATATAGGGATACATGTAATATGGCTTTACAGAGGATCGAAGTCAGTAACACCTTGTGTGCCTGGTGACCCATTCCGACATCAATAGGGAGTCAATGCTCGGAAAGGACGTACCTGATTCTTCTTCAAGATGTCCAACGGGACACTAATGCCACTTGATATGCCTTCAGCACTGAGGACCTCGTACGTGGGGTTGTTGTTGGCAGGCACGGTAGGGTCAAGTCCGTTGAGGCTTCCAGAGGCCACAAAGACAGTTCCATCAGGCATCGTCTGTGAGCTAGCATACCACCGTGCACTGGACAGCTGGTTGCCTGGCTCGCTCCAGTCACTGCCATCTTCCGAAGCATCACTGAATGACCGGGATAGGTAGCGACTGAATGGTCTTGTAATTAGCATCATCCCTTCAAGGAATCATGTCCGATCATGAGATAGGGCTAGGGAATAACGCATTCTCGAGCCACGTCATAAAAGCTGCAACACAATCTAAAGAGGGGTTTGGAAGAGATATTAACGTACATAGCCTGGAATCCATTGCCGACCGTGGGGTCAATGAAGTCAAGAGGGGCGTTGCCACCAAGCGAAACCCATCGACCATCAGCGAGGAAAGCACCTCCGGAGCAGAAAGCGTTGGTCTGTGCGGAATTTTAGCCATGAGATCCTACAGACATGGAACAGTCAGACAAATTTGCGTACTTTGTAAGAGAGTCCTACGGCCGTGTTTGTTGCTGGGTCGTACCTGCATGTTGTTTCGGTGTCAGCACATGGCTTCAATGTTCAATCGTTTTCGGAGAAGAAGCTCTCAAAGTCTCGCAGCTTTGCGACCGTTAGAAAAGACAACATGAGACGTACTCTGCGGAATATGCATACTGGCCATCGGGCAGCTTTATCTGGGTGTAGTTCTCGACCTTGTCCAAGAAAACGACCCGTCCGTTAGGCATCAAGCCAGCGTGCATGGCCGGCACACCTGATTGTCCTACAATGTTGAAAGCCCCCAGATTGGGATGTGCTGGTGCGGGTGAAGGTCCTGGTGCAGGAACCTCGGGAGGACCAACACAAGGGCCGCTTTGACAGCCGCTACCACAGTGGGCTGCATCATTCCCACAAAACTGTGACATTATTAGGAACCGCTGGTTCTGAAGGTCTATATTGAAGACCAACCCCATATAGACTACAGCAAGGCCCATTGGGCCAGCTACCGCAAACCGTATTCCCGTTGCCAGCACCACACGTGCCGTCAGTAGTATCGGGGCCTGTGGGTGGAGCGGCGGTGGGGCTCCCTAATACGGGCTCTTGAGTCTCTGATGCTGTAGTAGCGGTAGTAGTGGTCGGATCTTTGGCTTCCGTGCAGCCATTCTGGCATCCGTTGGAGACAAGGCAGCTGAAAGTGCCGCATGAGCAGACAATCCATATCAGAGGCCATTCTAAAACGGAACCGCAGGTAACAGTTGGTGGTAACCGGTCAAACGCCCTTGAATCTGAAACCAAAATCGCTGAGATAATGACATGAATCGTAAACCAGAAGACTTACTGATCAGGCGTCGAGCCGCAGTACCCATACTCGCTACAACAGCCCCCATATGCACCATTGGGATCACAGGTGGCGCCGGCGAAAGCTGATCCGCAACGCCCATCCGATCGAGATGCTGTAGGATCTGTCTGACGTTTGGAGATGGCGCATCCGGACGTGCAGCCCGTACCGCAATGCTCAATCGTGTCGCCACACCAGCCGTACTTTGACTGCATAGCCTTAGGTTCAGCGTACCTAGAGAGGTGAAGCGATGGCACAACTTACGCAGCATGGTTCGCTGTACGCTTTACTCTGAAGATCGCAAGTGAGGCCACGATTCTCTGGACCGCACTTTTCAATGGGCGAATGGCCTCGAGGAGAGACGTCGTTGAGTGAGCGAGGGAGATAGGGTTTGCTCTTCTCGACTTCGAAGCCTAAGGGTTTCGCATGGAGTGGGGATTTTACACAACTATGAAATGTCAGCGTCGTGTTTTCTTTGGTGCAATTACCGTTTGAGCGCCCACATCTCGTCGCCAATGCACGACATGCCGCGCAGACATCCAGTGTAACCGGGCAATTGGATGAGAGAGTGGTTGCACGTGAGAGTGACTGTACCCTCATAGCTCACTGGTATATTACCGAGAGCTTGCCCAAGGCAAAGGCCAAATGACAATACAATTGCGGTTCTCATAGTAGAATGGTCATCCAATTGGTTATCCTCGATACTTGAGTGTATCAAAACGAAGCTGGCGACAAGGTTTTTGAAATGATGCTGAGTGACTGAAAACAATGGAAAGTGTTGAAGGTCTAAATATCAACTGCCAGAAGGCTTTCGGACGAAGCTAGCGTGTAGACAGAGCAAACAACGGCCGAATCGCCTGGTAAGCAAACTACTATCGGACACCTCGGACGAGAATCTGTTTTACTACAAGCGTGGGAGTTATCAAAAACCTGTACGGGTACGGCCACTACCCAGGTCCTGCATCAGGACTAGACATTTCGTCCTTGAGCTGCAATGGTTGGGTCTGTAGAACAAGAGATGGGCGCTTTCCACATATGGTCTTCAAGAAACAGATACAGTGAAGAAGAACAGAAGGGATACTGCTTTGGCCCGCGTCCGCCAATACTCACAGTCACAGGGAAGCCCCTGGCAGCGTGTCCCTTTCATCGTCATCAAGCAGAAGAAGCAGCTCCGAGCATGAGATTGCCATGGGCAACACGAGCTGCACGGATTTTGAAATTCTCGGCCAGCTGCATATGCCTGTACACCGCTTCTCTGGCTGCATGTACTTGAGCATGCAAGCGTCACGGTCCAAAGGCGCTGGGATACGAGGCTCTCGATATTTATGCAGGACCTGCCATCTGTCGAGGGGCGAGTGCTGTCCAGCAACTCTGCCCTCAGGTCATGCAAAGGCAAGTATGGATTTTCGATAAAGCATGACTTTACTTGGGAGGAGGTCGATCGGATATCGACATTGATGCAGGTACAGATACAGTCCGGCGTATGAATGGGGTTGTCTCCATAATAGAGTACTAATCCAACGTCGCTTGGACTTGCCGTGGAGACCGCTAGCATTTCGAGATCCCCGCAGTCACATCCAGGTCGAGATTCAGCACCTGCATTGATACGAGCATGATGAGGCTGCATTGAAATGCCGAGGACTTTTAGATTGAAAGGGTGATCATTACGGGGGCAGAATGACGTGCCATCGCTGATTTGGACAGACTTGACTGAGTTCCCTTTGCCGCCTTGAGGTGGCAGAGATTGATCATTAAGGTAGGTACATGCGGTTAGCTAAAGATGCTTGAGCACATATCTTTGAATGGAGAAGTCGTGAAGCCTTTCTGTAAAGCATCGCCAAAATCGGTAAAGGGCGAATGATTAAATAGTAGTACACACTGTAGATTACAGCTCTATATGTACAATTAAGGGCGACTATCCCATGGTTATAACATGTATCATAAATCGTGTATCATACCCAGCCGTGTCAATGCATTCATCGCTCCACGCTCATGCCGCAATGCAGAATCAGATCATCTCGTCGTAGTGCTCGTGTATGCCCCCTCGGCCGCCTGTACTCTCCGCATCGAACGATGGTCCTCTAACCTGTGGATGCCCAAATGCTCGCTTCCCCCCAACCCGATGAAAGTCCCAAAGGCATACTTGGAAAGCCCTCTTTCGCCCGTCAATCTCCCTATCAGCCTTGTAACCAAATCAATCTTGCTTCGTGGCTCTCTGAAAGCGGCATCTGCAAGCAACGGGCTCCGGTAGAAAAAGCTGACGAGTTGACCAACGGTACTGATGTCGTGAGGCAGTTGCCGTTTTTGAGTAGGCCAAATGATTAGGAACGAGAGCGCGTAGATGACGACAAAGACGACCAGCGTATAGTACCCTGACATATCGGCTGCCATGCGGACGGTTTGACTGCTAGCAACGTATTGCGCTGTGAAGACTCCACCAGCCAAGATTGGCAGAGAGATTGATAGAAGCCCGATGAAGGAAATCCACGCGACTTTGTAATGGCCACTCAAGACGGCTTCCATGGTGATTTCGACTGGCAAGCGTGAAGGATAGTCCATCAGCAGAGACTGTTCAGCCGAGCAACCACGTTCATTAGCGAGGTTAGCGAACGGTTGGAGTGCGCGAAAGTACATATCGATAGGCTGCCAAAGGAGGAAGAGAATCATGCCAATGAATGATGGCACGAAGCTGTACAAGAAGTCGGCTGGCGAGAAGCCATGAGGTGAAGTAGGCGCTGGAAGCTGAGGTAGGAAGCCTTTCTGCACAGCACCATTCACGAAGCTGACGATGACAAATGCGAGCATCAAGATAGTCGCGATGAGTATCCAAGCAAGTACGGGGCCATCCCTGAGAAACCATGGTAGCCACCTGTAACGCATATCTGGAGTGTGAATGTCGTGCCGCAGTGTGTCGAATGTGGATCGCTTCTCTGGCTGTTGGGCTTCTAGATCGACGTTTGGGAGATTGGTGACAGGTACCATCTTGCCTCGGTCTAGTGAGTACCGTTTTGAGGGGACGTTTTCCTCTCCAATGCCGTAGAACGCCTCATGCTGTCTCGATGTCTGCCAGTACCCGAGTCTAAGGTACTTAGCCGAAAAGTAGTGTGAGTGTCGCCCGACGACCTCCGAGCGCTCGAAGTCCGACAGAAAATTCGATGAATGGAAAATCGTCAGGAGGTCTGCGAGCGACACAGGGTCCCACTTAAGGCCCGTATGGCGAAAAGTGATTCGGAATATAAGAAGCAAAAGCGCAAAAGCCAAAAGAAGGTACAAAGCAAATAGGGTATACGCAATCCCAAGGACTGTTGTCCATCTCCAAATACTGTCCGGGGTATAATATCGCGTCTGAAACAAACAGCTCTGTAAGGGGATGGTCCACAGAGCAAGCCAAAAAATCACAGAGCACAGGCCCAGTAGGGGCTCTCGGTGCTTGAAAAAAGACAAATCGGGTATTATGTACTTTGTCGGGAAAGTTGACGAATCATGTAGAACGCCAGAATTAGGTGTACCTTGTCCAGATGACAATGCGATGAATGGGAAGGTTCGATGTAGGGCGTTTTGCACTATGAGTGACCAGATGATGATGATACTGGCAAGTAGCGTAGGCAGGTATTGGAAGACAAAATACCGGCCGCTGCCGACGCTGTCGTATTCCCACAGCCCGTTGTGCGAGGTTGGCCATATAGCGCAGAAGAGCAGACCTATGATCATAAGCAGGCAGCAGAGTAAGAGGCCGCCGAGAGATAGAATTCGAAGTGATTGAGGCTTGAAGTTGAGTCTAGGATGTCTGAAATCGTCGGTGGTAGGTTCTGCTGGGAGGAGGATGCTTTCGTTATCAGGCACTGTGGGTTCATGTTGTCGTCTCCAATTGGGATCAGGGCGCTGCCTCTGCGGTTTCGGTACCCTTGCAGGATGATATCCCAGGGTTGCGTCTCTTTCCACAGGGTATGATGCTTCGCTCCCGCCTTCTTCGTATGTGACCTCCTGGTCTCTTGTCAATTGTTCGATGGCGAAGTGGATATATGGTGTGTCGTCGACGCCGGGCGTTGGTGGCGAGATCTGGTCGATTGGCCTTCGAATGATGGTCCCGGAAGACGAGGATGATAAAGAGGATGAGGATACGGGCTTCCGTTTGATACTGTGGTCTCCATTCGGTGGTACCATTACCGCCCCATGACCGCCCGGATTTTTATATTTGATTAGATTTATTGCCGGTATCGTTGCTTCTGATTGCTTTGCATCCGAGTGTAGAGCATCACGACTGGCATCCGCGGAGCGCATATGCATTGGGGGTGTCTCATAGCGCTTGACTGTCGTGCGATCTTCGTTACTTGAACCCTCAGAGGTGAGTGAATAGTAATCATCAGATGCAGTAATGGACTGCTTTGAGTTGACATGGACCAGTTGAGGAGTGCTAACGTTTACCGTCCTGAGGTTGCTGTCACCCAGGTTCATGGTCGTGTCGTCGTGGAATGTGGAATGTGGTTTGGGTTTGAATGCGCATGATGGCAGAAAAGGTACCGTGGAAAAGATACATAGTCGCTGTTGGGGGGTGGTGGTTGTGGTGGCTGGCCGTGAGTGAGGTGGCAGGCCGAAGTGTGTGGTTGGACACCTTCAGGGATGGCTGGACGCCAAGGCTCACGTTTTTTCCGCCCTGTCCCGGAATCTTGGAAAACATCAAACATTCATTGACAGGAAGTGCCATTTGTTGGAAGAGCACTGAGCCCAGAAACAAAAACCTTCTGAAGAAGTAGTCTGTCGTGAAATTTGCTCTGCTCGATATTCTCGACAGTTCGCTGGTCTGGCTAGGATTTCGTCGCCCTGCGCAAATCGAACTTCGTAAGATTCTCATCCATCCAGCTGTCGCAACGACTAACATCTATATCTGCCGCGAGAGTGATGCCTTTCTCTGGACTGCTCTCAATGTGACTCCATTGAGTACCGGACCCTCACCGGTACGTTGCCGATACCACCTCAGGGGATCCGTATTTACCGAGGGCCTCGTCGTGCTACTCGTAGCTCACAGTCACGGATCTTTTCGAACTCCCCCACTTTCCTACTCGTCTTTCTTCAAACATCTTCTCTCTTGTGTTTGTCTATTTGAATCTTATGTAAAAGGCCCAACGCGAGTCTGTATAGCAGATCACTCCTTCACCTTTCCAATGCGCCAACACAACAGCAAGAATCTTCACACATCCAGAAATGAGCTACGACCACATCTCTTCAGCAATCAAACCAAGCGCCTTTGTCTTGATCTCTGATGCATTCTGACATCTCATTTCGCAAGAATATGTCTATTTGCTCGCTCTATAGTTGCGATTGGCGATGCGCTCTCATGATTCGCTTGCCTTTCAACGTCCTCGACCCCATCCGCACGCTCTCCAGTAATCTCTCTTCCCAAATTTACAAGCTTTGCGGACCACAAGAGATTGTCAGAGTATGCGCAAAGAAGCCATCTGCATCCGTTGCCTATCTTGTTGCTAATTTGACATTCCCATACAAGCTCACTCCTGCACAGTCTTCTCTACCGTGTACCTACCCAGTACACGCCTCTTTTTTTAAAAAAACCCCAAACATGCTAGCAATCCATCTCCTCCCAACCCTATTCGCCCTATCAACCCCCCTCTCCATCCCCTCACCCCCAACCCTCCTCCACCTCCCCCCCCTCAACGCCGCCTCCATCCAAAACACCCCCTGGCCACCAGCCCCCTTCCGCTTCTCCCTCTCAACCACCCTCCCCCTAACAATGAACATCCTCAGCTACGGCGCCCCCGGCCCCCCCAACCCCGGCGCCACCATCCTGCTGAAAGCGCTCTTCGAAAAATTCTCCGCCGAGGGCGACGAGAGCGAGAGGATCCTCAACCATACGGAGAGCGCGTTTGGAATTACTGCGAAATTCGGGACGGCGGGGACGGGTGCCGGTATAACGAGACTGCAGGCTGGGGCTGTCTTTAGGCGGATCTGGGGATTGACGATTGTGCATGATGCGATTGGGATTGAGAAGTGTGAGATTGAGATGGGGGGGGTGGTTGTGGAGAAATTTGAGTTGGAGTATAGGTTTGAGGAGAACGTGGGAATTGATCGGGTATCTGCGATTTGAGTTCTCTTCACAACTCATCTCTTCCTTTCTTTCTTAAGGGTGGCTATAATGCAACAGGCCACTTTGTATATACATGCAACGCGCTTTTTAACGCTCAAGGGGGGGTATGATGATGAATGAACCGAATGCCTTACAAACGAATGTGAACTAAACTCCGTCGCTCTATGCTGATGCTGCGCTGTGCTGTGCTGTGCTGTGCTCACCCTGTGATAAGATCATGACAACTGCTGTACGTGTTGTACCTGGCATATAACGATGATATGTGGAATATCATCTTCCACCTGTACATGTGCAAAGAAAAGAATTTGTCCACAAATGTTATGGTTGGCAACCACATTCCAATCGAACCCCTTGCTGTCTCCAATCAACAAGGGGATTTTTCTTCATAACCAACCAATGTTTTCCAAAATGGCTTTCGTTTCGTTGGCCGCCATACCACTGACTCCGAGTGCTCGAACTTGGGTCCCTCTTCGAAGCCGTTGCAGACCGACCGCAACCTTCCACCCCTCTTCCTCTTGAAGCACGAAGACGTAACGCTTGCCTTCTTGATCCCGTATGCTTGCTCTCAGGACATGGAGTCCTTTGAATTCTCCGCTCTGCGACGCGTCACTCAGGTTAGATCGACTTCTTGAATCTCCGGCAAAATAGGGTTTGCATGCGCGCGTGGAGGCATCAAGAAAAGCATCCGTCTCTTCATTTGTTGGCGCTGTCGACGCCCATTTCTTCCCAAATAATCCAGAGACGCCATTGCGGGATGTAGGGGTGGAGCCAGAGCTTGCTCCCAACGCGTGTAGGTGGGGACACCATACCTCTACCAGTTTCAGAGTCCATGCCTTAACGTCCCATTCTCTTTGTGGTACGCCTCTCACGTCGTCGTCGATAAACAGGCCCTCGGTCGTGATCCGTAATATGAGCCCGTCTGTCACGGAACCCATTCCAGAGACTAGTTTCGCAATGGGAACCTTGGTGAAGGTGTTGTTGAAGGAATAGACTGCCTTCAGAACGATCTTATCTGGATCCTTGGACCGATAAGCGCCGCGATGGATTGGAGGAGGTGTTGTTCGACTCGTGGACTGCGAGGGTGCGTATGAGGATTCGGAATATATTGACGAAGCTGTCGCTGATGCTGTCTTGTGGGAAGGCCTCTTCGGATTATCGTATGGTCTGTATGAATAGGCATCGTCGTCCGTCGCCGTCTTAGCTGTTGGATGGTGATGGTTCTTGATCGGGGATGCCGGGCGTGATGCTGGGCGTGATGCCCTCTCTGACCTCTCTGCCCTTTCTGTCCTTTCTGCCCTCTCTGCCCTCTCTGCCCTCTCTGCTCTCTCTGCTCTTTCTTTCTCAAGTTTCTCCCGTCTTTCTCGAGCTTCTCTTTCACGAGCGTCTTTTTCTCTTTGCATCACTCGCTCCTTCTCGGCATCCTCTCTTCTCTTTTTCAGCTCTTCCGCCTTCTTGCGCTCCTCTTCCCTTCTCCTCGTTTCTTCTCTCGCTTTCTCCCATCCACCTTTTGCAGCACCTGTATTTGTAGTGCCATTGGTTGGTCCTGGATTAGCTCGTTGCCACGTCGGTTTGGGCGGGGGAGGCCTGGGTTCTGGAGGAGGAGTATATTGCGGCTGTGGTTGCGGTTGCGGTTGCGGTTGCGGCTGCGGTGGGGGCCCACCAGCGGTTTCCTCTGCGGTGTGGGTCCTCGGCGGCGCACCAGTATGACCTTGCCCCGGTGCTGGTCCACCCGATCCCGCTGTTGTCTTGCCCAAAGCCCAGGCGACAGCGCTTGCAAGGATCAACAGTATGATGACGGACGAAGCTCCACCCGCTACCATGGTTTGGAACCATTCCTTGAGCACAGGGACAACGATGTAGGAGACAATGACCACCAGCAATGTAGTGACAACACCGGCCGCAAAGCTGTTCCATTGAGGTTGCAATGATGGTAGGTATAAAAAGCCGCCACCAGCCGAGTGTGGAGGTATGATGAATATGTCATAGTTGCCATCTGGGAGACCGTTTTTGTTGCCAGCGTTACTGCCATGAGGAGGAGGTGGTGGAGGAGGAGGGTTCATGGCTTAGGTCGGGCCGCCTTGGGTGGAGGTGAGTCACCCAAAGGGCACAGAGAGCCTACCAAGGCTTTATTGTCTCGTGTGCGCTTGCAATAGCTTGTGCAGTCGTCTGTGCCGCAGGGATGCTCTCTTGGGTTGTTGCTTCATATTACAGTGTTTGCTGCGGCCTTGGTCGCACTCTGATTATTGCATTCAGCGGTCTGACATTGGGCCAAAGGAACTTCCAAGATGATGAAGAAGTTGATTGTTTCCCAAAGATGTCGTGGGTAGTAAGTATTCGTTTTGTGGTCAACAACGAGACTGCTTTTTGCGCTGTGTTTACTAGTATCTCCTGAATAAACTCGAGTAGGATCCTCGCCGGGGGTAAGGTACTCCCGGCGCTAAGCGGCACGATGATATAATTTCGCTCAAACGCTCGCCGTTGTGTGGTACCGTCGACTAACGGAAGCTCTCTTCCTTTGGTTCTTTGTCAAGGATCCCTCGGATGGGGGGAGAGCAACCCTGGCATTTATAAACACAAAGGTTCGCGTTCTGACTGCCACAAACCCCTTTCCACTAACAACCTCCAGAGAGACCCAATGCTACGTATCATATCACATTGTTGATCGTCATAGGCTGCTACCGCACCCCATCCATTGCTACTGATTTGTGAGCCAATGGCACGATGGCAAACTACGCCAGTCCCGCAGAATCACTTTTTGGTTCGGCGAATTGACGGCCACCTAGATGACTAGTCCTCCACACTATCACATCCTTCGGCGCGAATAGTCAGTAAGTGAGCTGGCATTGCATCTCACCCACAAGTGTCCCGACTGTGGGGACTTGAAGAGCAATTGGTGGGCGTAGTGGGCCGTGGGGTGGAATCTTCAGGCGCGTTCAGGGGCGTCTGTCAAGTGTCAAACTGGTTAGCGTCTCCGGTCGCCGGTCGCCCATAACAACCCCTCGCTACCAGATACGATATTTTGTTCATACGCACGAGCCTATCACGGCTATCTAGCCGGTCACAGCTCATGATGGTGTTCTATTCTGAATATGCTGCGGAAGAAAATCATAGAACTAGCCTACAGAGGAAAATCCCACATGCTTCTGCCTTACCAATCGCTTTTGTTTTCTTTAAACACCCCGTGCCTACCCGATCCAGTATTTCTTATCACCGTTGCTCGACTGCTATTCCAATATCCCTATACCATACTTAGCTACCAGAGTAATGAAACTCAGATCTTCTATCACGAAAAGCTTCGAGAATAACCACTCGCGATTGAGGTTTACGTCCTATCTTCCACTTATCCATGGCTCCTCGGTAATGTCACCTTTATTGCCACAAGAAATCTCTGAGATTTTGCCCCAGCGTACTGACCTCCGTTTTCAACAAGCACCAGACCGTGAATCAATTAGATGAGGTTCAGCACGTCCACAATTTTCTTACCATTGAAGCATTGGCTTCTCTTCATCATATATTAAAACGTTGTCATTTGGACCATCGATGGCGACTTGTGGAAAACCACAACGTCGTGTCTTATCGTACAATGACCGTATTCCATCTCCAAGATATCGCCTCCTGGAGCCAGTCCTGGGGTATCATTACACATCAATAACTCCATCATAATCATGATCCCCACTTTTAGCCGACGACCGATGAGTTTTAGGTCACTTGGCGACGCAACTCCATCGTCACCCGTATGAACAATCACACATTCACACTCGCCCGTTCCCCAGCCAGGCCCTCAATGCTGTCCCCATGACTCTCCCTCAATCTCGATCTCCGCGACCCCAATTCGGCCACATCCCTTGTCGGGAGTGCTCTGCTGTTCTTCTTGAACATGCTGGAGAAGAGCGTACTGCACGCACGATGTGAAGTCGCAATGTAGATGACCGCGTTCCAAAACCCCATGAGCGACAGCACAATACCTGCTGCATATGCGTATTGCACAGAGACGGAGTCGGGGTGGATGAGAGAGTATACGCGATTGATGCTGGAGGGGACCCAGGTGACGAGGAGGGAGACGAAGAAGAGGGAAGCAACCTTCGCGTAACCGAAAGCGGCACGATTGGCTTCCATCGCTGCTTTGTTCTTGCGTTGTACCGAATTTGAGTTGCAGGCGATGGAGGGATGGGTGCTGGTGATGTTAACGGAGTAAGTTTTAGGATTGCTCGAGGCATCGCTGGAAGCGCTTTTCGGGCCCGCAGATGGGACATAGGCACCATCCACAGCGCTCAGGGGGAGCGTTGCATATTCGCTGGTCACTTGGTATTCGTTCGTGACTTGATATTTCGAGGGATCGTTCATGTAGCTGTTGAAGCCGATGGGCTCAGAGGGGGCCTGGGCGAACGCTCGGAGCTGATGGCGCTTTGCGAAGATTTCTTGGCCGGCCATCACGTAAATTGTGAATGCGGCGATAATAGAGACCCTATTGAACGATTTACTTCCCGAGTCAACGTGTGGAAATAAGATCTACGTACCATGCGGGGCCATAGCATGTTGCAATACGGAGAAAGTCCCACTCGCCAGAGATCCAGCACCATAGCTGAGACGCAGTCAGCTTTTCTTCCCGGTGGGTACTCGTGTTGGGATGACAATCTGACCACTGCTGAACCGTAGATCTTGCCCCTCGACTCGGTGGCGATAAAGATGTAAACGAAAGCCACCACGAATGGGCAGGCGTAGCACATCAAATGGTATTTCCACTCCAGGGCCTTCAACTGTGAAGCGTTGTATTTCTTGAACAGTGTCAGGTAGACGTTGATAGCCATGGCCAAATTCCATAAAGCATCAGCGGGCACAAACCTTCAGCTTGTCAGCTCACACTTTTTGGAATTGGATTGAAGACACCATCTCACATCTGGATCAAGAATGCCTGGAAGTGACAAAGATGCGAGTCAGGACCGGCTTCGATAGGCGATTCCGACATGAGAGTTGCAACGTTGCAAAGGGTGTTCCCCCAGGACGCGTAAAAGACCAGTCTGTTGATCGGCTTCCGAAAGTCGGACGATGAGAGGAAAGTGATGAAGATGAACAATGTCCCTACAAGCGAAAAGCACGATGCCACTCGCTCGGTCGTCTGCAGCGACTTAAGCTGTGCGTGGGTCAAAGCAGCCGCCATGGTGATGAATGACTGGGAGCCTTGCGACTTTGTACAGAATGCCCATGCGCAGCATGTACAGTACCAGTGCCGGCGCAGACAAACACAATGCCAGCAAAGGTGAGATGGATTATGAGTGTAGCTTTCGAAATGCAGCCAGAAAAGTCGAACGGAGATTGAATCGCGGGATCAATAAGATCCCAAACGTGATGCGATGCGGGAACGTCGAAATGGAAGTGGGAACAAAGTGATTGTATGAACGAGAATGCGCGCAAAATCTTAAGGTAGACAAATGAAATGGGCTGAAGTTGGAGAACCCTTCAATTGTGTGAAATAAGCAGAGAGCCATTCTTGATACTTTGGGCAGTATGGATGTGGACCCTAGATGCAGTCTATCTGCATCTGCTTTCGATCATCTCTGAGGCTGGAACAGAAGATTCTCGACGACGATGTCAGCATGCTGCAGTAGGCCAAGATCGTAGGGGCGGCTATTGGATGGCTTCGGACGGCCAACGCTTCCGGGTACCCTGCATGCATAGGGGAACCCGTATTCAGCCAGACGACGATCGAATGACAGCTGATTATGCAACATTCTGCAGCTTGTCGAACGTTCAGCCGTTCGTGGACAGCCAAGCAAAGGTGGTGTAGTCATGACCGTTAGTCTTTAGATCACACCAGACCCCTATAGTGCCCGCTTAGGTCTTATACTCGCGGCAACGAGCATCGAATCAGCAGGCTGCATGCTTTATCGACATTGACCCCAACGGCGTCTTATTTGCAAAGCGGAGTGGAGCCGCTGCCTCCGATAAACTTAAATTCTCCCGCCGTCAACGTGACGATCAAACATAGAGGCTCGCCAGACGACTCACCTCCTTGATAGCAACAGCTGTGAGATCTCAAACTAGGGCCTCATGAGTTTTACAGCGCACTTTGGACGACTACGACACGCATTCCTCGATCAAGCTCGGCCACCAAAGACGTACTTTCGGCAAGCCTGCACCATTATCGGGCAATTAGCCATTATGCATCTGCCCATGGCTCCTTCAGTAGACTTACAGCTTTCAATACTTCCACCTGCTGCTGGGTTCTCACAAAGGCCGCCCTGTATTGTTCCAGAGTCTCGTGCACCATATCATTACGACTCTTTCTTCCGCCGCATATCTCTTTCATCTTGATTTCCATTTCTTTACGCAGAAAGGGCTTACCGAGACTAGCTTCCAGTCCGATGCCGTCGTACCCTTCAATCAGGGCGACACCGAGTGTGGTCGGAATGAATTGCTGCACGCTCCCGCCGCCGTCGCCGCTCCCCCCTCCGGCGTTGGATCCACCTCGGCCGCCTCCTCGACCGGATCGGCCACCACGCCCACCTCTGCCATTAGCGCCAACGGTTGGAGCACCACCTGCTCGTGGCTGAGTCATAACGTACTGTCGTTCTTTGATCTTTGCAATATGCTCGGCCATGGTTGCATCCGTTCCGATGCCGTTCGCGTCCATCAAGCTGATTAGCTCGGGCTCAGTGAGGTAGCCCGGTGGCGTGGTCTCGCCGTCAGTGATGTTTGCTTCTGTTGGCTCAAAGGTTTCTCGCATAGCGAATCTCGGTAATGGTTGACTACTAGTCCATTTTTCATAAGGGTAGACATCCAGATAATTGCGCTCAAGAACAATCAAGCCATTGGCAGAGAACTTTTCCTCACCATAATCGATCTCAACCGTTGTTGATTCCCCTTTGGCATCTTCGGAGCAACAGGCAAGGAACCTTCGGACGACAAATTCATAGACTCTACGGTCATCGTCGGCTAGTGAACTGGGAACAACGTAGTTGACTGGATGGATGGGAGGGTGAGCTTGATCGTTGTTTCGACCTGGACGTGGCCATTTGAAGCCGCCGTTCAATAGTGCCTGCGCATGACCACCCCAGGACCCATCCTGTACTTGCTTCTCAACAAGCTTCCGGATATCAATGCCTCTGTCATAAGAATCAGTCTCGGTACGAGGATAGCTGATGAACCCTTTAGTATACAGATCCTCCGCGATCTTCATCACTCGCTGGCTATCCATTCGAAGGTACATGCTACCCAATTTTTGCAACTCTACAGTGGTAAGCGGCAACGGTCGCCATTTGCTTGTTGGTTTCTTCTGCAGCTTTGACACAGTCGCCGTACGCGCCGTGAGGCATTTTTCGAAGAGGATGATCACAGACATTCGGTCGAACAACCGATGACGCCTCCACGAGAAGTTTACATCCATGTCGTCGCGACGGTGCATTACCCTGATGCTCCAGAACTTTTCTGGCACGAAATGCTTGACTCTAAAGTACCGATCCACGACGAAGCCCAGCGTAGGGAATTGGCAGGACCCGTAGCTTATGATTCGATCATGAAGCTCCTCTCCCATATTCTGTAGAGTGAGTGTTTGAAACCGAGTAAATGCGGCGCCCAACCTCAAATCTATCTCAATGCGTGCTGCTACAGCGTTGGCTTGTCGGTCATCCAGGTTGATTGGGTTCTGAGCAGCTCTGATAACATGTACTCTTTCTGTATTGCTAAACTGTGCCCTCTTGACTTCGATGGCACTGTTTCCCTTCCATGCGGCTTGTCTCACCTCTGATCCAATGTGCTCTCCCTCCCGGTCGCAATCAGTCCAGATGAACAAAGCTCGTGCATACTTGGCTTGCTGTGCGATGTTGTCCGCGATAGCTCTCTTGTCTTGATCTACACTATCTTCGACCGGTGCGTCAAAAAGAGACCCCGGGTCACACGAACGCCAGCCCTTGTATCGCGAAGGGAAATCGAGACTGTTGAGATGGCCGATGACGCTTGTCATAGTCACAGAAGAGTTGCCCCATGGCGGGCCAAAATCGAAGTCAAACTCATAATTCTTTATGAAGCGATTACCTGTGATGCTGTGCTATCACGATGTAAGCATGCTTTCGTGATCACGCAGTAATGCACCAAATACCGCATTCACGTGTCCGCCACTCAGATGCTGAGCTACAGACTTAGCAATGGCTGGCTTCTCAGCAACGCAGAGGATCTTGCGTGCCATGCCGGTCACGTCTTAGAAATAGTATCTTGTGCCTCCGTCTCATGTTGTTGGGTTCTTCCAAGGCAGTGATCTGAGGCTTTTTGACGAAAGGGAAGCAATGATAGACTGGAAAGGCACGGAAGGGTACTGTAAACACACTCTCGGCCCGGTCCGAGTGTCCTGCAAGATGAATCGTCATCGACTGCACTCGACGTCTTTCACTTCTTTCATGGTTTCCATCTCAACTCTAATACTTACCGCGAATAGCACATATGTCGCTGCCAGTGATCAAGACGCTTGCGGACTGTGCGGACTTTCACAAGACTGTCTTGCCCTACCTACCCCAGCTCTATGACCTGCCGCGACAGGTCTTCCAAGACATCAATAATCTGCAAGCTCTCAAAGTTCTTTACATCTCTACCAATCCGCTGGTAGCGGCACTGGCATTCTCGCTGTTTCTAGCCCCAATCTTCCTGATCGCGTCAGAGGTCAATAAAAATTACTCGCAAGTGGACCGATGCTGGAGTATACTACCTACAATCTACAATGCGCATTTCGTCCTCTATGCCCACGCGGCTGGGCTGCCGACAAAGAGACTAGATATTATGATGCTTTTTAGTGGCGTCTGGAGCGTAATATTTCCAGACATCCACTCGCTAGAAAATAATACATCTCTGACTTCAGCAGGCTCGCTTGACATACAATTACTGGCGCAAAGGTGGCTACAATATTGGCTCAGAGGATTATCGATGGGAGGTTCTCAGAGAATATATTAATCCCCCACTATTCTTTGTATTCAATCTCGTCTTTATTTCTCTTCTTCAGAGCGTAAGTAATTCAGGGACCCATGATTTTAAAGACATGCTAATCCCACACGGTAGCTTCTACTATTCGCAATCACCACGCCAACGTATGTTTTATTGCTCGTAGCAAAAAATACTGCGACTTCTTTCCCAATTGGCGACATAATATTCTCGAGAGCCTTGGGTACCTTGGTGTTTCTTGCCTACTATGCTGATGGGCAGCAGTGGAGTAAGTGCAGGATGGCAGCTTGAGATTGTAATGTCGGATGCTGACTGTGGATACTTCAGGTTACCAGGAAGCCAAGAAAGAGTATCAGAAGACTGCTAAGGTGCCACAAAACTTTGACCAAGAAGACCTAGATCGCGGTTTCAACACCATTGGGATTTGGGCTTACAGCCGACACCCTAATTTTGCTGCGGAACAGTCTGTTTGGGTGGTTCTCTATGCATGGTCTTGTTGGATTACACAGACATACTACAACTGGACAGGCATCGGCGCCGTGGCATATTTGATCCTTTTCCAAGCGTCGACTTGGTTTACAGAGCTCCTCTCTGCAAGAAAGTACCCTGAGTATAAGGAGTATCAACAAAGAGTGGGCAAATTCCTACCTAAATTACCTGGGGGCCCGCCTGGCGACTTCAGAGATAAGAAGAGATCAAAGACAGTCGATAAATGATTTGGGGCAAGGAAATTATTGTCCGTAAACAGAGTGACTCCTGGCAAAATACCCTCCCACTCGTTGGAGAGAGTGATTTGACAGCATCTCGGTGATAGCACTACAATATGGCTTTGATACGGACGAGATTAGAGTAGCCACTCAACCTTTAGTCTTCAAACAATCTTCGTATTTTGCTGGCATAGTTGAGAATGCATGGATGTAGTTATCCCAAATGTTGACCGCTATTTAGTAGCAGAGTAGTACGGAACAGAAATGCTCAGACGGAGACATAGATCGCCAAGGCGGCCCAAAATGCGCTAGTGTGATATCGAACCTCGTCACTGTGCCTCACACCGATTCAGCATTGCTCCGCCACTAGCGTTGCCTAATTATTCATCATATAATACAGATGATCTCGAAACAGGCACATTCATGAAAGCTGACTCAGAGTCGGCATCCATTCTACAGCCGGCGTCGTCTTGCCTACGATTTCCTACAGCCATATCATGACCACGCTCTTCCGACGGTCGAGCAATCTCGCACGATTATCAGGATTGAACACCGATAAAGTCCTCTATTATCGATTGTCTCCTCTCTACAGATCACTCTCTCGGTCGTCGCAGCTTGTCGCCGCCCGACGGCGAGCATACGCCACCTCCAACGCTCCAGACCCAAAAGACAATAAAGATGCGGACGCCATTGGAAAGTCGGCGACGGGCAATGGGCGAAAGCCAGGGAAGCCAGCACGTGGCTTTGAAGGACTCTATGATGATGCGGGGCCTATGTCACCACAGACCTCGCGGCACAATGTCGTGTCCAGGCTTTTCAGCAAGGACGAACAGGAGATAGACAGGCTTGTGGCCATATTGAAGAAAGGTCTACCCACGTCGCAGGCACAAGAATTGGAAGCGGCCTTTCAAGATATGAAGCGCGCTGGCACTATTCCAAAAGAGATCCGAGAGATCATGGACACCATGAAAAACAAGCCCCTTGACCTTTCGACTGCTGCAAGGCTGATCAGATTAACCACTACCTTGGCACGGCAACTTGGGACGAAGACTACTGCGAGCGACGATCCGACTCCCCTGGAACCAAGTCAAGAGGATGCCAAACCGTCAAGCGGAGGGGGCAAGAAGAAGCAGAAGTCTGGGGACTCCTCAAGTTTCAAAGAATTCACCAGTAACATCGACACTGGAACTTTCTTGATCACCGCTTTCGTAGGCTATCTATTATACCGCACTGTCATACCAAGCGAGAACTCTAAGGATATCACGTACCAAGAATTCAAGACAACATTCTTCGACAAGGGTCTTGTGGACAAACTTACTGTGCTGAATTCCCACCGAGTTCGAGTCGATTTGAATCGGGAAGCTACTGGCAGGCAATATCCAGAAAGCCCAGCACAGCACGGCAACTTCCGTTACTACTTTAGTATCGGATCCGTAGAAGCGTTTGAGAGGAAGCTGGACGACGCACACAAGGAGCTAGGCATTCCAAGTTCCGAGCGAATACCGGTAGAATATGTTGATGAGGTACCCTGGCTCACCGGGTTTTTCTCGTTTGCGCCTACCATATTGTTTGTTGCTGGTTTGTACTGGCTCTCAAGACGTGCTGGTGGTGGAGGCGCAGGTGGTCAGAGCGGCATATTTGGAATTGGTAAAAGCAGAGCGAAGAAATTTAATCATGAGACAGACATACAAATACGTTTCAAAGACGTAGCAGGCATGGACGAAGCAAAAGCGGAGATCATGGAATTTGTCAGCTTTCTAAAAGAGCCAGGCCAATACCAACGACTAGGAGCTAAGATCCCTCGAGGAGCGCTTTTGTCGGGTCCCCCAGGTACTGGCAAGACCTTGTTGGCGAAGGCTACCGCTGGGGAGTCGCAGGTGCCTTTTTTCAGCATAAGTGGTTCAGAGTTCGTGGAGATTTTTGTCGGTGTTGGGGCGTCCCGAGTGAGAGACTTGTTCCAGAATGCACGTAAAAACTCTCCCTGTATCATCTTTATCGATGAGATTGATGCTGTCGGCAAAGCAAGAGGCAAAGGTGGATTCTCGGGTGGTAACGATGAAAGAGAAGGCACCTTGAACCAGATTTTGACGGAGATGGACGGCTTCAACACCACAGAACAGGTGATAGTGCTTGCAGGGACAAACAGACCTGACGTCCTGGACAAGGCACTTTTACGTCCTGGGCGATTCGACCGGCAAATTGCTATTGACAGACCTACCATGGAAGGCCGAAAGCAAATTTTCGCCGTCCATCTGGGGAAGATCGTCACGTCTGAGAATATGGACTATTTGACTGGCAGACTATCAGCGCTTACGCCCGGCTTCTCTGGTGCAGACATAGCCAACTGTGTCAACGAAGCTGCCCTCATCGGTATGATCCCTTCTCGTCCATTCCTACCAACATTTTGCTAACCCTTACGGTCTAGCTGCCCGCACAAGCGCTGATAAGGTGATAATGATGCACTTCGAACAAGCCATCGAGCGCGTCATTGGTGGCCTTGAAAAGAAGTCCCTCGTTCTGAGACCGGAAGAGAAGCGTACAGTGGCCTACCACGAAGCTGGTCACGCCATTTGTGGCTGGTTCTTCAAATACGCTGATCCCCTTCTCAAAGTCTCAATCATTCCTCGTGGCCAAGGCGCCTTGGGTTACGCCCAGTATCTTCCGGACGGAGAATCTTATCTCATGAACGTCAACCAACTGATGGACAGAATGGCTATGACACTCGCCGGACGCGTGAGCGAAGAACTACATTTCGACACTGTCACTTCCGGCGCCTCCGACGATTTTAATAAAGTCACTCGCTTGGCTACCCTTATGGTCACCAAATGGGGCATGAGTTCCAAAATCGGCTATCTCTACTTTGACGACGATTTCCAACAACAACTGCACAAACCCTTTTCCGAGGACACAGCCCGCAACATTGACAGCGAAGTCCGCCGTATCGTCGACGAAGCGTACATTCAGTGCAAAGATCTTCTTACAGAGAAGAAGAAGGAAGTTGGCATGGTCGCGGAGGAGCTGCTTAGTAAGGAGATGCTGACGAGAGACGATCTTGTGAGGATATTGGGAAAGAGACCGTTTGAGGATAACAAAGAATTCTCGAAATATTTCGAAGGTACGGGTGGCAAGAGCGCACCGCCGCCACCTCCACACGAGTTACACGGTCCGCCTGAGGGGAATTCTCCTGACGCGCCCGGGGGAGCGGTGGCGATGAACTGGGATAGGCCGCATGGACCGACTATTTGGAGGTAGGCGCATGTACATTCAATTGGTTTTCTGCATTACGGGGCGTGAACGTTGCGTGCTCCTCATAGCTTGGACTGGGTATATAGTACGGAAACAAGCCCTTTATTCGCCTCTTCACATGCTTGTTATTCGCGGTTTCATTATGCTGTGCTGCGCGACTGAGTCATCGGAATTACGAACGAGTCCATTGCAATGGTAATATATGTATCGACTGAACCGCATCGCGGTAAGCTGCGTAGTGGATACATACGAGTCAGACCGTCTACCCTCTTCAACGTACACCCATCATTATCATGTCTGCGTCCACAAAGGACGCCATACGCTACATAAATCATGCAAGAGGCATTACCGCTCAAGAACAACGCGCCAATATGTACACCAAGCCATCAGCCTCACTAGTCATTGCATCGGACCATTCATCCCATGATCCTGCTCCCGCTCTATATCGAAGCCCGCCGCAGGAAGTCCGTTCGACCTGGCCCCCATATCGGCCCAGTCCCATTCCAGTGCCATTGGCATTTGCCAAAGATCGGACGGTACGAACGGCTGTTGAAACGAGCCGACATTAAGGCCTTCGCCGGAATAATGTTGGCCGTTCATATCGCCGTTCTGGAAAACCCCCATGCCGCCGTTTGAACCATTCGAGGCTGACAATATGTTGGTATTGAAATCGGCGCTACTGAAATCCAGCGAAAGGTCCATATTTGCCATCGAAGGGGAGAAACCCTGTAGCATAGGGCTGAAAGATTGATTATTTAGATCGCCGCTGAAGCCGGGCGTGAAGACATTTTGCGGCGTTGGTACATTGTTTGTTTGTGGTGTTAGAGGGGCGGCGCGTTTCTGTGGCACCTGTTGGGGAGTCGCGGGGAGGCTACTCCTTCTTTTCCGGCGTGAGTGAGACTCCTTGTCGCCGCGTTCGAGAACGACACGAGCGATGTGCTCAAAGTCGGCACAGACAGCGAGCATGCGCTTGACACCACCTTGTTCTTCGGTGACAGCGAGGAGGGAGAGAAAGTTGACGACTTGGTTCATGAGTTTGACATCCGAGCGAGCGCGGGCGTCTTGGGGGTTTTGGAGGATGTTGGCGAAGAGGGTGACAAGTGCAGAGACGGGGAAATAGAGTATCAACCTCGAAAATATTAGCGGAGGTTGAATCAGCGTGGAAGAGAATCACACACCAAACGCATGAATAATCGCCCTGTGGTATGTATTTGATGAGGTGGATGGAGGCTCTCGCAGCCTGTACACACAGTGCTGCTGAGGAGAAGACCCTCGGGTTCAGGGGTCTTGCATTGAGGCCTTGAATTGCATAATTTGAGAGCCGGCTTGTCCAGTATCCGTGGTGGACGGACATGCGATGTATAGTCGTGAGACAGTTGTAGTACGCAAAGTGCATAACCACAACATGAAGTATGAGCGGAGTGTGTGAAGCTTTGATCTCGTGTTCTGGTCGGAAGTCCAAAGGTATGCTGTCTTTCCATTTTTCAAGTTCCTTGTCCAGCTCACCAATGGTGTTTAGCAGAGCACCGTCGGACTGCCTTGATGCTTTCGTTGAGTACAGTTGCTTGTATACCTTGCTTTCAATAATAGCAAATTCGCACATAAATCTGAAGAGGTTGGCCTTTCCCTTGCCGTCAGCCAATGGAATGTTGCCGATGTTGTCGACTGGATTTTCGGTCGGCAGTTCTACATTCATGTCATCGTCATCTTGCGCGGGCGGTCGACCGGAGCGTAAGCAGATGTCTTTATCGAGTAGATAGGCAATCCAAAATACTCTTTTGCGCTGCTCGAGTTCCACCGGGTTCAGATTGAAGCCTGAGCCTCGCTTGTGCAGGCCTATGCTGTTGGCAAGTCGAATAGCTGCTGCTACAAGAAAGAATGATGGCTGAGGATTAGGAGTACCTAACAGGAAAAGAGCCATACCAAGCAGAGCTTGTACACTGAGAAGGTCTGTATTTCGCATCGTGAGTTCTGTAAGTACTCCCATCGCGTTCTTGAGATAACCCCATGCTTTCTTGTCCTCTTCCCGGGGAACAAGGTTGCTCATTACTCGTAGTCGGTGAGCTATAGCTAATGCGACATTAAGACTAGCCCACCATCCTGACCCCTCATAGGGATTGCGTGAATAATTTCTGTTGACTAGATGCATAAAAGTAGGTTCGTGAAAAAGAGGAAACATGCAATTAAAGTTTTCGAAGTAGTCTTTGAGCAGGGAAAGCGCCTCATCTCGAGGTGGTAATTGTTGGAATGTCCTTCTGACAAACAGGTCTTCAAAGACTTCTGGCTTCCAATATGCCCATTTGACATCGTGTAGATCTGCTGAAGCTACCATGTCTTGGAAGGAGGTGTCGCCGGTCTTTTCGTTGACCCATTGTATGCCTTTAGGTGAAAATATAGAGAAGCCCGATGATGACCCTGAAATTGGTCAATGACTACTGCCGATACGAAGCGGTCGTATAGCTTACCAATGTATCTTGTTTCTCCACAATTGTTCGTTACTAGTGAGCACATCATGTCGGATAGCTCCTCAACGGCCTCTTCCTTCTCTCTGGGTGGCGGATCTTTGGGTGGCTGATCTTTGGGCGAGTGTATTGGAGTCGGCATTCTCTCAAGTTGCGGCGTATTGTGTGGTGACTGGAGTGTTCGAGGCTGGCTTCCCGAATTTGAAGAGCTCACCGAGTCTTTTTTTGGCGTGCCACCGTTGCTCTGCCCGTAAGTTTTGTCTGCTAGCCTTCGCTCCAATGTTCCCAGATCTGTTCTGTCATCGTCCTCCCTGCCCAGTAACCCAGACAGCTTCAAAAGAGACTCCATTCGACCAAGGCGATTCTCCAGTCCCTCGATGTATTTGGCGCTTCTCATATGTCAGCCCAGTAGATTGCACAGCATGTCGCAGAGAGTGTTACCCTTTTGGAGCATTCCGCTTCTTCTCGACTTGTGTGAAAACACATTCTGTCTTGTAGTTGATGCAATGTGAGCATGCTGGCATTCTCCCATCGCATTTTATCTTCTTCTTCCGGCACATGTCACAGGCCTACCATCATCGTCAACGGCGGGTTTCAAGCAATTAATTACGCCGATACGAACTCTGGCTATTCTCCTTCTCTTTGGGTCGTTTTCATCATGACCCCCGTCTTGGTCCTGTCCATCTGCCTGGGACTCGTTGAAATCGAAGTTGGCTAACGTTGGGGAGGGCTCCGTGCCATTACCGCCGAAGAATTGGGGAGGAGGGTTCGTGAGTGGAGGAAGGTCGTATGAGCCATTACGCTGATGGCCGTGCTGGGACACGTCCATAATGATAGTTGATTCGAATCCACTTCGCAGCAGACTACACAGCAGAAAGGAGAGCTCGGAGTCGAGTAGTAGATGATGCGGTCAGGACTGAGATAGCCCTTGAGCGAGATGTCTGCCAAGCGGGGAGGCTTAATGGTTCGAGCAGCAGATCAGAGCAGCGAAAAGGGAGGAGAAAGATTGCTGGCAGGTTTTCGTATCCGTACCGCAGCAACTGTGTGGATGCAAAACATCTTCATGTTATGATGTAGGCTGCCATTTAAGCGCACTTTCCATACTTATGTCAGCACTAACCAGATGATCGACGCGGGTCACGCCGACGTAAATGTTCTGACACTGGGGACCCCAAATTTCACTGAGCAGTCTGAGATGTAAGTGACACATTCGAGAATGTCAAGCCATCAGCGATATGTTGACAATTCTGGAGGCAACCTCTCACTGCTGCCGAGCTCGCCGAACATCCAGAATTCGATGGAGTGGTATGGGATCTCAAGCCAGCCAAAAAGGGTAAAGCTACAGTCGCGGTTGGACGTGGAGGTCCAATTCAGATAGACTATGAAATCCATGGAGTTGGGCACACGAAACTTGTGGTATGGTGTTAAAAAAATCATTCCTGGTCTCTCAGACATGAAAAGCGATCAATATTGCCCAGATTATCCCTTTCAACCTGCCTTCAGAACTTTCACTTATAATGACTGCGCTCGTAATGTTTCGCATCGGCAGATGTTCAGCATGAAGGCTGATTAAGGTCTATCCTGCTGCAGTGGATCATGGGTTTGGCAGCCATGAAATCGGCCTGGCAGCGGCAGACGAAAGATTTCGGCCATGGCCAGAATACGAATCGTGATCAAAGCAACAAGTATTCCTCGTTGGTCTTTGACAATCGAGGCATAGGAGGGTCTGATAAACCACTGGCGCGATATTCTACGTCAGAGATGGCGATAGACACTATTGAGCTTCTTGACCATATTGGTTGGACAGACAAGCGCCAACTCCACGTGGTAGGAGTCAGTATGGGCGGGATGATTGCCCAAGAACTCGTACACATGCCCCGGACATATGTGTATATACAATATCTGCTAAGGACTAGGGCAGGCTTTGCGGACTCCAGATAGGATAGCATCTTTGTCGTTAATTTCAACTGGACCAAGAATATTCAACACCGTCGGCTTCTTCGATAATTTACGGTCCAGAATCAATCTCTTGTACAACCCGCTTGGTCTATCAATGGAGTTGTACTACTGACGCGCCTTTCTCCAGCATCCCCAGGTCCTTAGATGTCCAACTCGCTGACATCAAAGCTCGTATGTTTAGCGAAAGCTGGCTCGATGAAGCAGACGCAGAAGGCAATTTCCCTACCAACGGAGACCGTTTCGCCGCTCAGGAGGTGAAGAAGCGGCAAGACGTCAATGGCTTCACCAAGAAAGGCTTTCTATGTCAACTGATCGCTGCAGCTTACCATCATAAGAATGCCAAACAATTGGAGTTATTGGGTGACAAGGTTGGGAGGAATAGGATCATGGTACTTCGTTATATCCTCTTGAACTATTCCCACCTTTCTAGACTACATTAGGTTCTGTCATGGACGTGCTGACTTCAAATACTCCAGGTGGTGCATGGGACTGTGGATCGGATGGTCACGATTCCGCATGGGGAGGTCTTGTGTGACGAGCTTGGTGGGGAAGAGAAAGGGGTGACGAAAGTTATCGTGCAGGGAAGCGGTCATGGCTTGCCAATGGAGTGGAGACGAGATTTCACACGACTGATCAGTGGGTTTGTAGAAAAGACGCAGAACTTGTAATTCTAGGAAAGCTCAGGATTTGACGTCTCCGGCCTTGGGCAAATGGCTGCTCTAGAATCTCGTACAGCTGACTGGGAATTGGAGCCGCGATGTGAACAATCCAGAGAACAGAATTCAAGATAAAAGGGCCATTGGGCGCAGCAGATTTGCACACTCCAGAGCCAAAATCAGCAGAATACCTACGGCAAAACCAGAAGCAGTATCCCTACGAAAGTCCGACGATATATCTTTCGACCGGGCATGGTGTTTCGCGTCCTCTATTGCGGATCGTACAATCTGACAAAGGGTCAGAGACTTTGGCTTCACTTCAGTCTGGCCTATATCTCCTGCCTGGATTGCGTCCTCTGATACTCTGATAAGTATATTTAGTGGCTGTCGTCGAAGTACATGGCCCTTATGCATTCGGCAACCGATAAAATGAGGGACCATAGTTGCATGGGGATATTGCTGAGAGGAGTAATCAAATCCAAGACAAGAACCTGCGACGTCTGCAACACCCCATTCAGACCAGATCTAGTCTCACGGAAGTCCCCGCAGCTTTCCCTATTGAAATCGTCCATCGAACTGTCCAGTAACCGATGATTCCAGCCCTAACACCATGCACATGCATCCCCAAACTCCTCGCTATGCATCAAGACCGACCCATCCTGTATGTTGTACATCCTCAAGCTCTTGTGCTCTTCTCCAAGAACTCTTTCGCCTCATTAACTTTCGTAGCCAGATATGGACTCCCTCCTCGATCTGGATGATTCAGGAGCATGAGTTGTCGATGGTTTTTCCGTATTTTCTCCTTAGTGAGCATTAATTCGCTATAATCCATCAGTCATAAATCCTAGAGCAATCTTGCGAAGTTCCATACTTGAGCTGTAATATCAGCGACGCCTCTCTCTGGTTCATCCTCGGCTCAAAGCCGCCTTTGTAGAATGCTCTGCCGAGTGCGCTTACACCGCCTGCTCCGCCTTTGTATTTTCGGAATGCCACAAGACCAGCTCGTCCCTATGGAGTGAAGTGAGTCGAGTCAACAGGTGACGGGAAGATTATAGCATGTCTTACGAAAAACGCAGCAGCAGCGACTCCACATCCAATCGCCACTACCGTCGCCATAGTGGATCGCGGCTCCTTGGTAGAAGCCAGCGGTATAGAATTTAGTGTCTATGGCTTCGTTTGCAGCTGCGTATTTGACCAGGAATAATTTTGTGGAAACACTCGTCTTGATGGAGCGGAGAGGACGATGTTGCCCGCAGAACAACGCTAGTGATCTCCGGCACTAGCGAGTGGTTCGAGGATTTTCCGCACCGAGGTTTCTTCACGATGCTCTTGATATTTGGAAATATCTGTCTTGGGCTGAGAGACTTTGGTACCCTTTCAGCATGCGCATCGAAACATGGTCCGTGAATGGTCTTTTCGCCATCCTGTGCACATCTGTGATGGTTGCAGCCCTTGCTAATCCTCTGTATAGTTACTTCTGTAGTCGGCCAACATACCCATCAAAGGGGATCACTTTCGTGCGCAATGATGCGAAGAAGGTACGCCTTGCTTCAAAAAATCAAAGTCTTGTTGTTCGTTGCATGTTCACGACTGACCTCAAACCTCGATCAGTTCACATTCTGCCGCTCGAAGTGCCACAAGAACTTCAAGATGAAGCGGAATCCTGTACGTCCAATTGAGCCGCTCGTTCGAATTCGGGTCCAAGAACCATGCCTCCGACGCTTTCCACCACCCGTGCAATCTCTAACTACCTCCTGTCACGTTGAAGCTATCCACGACTGACAATGCTGACTTCAAAACTTTGTACAGAGGAAACTGAAATGGACTAAATCTTTCCGAAAGGCAGCTGGCAAAGAGATGGTCGTCGGTGGGTGTTCTCAAAGCTTATTCTTCCATACAGGGAGCGCGATACTCATACAGAACAACATTATCAGACCAAAGCCTTACCTTCGCTGCCCGCCGTAATATCCCTATCCGCTATAACAGAGAGCATGTGAGCACCACTCTCAAGGTCATGCAGCGCATCTCAGAGATCAGAGCGAAGAGGGAGAGGCGATTCTATAAGGAACGCATGGCTGGCAATAAGGAGAGACAAAGGGCTGCGGACAGAAAGTTGGTAGCTGAGAATGAACATCTGTTACCCAGAGTCAGAGCGTCAGAGAGGATGGCTATAGAGGCCGAGGAGCCAATGGCGGTAAAAGCCACAACGACGGTGGAGCTGCCGGCGCAGACACAAAAGGTGAAGAGCAAGGCGAGGGTCAAGCAGAAAATGCTAGTTGGGGGAGGTGTGGTACACGAAATGGATATTGATTGAGGGACTGCTTAATATGCGCGACATGATATCATATGCAAAGCGTGGCGTTTGGGACAACCACGAATATACGATAGTAAACTGCTCCCACGAAGCGAGTCCTAATGGAGGCGATCCGATGCTGCTTAGCATACTCTACTCAAGCTTCTCGACCCCCAGATATGCCTTTTCAGGTTGCTTTAAACTTGATTCGACATCCTTTACAGCCTGCTGGTGCACCTCCTGCTGGACTTCTGACTGCCTCCTCGCATCTTCTTTTCTTCCTGCATCCATATTCCCGTTCCGGTAATTCCCCGCTCCTCCCCTTCCATAGTGTCCAGTTTCAGGAGGCTTGGTCTCCTGTAGCGCAAGCGTCACGTTTGTCGTGGCAGCAGTTGCTTCTGCAAGCTTGTTTGCATTGGTGTAGTTTCCAGCGCCACCGCGACCAGAATGCGCATACTCGGATCGCGACTTCTCTGGGTCTTCTGCTGTTGGATTGGTAGCAGTTGCCTGCTTTTCGAGGTCCTAGATTTTTGGTCAGTTGTCCGGAAGCAGAGGCGGAGTTCTGATGCCGCTCACTTCAAAAGAGCGCTTCTCGACTTTCTCGGTGTCCTGCTGGCTATAGTAGTTGCCAGCTCCTCCTCTTCCCACTTTCTGATACTCCATGTTGGTCGCACATCTGCACTCGGGTGGAGCTGTTGGGGAGCCGCTCGGCCCACTTGGCTATCGTCAACGGCGCTTATAATGGGAGGACGCTGGTCGTGTCGCTGATTTAGATTCCGTCATTTTTATGCTTTTAGCTTCACTTCAAGCACGAGGATCTTCAAACGGTCGCCGGAGTCAGCCCCGATACATCCCCCATCAATTTCCTCACAGATTCACAGATTCACAGACCAACTCGCTCTCTCTATTCATTACAACAATATCGAGACGTAAATTCCTCCATCACTACAACATCAGAATTCACGGCTTTGCCCCATTTCCATCAGATAGCTAGGCTCCCCATTGAGAGCCTGAGCATCATGGGCACTTAATTCTAATAGCGGACCTGGATAACTTTATACGAGGTTCGAGGCATCTCAAAATCGATAATCCATCTTGCTCATCTCCAAATCTCGTGCTGCTACCGTTCCATACAACTTACATCTCGTACCGTTGTAAGAGGCACAAATCTGATACCCCAATATGGTTTCTCGAAAGAGCCATCCTAAGAGTCGCAATGGCTGTGCCAATTGCAAAAAGAGGAGAATCAAATGTGACGAGAAAAGACCTCGATGCTCCAACTGTGAGAAACATTCGATCGAGTGTGACTTCTCCTCAAGCTCGTTACATACGCACAAAAGTGCATCAATATCGTCTTCGTCCCCGCAAGCCCAGCGGCATCGTGGATCTGGCTCGCTCTCTAAAGCGACCAAGTCTGTGGCAGATAGTTCAGCGGATCATTCTCCTGCCCTGACAAACGCCTTTTTCGAGGGCTCGGGATCAGGTTTGCCGAAGTTACAAATGGAAGATCTTGAACTACTGCACCACTTCATCACTGAGACTTGCTTCACTCTCTCAGATCGAGGCGCATCCCACGAGCTATGGCGTGTCAACGCGCCCCAGGTAGCTTTCCAGCACGATTTTTTGATGCGAGGCATCCTCGCGATCTCAGCATTGCACTTGGCCTGGCTGAGACCCGATAGAAAAGACCATTACTCACACATTGCTGTCAGACAGCAGGATGCTGCGTTGGGTGCTTTCCGAGCCATCATGTCGAGTATGGATCAATCTAATTGTGACGCCTTCTTCGGGCTTTCCTCCCTCATTGTAGTCTACGGATTTGCGGCTCCTAAGGCTTCAGACAGCCTTGGCTTGTTCAGCTATAGTGGTGATGACTCGGATGAGTGGCTACCTCTCATACGTGGCGTCAATTCAATCCTCATGAATGTCTTCTCATGGATCAAGCAAGGGCGACTCAGCGGTCTACTGCATGACCACCAACAGGAGCCTCCTCGGACCGATCTACCGCCAATACTCAAAGAGCAGCTATCACATCTAGAAGCTCTTTGTGAGAACGTTTCCGACCGACAAGAGGCTGCTACCGCCTACAAAACAGCACTAGCCATGCTCAGATTGTGCTTCATCAGGATGAAGAACAGACCGCAATATGAATGCGAGGTATCTATGTCATTCCTGTGGCCTGTCATGGTTCCACAGGATTATATATTACTCCTAAACATGAGAAGGCCAGAGGCACTCATCATACTAGCACACTATTGTGTAATCCTACATCACCTCGATGACTACTGGTGGATGAGAGGCTGGGCGATGCACATTATCGACAACATTCAACGCGAGCTGAGTGACGAACAACGCTACTGGATTGAGTGGCCTACCAATGTAATCACATTGGATGAAAAGGTCCTTACCAGTGGTAGTATGGAGGATCCCATCTCAAGGACGCGGGTCAGCGACGACTTCAATACGGCAATCGACCAGGCGTTGGAAATACCGAGTGAAGAGTTGAAAGCCACCTGATCACGACTTCAAGACCCAAAAGATGGCAGGCAACTCATCTGGTGCCATTGAAACAAGTGGTGGGTGACAAGTTAGTTGAACAAGGATCTCCTTATGATCTGGTCCATCCACACACTGGGAGGCTAAATACTCACCTTTCTCGGACATCTTTGGCCACATCAAGGTTGGATTGGACTGATTGGGAATACCAATACCTGATTCGCTGATACGGCGATCCCTTGGAAGTAGCTCCGAATGATTGGACAGCCACCAAAGAAGCGTGGCTTGAGATGGCGGGCATTGAGGGCCGTAGGGCGCGAAGCCCAACCCTTAAACCTCCAACACTACACCAGCCGTTGAACGAGATTGGATGAATTAGGGCATGAACAAATTCTGTACGACGAGAACAAGAGCAGACTGGCGATTCCAGAATGCCATCAATGCCAAAGGGAGATTTATGCGCACGATGAAGAAGCGGATTGTTTGATTGGGCTTCCTCTGCTGCAGGTCCTCTGGCAGCCGAACTGCCCGCATAAGATGGGGGCGAACGGCGATCCTTTCGCTGGTATAAGTGTGTTATGCCCCAAGAAGCTAGTTAGATGGTCCATGTTGCTCTATTTTCAGGTACGGCGGAAACCTGCATCAGTGCCTTGAGGCAAAAGAGACTCGAGAAACAGCATGATGAGAGTCGTCTTACCTGGTGACTCCTACTATGACCTGGTACTCAGCGAATGTAAAGTCATGAGCACTCTTTGCTCAATGCTGCCGGGAATTTTCATGATTCAATTGCGCAATACTGGCCGCTGCGCGTGATTATAGTGTCTTATACCACCTGACGGGCGGTGCCAACTAGCGTCCTTTGGAGATCTACACCCCGCAAGCCATCCAAGCTTTCCTGGTCCTCCATACTCCCATCGCTTCATTATTATTTTCTTGCATCCCCTCTCTCCTCTTTGCTTTTTACTTCTTTGATTTCTGCGTTGTATTTTCCAGGATGCTCATCAGCTCTTCGACGAATATTATCATCAAGCCAGAATTAGTGGCGCCTTGCCCTCCACGCATCTTCGAGGCTACCACGACCACGTTTCTGACAGCTACTGCTTTCTCCTGATCAACCGTTGACATTAACCCTACCAGTCGTTCAACGTCTATTACCCCACATAACGTAGCGTACACGTCGTACCCCCGATATTCAAGGTCACATTGGACTCGTGGCAGTCTCTCTCGAGATTCCAAGACCCACGTCACGCCTGCTAGTCATCCGCCGGATAACACCACAATTGACAAAAGTGGCTCTCTGCATCTTGGTTATCAAAGCCTGAAGATTTGGAGAGCCAACATCCTCTACAATGGCCAGCTACAAGGTACAGCCCGCACCAGACGAGTACCCAAGGTCTAACTAAAATATCTATTCAGGAACCGCAGGTGACCCGGCCAATGAGTTCGCACCGACTCTCAATGAGCTCAACGCCTTCCTCAAACGTGCCACAGCGTCAGCCTACTTCCAGGCACCACTCATACTCAGTCTCTCTTGGGGCAACCAATACTCCCCACCGAATTACTAGACGTAAGAGCATGAACGCGAGCGCGGTCAACAGTGCCGCTGCTGTTGCAGCTGCTCTTCAAGAGGGTGGTGCGGGGGTTTCCAAGCGACGGAGCCTGAATATGAAGAACATAGGGGGCAGCCGAGGACTCGAGTCAAGCAAGCATGCCGAGTCTAGACATGGTAGAGAAACGCTGGGCGAGGCATTCGCAAGCGATAAAAATGCGGTGGTGGACAACGAGTCTGCGGTTGCCGACGATTTTCTATCCCCGGAAAATGCTGGCAGCGTGTCAAAAGCTAAAGCTAGGCGCGCCAGTGAAGGCTCGTACCTCACGAAAGGCGAGGGCAAGAGATCAAGCGGAGAATTGAGATGCGAGAAGTGTGGGAAGGGATACAAGCATAGCAGCTGTTTGACGAAACATTTGTCAGTATACTCTGACCCTGTTGACATCCAGCTGTTGGCTCCCCCCCTTCTCCCACCCTTTGCGCCTGTACCCCTTCCAATAAAGTCTCTCTTTGCCCTCATTCGTCTCATGTCCAAGGACTTCTTGGTTGATTGGTAATTATTACAGGTGGGAGCACACCCCGGAATGGTCATACACATCAAAGCTTCTCATATCCAAACACCAACAAGTGCAACTACTGGAAGCTGCTTCTGTGCTTGTTGGGATGAATATAGACGAACCAGCAGAGCCAGAGACAGCGAAAACCACCGATAGCGACCATTCGTCCGCTTCCCCTGCAGCTTCTGGCTCGTCAGACATCCCCGATGATGAAGACTATAGCTCGGCTGAGACTACTCCCCCTCCTATGAGTGAGCATTACAGTCTTGTCGATGGAATAGACCCCAGCAGACGGAAAAGGTATAGCGGGAACAGCTCGTCCTTCTCCAGGTCTTATCAATCCGCTCCCTTCTCTTCATTGCCCAATGGTAGCGCTTTCGCAAACCACCAACAGCAGCGGAGACCTTCCACCTCGGGTCTCGCATCCGCTGCTGTGGACGAAGAGGAGGCCGGTTTGGTAGCGGCTGTGGAGACCCTGTGCACTTTTGGAACTCCCAGCAACGGTCCTGTACTTCTGCCCGCAGATGTGCCGCCCGTGCCTCCATTGCCAGCTAGGTATGCAGAGGAGAACTTCAACAGGCTGTCGGGCCATATGGGACCAGTCGCGGAAGTCGGCTTCCCAACTTCTTCGTACCAGAGGCTTTCTGATGGACGAGACATAAAGATGAGCGACGAGCAGCGTTATGAGGACTACGACTATGACGACCATTCAGTGTCCCATGGACGAAGCGATGAAGACGACGATGGCGTTTTTGGTATTATGGAGGGAGTATCTCATGAGCACCACGCATACTAGTGGCCATATACTATCATGATCCGGGGGCCCTTTCACTTTGTTTACTCGTCTCATACCTAAACTGTTGCCAAAGCATGGTGAACCCTGTCTCCGCAGATCAATCTTCAGCACCGAAGAGTGGGACTTTCTGGACCACGAGGTTAAAGTGGAGATTGCTTTCTAGCGTCGAGCAGACACCCATTTGTATCTGTTCTGCTTGCTTCTTGCCAAGCATTGGATATGTAATAGCCTTCAGATACAACGGAATTCAGAATGCATACCTTTGAACATATTTTGCCCCGCTGTTGTAGACTGGTGAGTGAAACGTTAGACCGATGCTCAAGTGGTGGTACACCAGATTTTCCATCAATACGAGCACGTGGTGGATGGGAGCAGCTGCTTGATTACGAAGGACTCGCACCACCCAAACAGAATGTTGCCCATTGAGCCAGAAGCAGAAATTATGCTTCACGGCACCGTAGAATACCGTCTCATATAACGCGCGTGAGCAGAAGCAAAGAAGTACGAACGCTTGACTCTGAAGATGCAACATTCAAGTCTTGTCCTCCATCTGCCTCCTTAAACATATAGCCTCCCAGCCTCTTCTCACTACATCAGGGGAGATACTTCTTCCCAGTTTGGCAATTGCCTCCTCCACGGGCATGAGACAACTCTCATATAACGCTTCTTCCTCGTCCACACCAGTATTGGCGTGCCTGACCGGCTCATACACCGCCCCTTCCATCTCTATTCTCTGTTTCAGTGTCAAACTAGGCTCAAATTTCGGCGGATATTGATACGCCATGGCTTGCTCGCTTTCCTGCACGGATAACGATACTTCCAAATCCGGAGGTAGGGTTTCCGCTATGTACCAGAAGAGGATATACTGTGCGGAGCGGCTCACGGGGGCAAGCTGGGTCCAGACAGGCTCAGTAACCAATGGTGTGCTTACGGCGCTGGCATTGGAGGAATTATGGGCTTTAGGTTGACGAGTGTGAAAGGGGAGGGGGAGAAGGCGGTTGCGGTAGCCGGACTAAATCTCGAAGTCACATCAACGTGCACCTTGTTGGCAGGTTCAATTGAGCGAACTTCCTCGAACCCTTCCCTCTCAGCACCAGCGCCCGAGTCCTCGCCACAATCTCTGCGGCCTTTGGGGAGAAACCAATAATTGTCAACGCTATGGTAGCATAGTACTACGCGCGAAGTCGCAAGGTGGAAGATGGCCACGCCTGCACCAATAGTTGTGTGGGCGCTATCCCAATTACCAACGATCGGGAGATCGGATTTGAAGTCATTTTGTGCCAGCTGGGCGGGATCGCGAGATGGGGACATGTCTTTGGACCGTGCGGGGGGTTCTGCCCTGGGTGGCTTTGAGCGGCGGAAGACGGCCTTCATTGGAGTAGCAGGTAATTAGAGGAATGATCGAAGGGTTTCGATTCGGGACCTTCATTGCGAAAGGCCTACACAATCAAGGCCACAACCCAATCAACTTGCCTCTGTTCCTTCCGTGTTGCTCACCAAGGCAAGCCCTGAACTAGTTTCAACGCTAGTCCGCTTCTGGCTCAAACGCCACCAGCCGCCTTCGATTCAATATAATCACGGTCAAGCTCGATGCTTGTCAACACACCAAGACTATGAAGCGCTGCCGGCCTAGATACATACTGAAACATGGAAGCTGCCTCCACTGAGGAAGAATATCAGGGTTTGGTCGCTGTTTACGTCAAAAGAGGACAGGCGTCCAGTATCGGTCTTTCGCCAGGATGGAGGTCACGAACCCGATGCAGCAACTCAAGGAAGACGACATTTCCGTGGCATTGACCCATGAAAAACTTGTAACTGAGGTGGCTATGAATACAGTCAGAAGGCCTCAAGCTGGGGCCATTGTACTCTTCGCTGGTGAGCACGGTGTTCAACCAAATTTAGCCGGCCGTTCAAAAAAAACCTAGGAATTACACGTGACAACTTCGACGGCAAGCCTGTCAAGCAGCTAGAGTACACTGCCTACGCTCTTCGTGCACTTCAGACCATGCTCTCCATCGCTCGGAGCGTCAAATTGAAGCATTCTTTGACCGCCATCTGCATGATCCACCGCCTTGGGGTGGTACCAATCGGAGACGAGAGCATTCTGATTGCTGTCTCGTCCCCACACAGACAAGCTGCGTGGAGGGGAGGAGAAGAGCTTTTGGAAGAGTGTAAGGAGAAAGTTGAGGTATGGAAATTAGAAGAATTCGGTGGGGAAGAAGGAGGTGTTTGGAGGGCTAATAGAGATGGGGCTGGGGGTGTCAAGATGGAGGATACTAACGAAGTGGACGATGGTTGACCTAAAATGGCCGACTTGTCGCTATCGATGCGTATGGCGGCCTCCATCCTAAGAAGAGAAGTCCCCACAGCTCGTGCTCCTCAAACCACGCCTTGGCGCGAGGCCGAACCTCAAGCCACGTCTACAGTCGGTTCTTGCCGACATGGAACGTTTCAATCCGTACTGGGAAATACAACCGATTGTTCCATCTTCTAGTTGGCATCCAATGACACAGAGGGGCTGATTCTCTGAGCAAAGTCCTTGGCCTGGAAACTATAACGACAGCCACAGCTATTCATGGGGCTTTCCAAGAGTGAGTTCTCAGGCTTCTAGCTGAAAATGAAGTCCGTTGGCATGGATTTCTAAGCAAGCTTTTCACTACTCTCCTTAAATCCACGTCCAAAGTTTATACCACTCGTTCAGGAAATTACGATATATAATGGGCCTTTTGCTTCATGATCATTGCCAAAGATGCAAGGGGCCGATACTTGGATAAATCCATCTTGAATTGATAATAGTATTGCAGATTTCCAGAAAGTAGGACCTCTGCGAATACCGTGGTTCATTGCAACTTCCCTCGGTTCGACCTCGCCCGTACTCCATCAGTCGTAATCTGCAAATGTGGCAGTCTCAAGGCTTTCAGCTACACTTCAAATTCTGCTTTGCATCTAGAGAGTCAATCAGCGACATCATCCTAATCTCACCCGTACATCCAGCCATGGAGACTTCAGCAATTAATGATTGCGGAGGTTCCTCCCCTCTCCACGCTGCCAAGTTTCAGAAATCAGCATATGACAGTAACTTGTGCCTCCTACTTCGGAATTTCTACACGATCGAGCGATTTCGCCTTATCAATATGGATTTTAATAATAAGCATACTTTAAAAGCAGCACAGCTCACTAAGCTCACCATCGCCACCTACATCATCCGAGAGGCAGGCAATTAACCCGCTTGTCATGAGTGTCTTGAGAAAGTAAGGGTCCCTGATGCAGCTCTGGAGATACTGAACGTCTATTGTTCTGATAGGGGTGGGCGGGGGATCTGGACAGAATGGTGGGAGTAGGGCTATTATTTTGAATGCTCTACAAAGCTCCTCGGAAAGCACTGCACTAAAGGGAAACAGGATGAGGCTATTCAAAGATTTACGAGTGAAAAGAAACCACCTCGCCCGCTTCAATTCGGCCAAAGGTCAACAGTTGACGTTCCCACAGACTAGCATCTACCTCAGAATAATGTTGCTAAAGGCAAAGAAAGATAGCAGGTTCACAGGTGCGAAAGAGCTATGCATCATCCGCTCTAAGCTGGGTAGCGTCTAAAAGCGAATGTCCCAGGATCAACCTTAGAACACAATCTTCGCCTCATACTTTAAGCGGCTGAATGTGGGGCCATGAACACATCCTACCCCTTATTCAGGTGCGGCGCTCGATTTTGGATATGCGACGAGGCCCGCCAAATGCCTGACCTCCAGCGCCAACTCAAAGCTGGCTGAACAACTTCCGCCTCTTTCTTTAAGTATTCAAGGAAGAATGTGATTTCTGTCACCGCCATTTCGGACGTGATCATAGCCGAAGTAGAGTTAATGTGAGAGTAGAAGTCTGCTTGGTTTCCATGTGTTTGATTGGAAGGTATCGAAGTTGGTGCAACAATATGTTACATGGAAGTCATCGATCTTGTGTAAATGGAAGATCTTCGATACCGCATTTGCCGCTCTTTCCGAACATGAATACTTTCATCTAGCAGGTGATTTCTCTGTGGACAAGGAGCTCAGATCGAAAGCATCCACGATCGGAAAGTGCGAAGATTATGGAGGGGGTACTCATGAAGTATTCGCTCGACGAGGCACGAACGGTGTCTGGCATTGGGTCTGCTGGGCCCTACCTGATATCCGAAAGCGGGATCATCATACCCTCGACCAGTATGATAGAGCCAAGTCTTTGTTGCTCGGCTTAGCCGCTCACTGATGGTGATCTTGCTAGCATCCACAATCCGATGTCTGACAGATGTGGTGCCAAGAGACATGGATGCGTTCCGCCAGGAATGGGACAATGGGTGGACTTGATGGCTGGGGCAGGCGATGACAGGATAATGGTATCGTGGGCTGTGGACCAATATGAGTCAACTGTTTTGGTATCTGGTATCAGTCTCCAAACGACTCGCTTCACGAACGCGGCCAGATCCGAGCGGCGACACCATCGTATACGGCGGACGGCCAGTCTGTATCTGCATTTGCATGCATAAAAGTCGACGTTTCGACAAGTCTGAGTCAGATACCCTAAGTAGTCGCAACACTCGACGCTTTAACGCCTGACGTAACGTCCCAATTGCTAGGCTTAATATCCTCTACCACCGCTTCCCCTATTCGAGCTCCAGCTCTAGAGGTCCCTTCTAGGATATCGATGTACGAGACGAAAGTGATGTCCTCATGGCCGGGCTTCTCCTCCCACAGATATTTAATGGTCTCTAACAGTATACCGTACGTCATCCTTTTCGTTGGCGATTGGGCCCAATTATCCACATACACCCAGCAGCCAGGTAAACCCCACTGGTGACGTGCAAGCATTACTGCATCCTTACCATGGACTGCGACAAGGTCCATTGCCTGTCGCATGGCGGGAAAGAGGGCGCTCGTAAGTAGATGCCGCGGGATCCTCGCATCATCGAAGTAGTTGATGTATAGCGAGGCGTTGTTGTCGCGGAGGGCTACCACGCGGTGATGGGCCTCGCCAAGAGAGGTGCTGCTGATGTTCGTGGAAGGTGGTGCGACATTTGCGACATTTACAGCAGGCAATGAGGCAGCGAGAGGTGAGAGAATGAACGGGAACAGAAGCATGAAATATCTTGCAGAATGCATCATCCTTGAAAGCGAGCGAGAAGTGCGGTGGGCCAACAGAAAAGGCTTGTTAGGGATTCAAACGTACAACGCGAGGGCTCCGTGTGCTCTTAAGAATGACCGCGCATCGAAGACTTTTAGGACATTATACACTACATGCTGCTTATTGGCGAGGGACGCGATCCACCATCGCGGGTATTCGCATCGAAGAAGAACAGCCGGTTGAGCTATGATCACTATAGGTCCGAGCATCTAGATCGACGGCCCAGATAGAGGGAGATTGGGTGATGCGTGTTCTTTGATGGAAATGTAGATAGTCCGGGCGTGAAAGGTGCAGTACGAAATCCATAGATTGCGAGAGTGGTTGATAGACTGACAGGACGCTGTTGCTTCGCCGTTGAGATTTTTTCTACAAATACGCTGGTTCTTTGAATGTTCCTGATAGCCCTCATATTGGTTTTGGAATATATCTGTTGGGTGTATATCCCCGAAGTCAAGGGAGAAAAAAGTTGGGATAAGAAATTGGCAGATGTATTTTGTTTGGCTTGGTTTGGCGCCAACACTCAAAACATCCTCGCTCACCTTCGACCGTTTTGCCAGAATCAACCTTCACAGCACATGACGTGGCATGAGCGAGGCTTGCAATAGTGGATAAACCGCTGAGTACTACTACCTGTGCAGTGAACACGCTAAAGGCTGGCTTTTGAGTGCTATCCACTGCGTTTCTTGAATCCTCTCTCCTGCATAAGATATGGCAGGACTTTTGGCTTGCTTTGATCTTGTGATATCGTATAAGATCACTGAACTAGTTGCTGGAGTCATGGGTTTTGGGATTAATTGCTACTAGAAATACTGACTTATGCGACTACCGGAAGCGAATCGGTCGATTTGTACTGAATGTTTTCCAATGCTTTGACAGTCCTCAGCTTTATACAGTTTTTTTTTCTTGGCGGTAGGTGTGGAGCCTGTTCGTTATTGTGCCTGCGGCGACAAAGTCGGACAGGCGTGACATTCTTTCCTTTGTCGTGGCCCACATCTCGTTCGCGGGGTCCTTCAGAGGGAAAGGAGAGCAGCTTTAAGATTGAGAGTTCAATACGTTCATTTTGGTTCCCGTAGCAGTATCTTTCCTTCCAAGCCCGTCTCGCCATTTCTTTGGTCGTAGCCGTTGTAGTGGAATCTATATAATTGAGGACGTCAGCGGGATCAATCAGCCTTTGGCTCACTACTCCTCCAGAGCTTGCGGAACTTGACCGACAGTTTACTGGGTCTTCCGTCAGCACAATCAACCGATGCGTCCGCTACGCTGGGCTGGGGGCTACGATAGCAATGTATATGATTTGAGCAGAATGAAGACACAGAGAGCTGTGCTGATGTGGTTAGTAACGTGGTGATTGTCCCTGGATTTTCTATGGAAGTTTTGAATTGGACCAGACGGGACAGTAGACTGCCGTACCATATCCTTTTGCTTTGGGGAGTCTTTAGCAGCAAAGACTTATCTCTCACATGGTTTGGCTGTAAGTGACGCAGTGAGCTCCAGCCAATGGCCGCTGCATCGTCGATGTGGCTATTGATCTTAGGCGGAGACAGCACTCGCTTGGACCAGAGGATGATCTCAAACGCTGCTGCAATGCGTACTCGAAGATGTATGCGCTAAGAAGTCCAAGCTCATCAAGGAGAAGCGACGTTCCTCGGTTATGGGTGAGCAGTACTCGATCTCGCAGGCTTCTGACATAGTCTAGACGATGACAGCCTTCTTGATGTCACTGAGAAAGAACCCAGGTCAAGTTTTGGATGGGAATTGTTTCGGAAAAATGATAGTTGTTCTTAGGGCTATCTTCCTGACCCTGGTGCCGTCTTTCCTGTCGTAAGACATATTAGGGCTGCCGGAGCAGACCATTGTCGTGTTATAGCTCACTCTTGATGCCAGATCAGACATTCGACATCTTAACCACACGTCAAGTGATATCAACAATGCTTACTTCGGACTCAATATCGACATTGAAATGGAGGTGACAATGCCTTAACGCTCTAACGAACACAACATCGGATTCAACGCATAACAGGTACTAATTTGAATATTGGAACATCGCCAACAGCATATCTGCTGTATGAGCCAGAAAGCGAAAGCAGGGTCGTCAGATACAATTTGATCAGTATCCCACGCGAAATCAGATATGCAGAAACAAATTCTGCGTAGGTGAATGAGATGTCTTTCAGTAGAGTTGACTACTCCTGCAATTTCTGTTATATCACCTTTTGGTAGTCACTGATGCCAATGGACTTACGATACCGGGCTGCCTAGACGGTGACGACGTCCCTTGACGTGGGCCTGCTCCGCTTTGATGGCACCTCTGCTCTATTCAAACATCATCAAGTCGGCCTCCATCACCGAATAGCACACTTCAATCCCACAAACCATATTGGCCATTTGTTGAGCAGTCCGGGCGACCAATCTGCACATGCTGTTTGAAGCCTCAATATCATGAACCACCGGACCTAAAGTATCCGCGCCATACGAAAGTCCATTAAAGACAACCGACGAAAGCCGTTCCCCAACAAGAAAAGCCTCGATCTAAAAACACATCTTTAGAACCCACCAGAGAATTCCAATCGGTGCTTATTCCAAGCCCAACATGCGAATCCCATCTCTGGATGAAAAGAGCTTCTCGATGCGCCTTTAGAACAAAGACACGACATACGTTAAATCACCTCCCTCTTCCTCCCCCTCTCACAGGTACCTGAGAATCTTAGATCTAAAAAGCGGGTACCTGACGCCCCAAACCCCTCTATTTTAGCGTGCGAACGGGTTGGGTGGCGCCGCTTGTTCGGATATTAAAGGGGGTTGTGTAACCGAGATTTGGATGAGTGATTTGGATGAGTGATTTGTAGGCGAGGTACGGAGTTAGTTCTAGTAATCTGGACGCGTGCACGGGGGATATATTCTAGAGGTAGTTTACTGGGAATGGCTTGGTGGAAGTTGAAGCTTGTAATCACGGGATAAAAGTCGTGGAAACGCAAGTCATGGTTTGATAATGTACTCCTTCCTATTCAACATCCTCGATTATGAATTACATCTGTACGTCTCAGAAGCTGCGGAGAAGCCTCGCAACAATCCAGAGCCCGGCCGGTGTCTAGCACCTGGCCCACGCCCAGCTGTACTTTGTAGAAAGAATCGAACCCATTCGTCAATGCGCGCATGTCTTTCCAAGCACAATGTTTATCCTGATTTCGCCTCCGTCATGGGTATCGATTGGACAGAGCGAAAGACATCATGAGGATGTATTGCTTTATGCAAGGAAGATGGCGGCGAAGGCAGCGAGACCGGCGATGGCCATTGAGCTGCCAACGGTGCTTGCGGCACCTGTGAATGGGGTGATTGGGGCGCTGGTGGGCTTGGTGACAACACTGCATGATGAGTTAGCGACCTGTTCGCGTTATGAGTAGATTGAATAGCGCTTACCCAGTGCCAGATGCAGGTCGCGATGCAGTACCGGCGGCACCCTTTGCTGGGGAGCCAGCGGGCACAGAGACTGCAGCTGGGGCTCCGGGAGCGACGGGAACTGCGGTTGCTGGGCTGAGGCTAGTAGCCTCCTGGATTGGTGCCGATACAGCGGGCGAGCCAACTGCTGGGGAGCCAGCGGGCGATGAACCGACCGCGGGGGAACCAGCGGGTGACGAACCGACAGCAGCTGGAGCAGAGGCTGGGGATCCAGCTGGGGATCCGGCAGGGGCAGAGACAGGGGAGCCAGCTGGTGATCCAGCGGGGGCAGAGCCAGCTGGGGCGCTTGCAACTGGGACACCTGCGGCCACGGTGACGGTTGAGACAACGGTGACTGGTGAACATGTTGGGCAGGTTGGGCAAGCGGATGACGCACCTGGGGCTGGCACAACGGGAGCTGCGCTGGTGCCTACTTGTGAGGGTGCAGATGACGCCTTAGGGACAGGTGCTTGAGCTGGTACAGACGGTGCCGATGGAGCAGGTGCTTGGGCTGGGACTGATGGTGCCGAAGGTACAGGTGCTTGAGCTGGCACAGATGCCCTGGAGCTGACTGGCGCCACTGGAGCAGCTGGTGTGACCGAAGCTGCTGGGACAACTGGAGCACTAGTGGCTTGCTGAACTGGAGCAGACGGTGCGGAGGAGACCGACTGAACTGGTGCTGGGACCACGGGAGCGCTGCTGGGCTGCTGGACGGGAGCAACTGCTGGGGTTGTGGTTGGGACGACTGGAACCACGACGGAGGTGGTGGTCTTGAAGTTGGCAGGGCAGTTTGTCACGGTTGGGTGGCAGCTGGTGATGACAACCTCCTTGGTGCTGAAGACAGTCTGCTCTGCAGGTGGTGCTGGTGCAGCTGTGGTTGCAACCTGAGCTGGGGCCGAAGGAGCTTGGGCAGCAGAGGTCTGCACTTGGATCTGACCGTCACCAATCTCGTTGATCATGGTAGCAGCCATGGCGGAGCTAGCCGCGAGGGCAGCGAAGGTGAGTGAGTAACGCATCTTGAGTGATGTAAGTTTGTTGATTTGAACAGTGAGGTTGGTGTTGAAAAGGGGAGTAGATTATTAAGAGAGCGTAAGTTGTAAAGCGAGCTGGATGATTAAAGAGAGTGGAAGACCGAAGTCGAAAGCTGGCAAGTATCGAAATATGCGACGAAGTTGGTTGAAGGAGAGAAAGAGGAGGGCTATGGCGCGTAGAGTGATCCTTATACCGAGCCGTAAGATTGCGGCGCTGATCGGAGAAGAGGGTAAAAGGAGTCGGTCGGTGGAGCGAAATTGCTCCCACTTCACTTCCCCCAAGCGCACATTTGATTTGCAGGCTAATTCGACCACTGGGATAGTCCAGCACAGGCACGAGCCTATTGGACGAGACCTCGATCGAAATAGAAACAGAGCGAAAGGAGAAGACTACCCGTCCACGGCCGAATGTATTTTGCGCGCTCAAAGAACAGGACCAAAGGAGGCATTATTGAAGAGGCGTTCATGGGCGACCAGCATTGTTGCGTCGCAGTTTCGCACACGTTTGGTTGTCTGCTTTGATTGATGCTTCGCCATGCATTGCCATGAGACTGCGTGAGCTAACCATGGCCCATGGCTGAGTATGTTTGAAACAGCACAGCAACTCCTATTCCGGCACGTTGTGTCAGAGAAACTGCACGCTGCAAGGATGATCCCTTAGCTCCAGGAACAACCGGTCTAGCCTCCCCGCTAGCAGGGGACTTGACCGTGGCTCGCGCGAGCTTCCACAGCCTATCACAGAACACCGTGCAAGCCCTCCGATGACGATCTATCCCCACCTCATCTTCCCCAGCTTTTCGAACTCACCTGCCTCTTTCGGAAATTAGCATCGTGTTATAAGAAAGAGAAGATTATGTCAACGGTCAACGGTCAACGGTCAACGGCCAACGGTCAAGACTGTGCGCACAAAGCCATAGGATGATACGCTGAAGGAACGGCAGCAACAAGATAATCAACCACCCTGCCCACCTTCTCCTCCATGCATCACACTGTCCGTATCAGCCAACGACCCCAAACAACAGCAGTGGCGCGCGCACAATCAAGCTAGAGCTGCCATGATTTGAGAAGCTGTCATTGGACCAGCAGCACCCGTTCGAAGTGGAAAAGTACGGACATGGCTCCTTTTCATCCCTCAACGAGAAACGGCTGCCTGCGTAATCACCTCGACTTTCAAATAGGTGTTGGTATCGAGTACGTGACTATGGTCTCATTCCCGGATGTTTGTTGGTGCTGGGAGTTTGGTGCTTGTCTTCGACCGATGGTCTGCCATGTCTGTCGCTCTGCTTTTGTAGCCGCTTTTCTTGATGCGTTGCCTCTTTACGCAAAGCGGGACTGATTCCTTTCTCCCTGTTCAATCATCTCAAAACAGAAAGCTATGGCAGAAAACCGAGTGATGTTTAGCTTCGACACTGCCATTGCAAAGTCGCAGAAATTGATATTGCGGCAAATTCCCATTTGTGTCGAGTGCAAGAGGCCAGACCATGAGCGGTAGGCTGGACAGGACAGGATTCATTGCCTATAGTGGGCAACAGATTCTGGTCGCTCTGATGCTGCTCACGTAGAGCTCTTCCTTTCTTGCAATCATCTCGTGCGGGTGAAAAGCACCTTGCTAACCTTTAAAACCCCGTTGATAACTTGGATGTGCAGTGCAAACATGTTAACAATGCCACTGTTCAGCTGTTGTGTCTTGGTCAGGCAATCCTTCGATGGAGTGTGCCCTGACCAGAATACTACCCTTAGATTGGCCGTTTAACTGTGGCAGATGGCTCCTCAAGTTGATGCTGATCGCGCTACCCCAGAGTTCGGGATGTTGTCATCAGGCCTCCCTTGGATTCGCATGACGGCCTTCTGCAGGCCCGCGCGCTTACGAGGATTTCCAACATCCCCTTGCGTCGATGAAACAGCAGCCAGTAGGACGCATAGGCTCCGTTCGCAGTGTGGCTCAGAGGAAAGGAACACAATACAGCATGCAATAGGATGGCATCCTTATTTGACTTGGTGGAGTCGTTGTCGCGCGCGAATGTCTGCATTTCTGGAATGCAGACAGCCATGCATGTGGGTGGCTCGCAAAACAAATTGGAGGAGGGAGACTCACCGCATTACAGTCGAGAAGGATTGACAGGGGCCAGGGAACAAGGTCAATACAGCTGTCGTACGTAGCAAGGTTCAGCAACCAGTATACATGTAGCAGCGTGAAGTGGCATGATAACGAAGATGTACGGAGTAAAGGACATTATTCATTATTACAGCTTTGTAGTCAACATGCTTGAGCTTGTTGTGCTTGGAAAGCTCTTGCTAGATCTGTCTAACTGCCAAGCCTCTCCTTGCGGGCTCACTCCCTTCAAACTCCAACAACAATCTCGACACAGCCTACGCCTATCACCACATGCACAGCCTCCATGACCATGCCTGCTATCACAATCCACACCAAATCCTACAGGCCAACAGCAACTACCATGGGCGATCCGCCCGACGGATTATGCATTATGAAAGTCAGATTGATGAATGAAGCTACAGTCGGTGAGCCCATGCCGTTGAGGCATCCACACCGAGTCCATTGTCTCAATTGAGGTCGTCGCTATTCTTGAGGTCGCGCATGGGTTTCAAGTGCCTCTTGCGATTGATTCTGCTTCTATCCCAGTATCGAGACGCAGCTTAGACACACCGGGCAGAGGAGAAACTGCATCACCTTAGTCGCAAAGGCTTACAGTAAGTATACCGGTCCTACTCAGCATTACTGTTTGCCGGTAAGCCGAATGGTTGTTAATTTTGTTCCCGGCCCTCGTCAATTTGCGTTATGTCATCTTGATCGTTGGTTTAGCATTGAGACATCTCATGTGCAGTGTCGGATATAGTAGGTCAACGACCCACGACGAGATTCAGGATTCCCTTCCTAAATCTAGATTTGCGCGCATCTTCCTTCCAGTTGGCAGAAAGAAAAGCAAGAAAATCATCCTCGTGATGAAGTTGATTACATGGCAGTTGGATATTTCGATGCAGCCCTGGTACAAGGGACCGTATCTATCAGTACAACATACAATCTTCCAGAACACCGCCTCCCGTTGGCGCCCGGCGCTGCAACAACTTCCCACGCCCACGACCCATCAGGCCTAGCTTGGCACTCAGACACACAGGATCCCCATTCCCTATTTAGGTCTTGCTTGCGTCCTCAGTCCATCTGATTATCATCATATCTGCTGTCCTGCTGTCATTGCTTTCACTTTCTCAGACGATATAATACCCTCATCTCCATTTGGCAAGCCAACATGGCTGTCAACGAGGCACTCTTCGACCTGTCTCTGTTTGCAGAGTCACCTGCATATGACAGGCACTTCACTGTACCTAATATACCGCTACCTAGACAAGAACAACATGGAGTGTTCCCTCAACAACCAAGGTTTCGCAGTCACACCGTCCCTATGGACTATGCAAACAAACCGTTGCCACCACTACCTCGACGAAGGACATGTCCTAAGCCCAGAATCTCCAGATCGAGAGGATGCGAGGTCGACTCACGCTGCATTTTGAAGCGGATCCAGAGGATAGGAAGCGACGAGCAACCTACTGGCCAAGCAGGCACCTTGCTGCGGCGGCGAAACCCAACTTCAGCACCCCAGCTCACGCTTTCGGTCCCACAAGCACACCCATGGAACCGAGATTCAGCTTCGGCAATGGTATGGATGCCAGATGAGCAGATGTGGCTTATCGCCGGCGAAGTAGAGCGAGAGACGAACGCTCGTGATTACTCCTCACCTCCGGCTTACACACCACCGTCTTACACGCCACCAGCCTTCATGCCCAGGGCCTTTACTCGCTCAGAACCGTCACCCAGTATTCCACCACCTTTCGATCATACCCCACCAATGACACCAATCCAGCATCAACTGCATAGTCTCATCCAGCCGCCCACCGAACGTGACGAGGAACGACTATCTCCCCTATTCCAAGAAGCAATGAATTCCATTCCCATGATGGATCTAGAAGATCTTTGGCCCACCCAGTTGACCTTGGACACAAACCTGGCCATAGAGCGCAGCCTCAGCGAGCAAAATTCGAGGCCACAAAGTGCAGTCGAGCGTTCTTTTCCAGACGTGAGTCCGGAGTCGGCTGCGCGCGTCAGCGTACCCGTTCGACCAGTCTCCGCCGGCAGTCGAATGTCGCAGGCAAGATCAGATACTTCGGATACTCGAAGCTTCTACACTGCCACGTCGGTCGATCTATCACAACCGGCCAATTCGGCTAGTCGCTGGGCTGGGTTAGCAAGAAGGGTCGCGATACCTGACACTGCTATTTATTGATGCACTCTACATTGGCCTAAAGGCGTCGATGCTTCTATACTACGGCATTGCATTCTACAAGACTCAACGTGGACCGATCGGGTAGACTGACCATCTCGAGGGATTCAGAGCTACGCCTTCTGAATCCACTTCATCCCGACGATCCGTCCTCTGGCCCTTAAATGCTGTCGGGCTTTGACGTGGGCACGATCACGGCGCCAGGAACGGGGCTACTTCTCCTGCCCAATATACCGCTAGGAGAGCCCTTTGGTCCACGGCCCTGGGCCCAACCATGATCAGCTTGAGCATACTGGGCTGCAGGAGGCGGTACTATGGGGTAAGGAGTCAGGCATCAAGATGGAACATTGCGATGGGATGTGGGCACCATGTGCATCGGGACAGCTGGAATTTCGATGGTCACTACGGATTTTGTACCAAAGGGGACATACCCAGGAATAATCCTTTCTAACATTCGTTAATAGCATTAGTCGCTGTCACTGTCTTAGCAAATACAATTTTCAAAAATGTTACTCTTTATATCTGCTGTTATAGATCATGTTGCTATGTTATGCATGATTCATAGAAGTGTGCTTGCTTGTCCGGAAGGAGCCAATCCAAGCTCTCCTGGAATGTGTCTCTCCAAGAAGCAGTTTCGCATAAGTCCCTATCAAACGCCCATACCATTGCCCCGTCACCACATTCGCCCGCACGCTTCCAATGTGAACGCCAGCGCCAGATAAAGAAATTTTTCGCAGGCGACTACCCAAGCTGCGACCCGGGGCTGTGTCGGACACGAATTGTCAGAAATGAGGCTGCCCCCTTATGCCTGTCGATCGATCACATGAACATCGTTTTTCCAAGTCGAAATACAGTCATCCTCTCGTTTTTCCCAACATAGAGAGAGAGATGCCATAAGACCTTGTTGTTCTCAGCCTCGTCCAAGTGTCAATCCTTCCAGTCCCAGACTTGCGCTAGGAAGTGCTGCATGTTTACTTTCTTGCTCTGCATTTCCACCATCCAGGGATGTTCGAGCATGCGCCACGGCGTCGCGCGGCGTGCCGGTTCCTTTTCCAAGCTGTGTGTAAGGGATGTTTATGTTAGCACATCAGGTATTGTTTGAGACGTAACTGCGACCTGCAAAGGGGGATACGTACCAGCATTCGATGAAATATTTGAAATGCTCACTCCATTTGATCTTATTCTCTTCCTCGTCTTTGAGCTTCGGAATCGGTTGTCTGACGATATATGTCAACAGATCGATCAGTCCCGCCTTCGGTTGCATTTCGGTCCCGTCTGCTGGGAAGGGGAAGCGGTGTTGGGCCACTTCCAGCAAGGTGACGCCGAGGGACCAGACGTCGGAGGTGATGGTGTAGGATTGGCCGGTGATGCGCTCGGGTGCCATGTAGTAGGATGTGCCGATGAAGGTGTTGGCGTCGCCTTTGGTGCCGAATTCGCCGCTGACGCCGAAGTCGCAGAGGCGGACTTGGCCGGAGCGGGTGAGGAGGATGTTGGAGGGTTTGATGTCTGAAAATTATGTGAGCGCTTGTTGTGAGGATTGAGATGGGACAAGATACCTCTGTGTATGATTTTGCGGCCGTGGAGGTAGGTCAGGCCGTTCAGGACGCCTTCTGCTACTTTGCCCAAGACCTTTTCTCCCGTTCTACCACCGAGCTTTTTGACTTCCCTGTACACGCCATCGAGGCTGCCACCTTCGCAGTATTCCATGGCGATTGAGATGGTCCCACTCGAGTCGTCCATGAATGCTCCGTAGTATTGGCATATATGCTCCGAGGAACAGTCCTTGTTGAAAGCGAGTTCCCGAACTATCTGCTTCTTGACATCTGGATTGGGATCCGTAGTTATGATCTGCAGATGTCAGATATCAGATATTAGTGACAGCAACTCTGCAATGCCATCGCGACCATACCTTCAGCGCAAACTCGGTCTTCCCACCAACAAGTTTGCACCTCGTGACAGCACCACCAGCACCTTCCCCCAAGCTGCCAACTTCGACAATCTTGTTCTGTTCGCTAGCCGCTCTCCACCCATCATCGTCAAGGTCCTCAACGTCCAAATTCCTACCCTTTTCCAAACTCAGCTTCTCCAGGTCTGGTAGGATATGATTGCTCCCCTCCCTCTCCATAGAAGATCCTCCCACTTCTGAATAAACCGAGCTAATGGCTGAGGCTGGATCTGGCGTTCCTCTCTCATGTCTGTGTGCTGAAAACCCCGAAGACGATGCTGACGTGGGATTGCTGTTCCTGCCATCTACCATTGTAAAGCTGTCAGATCTCGAGTGCACACTCCCTTCGCTAGCTCCGCTGGCTGATCCACCTGCATGTGATTGAGATGGCGGCCTACCATTGGCAAGGGAATGTGTATCCTGTGGTGTGGTGTTACTCCCCATGGGAGTCGCAAGCCGTAGTTGGGGAGGTGTGGGGCGAGACGACGAGGGCCGCGAGATTGTGTTGAGGGGCGGTAGATTGGGGCCATTATTACTGCTGTCCGTTGGAGGTTTCTGACTCGGTGCTGGTGGTATGGCGAGCCCCAAGCGCGGTGCTCGACCACCACTTTTGTTTCCTCCTGGTATTGGCGGACGGAGAAGTGGCGCGGGCGAAGGTGTCGAGCCTCCCGGAGGATTACTTCCTTCCTGATGGTCATTCATCTCAATTGAAGCTCTTACTCCAGCGCCTTGAGAACCTCCAAAACAGCCTCAATGATTCCGAAGATGTGAGCAGGCTTTTATTGTGACCTTGTAAGTCATCGGGGATCCTGTAGAAATCTCAGTATGTGTGGGGATAGTCAGCAAGGTGCGGCTAGCGTTGGGCTTCAGTGGCGCGTCCTTAACGTATTTGGGGAGATCTAGGATGTCTTGTTATTAAGGAGCGAATGTGTAAGGTGTATAAGAAGGCCAGATAATCTCATCCACGGTACTGTTTGATCACCAGTTGGAACGAGCGTGAGGGAAGCAGACTAGGAAGCGCAAGGTGCTGGCGTCTCGTCGTGATAGTGACCCGGAGACACCCTCGGGCCGAATCTTCTGCTTGGGCGAGCCTGACAGCGGGCATTACGTTTCACGATGTTTCATTTGGCGCTGCCCACATTTGGACCTATGCCATACCTATGTCGAACCGATGCGGAGGTAAGTCTCCATTGTTATCTATTGGCGGGTGCCTGCATTCTTGAATATTCCAATCGTTTCATTTGTCCCGTTTGCAGGACTCGCCTTGAAGGAGGAGGTAAATCTACATATGCCTCGCAGGCTCTGGCGTAGAAGCTCAGGACGTTTCAGAGAAGTAGAGGTGGCCTCCGAAACACCTTCTCCGTGCATGTCATGGTCAAAGCGAGGAATCGACAGACAATTCTGCACATGCTTGAGTTCAGGTGCGGCGTGCGTCGGAGCAAAGGTAGCACAGCCTGGCTACGTGCCATATCATAGCATTGAAGACGTGGACATTTTGCTCAACACCAACAACATCTGCACGAGCCTAGCACCTCATCGATCTGCTGCCCCAGAAGCTCAGCTCATGTCCTCTAGTCACCGTTCGAGGTCGCATGAAGGCAACAAAAAAGCACTTAAGCATAGTCGACGCCGCATTCGGCTACCCGACTTCCCTTGATGTCTTTCTTTCAGCTCTCCTTCAGCTCTGATTGGCATAATCGCCAACTTACAACAGTAACAAACGGTGATATCCAGGGCAACTCACCCTTTCTTCGCACGGGCGCCGCCTATTAGATAACACGTAGCAACATTTGGAATATTTTCGCGGTATCATTTACCTCTCTTGCGCTTCAATGAAGATGCATGTCATCAGGTTCAGTATAGTTTCTTCTCCAGAAAAGCATTTTTTTTTCTCGATGCCCAAGATGAACACAATGTCTCTGTCTCGTTCTGGAAGCTCTTCAATTCAAAGTCTTGGGTCATTGTATGATAACCCATCCCTATTTAACACGAGACAGCCATACCATCTCGAGGGTTTCTGGCCTTGGGAAACGGAATTTCCCAACGCTTGAAGACTTGGTCGCTGCTTAAGTGATAGCCCTATCTAGCCTATTCTCCATCAATAGGACCTTTGTACCACTGATGTTATATTCGGTCTTCCTCGCACTGTTACCGGCGACTTCGACAGGTCTGACCTTTTTTCTCAATGATACCTTCACCACCCTTCTTGGGCTGACAGTATCATTCCCAATCGTACTAGCCTCAGGCCCTGTACCAAGCAAACAGTAATGTACGAGATCTCCGGCCAGTTGCGCTATCCGATACGTGGGGAATATATCCACAAGTCTGTCTTCAACCACGTCGATGCCGAATTCGCAGTCATTGTTTGGGCTTCGGGCCGAAAATGTGGCTGGAAGTTGAACTCCGCGGACCGCTGGAGGATAACGAGCCCATGTCCGCGGCACGTTTCTTTCGAGGCGAGATTTTGTATTTAAGGCACTGACGACTGCAAGACAGTTCAGGAGACTTGGCAGTGAGGTCGATGGTGGGGCGGGATAAGCGCAGTCCGGAACTGCGTCGGCGAGGGAGAGAGAAAGCAAGATCGCAAGGAGGCAGGGTGAGGGAAGCATCTCTGAAGGGATGATTCTCAGGATCAGGTCGTTTCAATATAACAAAAAGCTTGAAGATCAGTCACTTTTAGTAAGCTCCCTCCTAATTTACTATTGCTCAAAATCATCGGACAAAGAAGCGCAGCAACTTACTCCACGCGCGTGTCAAGCTCATAAATTCAATCAACGTCCAGCGAGGATTTTCGGCTTTACCGACCGGCTGGGACCATCTACATGAACGTCTAGCCATCAGCGGAAGAGTTGATAGGTGAGGCTAGTTGGCTACGGCAAAGCAAGGATCCAAAGGGACTCTTATCCGCTGCTTTGAATTTAAAGAGCGATTGTCAAAACGTTTTCACCGGATCTGTCGCTTCTCAGACACTTGCTGACATGCATGGGAACAATGTATACGAGTGGTAGGAACATGACTGGGCTCACATTCCATCGAGGAAGATATGGACGTTTCTGTTCACTGTCCAGGCTGTTCCCTGAACCCAGGGGCACGAGGACGGAGGATGGTGCAAAGCTTACAGCAAGAACGATATCATTCTCATGTTTCGAAACGATTCATTGTAGCAAGTGGCATCCTTTGGGACTTTCTGCCTCCCGGAGAGCCACTCATCGAAATAAGACGAAGGATGCCTACTCTTTCAGAGATACGAACAATGCTCTGGACTTGTCTTCTGGCTGAGTCAAGTGGTAAACATGGGGTGTTTCGGTCTTACATATTGAACAGCGAGCAGCTTCTAGGATAAATGCCGTCTGCCTTTCGACGCACGTATCAAGTGATCTAGAACGTAGGTCGCAAGCAATTGGAAGTTGAATGTGTGAGGTAGATATCGAAGCGGCTGCGACCATGCACGGGCAAAGCTCACTATCGTATACTCATTGATTATATAGATTGAAAGGTTGCATCAAAGCCACAGACTTTCATTTGATCGTCCCAATACTCCCTCACAGGAACATTGCGCTCGTCGTTATCACTCTCACGACCCATCCTCTCCCCCAACATCTAACACTCCATCTTTCCCTACCTGGCTCTGCTTTCCCAGGCGCAAATCCCGCATCTCATTCTCCGCCTTCTCCCTCTCCGGATCCGCACCCTCCGCCTTCCACAAAATCTCCTTCGCATCACCCCTCTTCTCCACCCACCGAAACCACTCAAATCCCAAGATCTTCTCCCTCTTCTCCGCTCCTCCATCCCCATGGGACACGACTTTCTCGAGACCTTCCGTCAGATAGACATTATTCTCACTGCGCCACCACTTCACACCCCCTTCCAAACTCTTCTTCACGTCCACCCAAATCATGGTACTAGCCCCCTGTCTCATCCCACTGAGCAATTTGTCCCTGCCATCCCTCAATTGCTTGGACTTGAAGGTCTTCTTTTCCTCCTCAAGAGACTTCATTTTCGGCAGCTCTCTAGTCGCAAAGTGGATATGATTTCTCTTCATGGGCTTCAACCCGCCGGATTCTTTGATCAACTCCCAATCCTTCCCATACGTTCCGTGCACGACTAAGTTCGGACAATTCGGATCAGTAGCCAAGACGGGCGTGAGTAGTTTTTCTGTCGTTACGGTGGTGATGGAGTGGCCTTGTGAAGCGCGGATGAGAAAGTGGGAGGGGTCGGTGCTGAGGTCGTCACTGTGGGGGAGGCTGGCGGGGTTGTGCTTTAGCTGATAGCGTTGCTTGTCGTTGGTGTCGACTATGTGCCGGAGTTCGGCAAGGGTTACTTTCATGGATGCGAATTTGCGCCAGAGGAGCTGGGGGAGATGATATCAGTAAATGGAGATAGTGATTCTCATCACTCGACGGGCAAGAGAAACAACGCAGGCAAAAACTCGACCGACATGTGCTTCCATGCCACCAAATGAACCACCGTCTTCAGTAAAAGAAAACAATACAACAACAAATATGAAAACCCAACGATACTATACCCCCCAAAAAGCACCCATAAATCCAACCCACCCCACCCACCAAACAAAATCCACAACCACCCCCAACCCCCCTCCTCTTCCATAAAAAAACCCCCATAAAACCATCCAAAACCACACTCCCCAACCCCTCACCCCCAACAAATAAAACAAAAACAATTGAAACCAAAATCAAAAAATAAAC
>JAABUL010000499.1_pt1 | contig 83445 bp, 81 predicted proteins | sample 5559151 | NCBI WGS metagenome assembly JAABUL01 (sample SAMN10711876, study PRJNA513368) | rock metagenome | isolation source: Antarctica rocks | place: Antarctica: Victoria Land, Pudding Butte sud
CCCCCTCCCCACCCCCTCCTCCCTCAACAACCTAATCACTAACATCCTCTCTAGGCTTCACGCTTCACGCTTCACCAAACCAAATCAAAATGGGCATCTACAACGACGAAAAGCTCGGCTCCGCGCCCCTGGCCGGCTGCACCCTCCAAAAGCTCGGCTCGGCTCCCCTCGCCGGCTGCGTCGTCCAGAAACTCGGCTCCGCCCCGCTCGCCGGGTGCGTGCTGCAGAAGGTCAAGGTCGTTGACCGCCCGATTGCTGGCTGTGAGGTCATGTAAGCTTGCTCTGCTCGACAAGAGAGGCTTGAGTCCGGGACGAATTGCTGGGCTATCGCGCGTTTTGCATTTCTTGGGTAGTGCGGCGCTGCTGCGCAGGCACTGCTTGGTAGTACGCCTGTCGGGTTCGCTTGGCGGGTGTGCTTGGTTTTTATGAGAGCTTGTAAATATGGGATCAAGCAATTATTTCGGGCTTTCGGGCCTGAGAGGAATTTGATGTTCGAGTGTTTTTCATACGTTGGTGTTGTGTTATCTGGCTTTATGTCTTCCTCTCACTCGGTTACCGACACTTGCAGCAGCAGCGACAGTAGCGCTATCCTTCACAGTCCCCAGACTAGCCAGCCTCTTCATGCCTCCATCATCCTCAAGTTTCGTGCCCATCGTCTTGCTCATTTGCAATCGATGCTGTTCCGCCTCAGCAGTCTCGTAGCCCAGCTGCGTGCTAGGCGGTAAAGGTGCCTCACGGCTGCTGTTCGCCACTTCCTCTGGGAGGCAGGACAGCTCGTCCGACTGCTGAAGAGGAGAAGGATGGCCAGACTGATTCGAGGCCGAGACCGAGCGATGGGAGATTCCACTTGGTGCTCTGCCAAGCGGTCGATGTTTCCGCTTTTGCAGGTCGGAAGCAGAGGTTGGTCGGGAACCCGCTGATCTATGGAGGAGAAGATCGGAGATGTCAGCATCTAGACCGGGACGGGGCCGTGAGGATGCCTGCTCATCTACCTCCATATTCGCTGGAAGCGACTCTGGCGATGCAGGATGGTCGGGTGGTGCGGGTTGGGCGTCGACCCATTCGTATCCGTCTTGTGAAGCTTCGTCTTTGCCGGGCTTGGAGGGGTCGGTGATCTTGCGGGGAGAGCCATTGGGCGAACGTTCTTGGAGAGGCTGCGATACTCTCTGGGATGACTCCTTCACAGTCGCTGGAGGTAGCATTCCGCTGTCGAGTGACATCTCATCGTCGTTATCTTCATGGATGAACGGCTGAGGCTTGGTTGCGACAGGGGGAGGGGTTGGCCTCGAGGCTTGTAGCGGGAGGGAAGGCGTGGCTTGCTTCCTTCTTGTGTTTGAGAGCCGCATGGAGGGTTCATCTTTCCTGCAGTCATGTCAGCCAATATTTCGCCAAAGTGGCTCGATCGCTTACTTGTGTGGTCGTGACTTCGCCTCGCGCAGCTGCCCGTCATTCGATACCTTCGCATCGTTTCCAGGAGTAGTTCCATCAGAGAATGGTAGCCGGATCTTGTATTCAGCATATGGCGCCTTGACTCCCTGCCTCAAGCTTTCCCAGAGCCAGGCCGCAGACACAACAGGCATCGAATATTTCTGCGCGTAGAACGCTTTCTCCTTCTTGACAGACGTAGTCGCGCATACCAGAACAGTAGTGGTCGGCTGCATCATCTCCTGGTAGGTGCCACCCAGCATTGTCACAGCCTTCGCGGCCTGTCGGAGATCAACGCTAGAGAAACCAGTAGTCGTGATGTAGACATCATTGAGGCCGCTCGCGCCGGACAACAAGAGTGGTGTACTCAACACATCATCGTTCGGATCGAAGAGTCGCTTGTGATGTATGCATCGTTCAACCCACCACTCCGTAGCAGTCATGGTGGTCGCAGGTACGTCTGGTAGTGTCAGTTCAGTCGCATCATGCGGCACCAGTAGACATCTTTGCTTGAAGAACGGGACTGTTGAGGCGTCCTCCAACTCGAGCGTGGTCTTGACGATGCGTGCGCCATTTGGCTCCAAATATTGCAATAATCGTTCAGTGCGTTGCGAATCGAAGCCGTGCAGTAGAATGTGTATACTGGAGAAGAGGCCTTCTAAATCCTCCTTCGTTCGGTCTGGAAACTGAGAGATGCTTCTCCTTGCCATCGGCGGCTCCTTCAACACAATCTGAGTGACGGGGCCCTCGCGTTCTGTCCACTGATCCACCTCAGTTCTGTCGACGTCCACGGTCTGAGCAGATAGATCTTGCCACATATCTTGGCTCTGACTCTCCAGGCGCGTACTCGTTGACCTTCTTAACCTCTTCTTCGCATCGGTCGCGCTCTCCGGATTGCCGCTCGTTCCTCTCTTGCCCAAACTCGTGCGAGGATTTGCGACCAGCCTGAACGCACCCTTCCCCTGGTCTTCCTCAGGCATGAGAGGATCGTACATCCTCTCATCCAGCGCCATACCTCGCAACAAGCTGTCGTCGTACCACTTCTGCGACACTACTGCTATGCCCCACGACCTTGCAGCAGCATATTTCTTCCCTTGCGGTACAGCAGCGACCAAGTGGGTGACGACTTTCGTCAGGTCCCCGTGGTATGTGGCACCCTCCTCCTCCACCCTGGTACTGATAGCGTTGCGCTGGTCGATGTCCTCGAACCCTGTCACGCATATCTGTAGATTGTGGAATGCGCGTAGTTGGTGCTGGCTTTCAAGGTCTGCAATGTCGACATCCGTCCCATCCATCCAGGGTACTCGCACCGCCTCAATCCAGTTGGGATGAAGCACTTTGATATCAGGGCGCTCTTTGGCGACGTACCGGTACTTCGGAGTCGTGATGTTGCCGACGATGAGGTGGGTGACGTCGGAGGTGAGGTCTAGCTTGTGGATCGCGCCCATCTCGCATGCCGATATGGCGAGTTTGTCCTAGCAGAAGCACCGTCAACATTCACCACCAGCCATAGTTGGTCATGCGACTTACTCTGACATCCTGTGGAAGTGCTGTACAGCAAAGTACAACGCCTTGGAGTGGTTTCCCGCCATTGTCTTTATCCTCCATTAGCCCATGTATCGGTCTGGATTCTTTACACGTACCAGTGTCGATTTCGAGCGCCATTGCGCGTGCAGATGATGAAGGTGGTATACCACATCTTTCAAGATCGTCTCCAGAACGCCAAACACGCGCGTGAGCACATCCGCCATCCGCCATCCGCCAAGACATGGTGGGGGCGACTCGTCAGCCTCCGAGACCTCGTTCCCAATTGCCTTGCGGGCCTTGTACATGCTTCTCTTCTTCAAGCCATTTCTTAGCATTACATGCACCTGTAGATATTTGCTTTAGTCTAAAAGCACCCATATCATTCGTTTGCCGCCGGTATCGCTGGAGCGTTGCTCAAACCGAATTCCACCGAGCAGGCCTTGGATGTTCATCAGTGAGATGCACCAATGAAACTTGGGTGCTGCAGCACGGTCGACTACATATCAGCCTTCCTTGGGATAGACTAGTCACCAATGCCCACAAGCAGATGGCGTACTCAGTCGGACTTCGACCGTGAGGAACCGACAACCCGGATCGAACTCCCTTCTCGGCAACAAGGATCTCGTTCATCCATGTCGCCAGCGTCGGAGCCCTCGCCACCTTCCACGGAGTCGATGGAGAGCCTCGTGAAGCCGAGATGGCAGACCGGCTCTAACAATGGCAACGGAGAACGGGCACCACTCATTGGTCGTCTCTGGCGCTCTATTACGAGTCTGGGTCGAGGAGGAAATTACTCTCATGACTACTACGCCGCTCCCTCGAACGACAATGATGACTCTGGAGATCCTTCCAACGCCCCGAAGGCAAGGCGACGGCGGGGGCTCACCTATGGCGGGCTTCTGCACTGGTTCAAGTGGTTCCTGTACCGACTTCCTGTATTCGCTCTGATGTTCTTGTGAGTATTGAAGGATGTTCAGCGGCCAGCAAGTACTTACAGAGCGTAGCGGTGCCATACATCTCATAGTAGTGGTCTACGGCAAGAAGTCGCTATTCTGGGACAACGACAGGCCCGACGAACTGCTATCAGATTGGGCCACGGACGTGGAAGGCCTTGCCCACTATGCTACTGATGCCACGCGGGACGTGCTGCCGATTCCATGTCACTCGCACAATGACTACTGGAGACGGGTACCTTTGTTCGATGCACTACATTGGGGTTGCACCAGCGTTGAAGCCGACGTGTGGCTGTACGACAACAAGGATGTGTTGTTCGTTGGCCACAGTGCGGCTTCCCTGACACCTGCGAGGACTTTTCGAAGTCTGTATGTCGATCCGCTTGTTGAGATGCTTGATAAGATGTAGGTTGTTCAGCCAACATGCGTCGTACCGACATGTCCACTCACATGGTGTTACAGGAATCCTGACACGGACTTCGGCACCACGAAAGGTCACGGTATCTTCGACGAGGATCCTGACCAGACTCTCGTCCTTCTGGTCGACTTCAAGACCAACGGTCGCGACCTGTTTCCAATTGTCGAAGAGCAGCTCGAGCCTCTCCGCGAGAAGGGCTACCTCAGCCACTGGGATGGCGAAGACTTCGTGCCAGGAGCCATAACTGTCGTCGGTACAGGCAACACCCCTTTCGATCTCATCATAGAGAACCACACATACCGCGACGTCTTCTTCGACGCCCCTCTAGACGAGATGTACGAACCAGCACCCAGCAACCCCGACAACAACGCCGCAGCAGCACCACCCAGCCACAAAACCACCAGAGGCCGAGGCAAATCCGGCACCGGCGCCTTCGACGCTGACTCCTTCAACTACACCAACTCCTACTACGCCAGCGTCTCCATGTTCGCGGACATCGGCCTGCCCTGGACCGGCGGGCTCACCTCGGGAAGTCTCGAAACCATCCGTGGCCAGATTCGCGGCGCGAAGCGTCGAGGCCTCAAGGCGCGGTACTGGGAAACGCCTGCATGGCCTACATCTCTACGGAACCACATCTGGAAGGTGTTGATAGATGAGGGGGCGGAGATGTTGAATGTCGATGACTTACAGGCGGTTGCGAGTTTGGATTGGGAGCACGTTGGACATGGTTGGATTGACGGTTAAGTCATATGGGAAAAGGGCGTTCTTGGATGAATTCACGGGTTTATTGGGGTACAGATGCATGGATGATACCCTTAGAGCTAGTAAGCACGATAGACATACTCATACAGCATCATTGGACATGCTCTGTTCAGTGCATACCTTCCTTCGTAGTCCCAGCCGCAACGCCATCGCTATCAGCAAGCCCCTTAACGCCATCGCATCGACTGGGGCGAAAAGTAAAAGCAATAATCAATCCCCGAGCACACTCTCCACCTCCTCCCCCCCACCATTCTGCTCAGCAACCTCCTCCCCAAAGTCCAACCCAAGCGCATCAGCATCATCCATCACCAACCCCCTCCGCCTCAACGCCTCCTCGTCCTCCCCATCAAAATCCTCAATCTCATCCTCAGTCTCATCCTCCGCAACAATAGCATTACTCTTCGGATTCACCTTCCCCCTGCCATTCATACCATTGACAGCCGCCTTAACCTTCGCGCTCTTCTTCTTACCCTTCCCCTTCTTCCCACCCACCTGCTCAATGTCCAGGTACGAGCAAAGCTCCTTATAATTCGCCCCAAGCCGTAGCTTATTACGCTCAAGCCTCTTACGCGTAGCGTCAACATCCACGACACCAGCGTGCACAGCGTAGATTAAGCTGCGCGTGAGCTCGCAGAGCGTGTTCTCTGCGAAGACGGTACGGCGTTGCTTCGTCTCGTGGCGGTGCTGGGACTCCTGCGTTTGTGTCTCTTCCTCCTCGGATTCGGATTCTGAGAGCGGGTCTTCGTCCATCGGATCGGCGTCGATGTCGTCTTCGTCTACCATGGGTTTGTCTTCGAGCTTCTTGCCAGCGAGACGGGCGAAGTTCTTCTCCGATGCTGCGAAGACTTTCATGATGGATTTGGTGTACGCTTCGTGTAGGTCCATGATGAGCACGATCCAGTCGTCTCGCATGCCGGGCTTGATGGTGATGGTTCTGAGTACGATCGCGGCGGTGTGCAGTTCGAGGAGGTACTTCGCTACGGTGACACAGACGAAGTCTGCCGACTTTCTCGACTGGAGCACTGCATTGAGGCTGCTTGCGTATTGGTCGCGACGTGTTGCAAGGGCTTCCAGCTCCTCATCCGAAATGTCGGCATTCGCTCCTCCAGACAAGGTCTGCACGATACCTGCGAGCTTCCACTGGAAGTACAACAGAGCGGCCTCTGATGCGCGAGCCGCGACTTCGTCTTCGAGATCTGCATCCTCGGCATCCGGCGCAGGGCTGTCGGTGGGCATGGCACGCTGGACCAGAGCGATGATGTAGTCGATGGCGCCTTTGTACTCAGCTCCAGTAGCCTCGTCACTGTGCGCAACGTTGGTATCCTCAAGAGATGGGATGGGGTCCGACACTTGGGAAAGGCGCACGATGCGGAGTAAGTTGTTGCTGAGGCCGCGAAGCTCTTCAGTCTGTGTAGCACCACGGACCGTGACAACGTCCAGGTTGAGAAGATCGACGAGATTGCTGACAACGTCCTCCCACAGTCCGCTGACCTTCTCATCAGTGACTTCCTCAAGCTCCATGTATGACTTGGCATGCTGGATGGCATTGCTGGCTGGCGCGAGAACATCGTCGGTACCGTGTGACATGAATTGCTTGCGAATGTCGTCAAGGATGGTGCTGTAAGTCGCGGTATCTTCGTGCAGCCCGCTCAAAGAGGGCATATCCAGGACGCTCCCAATACGCAGCACGGCCGCCGCGGTGTTGGGCACATCGCCGAACTTTTTGAACAGCCTTGGAGTGAGACTGGCGAGGCGGCGCGCAGCCTCTTCTTGATCCTCACTCAGTTCCGCCTTTTGCTTCTTGGTGAGCTTAGACTTGGTCGAGATGGTTTTGTCGTGGAGGTCCTGCAAAGCGTGCTTGACGCTCGAGCTCACAACTTCAAGCAGTACCAACGCTTCCTTCTCGGTAAGGACGGCTGCCTGTTTGAACTGAGTGAGTGTGTCGTTCGCACCTTTTCCTCTCCTAGTCGAATGATCGAACAGCAAGTACCCGGACAGGGCTTCCCAGTCTTTCATCTCCTCGATCTTGTCATAGAGCACGTCGGCCGCTAAAGTAAAGCGAGACTCCATGGCTGTGGCGTGCAAGATGAGACCGCCATCTCCTCTGTGCCGCTCCACTTGGTTTGGAAGATCATCGTTGCCATCATAGTTCACAAGCTGCTCCGCGAGCGACTTGAACTTCAGCCATTCCAACCTTGGCGTATCCAGGCTGCCTTCGCCAACTTCCGGTAAAGACTCCTCGAGATTCTCTACTCCACCTAATTCATCAATCATCGTGGTGTACGCATCGTTGACACTCTCGGCGAAGAATCTGGCCACGGTTTTGCGCACGCGAGGGTCGCTATCGTAGATCAGACGACCCACGGCATCAACATCGTCCGGCTCGACCAGATCATGCTCGCGCAGTACATCCAGCAGCTCAATGCCAGACACGCGCACATTGGTCTCCGCATCTGATGTCGCGATCTCAACAAGCCTGCCCCTGAAACGTTCCGTGAAGGTCCTGAGACCGCCAACGTTGTTGGCCTCGCTGTACAAACGCTGAAGCTGCTTCAAGATCTCAGCCCTTGTTGCCGCGGAAGAATCGCTGAGTACCCAGCCCAGATATCGTAGGTGGGAGCCATCGAAGAAGACGTGTGGTAGAATCATGATCCAGTCACCAAGAGCACTGGCGCACTCTTTGCGGATGACTGGGTCAATGTCCCGGTATCGATGAATGAAGACTGTGTCGAACCAGTCTTTGATCTGTATCTCCACCCACTCCTGCACGCGATTGGTCTCAGCAACCTTCTCGTCGAGCTGTTGCACTCGAGCTTTGTTGGGTTTCGTCTTCTTCTTTTCGCCTTCTGACTGTCTCTGCGCTGCGGCTGCTTCGTTCGCGCGCTCAGCAGCAATTTCGCAGAGAGCAGTAATTATGCTCAACGATGCCACGGTGGAGGTGTGTCGGAAGGCGCGGCTCGCAGCAGAAGTCATCGCCGATAGCCAGACTTCGATGTTTTCGATCAACATCGGTTGGCTGTAGAGCAGCCCTCTGGCAGCGATGGACTTCATCAAAACGATCATGAAGCCGGAGAAGGTCTCTTTGAATGCGACGCCAGCCTTGCCTTTGCGATGTAGTGGGAAATCTGTTGGCTCGGTCGCCTGGTAGTCGTCTTGGATGTCTGTGAGCCTGTTTGTGGCGTTGTCGGGGTCTTCAACGTCGTGTTCTGAGACGGCGGTGTTGCACCCGGCGGCCTTCAGTGCGAAATTTACTACGTCGGCAAGTGCTTGCGGCTCATGCTCATCGAAGGTGTTGAGCCAGTCGGCCGCGATCGTCTCAAGGCCGTCGTCACTTGCGAAGACCTGAGCATATAGTCCGCCTGCTGCTTCCGCATCGGCGGCCGCAGCAGCAGCTGTCTTCTTGGTTGGCTTCTTCCTCCTCACTGGCAGCGCTGTGCCGTTCACCTTTGGCTTCTTCTGCGCGGGCTTCCTGGGTGCTGAGCTCTTGGGCTTGCGTGCCTTCTTGTTGCGCTCCCTGATCTCCTCCTCGGCCGGCTCGTCCTCGTCGGTTGGTTCGTCTTCATCTGACACGTAGTCCTCCGGCATCTGGGGATCGCCTTCCTCGTCATTGCCCCGCTTGCGCTTCGAGTTGCTGAACCGGCTTGATGTGTATTGCTCTGGCTGCTTGCGAACGCGTGCTGAAGCGCGTTGTGCTGTGCTGGGAGCGCCTGAGCGTATTGGTGAGGAGCTCATGGTTGCGGAGTGATTGTGTCGACTGTGGCGAACGACGCGTTGCGAGTTGGTTGATCTACGCACGTGTCATTCCCCAACGAACCCTTGTACCAGATCACGTCTAGGAGAGGAACTTCAGTGCAGAAGAAATAATGCTGTTGGGTGGAAGTTTGATTGATTGATTCAGACCCCACCTATTCAAACGCGCTGCGCAAACGACGCGTGATGCACGGGCCACCCTCTCCATTCTCTCGTTATTGAGCTCCGAACAAAGACCGTTCATAAACACATTTACACACCAGGGATCGTCTCGAGCGGAGGAGATGAATCGGTTCACAAATTGAACATGTTACCGCGATAACACCGATTAGTCGGACTGTCATGTCCAATCCATTCCTCTCAACCAAAGCGAAAGCAGGTAGTGGCAGTATCCATCTCGCCCTTCTTCCGCCCAATACACCTCGACTCCGGACGCTCAACTATCAGTATCCTCTGAAACTGGTGTCTCCTGCGGCGGCCCGGGCTGGAGACGACTTAGTCCACACAGTCTACCTCCTGACTTACGGTGGTGGCTTGGTCGCTGGGGACAGCATCGATCTCAGCATTGGGCTCGAAACACAGACGAAGCTTATCCTTCTCACTCAGGGAAGCACGAAGCTATTCAAGGCTCCAAGCAGAGATGTGATCAGCAAGCAATGCATGACAGTAGCTCTCGAGCCCGGAGCTGCACTTTGCTATCTGCCAGATCCTGTTCAACCCTTCGAGCGGAGCTGTTTCGAGCAGCAGCAACTCTACAACGTTGCTCTTCCTATAGTTGAAGGCTCGAAGACCGGCAGTCTCTGCGTGCTCGACTGGGTCTCGAATGGCCGACCTGCCAACGGTGAGGACTGGTCTTTCTTCCGCTACAGCAGCAAGAGCGAGATCTTCCTTTGCCAGCCAGATGACAAGAAGCGACTGCTACTACGTGACAACATCCTGTTAGATGATCACGAGAAGCCGGAGTCGATTGCTGCCCGTATGGACGGACTTGCAGTCTTTGGTACGCTCATCATTTATGGTCCGCTGTTCCGCCAGCTAGGACAGTTCTTCGTCGACGAATTCAAAGTTCTGCCTCGCATCGGTGGTCGAAATTGGGACAGCAACAGCGATAGTGGCGAGGACGAGATTGATCCAGCTGTGTCTCGACGTCTCGAACGCCAAAGGCAAGAAACCGAGGATCGCGTACTCTGGTCTGCGGCAGCCGTTCGAGGCTGTGTAGTTGTCAAGTTTGGCGCACGGGAAGTCGAAGGTGGGCGGAGATGGCTGAAGCATATGCTGAGTGAAGATGGCACCATTCGTGCACAGTTTGGCGAGAGGGCATTGCTCTGCTTGCGCTGATACCGCACATCGTATGACGACTTGTCGGAGACGCGTTATTCAGCTCCACACATATACGAAGCCGAGCTGTCATGCAGACGCAGCCCTTGTGGTGTGCGTGTTAAAGCTCGCAGTTTGGGAACCTTGATTCGGTATACCGCTTAACGGAGAGGCAGCAGCATAAAACTTGCGTCCGTTCTTGGGGCTGCGTTTATACGATTGAGCCAATGAGTCTTTGCAGATCTCTCTGCTACGCCGCGCAGGACAATGGCCTGAGAACTACTGTGCTGAATACCATATCGTTAAAGGTATAACCATGCAAGTTACTGAGATCGCCTGACTTCCCATGTTCAGCCCACTGACAATCCATGACTAACACACTCCATACGACCGCGCCATCTGCTTGAAACTGCCACGTGAAGAATCTCCCAGGACGCCTAATATCACGAGGGCCGTGAGAACCTAAAATGTAGCACACGATCGAACCAGGTGTGATTTGGCGCTTTAAATCCTGCCGTCATGGAAGGTCGCGGACACGCGGAGTTGAGTCGAGCCGGCCTCGTACCAGGCAGCTCGATTCTGTACTTCTTTAGGCACCCGAATTCCACGTTCACACTGCTTGGTACGTCGACTCATTTCCAATGGCTGCGCTGCTATATCAAGCATTTATTGAGAAACTATAGTAACCCTGCAACGACCCTATCTATTCGGTCGACATATCTTTAACTTCATCCTTGACTAAGCAACGCCGCTGACCACGAAGAACTTGACCATGCGTGGCCTCCCCGACAACGCCGACCACTCTCTCCTACGCGACACAGTCCTACGCACCTTCTGGCTCTTTCAACTCTGCGTAGCCGCACCCATCTCGGCTGCATTAGGCGTATCGGCCTTCGTCCGTCTGGTCGAGGTCCATGGCGCGGTGTACGACTTCGTCGCGTCCTTGATCACGAGTCTTATGGGCGGCGTGATCGTCTTCATCCTGATCATTCAACGGAGGACGTTCGAGCACGGCCTCCATATCGACTTGACGCTGCGGTTCGAGGAGGTCAAATCGATATTAGCGACCAGCCTGTGGGTTTGGGAGATGGTGGATGCGGGCATTCAACCGACGAGCGTCTGGAATCAGCGGGGCCCGAGACTTATTGCGGCTGGTGCGTCGGCGATTGTGTTGTTGTGGGTGCCTTCTGGTTGCCCCCGGAGATGAATGTTCGTGCTGACCTGCGGGATATAGCGTTTTATTTTATCCGACCGTCATCTATATCCTGAAGGAGCGGCAGCGACCAGCGAAGACTGCATACAGGTACAGCCCGGAGGGTGAGCCCTCGGACGTCACACGGTTGCTGAATGTATAGCGTCGCTGAGGTCGGCATGATGGACGGCGAGTAGCTCTACAGCGCCAGCACAGGTCATTCTTCGGGCAATGAAGAAGCCACATCTTGAGCTTCCTGCACCTTTCTCAAAGCGGCCATGCGATCATCAAGAATCGAGAGCTGGGCATCGACCCTAAGCATCTTCTCCTTCAACATCTTCGCATACTCCTCATCGCTCATAACCGTGACAGGGCTCCACGCCTTCTCGCTCATGCGTCGCCAGAAGCTCTGTTTCGGCGGTCCATCTGTAATTCCCCGTGGTCTCGCCAGCCAGTTACTAGTTACTTGCCCTGCGAATCCAAAGATTGAGAACATGAGGATACCAGGTAAGACGTTTGCTCGTCCTCTCATGAGCAGTGCCACAGCCCCGCCCGTGATGCCTCCAGAAATCGTGCTGGCTTTGGTCAAGTCTCCTGCAGGCAGCTGATGGTTTGCTGGCGTCCATGCTTCCACGATCGTGCTTCGCGTGGCCCAGAATGTTGTTCCCAGAGCAAACGTTTGGATGCCAGATGCCGATGCGAAGAGGAATGGGGAGGTTCCTTTAATAATGCCGGCAGCGCCTCCTAGTAGAAACCCAGTTGTACCTGCACAGGTTGTTAGATGCATATACCAATGGATTAAGGGGTAACGAGTGGCTCGGGAGGGAGGCAAGACGCAGGTCTCTCAACGGCGAGTTCGAGAGCACAGCTCATCGACAAGCCATCGAAGCCCCCGTAAAGAAAGTAATTGCAAGAACGTATAGCGGATTGACTTACCACATGCAACTCCGACCTTCAGCGATGGTTCTATCACCGCGATGATCGGATCATGTGGAGGCCTCGCCGTCGCGCTCTCCTTCTCCATCTGCCTTTCTCCCCTTTCCATCAGACCATGGTAGCCACTGATGATCAACTCGATCTCAGGTGGAGCATGGTACATATGAGTTCACGTGAGAAACGGCAACGTGCATGCCCGTGGGAACTCATATGCAAATTGACGCACGGACCCTCTCGGCTAGACTAAGAAGCAGAATTCCATTTCGACGGACTACATCTTTCGTTTCTACGACAGGCACTCCGCCTTCTACACCCGCACGACACAATACCTAACACCACGTGCGTACATATACTGCGCGCGCAACACCAACGACGACAACAGGAGGAGCACCGAACCCTCCAATCACCGGACTACACACAGTCGGTAGTCCGCACGACGACCATCCAGCATGGGTATGTACCACCCCTCCGGCGCGGCAACGTTCTCGCAACTGAGGGCACGCTCAACGATGCGCGCAGTGGGCATATGCTAACTACTCGCAGCGCCAAAGAAGAAGCAGGAGAAGATGGCCCTAGGGGATTTCTTGACCAACCAATGTAAGTATACACCAAGAGCACGTGAGGCGGCGAACAACATCATACGAGGCGGTGGGATGGGTGCGCAAAATACGCGAGCTGACAGAAAATCACAGCGCTTGGGTCATGGGCCGATGAGATGGAGACGCAGCCGATGCCCGCAGCACCATCGTCAGGCTACTCCTCACGCGACCGTGATGGCGGTGGAAGAAGTGCGCCCGCATGGGAGTCGGCAAGGAGCGGCAGTGGATTTGGAGGAGGAGGCGGCATGGGAGGCGGTATGGGTGACAGAGGCGCGAGCTTCGGTGAGGAGTTGCACACCTGCACGCAGACACAATCCCGGACTAATGGATATACAGACCGCCCGCGATATGGAGATCGTGAGCAGTTGCCTCTGCCCAGCAAGCCACCGTATACTGCACATCTGGGTAATCTCACCTATGATGTCACCTCGTCAGAGATCGAGGATTTCTTCAAGGACTGCCAGGTCACCAATGTGCGCATCGTCGAGGACAAACTGGATCACAAGCCAAAGGGCTTCGGATACGTCGAGTTCGCGAACCTTGATGGGCTCAAGAAGGCGCTCACCTACTCTGAAATGAATTTCATGGGCAGAAATGTCAAGATCAGCATTGCTGAGCCACGTAAGTTGACCCTCGAAAAATCTACAGAAAACTACCAGGCTAACACATTCACAGCGAAAGGACGCGAAGAGTCAACGCGTGACTTCTCCGACTGGTCGCGCAAGGGCCCTCTTACAGACCTCCCGCAAAGTACCCGCCAGGGCTCAAACCGAGGATTTCCAAGCCGTAGCTTCACCGACAATGCATCTGATGCAGGCAGCGAGCGTGGCGGCGGTCGCAAAGGGTTCTTCGAAGGCGATAACAAGGTTCGCGACTTCTCAAACTGGGAGCGCAAAGGTCCTCTGTCACCTGCTCCTGGTAACGGGCCACCGGTTCGTGATGGCGGAAGGGTAAGAGAAGGAGGTCCACCGACTGAACGACGAAGCAGTCCGGCTTGGGGCGAAGGACGTTCGGACGCAGGCTCAAGGCCACCGCGGAGAGAATTCGAGCCGGCAAGGCCAATCGTTGACCGTGCGCCCACCGCAGCCGAACAGAGCTCCCAATGGCGCTCGAACAAACCAGATGCTTCGCCCGTCGCTACCCCAGACGCATCGACTCCGTCTTCTCCTGCACCACAAGCGCCCAAGGAGCGCCCACGACTCAACCTTCAGAAGCGGACAGTATCGACCGCCGAGGGTGAGCAAGCTGCCAGCTCTGCCACCGATGCAAGGGCATCGCCATTCGGAGCAGCGCGTCCTGTCGACACAGCGGCGAAAGAACGCGAGGCCGATGAGAAGCTTCAGCTCGCCACTCGCCAAAAGAAGGAAGCTGAAGATAAGGCACGTGAGGATAAGGTCGCCAAAGAAGCTGCAGCCAGAACAGCACGTGCTGAGCGCGCAGATCGTGGTCAGGCTAACGAAGACGACAAGGTCACCTCGCCAACTTCGGAGAGCGGAAAGGGCAGGCGCACTTCACGACAGCAGAATGGCACGAAGCCAGCGCCAAAGGAGAATGGCGAGACACCGACTCAGACCAAGCCTGGGTTCAGCATCCTCTCACGCGAGGGCGAGGGCGGTGAGGAAGGTGATGAGGGCGCAGAGCACGGTCAAGACGAGGACGCCAATGGAAGCATTATCGACGACAAAGAGACCAAGCCACAAGAGCCAGTTGTCGAGACCACCTCCGGCGCAGTCGATGCCGCCGAACCAACCGCACAAGCGCTCGAAGAAGACGGCTGGTCCACCGTCCCCACCTCGAAGCCGAAGAGCAGTCGTCGTGCCGTCGGCGGTCGCGCTCTTGCCTCCTAGGATGAAAGCAAGCGCCGTGACCCGGCAAAGCCTTCGGCTCTCAGGCAGTGCGAGATGGCGACATGATTCTGCATGCGACGTCGGCGTTTCAGCATTATCATTTCGTATGGCGCAGGACTGGAGAAGTCAACTCTTCTCTCTCGATCCCCTCACATTACCGGCGTCCCACGACATCAAGCGAACGCTAATGACGAAGTAAGGATCTGCACTCGACCGCACGCTCCGGCATACTTCTCTGTATATTCTACACGCTGCGACGGCTATTGCTCAACATTACGTACACTACTATGCTCAACGGCGACGGTCTCGTAATGCTTCCCGTATTGCTCTCTGGTCTTCTGCCCCCTCTCATGGCGTTCTGGCGTGCATTAAGAGGATGCGAGGGTCGGGAACATTCATACTTGGGCATATGGTATTGGACTTGGCATGGCGTGTGGATGGAACCGGTTTCTAGTGCTGCTGAAAATGCGAAAGACTTCTCAACTAATCTTCGTACTTTCGCGTGAAAGTTTCATGTCCTGAGGTACCCACCATCGTGTCATTGCTACCTGCTGCAATGTCTCATTTCCAAAGCTCCGCGCTGGCCATACTGTGATGGTTTGGAGCCGGTCCCCGTTGCTAGATCGTCGCGGAAGAGGTTCCCAACCCCAGCACGGTTAGTTCGTCCATCGCCTGCTCGCGCTCCAAGTCATCATCCCTCAATGATCCTCATCCCTCCCACTAGAGGTCCTACCCGGCCCACGGCCCAGCTCACACTTCTACCACGCCCGCTGTCTCTCCTAATCACCAATCCCTCAATCACCCTCCTCCCTCCTCAGTCCCATCATCATCGCTCCTCCAGCAGGGTCCCCGCCTGCCATGAATCCTGGGTTGTGCAAGCCCTGCTTAACGGCACGCCACGTCTTTCCCGCCTTCTTCGACATAGTCAGATCCTGCACGGATGGAAATCGACAGTCTTCCAATTGGACCGTGAAGCGCGGAAGCACGACCTGGCGCTCTGCTGGCGTGATAGGTCCCGAGACCTGCGTGCGAGTCGAGGCCTCGAAGCCGGGTGTGGGAGGACGGCGCCGAGGACTTCTTTGTGGAATCGCCGGAGCGATTGCTGGTGCGATTCGAGGGATTGGGCGTTGCTGTTGGATACCAGGTGCCGTGGAGCTGACCGGCTTCGTGAGCTCATCACGTAAAGCGAGGCGTTTGGCAACTTGTGATGTTGGTGGGACGGGAGGTGCGATTGCTGATGCGGTTCGATGCAATGGACCTTGCTGTTTGGTAGCAGGTGCTGTAGTGCCGATAGCAGGTGCCGTGTAGTTGATTGGTGTCGCTGGCTTAGCAGGTAGATCGAGGCGTGTCGCAGCTTGCGATGGGATGGTCATCGGTACACCGAGTCGCTTGGCAGCCTTTGAAGGGATCGCCACGTTGAAAGATCCTGTTGGTAGTTCTGTTGAAGAACTGCCATAGTCTGCAGACTCCCCGGAGGAGAAACTTGGTCTTGGGGAGCCTGCGTACTGCAACCTTTCGTCGTGGTAGTCGTCAAATCTGGAGTCCTGATGTGCCGCAGCTGCCTGTAGCATAGTGACTGGAACACCGAGACGCTGAGCAGCCTTTGACAGGATCGCCAGGTTTACAGGCCCTGCTAGAGCGCTTGCTGAGGCTGCGAACTCTTCACGGAAGAGGCTTGGGGTTGGAGAGTGTGCGTACGACAACACTGCCTCTGGGACGTCGTAGAAGCCGCAATCGAAGTTTTCTGCAGCCTCCAGCGGTATGTTCACATGCATGCCGAGACGCTTAGCAGCCTTGGGTGGGATCATCCGGTTGTTAGGCTCTGCTGGCGAGCTGTCATAGGACGGAGACTCTCCGGCGAAGAAGCTCGGGTTTGGGGATTCAGCGTGCGGTAGAACTTCAGCTTGAACATCTTCGTACTCGGAGGCGGAGCTGAAGTCGCTTTGTGTCGGCGATGAACTTGGTGGCCTTGGCGAGTTGGTATCGACTACACGTATGGACTGGGAAGAGTAGGACCAGCATTGCTGCGCTTGGTGAATCTGTGCGTCCAGTCCATCGACGAGAGTGTCGGTATCGCTGTTGTCGTTGGCATCTTCCGTGACATGTGCCTTTGGTGGGTTTGGTGGCTTCTGTTGCGTCTTGTAGAAGGGGTAGCTGAAACGCACAGTCTTTTTCGTCTTCGCTCTGGAAAGCGCACGCTTGCTGCCGTCGAAAAACTTGCCCTCCTGCCCCTTCGATTTGACGATCTTGCCCTGCTCTGCCGCTGGTCTGTTGGCGCTGGCGTTTCCAACCTTCTTGTCGTCATCCTCGCCACCGCCCAGCTTGCCAAACATTCGGCCCAGCATGCTAGAGCCTCTCTTCCTATGCATCGTCACAGGCGCAGCCTCAATCTCCTCAACAAAACCCTTGAGCCTGCGCTCACAGAACTCCACCTGCTTTTCGAAAGCCGCAAATTCTTTATCCGGAATCTTACCGTGTGAGCTCATCATCTCAAAGTGATCAAACGTATTCGCAAGCAGTTCATCCACCATTTCCAACGTGGCACCAGGATGAGTAAGGCAGAGCTTGAAAGTGGCGAACTTGGGCCGACCCAAGGCGGAGGGAAGCCAGACGCGGACCGTGATATCACATGTCGCAGCAGTGCCGGCAAGCGAGCGCTTGATGTCAATCAAAGCACGTGCAACATCGGAGTCGATGCCGGGGGCCGGTCTGCTGAGGTCCCAGTCTCCAAGGGCAATGTTTATTTGACGCAGATGGAAGAGATTCGTACTTCCGATCTGACCCGTCCACTGTTCGAAGGCGGCCGTCCATTCGAACTGGAAAGCTGGAATGCTCCCGGGACACCCGCTGCGAGGCTCAGAACGATTGCTCGCGTGGCGGTCTTGCTGGTGAGCATAGTAGCGGTCGGCGGTGAGGTGTATGCTGTCGAAGGCGACCACGGCCAAGCTGAATGTATTGCGGTGGAAGAACTGAGGCATGTTAACTCACTGATCGACTCACAGATCTAACTTCTGGAGTGGAGTGCTTACCAAAGCCGTTGTTTCGCTCTGCATTTTCCTGCACACTGCAGTGAGAGCGAGCAGATTCTTCCGCACGGCATCCTCAGCATTGAGAACGAGCTTGCCGCCCTTGGTGGCGAGGCGGAGCTTGGGCTCACTGCATAGCACCAAACTGTATATCTCCTCTCGCAGCTCGTACGCGAGGCGCCAGAACGGAGGCTCCTCATCCGTGGCTGTGAGTACTTCTGCTGGGGAGTATCGATCCTGAAGCGCCGTTGAAGAGGGAACAAGGCTGACCGCCGAGCCCATGGCCACGTAGAAGGGACATGGGAACTGTTCGCAGAAGCCAATTCGCCGGTGAACAGGGCAGAGGTTGCCCAACGACGACGAGAACGGCAGCTCCGTGCTACTCTCCATTGAAGCCATTGTGGTGGTGGTGGTGCTATTGTTAATGGAAGACTTCCACGTGGCGAAGTCGAAAGTGAGAAGAGTGAAGTGAAGTAGAGACACGTGGACAGCAAGGGGGTATGGATAGTAGGAATGATGTGAGGTCGATGAAGTGACGTTGATTGAAGTAGAATATATTACCATATGAAGTGGTCCACGTGACCCGTTTGAAACCTTCCAGATATTGCTCGTTTCTACCGATCGCTTTGAACGCTTCACTCCATGTTTCTTTCTAAACATGATCTTAATCATAAAATTCGTTCACTCAGTAAGCGCTCACGCCCACCCATCGCTTCGGAACTCGTTGAGTGTACTCAGGACTCGGGCTCACTTTTCGTGGTGGCAGCCAGATCTTCGCTCTGCCATACTCCAGCTTGCCCTCCCTCCTCATATTCATCTCGAGAACAACGACTCGCAGGAAGTCGCTATTCTCCCTCGGCTCACGTTGCCGCACTCCGCTCGCACTAGCCAGTGCTCGACCTGCCTCAGACTGCGGGTCTACACCGACGGAGCGTTTTGACGAGCCTTTCCGCCTGCCACGGCTGTACGTCTGCATCTGGATCGTCGGCGCGCCTTCAATAGGCTCTGTGAGGAAGGGAGCATGTAAGGCTAGTTGGTATGGCGCCTCTTGCTCCTCAAAAGTAAGTGGGAGAGGATTTAGGTATCGTCGCTGCGCCTGGTTCGGCGTGCCTTCTATGGCCGGCCGGACTTCGGGGCTGAAGCGTGGGAATAGAAATGGGTGCGACCACAGCATCTCATCGGACATTGGCGAGGAGGCGGAACGTTGTGATGGCGCGATACTGCTAACGCTGAAGCTTGACAATGCGTTCTTGAGAGCCTTGAATGAGGTCGTGAGGTTTGATTTGAAGCTGGATTTCGGCTTTGGCGTGGTTGGTCTGCTGCTTCGAGGCGTGAGGAGTAGGCCATCGTCTCGCTCGTCGTCCTCGTAAGGGTGGGGTGCAAGTGGGTGCTCAGAATCGCATTCAACAGAAGCTGGCAAAGATCGTTGCTTATCCTTCCTGAGAGTGGAGTACGACTTTCGACTTCGTAACGAGCCCGGTGTAGGCAAGCTGCCACTGGACATGTCCGATCTGTTATCATCTTCTAGCGACGGAACAGACTCGAGAGATGTTGACCGGGTGTACAAAGGTTCCTCCTCGGCTGTTTCGTTCTGTGGTGTCGACTGCTCTTCTTCATCATCATCATCATCCTCAAGAAGCATGCTCAGTGTCGGGCTACTGCTGTAGCCTAGTTTCAGGGCATCCTCGCTTTTCCACTCATTGACCAGCTCATCTATCGATATCTGCCGATCGGGAGCTGGACGTTTACGGAACTGGTTCGGCCTAGGGCGCGGTATTTGTGTTACTGCGAGCAGTGCAGCCACTGCCGGAGGAAGGGCGTTCGGGTCGTGCTTCGAGTCCTTTCTCCTACCGCCGCTCTTCGTTCTATTTTGCAGCGTGGGCATCTTTTGCGGTCCTGCAGAGAGTGTTCGCTCGGCCGTAGGGACGTTTACTGGCGGCGTTGGCGCTCGAGGTGGCTCAGTCCTTGCGCGCACCGGTGAATGCGGTCTCTTCGCAGGCCTCTCCTCGGCGATCAGGGGTGTCGTCTTCTTCTGACTGCGCCGTGGCACTTTCTCATCGAAGCCGTGCATCGGAGGCGCAGAATTATAACGAAACGACCTCGGCACTAACATCTTTGCTGCGTTCTGGAAGAGTCGGGACGACTTCGTGACCACTGGAGACCAAGTGGACTAGCCACGCGACCCAACGGTCCTCATCCAGACAATCCGCCGCAGTTCTGACGTTGCCCACCAGCAAAACTCAGGTACGCGATCTAGCACCGGGCCGCACGTTTCTATGTCGTAATCAGAGGTCAAGCACCAGTCGGGATCCTTGTATTCATGCTTAACGGCGAATAAGCGGTCGCGGATTATAAAGGTACTGTAGAAGAGATACAGGAGCGTAGGAGGAGGAAAGGAAGAGGAGGAGGGCAACCCAAGGCTGTGTGGTTTCCACGTCCTCAGACATGTAGGCAGCCGAGCGCGGGATGTTTTGACGTTGGTGCCCGGAACCTTCCCCAGGCTGGCCTCTCTCGAGTCACTGATAAGAAAGTAGCACATGTACCTGTCAGCCGTCGCGTGTCATCCTTCGCGCATACTCTCAGGCGCGCCATTAGATGCTTATACGTTGGCTGTGTGCATCAATACTTTGTCTGCCGTTCATCTGCTCGAGAACGGTCGCAAATGATGGAAAGACGCTGGCAGTGGGGGGAGACGTCCTTCCTCATTCGGTACAATCTTCCGGACGGCGGTCAATTCGGAGATCCTCGTTGCCAGCTCCATGGTACACGATTGGCGGGCACGTTCTCGCCGGTTGGGCAACTTCGGTGCTACCGTAGCCTTCGCACACTCAGAAGGATGAGAGTGCAAAAGCGGTGACAGGGTCGATATCCTCGTACTGCGACGTCCAAGGCAGGAAGTTTTCGTCTTAACGGCACTTCTTCTCGTTCAGTTGTTATATCGAAGCCACGATGTAACAAGCTGGGATAGCCTTCTGGAAGCCTTCTTCCCCACAATCTGGAAATCCGTCTGTGGTTGCCCGATATAGAAGGTACATCTCTACATGCACATGTACATGCACGTCAGCGAATTGACGATGAGATTGAGTGGCCGTAGATAAGCTCGTACCTTGGTATTCGCAGACTTCTCGGATCTCAAGTGATCGAGCTCATTTTTGACATTAATAAAGATTACGGAGTACATGTAGGTAGAACGACTTCGAGATGGGCTGTGGAAGAGTTCTCTTAGACCACATCAAGCACTATGCGGCGCTCTGGGAGCCTACACTACTCGCCCGTAGGATCGAGACACTTGCTGAGATCGTTCCGCGTCCTCTAGACATTTAAGCCAAAGACCAAGTTCACTTCAATCTCGTCCGTCGAGGCAATTACTTTAGCGAGGTAAATCGTCGCTACTTTTGCAAGCCACTCTTGCGGCTGGATACAACATCGTCCGCAACTATCACCTTTCTCTACCCGACTATGGCAGCATTGCGCTCAAAGGTTTTCGTCAAGCTGGTCGTGGGCTACGGAGAGCATCGCACGTCCGCAGCATGCAGCTGGTAATCACGGAAAAGGCAATCTATCGAACCTGAACCATGGACGGCACACTTCAGCAGGATCTCCAAGCTTTGGGAGACCTCGAACTGGCAATACTGGTCAGCCTCGTCGCCCAAGAACACTGTATATTCTCGACGGATCACTCAAGACACGATCTTCGAGATGAGCTCGACATCATCTGCCGGGCTATCTTTGGACTTCAGTCCGCTGTCATCCAGTGTGGTCCAGCTACGACTGTAGACGATTTCAACGAGGGTATCCTCGTACATGTATCTATCGACGCGGAGACACCTATTGAGACGAGGCGAGGTTATGGCTTCCCTCCGCTCACGGCGGACAACTCCTCCGCCCGGTCTGGTCGCTTCGGAAGCAATACGCTCGACACGCGCCGAATAGCAGATGTGATCATTGCCGTGGATCTAGATACGGCCAACGAGAATGTGCAGGTACAGGCGCTTGAGCTCATTCGTACCAAGCGCGTCTTCACTCGCACGGCCATGCATTCGGCGTCCAGGGATTTCATGGTTCTTGCCATCACGTCGAGTCCAAACGCTCGACTATCTAAGCACCTGAACGACTTGTTCTGCATATCACATTTCCACTCAGCCGAATACGGACTCCAGTACTCTGACGACCAACCGGCGGATCTGGGCATGCCCTCCTTTATGCGAGACTCAATCACAGCGCTCCGCACTCTGGTATCAGAAGTCCATCTCAGTCCGGAACTAGCAGCTTACCTACACAACGTCGCCGTCTTCATGCGTAACAGTCGCTACATCTCCGGTGGCGTGACTGCAACCGCGACACGCCAGCTTCGAGCCATTGCTAAAGTGCTCGCTCCGCTGCATGGCTTGGACTATGTGCCTCCTTCCCTGGTCGCGCTGGCGGCGCACAAGATCTACCCGCACCGGCTGAAGCTTGCTACAGCGCATACTGAGAGGAGTCTCCAGTGGGGAAGTGACCCCGAAGCTGTTAAAAGACTTCTTGACGGCGTCACGATTGAGGGGGCTATCGACGATGTCTTGGCGAGCCTTGAAACGCCGCTGTGAGGAAGGCACTAGCACCTACGTACATCCTGCTTGGCTTCCACAAGACCAACGTCGTCGCCACCGGAATGAGTCCATCCTTGACACTCTGGGCTCTCTTGGCTATAACTTGGACCGTCCCGCGACTTCTTTTCGTTGAGGTGTGGAAAGCGCGACACCTCTAGCGCCAAACTTACCTTGAAACCATTTTGTTCGGGCAACAACATGTTTGACAGTGTCGACCAACACTATAGGGTTTGTTTGCCACAACACTTCCGAAGAGCAAATATCACGGTCGAATTCGGTCACCGGGCGGAAATTTGGGGTATAAAGCCGAATCTCGACGTACGGGAAGATCGAATTCACAACAACACCACCACCACGTGGCGAAGGGATGCCATTAGTATCGAACGGTGGTACGGCACGTCCACGTCACCATATGAGGTCTCCAACATTTCCATTATACAACTCGACAAGGAAAAAGCCCAGGAGATGGCCGCTGGTGCTACGGTTCATCAAAGGTATCCCTGCCTTAACCTCCCCGAGCTAAACCATTGACTGTTGACATCGACTGACCAATACATGCAGGGGCGATACACGTCGACGTCGCAATACCCGTCGTTCTACATATTGCTTTCACAGCGATCATATGCTACTTCGATATGGATCGTGACGACCATCTCAACTTGCCAAGCACAACCATCCCCAGCCTCTCGATTGTCGTTGGTCTCATGCTCGTCTTCCGGAACCAGACCTCCTACGATAGATTCTGGCAAGGGAATCTGTACTTCACGACAGTCGTAACATGCATCCGAAACCTCACCCGAGCTTTCCTCACCTGCTCGTACACGGAGAAAGTGCCAGCAAACGAGATTGAGCGAGCGGACACAGAACGCACTGTCAGAACCCTTCTTGCTCTGATATATGCCGCTAAGAACCACTTACGTGCCGAATGGGGCTCCACTCTTCCTTTACTCCTGCCGAGAACGGAAGTTGAGCGGCGGAGGCGGGAGAGCCACAGCATGTCGAAAGCAGAGTACACGGAACTCCTACCAGCGGGCACACGGAGCTTCGAAGAACAAGGCCTTGGACTGCTACTACAACTCAGCATCTCAGTCGAAGGCTACATTAAGCGCGGCCATGATCGAGGATGGTTCAATGCACCGCAGAGCTCACAGATGAACGTGCAGCTGAACACGCTCGTGTCGGCGTATGGAAGCATGGAAACCATTCATCTGACGCCACTTCCTGTTGCACTGCTCATCCATATGAAGCAAGTTCTTGCGCTGTTTGGCTGCGTGCTGCCCTTTGCGCTTGTGGGCGAGATGGGCTGGTGGACGATCCTTTTGGTGGGCTTTGTCATGTTCACGCTCTATGGCATTGAGGCTATCGGCGCTCAGCTCGAAGACCCATTTGGCTACGACAAGAACGACATAAAAGTCGACGCCATAGTCGAAGACTTGCGCGTAGAAGTGAGCGTGATGCTCGAAGAGTGGCGGCGGAATGGGCCGATGTTTGAATGATCGACATCACAGTATCTAGCCAAAACATCACATTCACCATCTACCTCTTCAACGTTTTCTGCTTCTCCGCATTCTCCACAACCTTCTTCCGCACAAACAACCCTTTCCTCTGCCTCACAGCCTCCACATACCTCTTCGCCACATTCTCCTTATCCGCTTTCTCCCCCAAATCCTCAATCTCCTCTTCCGTCCTGGGCACCCAGAACGGATCCTTATCCAGTGCTTCGAAGCCCGCAAAGACTAGCTGCGGCGCCGCGAAGCCTGATGTGCGCTGTCGTATCTCGTCACTAAAGCCAAAACTCTCCGCCACAGGCAATAACGCCAAAATCGTGAAATTCGTCGATGGCTCAAGCAAGCTCTCCTCAACAATCCTGCCCCGTCTCCGAGTGATGACGGAGTACACGCGACCAAGCACTTCGGACGAGGCTTGGATCTCACAGCTATACATTGCCAGCAAGATCCTTGGACTCCAGTCCAGAAACCCGGCGCGAATCGCTTCGCGACTTGTGCGGATGATCTCGCCCGTCAGCCGGCCCATATTCTGGTTCGCTTCCGACTCCGAGGTATTGAGGGTCAGAGCCTCGAGGAAGACGGCGACGCCTTGCGTGGGCTCGTTGCATAGCGGGCCTTGGTGGGTGGCGAGCTGGAAGGCTTGGGCGACTGTGTCGGCGAGGGTGGAGGTGTGGGTATCTTTGTCTTTTGCCTCATTTTCTAGGTTGTCGTGGAGGCTGGGAGATGTTAGTGCTGTGAAAGGGGGTGGATGGAAGACGGTACGTACAATCGACCGCATATAGCGTCGTGGGTAGCGTCGACTAGAATGTTTGGTCCGACTCGTCGAGGGCCAAAGGAGCAGATTTTGTCTACTACGTCTTTCCAGTCGTCTTTCTCACCCTTCTCCTCCTCGAAGGCTTCTTTTAAGCGCTGTTTGAACTCTTCCATTGAAAGTGCCTGCCCGCCTTCTTCTAAGGTGTCGCCAGCTTCGATATCGTGCTCCTCGATATCCTCAGGCTGGTCACCGTTAGTGTCGTCTTCCACCTTAGCGGTTGAACGCTCCGCTTCCTGCGCCTTCCTCTCCGAATACAATCGCTTGACAGCTCCAGTATGCTTGACCAAGAACTCAGTCACAGGTTCCGGTAACGGTCTCACCCGCAATCTGATCGTGACCAGTTTACTCGTCGTCATCACCTCCACCCTCCCTCTGCCCAATGCAGGATCTTTCGGTGCATTCATCTCCTCTGCTCGCACAATACCTTCGCGATATGGCACAATGGCTTCGCCGGCCTGGATATCGCACTTTGCGAATCGCTCGCGAAGGTCTTTCAGACAGCGCTCAAGATGCAACTCGCCGGCTGTAAGGATGACGTGCTCGCCACTCTCGAGCTGCTCGTATGTAACGGCTGGATCAGCTTGTTCTAGTAACCGAAGACCGCGGATCATCTTGTCCAGGTCGCCTGGATATGCAGGCTCGAGCGCAACGCGGACGATTGGTGCGTTCGTCGAGATAGCAGTGGTGGAGGACAGGTTGGGTGCGCCTTCGAGCTGCGAGCAGATTGTACCGGACTTGAGAATGGCGCCCTCGAGGCCTGCGATACCGACCACATTACCTGCTGGGACAGAGCTCAAGCTTTCTAGGCTGCGGCCCATGAGCAGATAAAGCGCTGTGATGGTTACTTTCTTCGGCTGCGGATTTGCATGTGGTCTTGCAGGTGTGAACTTCGGGGGCAGCACGTAGACCTCGTCGCCCACAGTCAAAGTGCCAGATAGCAAGCGTGCAAACCCGATAAGATGCTCAGGATCCTCGTTCGTGGCCTCCGCACCGTTCGTCGATTCAACTTCTGCTTCCTCGCCAATCGCAGCGCCACTCAAAGCACCCGTTACAGACGCAACATCTGCTTCGCCGTTCGCCTTAGCCTGCGCTCTCGCAAGCTCAGCCCTCTTCTTTCTTCCGAGCTCCCGAGCCTCCTCTGCTGTGAGTGTGCCGCCGCGTCGCTTGTTTCCAGGTAGCTCGCTCTCCGGTATTGAGACCATCTTGCTTACGTACGCCACAACCGGCTCACCGATCGTTTGTTTCGAGTGGACCATGGCATCACTGATCTTCTTGTCGATGTGACTGGAACCTGGCGACTGCTCGAGCAGTGCAGGCATCCTCGATTCCTGCGCCGTTGTCGGAGAAGGCAAATGCTCCACCACAGATACCAGCAGAGCAGTAGACAGTGGCAACCACGCCCCGAACACCGCGCTTAGCAGAGCCTTCGGATCTCTTGATCGCATGATATGAGCTGGGATGTTGATGTTCAAGCTCTTGGTGATCTTCTCCAGCAGACCTTGGTCGCCCTTGTTGTTCGGTCCGCCGGTGGTAGCCTCGTACACAGCCCAGATATTCTCGAGCACTAATTGCACAAACATGGGTTTCAAATGGCGTCCTTTGAGATGCTTGGAGCTGAGGATGCGCTTCGTCTTCTGATCCAGGTAGTAGTCGCCCCAGAGCACTTTTTCCAGAATATGGCGCTTGATGCCGAGTTTCTTCTCATACAATCCAGCGAACTGTCGCGGCGTGAAAGCCCAGCCATCAATAGCAGAGCTGAAGATGACATTATTCCTCTCCGGCTCGAAGTAGATGTCCTCGTCGTCCTTTTCTTCGTACTCTGCCGGCGCACTGCTCATGACCACACCTTCGTCGTCCTGCACAACACTCGTCTTCCTCGACTTGCCTTCGCTGGCGCTATCCTGGTCCTCCTTGACTTTCGCAGCGGCACTGACCCGCTCATCGATCCTCTCTCGCCACCGCAAATCGTCTTCCATTCTCTCACCGAGCGCAAAACTCCCCATCACGGCATTCACCTGCTCAAGCAACTTACTCAGATGCGTGTAAGCTTCACTAGGACTCAGTTTCCACTCCGTAATCAGCCGATCCATCTTATTAATCACAAGCAGCGGTCGCAACTTCTCTGTCCAGGTTTGTCGTAGCACTGTCACTGTCTGCGAACATACGCCTTCCACCGCATCTACCAGCACGACCGCTCCATCGCAAAGGCGGGAAGCCGTGGAGACTTCTGAGCTGAAATCGATGTGTCCGGGCGAATCGATTAGGTTGATCAAATACTCCTTCTGCTCCGGCTGGGCTTCCGGTGCAGATCTCCGGAGGAGGGAGAAGTACAGAGAGATGGCGGAGGACTCCATCGTGATGCCACGAAGCTGTTCATCGGCACGAGAGTCTAGGTAGCGGATTTTGCCTGCGAGTTTTGGGGAGATGATGCCGTTGGTGGCGATGAGTGCGTCGGTGAGTGATGTTTTGCCATGGTCCTGTTATATGTTAGTAGCACTCTTGTAACATTCGAGAGCTGGAGTAGACTTACGACGTGGGCGAGGATACATATCTAGGTCATGTTAGTGCTACGTCCTCGATGAGATGGTTGTAATTGGTTTTCTGCTTACGTTTCTGATGCCATCGCCCTGCTGCTGGAGCTTGACCAGCTTTTCTGGGCCTACCACAGGCATCTTGACAGTTCTGTCTCCAGAAGGTATCGAGATGATAAAAGGAAAGCAGATATATGTGTTTTGACGTCCAAATAAAGTTCGTAGGAGATATTCAGCTGCAGGAAGCCTCTCCGGCCCCACCAAGCTTCGGACGTCTTTTCGAGTCACAATCTCACTTACGCTGAAGACTCACGGTGTCTCATACATTCACTCCTCTCTTGATGGTATTCAATGAGATCCTCGAGAATTCCCAATATGGCAGGTGCACATGGGTCTCGTGATCGCCAATACCTGCCGCGGTCGGGGCGCAATGGCGCCACCTGCCCCGTTGATCATTCCTCAAGACCCTTCAAATCGGCAGAGTGGCGTCGAAGGTTGAACTCAATGCGTGCCCCGACCACCATTGGGTTGTTCCTACCTTTGATTAAACCCAGGAGAACGTTCATTGATCACAACAACAACGACACCTTCGACACTTGCTTGCAATGAACCGATAACATTTACCCTGCTCAAAGAGCTACACGACGAACAATACCGCTACAATGGCAGCCACAGCACGAACACCAATTTACGAGGTGCCTATCGACATTCCAGGCCATGTATTGGGGCCAGGCAGAGGGTTGAAGGCATATCAGTTGAGTGTTGATACGATGATTCCGAACGAGAAAGGCGTGTACGAGATGCATCGGCGGATTAAGGAAGGGGAGGTGTCGAAACGGACGAGGAAGACGAAGGTTCGTCGACGCCATATCCTCACATAGCAACTGAACAGCGATCGCTGATTGATCATGGGTGGCACAGTCATGGAAACCAGTCTTCATGGTCCTGCGACCGAACTACCTATCCATCTACCGCGACAAGGAAGAAACAAAACTCCGACACCGCATCCAACTCTCAGACCTCACAGCTGTCGCACGACAGAAAGACGCCAAGAGGAAAGAGAAACACATCTTCGGCCTCTTCTCCCCCTCACGAAACTACCACCTCGAAGCACCATCCGACTCGGAAGCTCAAGCGTGGGTGGAAGTCATAAGAAGAGAAGCACGAATAGACGAGCACGAAGAGGAGATAATGCTCGCCAGCCCTGGCGGCGCACACACCAGTCCCTACCAGGGCTTCGAGCGGAGTATAGACGCGCAACCCAGCGCCGGCGCGGAAGAGAGAGGTCTGAACACGGCAGGCTACGCCAGCTCCTCTGATGCCGACAATCTGAGCCCCAACATCACAATCCCCGGAACACGAACCAACGAGTCCACGCCCCTCCCCTTCCCAGCCCGGCAGCCTTCCTACGCAGAATACTCCGGCGCCGAAGGCCGAACCTCCATGTCTGACTTCTCCGACGCGGGAGGTCCAGTAGCGCGTCTATCAGCACTCTCGCTAGCCGGCACCCTCGACCCCCGTCCCTCTACCAGCTCAACCCAGCCAGTCCCAAACACAATCTACAGCACCTCCGTCCCCACGCGCCCCGCCGCCGCCCGAAACACATCCCAACTCTCCAACCTCAACATCGCCACCCCCTCCTCCACGCGTCCCGCCCCCAACCCGCAAGACCAAGAGCGCGTCCTCTACAACAGCTACGCCTACCTCCTAAAACAAAAAACCGGCGTTCGCCAATGGAAAAAAGTCTGGCTCGTCGTCCGTCCCAAAGGCCTCGCCTTGTACAAAAACGAAGACGAGTACGCGGCCTTACTTGTCCTAAGTATCGGGGCGATCATCGACGCGGTGGAGATCGATGCGGTGAGCAGGAGTAAAGTGTGGTGCATGCAGATTCTGACGGAGGAGCGGAATTATCGGTTTAGTGTGGGGGATGAGGAGGGGTTGACGAGGTGTTTGGGGGCGTTGAAGAGTTTGGGTAGTCAGAAGAGGAGGAAGAGGAAGGAGATGGAGGGGGTGGGTGGGACGTGAGGTGGGATGGGGGTGTGAGGGTGAGGACTATTGTTTTTGATGACTTGCGATTAGCGTTTCTGTAGTACTACTACTGCTGAACCTGTGATGTCGGCCATCATCGAACTCAGGGTAGCTACCAACCGTTCCCATACCTCAGACTATCACGATCGCTTGCAAGAACTCGAAACGGGTGCCCTTGCTCCAGTGCAGATCAGGAGCTCTGATCTTGGAGGCATAGGGGTTTGATGAAGGAGGCGTTGAAATGAAGAACATACGGCACACACCTATTCGGCGGTACGTGCCATCTCCGTTGCGTGCCAATGCCAGGCAGTAGACCACATGCACGCACTGGCTGTCTTCGTCGCGGACCCGCCCGATCGGCCATGTTGGCTTGGTATAGAGTACCTCTAGATAATTCGTGATGCCATACAGAGGAAGACAGAATCGACGGGCTCCGGACTCGTGGCTTGCTTCCTCGGTCAGATCTTCGAAGAGCGTGTGGATGTGGTCTAATGCACCGACGTGGCCCTCGACGGAGAATCGCTTCTCTAGAGGGTTGTAAATGGGAGACTCTCCAGCGTCCTCTTCAACGATGGCAAAGAGCTTGCCTATGCATACTAGAGCGGGACCTGTTGGGGCCAGCACGCAAGCAAGAAGCTCGCCAGACTCCGGTAGTAGCGAGTCGGTAAGGTACCGTATGACTCCTTCTACGGATGCCCAGCTCCAAGAAGGCGCCCTCCATCGGTAATCGCGAAGCTTGGCGCTCGTGTGGTATGCGTTCTCCCAGCACAAAGATTTTGGCAAGGAGAAAGCGAAGACTCCGTTCGTATATGGCGACGCACTCAGCTCAGAGATGCGGTCCGCGATGCCTTGGATCGCCGGCAGCTTATCGCTCGCAACAGACAAGGCGCACTCGGTGAATTCCGTGAGGGCAGCAGTCCACAGTTGTCCGGCGATCGTTCTGCGTTCTGCCAAGCTCGCCTGGTTCAATTCTAGATGGAAAGTTCCTGGCCCTGGGCCCTCGGACGAGGGATGTTGGGGAGGTTTTGGCTGAGGGTCTGGCCACAGCTCGTTGACGTTTCCCGAGCTTCTGCACTTCCAGTAAAGCTGTGTTCGGCCATAATACAGCATCCCAGTGCAAAGATGACGCTCCTGAACCACACACGCTCGTTTGGAGATTGGGGCCTCACCGATATCCCAACCATCGAAGTCGTACTTCTCGGTTCGTGGGCGAAGTGTACTTAGCCTCAATTGCCGGTCCTTTGGGTTGCGCCAATTGACATATAAGGGACGTGCTTCGAGTGAGAGCTCGCCTCTGCTCGCAAAGCATCCACCTGTCGGTCCGTTGGAGTGTGCTGCACCGATATTGAGGATGCCACTCGAGTACACCTCGCTCATTTGTGGTGCCTCATTCGCCCAGTCTGTTACTTCTTGTATGATGCAGAAGCAATCTATCCAGATGTATTCGAAGCCGAGTTGCCGTGTGACTTCCATTGCATCCTTGAACGTTGCCGGAAAGTCATCGAAGTCAACGCCGCTCTGGAAGTAGCCAATGGTTTCCGAAGTCAAGATGGTAAATTTTTCATTTCCCCAGCGATGGCCCAATGTTGTATACGGGGTAGAAGGGTGTTCAGTCCTGCTCTCCACAAGGAAGGCTTGCGTGGTGGTCAGCTTGAGGAGCCTAGTAGTATAGTAGTCCCTCGATGGCGCGCGAGGGCAGTCCAGGTGATGCTGAAGACAGTTCTCGATTCACGCTTTCGCAAGTGCATGGCTTTGCTGACTGCCCGTCGAGTCCGAGTTTGATGCAGCCTGAGCAAGGGCATGGAATCGAGTCCAAGGCACTGCTTGCGCGACTGTGAAGTCAAGCCTGCTGCGAGGAGGGTAAGGCGACCACGAGTGGGCGCCTAGGAACTCAAGGTTGGAGTCAACGACTTTGAAGCATGTCGCTTTCGACGGTTGCTCGGTCCTTGTCAGAACAAGCTGTAGCTTTCTACAGACCTCGCAGCCATCTGCAGCTGCCTGTTGCAAGGCTGGCATGGAGCTGTGATGTGTATGCATAACGGAGCCGACGCTGTGAGACCTGCAACCGCAAGGATCGAAGATGTTTCCGGCATGCGGAAGATCTCGAGCCGCAGAATTATATGCATGATGGTTGGTGACATATAGCCCATCGCTGCAGATAGATTTACACCATCCGCAAAGTGAGGCTAGTCGTGGTGGACCGTATGTGTACGTTCTGGACAACGCTGTCAGTGGAGGAGATTGAGATGTGTGGCGGACTGTAGTACTCTTCTGGTAGGAACATACTGGCGTCCTCGGTACCTTGCGGATTCATCGTTATGATTAGCTCTGCTCGTGGCAACACCGCCTTTGGAAGCAATATGCTATGCGTGCTTTCTAGTTGTGAGCCGGGTGTAAGAGACCCTAAAGACCTCAGAGAGGAACACGAGGGGCGCGCAGCTTCGCACGGCTTGGAAGAGCTGGCTTGGGGAGGTGCAGTTTTATATGCGGCTAGGACATCCTGGCGTTGTGAGCCTCCGTTTGACGACTTCGGTCCATGCTGTATGCCCTCTCCTGGTCGCCGGAGACCTAAAGATGCGAGCACTGTCTCGTAGAGAGCTCAATCGGGGTGTAGCCCGATCATGGTCGTAGCTGGGTCCGCTGCTGCTGGCAGTTTCCCGGCATGCAAATGCGAGGATCAACAGCAGCTGCGCTCTTTTACCTCACCAGCTGGTTTCCACGAGCAGGCACCTGAACAGCGTCTCTGTTCTCATGATTCCACGATGTTGCGGCAAAGGATGGCAAGAGCGCGCCTCCGACATCGGCCGCAGTTGCCGTTTGGAACACTCGGCGACAACCTAAAGGCAGGAAGGTAATTCTAAACGAACCACAGAACGATACCATTCATAACGAATCTAGCCACTTTGTTATCTACCCTGCTCCTCCTCGCTTTGTCCATGAACCTGGTGGTGGCGCCACTGGCCACGAAGCTATGCCCAACGCGCGTCTGCCCCAGCAGTTCTGTCGAAGCTATCAGTCCCGAGCCGACAGCTACATTGGAAAGTCTCCTAATGGTCCCGCCGCCGACGTATCATCCAATAGCATGTAACAAGCGCTGCAGCAGTTGCCGGCAAACCGAACCCAATGCCCACACCCAGAGCAATGTTATCCGAATGTTTCGAGCCAGCTTTCCCTCGTCGGCTGCCCTGTGGGGCGTCCCGTAGGTGTAGAGGACTGCGACGGATGTGCAGTTGTAGCCTCCATCGTCGTCGACGTTGCGGCCGGAAGTCGTGTGTGCAGATCAGGATAGCGGGATAGATCGAACGAGGCGAGCTCGTAACAACTGCACCATGCCTCTGACGAAGCCAGGACTTTTACAGCACCTTTGGCCGATCAGTATCGCAACAAGCAACAGCTTGAGTACTGCGCATTGTACTCACAGATGAATTCCATTGGCGTCCGGTGAGTAGTACACATCATATGCCATCGGACAGAACGGAACGGTGTTGTCGGTCTCCGGGCACGAGTAAGAGCCTAGATCGACGAAAGTGCCTGCCGCATATCCTTTGGTCGGATCAATACCGTAACAGTGGTCCCCTTCCCCGTTTGTACAGCGTCCGTACGCACATTGTGCACCGACGACAGCGCAGTTGGCGGTCCCGTTCACTGCGAAAGCGATCCCACGGCACTCCATGCTGGAGTCAATCATCTTGTTCTCGCACTCGACGTTCGGTCTAGAAGCTTGTTGCTCAGTGATATTTGGTCTTAAGGTCTAGTTGACATTGGAGGTGGAAAGTGAGGTACACAACTCACGCCTCATTGAGTTTGTGACGCGCTGGCATTGAGGGCAATGGTCGCAGTCCATGGAGAGGTGCTCCGCACATTGACGAGGCTGGCAGAGGCTCATACGATCGGGTCCGAGCTTACACATAGATTCAAGGCGTCAAGAAATTTGCGAACCGTGAGGCACACCTGCGTGTACGAGGTATATCGCCGCTCGTTTCTATTGCCGCATTGGTATGTACCACCCCCCTACGGGCCTGGCGGTGTGCGCTACTCGGTGATGATTTAGGTGATCTATTGGCTTAGCTGATGTGCGAGACGAAATCGTTGGGTATGGGTCGAAAAGGTCCTTGTTACAAAAGTCGGACGTTGTAACTTACACCTCATTCACTTGGGGACTTGCCGTTGTTGGGGGCGACGCTCGCAGTTCACCTTGCCATCTCATGTGGGAAGGGGTATTCTCAGAGCTCGCAAGGCTGGCAGAAGCTGAGGCCAAGCTAAGACATGCGTGCAAGGCGTCGAAAAGCTTGCACGCGCTTTCTGTGCGCATGCTCTCTTGAAGGGCGCTGTGCGTTACTCGGTGATGTTAGGAGCATCGCCCGAGACATCGTCCGCCCCATCATGGAGCACCCGGGCCATTCGACTTGGCCTCAATGACAATCCTTCTCTTGCATGGGGTTCCCGCGGTGTCAAGGCCTTTTGCTTGAGCCATTGGTTCCGACCGTATTGCGGCAGCGAGTTGTGAGTTTCCTGTCAACTTATCGGGCTTGCGGAGACTCGTATTCTGGACGTTCCGGCTTCCTGGTGCAATGTACCACATTTGCCACCTGATTGTCGGATGCAGACTTCAGCAAGGTCTTTATCTCCGCATCACTTTATCAACCGTGCATTGTAAAAGTGAATGTACATGTTGTGAACGTGAACTTGGAAAGAGCTCTCCCCCGAAGTCGGCCGCGGTTGCCAAACGGCAACCAAAATCGTAAACATCGTGAAAACATCGGGAAACGCTAATCGCATCCACGACCCGCAAAGTGGTCACTGCCTTCACAACCCACCCAATGACAGCACCCGCTAGTAAACCATGCCACAAGAACTAGTGTTGTGTAGTCGATGTACGCCTACCTCCGTCTACGATCGCAGGTCTCTTTGGAACAGTTGTGTGACGCTTTCGACGACTACACCCATAGCGAACGCTTCGTCCTGAACGAGATGGCGCATCGCGCGCTTAAGACGACGGCTAGTGCGCCCGTTGTGATGAGGGCGAGTGCGAGCGAGGCAGGATTAAGGAAGAGGGAGGAACTGGTGGAGAGGCCGTTCACGCCGATGGAGGGTGGAGAGGGCGGGAATGTCAAGGTGGTTGTGCGCGTGAGGAAGTTCATCAAACGAGGTGGGTGAAGATATGTATCATGGTTGTCAAATGCAAACGCTGATGAGATGGTATGCAGAGCTGGACAAGCAGTCGCCATGTCTGGTCGAGATGATTCCGGAGACACAGCAGACCCTCCTCCATCCACCTACAATACCGATAGATGAAGGGAGAGGCATGCGCAAGAACCTAGAAAAGAAAGACTTCACCTTCGACAAATCCTTCTGGTCGCACAACGAAGCCGATCCCCACTATGCCGAACAACAACATGTCTATGAATCCTTCGGCGAGGAGTTCCTGGACCACAACTTCGATGGCTACCACACCTGTATATTTGCCTACGGCCAGACCGGCTCAGGCAAATCGTACACCATGATGGGGACACCCGACCAACCCGGCCTCATCCCAAGGACATGTAGAGGACTGTTCGAGCGAATCGGAGCGGAGCAGAACGGCAGTATAACATACGGCGTCCATGTCTCCTACTTCGAAATCTACAACGAGCACGTCAAAGACCTCCTCACCCCTCGCACAACACCTCCAACATACCTCAAGATCCGGGAGTCGCCATCCGACGGCGTCTACGTACAAAACCTCACAGACGAACCTGTCAAATCTTACGAAGACATCGAACGCCTAATGCGCACTGGCGACCTCAACCGCACCACCGCCTGCACAAAGATGAACGACACCTCCTCCCGCAGCCACGCAGTCTTCACCCTCACCCTCAAGCAAATCCAACACGACATCGCCACCGACAGCACCATCGAGCGCCTCGCCCGCATGCGCCTCGTCGACCTCGCCGGCTCCGAGCGCGCCAACCGCACCGAAGCCACCGGCCAACGCCTGCGCGAAGGCGGCAACATCAACCAGTCCCTCACGACCCTCGGCCGCGTTATCGCCGCTCTCGCAGACCCCAAGCGCCAACAAGGCTCCTCACGTCCCAACAGCCGACAAAACCAAACAAAGCGCCGTGCGGAAGTGGTCCCATACCGCGACTCCGTCCTCACCTACCTCCTCAAATCTTCCCTCGGCGGCAACTCCAAAACCGCAATGGTCGCCTGCATCTCCCCAACCGACTACGAAGAAACTCTGAGCACACTCCGCTACGCCGACCAAGCGAAACGCATCCGCCTCACCGCCGTCGTGAACCAAGACGCCGTTTCCGCCGCCGAGCGCGACCAGAAGATTATCGAGATGCAGGAGACGATCAAGTGTCTGCAACTCTCTGTCACCGCGGCTACGGTTCGGAAGCGTGACGAAGCTGACCGTGCGCGCGATGAGTTGGAGGATTACCAAAGGCAGGTGGGCAAGATGCAGCGGGCGATGGAGGAGAGTCGGGCGGTGAGCGATGTTAAGATTCGGGCGTTGAGTTTGGAGGTCGAGGAGTTGAGGCCGCAGAATGAGGCGTTGAGGGTGGAGATTGAGGCGTTGAGGAGGCATTTGGCGCTTGCGGTTGGGGAGTTGAAGAATCCGATTGTGCTGCCTGAGGCCGGCCGAGACGGTAGTCGAGGCGTAAGCGGCAGTGGCGACGCGAAGGATGGAAACGGAGAGGGCTCGGATAGTGGGTTCGACGACGACGGAGAGGATGGGGAGGTAGAGGACGATATGTTCTCGGTCAGTGGAGAGGGAGGGGCGTTCGAGCATGAAGGGTGGCAAGCGGATGTGGATCTGCTGTTGCAGGAGTTAGGGATGTTTAAGCGGAAGGTTAGGGATGACAAGGAGAGGTTTCCGCATCCGGAGACTGGTGGGGAGGGCAGGGTGGTTGAGGTGGAGGTTTGATTGGTTGTATGGGTGTTGGAGATCGGGAAGGGAGTTTCTTCAAGGGTTGGGTATGAGCGAGGTGTTGGCGTTCATTTGAGTTGTGATGATTGTGATATGGCATGGTTTGGATGAGTATATCACCGCTTCTGGCTAGTGACGGAAGGAGGGCTGTCTTGTCTATAGCAAACTACACCATAGTGCATAGCACCGCCACGAACGCTTCACTTGCGAACACCCTGCTCCAACAATTCTTCGGATCGGTCTAAACAATCACCCTCACTCCTCCAATCCCCAGTCATCCATCTCAAATTCAAGCTGTGCCAACCTCTCCTGAACCCCACGGGCCGCCGCGGTCGGATCCCAGGGAGGTTCCTGATTCCCATCACGCACGTGGGCGCCCGCCACCCCCTTCCCCTTCCCCTGCTGCCGCTGCCGCTGCCGACAATACTCAAACCCCACCACCCCGACCGCAGTCTGCACGTTCAAGCTCCGCGTCACGCCCTTTTGCTCAATCTCTACAAGCACATCGCACTCCACTAGAAGATCCCCCGGCACGCCCTCCCGCTCGTTGCCCACTACCAGGACACAGCGCTCCGGCAATGCACACGCCTCCGACCCCAGCACGACTGATCGATCCGTCTGTTCTATCCCCACAACCGTGTATCCGTCCCGTTTCCTCGCGCGTAGCCAGCCTGCTAGGTCGGAGACTGGTAGCCCGAGGATGGGAATATGGAGGTGGGAGGAGACGGAGACGGAGAGGAAGTCTTTGTTACTCAAGACGTTGGTAGATTGCAGGGTTAATCGGCCGGCGCCGAAGATTTCGCTGACGCGGCTGAGGCCGCCGAGGTTGTGGGGGTTGTCGACTAGGGAGGCTACGATCAGGAGGTGAGGGTTGGCTCGAACTGTGGTGGAGGTGGTGGAAGAGAGGAGGCGGGCGAGGGAGCCTGTGCCTTTGGTTTGGAGGGCGGTTAGGGCTGAGTCTGGTGGGTGTGGTTCGGCAGGTGGTTTGGGGCGTATTGGGAATGTCACGGGAGGTGGACGGTCGATGGGCAGGCCGAGTGGGATGCAAGATGCTGGTGCGTCCGGCAGTGGGTGCTGCTCGTAGAGCTTGGCGAACTCGGCGTGTGTGGTGAGTGGCGATGCTACGTTGTCGAGCTCGAACCATCGGCCTTCGGCTAGATTCGTCATGGTGTAGTCGGTAGCAGGGTCGAATTTGCCAATCTGTCGTTCGAAGGGCGGATCATGGAACCGCTCCATGCTCCTGATGAAGTCGTCTAATGCTGCCAGAGCCGTGTTCTCAGTAATAGTCTTCCATCCTTGAGCTCGGGCATGATCCATAAGGACAGGTATCTGCCACTGAGCCTCGTGTCTGACCACTACCTTCGACGATGCTGCCAACGGGACAAATGCCGTCGCTAGTTGAGCCGCAAAGTCTTCATCTGAGCTTGGTGCGCAAGCCAGTATTACACCCATCTTCATAAGCGAAGCTAGATGCTTCGCATTTGAGTGGTGGTATTTCGTTTGTAGCCTCTCGATAAGAATGTCGCCCAGGTTGTGCCGGATCAGCATTCGCACAGCAATCGCTTCAAGCACATATCGCAGGTGTGGCAGTGGTTCTATTGCCAACAGGAAAAATAGATGTTCCAGAATGCTGGTCGATTCGTCGGTAGAAGTCAGCTCGTACTGCTCAAGGCACAGCAAAAGAACCTGCATCTGCAATACGTTCTTCCACGTGCTGACAGACGGCGGCGGTATCTTCTGTGATCTCCATTGTTGTAGAATGCATTCCACAATTGTCTTGACCGATGCTTGCTGCCCCTGCAGTCGGCTCACGAGGTCGAAATATGCTGCGAACCCGTAGCTGACTCGCTCCCCGTAATATTGTTCGAATGTGTACGGTGTCAGCGGAATGATTACTTCTTCGAGCATCAGATCAACTGTAGACGCGGGCGGCTGCTCTGCCACACTTATGATGAATTGTTCCAGACCCACAACTCGGCCGCTTTCGGGGAGTGTTGCCGTCGCCTTGCGGATCGCGGCGACCAGAGGAGGAAAGAGGAATGTCTTCGTTACTGCCACCTGCTGCAGGACCTCAATCTTGCGTGCGATGCTATCTGCGAGTTCATCGTTCTGCAGTGCGGCCTCTAGAGTGCGATCGTTCAGCATCGCTGACGGCAGTGCGAACAAGATCTTCTTGGGAAATTCAAGGTACTCGACGTCAGACCAGATGTCCTCCAACGCTTCCGCAGTGGGCGGGAGTGCACTGATCTTTGCAAGCACTTCTTGTTCGCGGGTTCGTCTGACCGACATAGAGCTCGCGCTGAAGCTGTCGACTTCTGGCTTGCCTATCTTGAGCGCCACATAATCGCGAGCAACTTCTGGCAGAGCGCGCAGCCCCATTAGACTCTCTTTCTGCTCTTCGTCTAAGGAGTTTCCGAGCCCTTCGAGGATGTAAACTGTACAATAGGCGAACATGTTGTTCTGCTTTCGCAGGATAGCCTGGAATACGCTGTCGGTGATCGACTTTGGATTCGGATACAGTTCTCGCAATCGTGCAACGAAAGCAGCAAGATGCTGTCCGTGCCGACAGACAGCCTGTCCGTCAACGAACTTGAGGGTCGCTACAAAGTGTTGGCCTTGAATTGCCCATGGCAAGAAGTCGTCCTGGAAGAACTCTAGCAGCTCCAGACTCGGTGGAAGTCTAGCGCGCATGACCCAGTTGCCGATGAACTTCCGGTTCGTGTCCTGCATCGTGCTCTCCAGGGCAGCGCCGAGTAGCGTATAGAGCCATGAAGGAGGGAGCTTCTTGCTGGTCGTGAAGAAGTCGAGGTCCCCCTCGCACTCGACGACCTGGTTCATGTATCTGCCGAGTACTATAGTCTCGAAAACTACTGCAAAGCGGGCGTATTGCTTGCACAGCTCGGAGGAGCCTACCGCAGTGTCAGCCGTGATCGTGAGCTTGAGGATATTTAGACACAGTTTCCTCCGCTCTGCATCTCCGTGCCTGAGGCCTTGCCGAAGCAGCTCCCAATAGTCATCCGTGGTAATGCCTTGAGGGCGTTCGTCAAGTGCGACGAGTCTCCATCGAAGCCAGATAGCATACGCGGTACTCGCACGGAGAGGACTTGCTGAAACTGCCAGAGCTTGAATGTGGCTCCAGATAGTGTCGTGTTGGAGCGGAGCAGGACCATCTGATACGTTGTTTTTCCTAGCAGCCAGAAGTTCGAGAACAACGTCTCTGGCAGACTTGTGAACGTCTGAGTTCTCATCTGGGTTGTAGGCTGAGGTCTCATCTGAGTTCTCAGAGTGCGACAACTCGAGACACTCTAGGAGCAAACAAGCGTGCGTTGGTGTCCATGGGCTACAAGATGAAGTCAATTTTGCGTATCGGAGCCACGACAAGATCACTCCGATAGAGAACAGGTTGGCAGCGTCGGTCTGAGCATTGACAACTTCATGGACGGTTGAACTGAGTAGCTTGCCGCGTAGCTGTTGATCGTGTACGCTGAGACCAACAGCAGCATGTACTTGGCCCTGGTCAATCAGCGATGATAGCTCATCCTTGAGAGAGTCACTGCCATCTTGGTCTATTATGGAAGCTACGAAGCGCAGGCCGGCGGCCGGATCGTCGTGCTCCACGGACCGTAGGAGATCGCGAACGGCCTTGGTGCGTTCAGCTTTTGGAACTGATGCCAGCAGTGTGCTCATGTTGGTACGCAGTTTTCAAGATGGCGCACACGCAGGCTATCTCAAGGATGAGCAGCTCCGATGAGCCAGTCCATATCGTCCAGAAATTTGGCTCGAGGACTTGCTCGCTGTGACAGCTACGACTGTTCGTTGTGCTGTGGCGGTCCTGAGGTTGAGAGTGGTCTTGTTAGAGCCTCATCCCAATTCGGTGCGCAAGACCAGAGGCACGGGCCGCCTCCACGTTAGGCGGGAGCCGAAAGTCCTTTCGTTGGCGGATCTCACATCGCGTGGGGATCGCATCACATCCCTGCTGCATGACACCACCTGTCTCGCCTGTGCATAAATCTAGCTTGCGACGATCGTCATTGTGAGAGGTCTTCGTCTCAAATACCGCTTAGAAACGCCGCGCGGAGTGTGAGGGTAGGCGGTCAGAGTTCAAGGGTCTCGTTATATTCTCATCTTCCTTCTTCACATCCTAGCTTGAACCAGGTACACAGCAAGATGCCTGGCAACGACGAGGACCACGAGAATGGCGAGAGGCAGCCGTTGCTCCGAAATGGCAGCCAGCTCAACGATGCAGGCGAGGGAGGCGACAGCCGCCAGATCATCCAGTTCGAAGACGACGACAACGATAACCCGAAGGCATGGAAGTACCGCGAGAAGCTGATGAACATGGGTGTCATCGCCTTCATGGCAATACTTTCACCATTGGCCTCGTCAATGTTCACGCCAGGCATCAGCCAGATCGCGGACGGACTGGATACGACCCCCCAGACTGTCATCGGGTGCACAACTGGTTTCGTAGTATGTACAGCTATACTATGTGGGAGTCCCATTGCACCTTTGCTGACTTGCCAGATTATGCTTGGAATAGGTCCTTTGATATTAGCACCGCTTTCAGAAACCTTCGGACGACGAACGCTCTACCTTACCTGCTTCACGATGTTCACTTTGCTGCACATACCCGCAGCGCTCACACCTAACGTCGAGTTCCTGATTGTCGTTAGAACCCTCGCGGGCTTTTTTGGAAGTGTGGGCATCGCCAATGGTGGTGGCACAATCTCAGATATGTGCGGACCTGAGGAACGAGCCAGTATATTCGGATGGTACCTGCTAGGGCCACTTCTCGGGCCTACAATCGGGCCGCTCTTGGGTGGTGTGATAGTGGAGAGGCTAGGTTGGAGGTGGATCTTCTGGGTCTTGACAATCGTCTGCGCCGCCAACACACTGGCAGGCTACTTCTTCCTACGCGAAACCTACGCCCCCGTTATCCTTGCGAATCGAAAGAAGAGTTTGGAGAAGCAGGAGGATGCGCCTGGCAAGTATACCTACAAGGGCGAAGACCTTCGACCTCTGTGGACCAAGCTCGGACGCTCATTCTCACGGCCACTGCGGATCCTAATACAGCCAATCGTCTTCACGATGAGCATGTACCAGGCGATCATCTTCTCAACGACATACTCGCTTTACACCAACTTTCAGCCCATCTACCAGGACGAGTATGGTTTCACCACCGAGCAGGTTGGTCTGATATACCTTGGACCAGGTCTCGGCTTCCTCTCCGCAGTGTGGTTCCTCGTGCCGCGCATCGATACAGTGCGAAACTATCTTGCGAACAAGAACGGTGGTAAGGGGCTGCCAGAGTATCGCCTCCCGCTCGCGAATATTGGCTCTGTTCTCATCCCAGCTGGCTTATTTGTGTTTGCATGGCTGGTCGAGGCTCACGTTTTCTGGTTTTGGACCGTTCTGGCGACGTTCTTCTACGGCATCGGTCAGGTCATGATCTTGAACACGACGACCAACTACTACATCGACTCCTTCGAGCGCTACTCGGCTTCTGCGATCGCAGCAGGTGCAGTCTTCCGGAGTGTCGTGGGCGGCATTGTGCCGTTGTTTGCGCCGACATTATTTGAGAAACTCGGATATGGCTGGGGCGTATCAGTGTTCGGCTTTCTCGCTCTTGCGATTGCGCCTGCGCCTCTGATCTTCTTCTACTTTGGCGCGAAAGTGAGAGAGAGGTTCTGGATAGACCTGGATTAGATCTAAGTTTACGGCCCTTCAGCCTTGAGCGAGAAGCTGTTCGGCATATGTTCATCCGGCATATGTTCATCAACCGATTGCCCTTGGCCCCAACCCTGGCTTGTTCAACCACCTTCCAAGCAGGATTAGGCTTTGGCCCTACGAGCTCAAGTGGATCGCCTGGGTCTACACTGCGGATTGCCTTGCAGGATCTTACGACTACACCTTTCAGCCGCAAGACATCGGCTAGGATGTCGCACCATGGCGAATGCAACGTACTTATCTATCCAACTTTGCGTTGGGTCCAGATGCTGAATTCCCGACCTGTCCAGTCATCAATCGGACGATGTTGCGAACCCCAGGCCTGCAAGCCCGAAGGAGCACTGGCCGGCTTACATACTTTTGTCATGTTCCTACACCTCTCAGACACGGTCAACCAATAATACAGGCATATCGTCTAATGCATGACACTCTCGTAGCTGCCGACGGCTGGACTACTCGGATGGTGAACATCGTATTCGCATCGCTCGAACCCGACCCACATAGGCGACATTCTGCGTCTGACATGGGCTACATCATGCGCATTCACTATCGCGTCACGCCCGAGTCGCGAACGAGGGACGGCGTTTTAGCCGGCGTACAGCACAGGCACAGCCGCAGCCGTGAGGGTGTGTGATACAAGGGTTTGCATAGTGAGAGTCGGCCTGCGGGCGTTGGCCATGGTGTAAGTGTCCGATCCGTGGATGGTTGTATATAAAGTATCGAGTGTCGCCTGCTTGAGCCTTACGCACCTTTCTTACGACTCACCTCTTCAAACGTACCTAAAAGAACCACGACAATGGCGAACTCAAAGGTCGTTCTCGTTATCGGAGCCACAGGGGGCCGTGAGTACCACAAAGGTCTTGTGTTATCTTGAATCCCCATACTGACCTTCCCATCCCCAGTTGGCCGTGGCATAGCAGAAGACCTCGCCTCCACCGGCTGGCGCACCATCGTCGCCGGCCGCAATGCAGCCAAATGCGAAGCCATCGTCGCCGTGGTCAAGAAGAAAGGCGGCGAAGCAACCTTCATCGCCTTCGACATCCTTTCCTCCGAATCCATCGCACAGCTCCACGAGAAAGCCGTGACGACCTACGGCCGTCTAGACGCCGCAGTAAACAGCGCAGGCACCACAGGCGACTTCACCAAATTCGCCGACTCCACGCCCGAAAACACCGCCAATGTCCTCCAAATAAACCTCCACGGCGTCATCCTAAGCATGCAACACCAAATCCGCCTTATGCGCGCCAACCCCGGCGGCTCAGGCGGACACATAATCAACATGAGCTCTGTCTACGGTTCCCACGGAGGGCAATACGCGTCCATCTACGCCGGGACGAAGCACGCGCTTAACGGGATCACGAAGAGCGCTGCGCTTGAGGTATCTGGGCCCAAGGATAATATTTTGGTGAATTGTATTGCTCCAGGTGTGATCCTGACCGAGATGACTGCAATTCTTGGAGATCCGAGTGTGCTGCCGGATGGTGAGATGAAGGATTATATCATGACGTTGAAGGGCCAGTACCCACAGCAGCGGTACGGAGAGATTGGGGATGTGGCGAGAGGATGTCGATACCTGCTTGAGAGTCCGTGGGTGACTGGAACAGTACTGGAGATCGAGGGAGGCTTTGGTGCGAAGTAGTCCTGATGCAGGTTCAACGGACTGCAGGTGCTAGGGAGTCTGACCAGGTAACATAGCAGACGCAGGATCTCTTGTTGCGACATGCCGGCGCGGTTGTACGAAAGACGACATACACCTTAAATGGAAAGTCTCTCACCTGTGCCGGTCCAGCTTCCAGGCTATTCCGCAACGATCTTCTGGCCATTATGCACCCTGCCGTTTGTCTCGCGTGTTGATTGACAGCTGAGGTGACGCTGCCGACCGCGGCTGGTCCGTGTTGGCAGCAGATAATGGGTGTACTTGAGTACCGCACTGCAAGCATACCTAGAACACAGTCAGGCTCCAACGCGAGCCCTTCGACAGTGAAATGTCTTTGCTGTCAACAGACCTGCGCTGTTCCAGCCGCATACCGCAAGCAGCGAACACAATCAGGCCTTGTCAGAGCAGACAACGAAAGGACCGGGCAAGGAGCTGAGCAAACGTGGGATACTTACCACCGCTGCCTCGTATCAACAGCGAAGCAGTGTAGTCGTATGGCACTTGTGAACCAGCAATCGCATGAATTCTCGCATACTCAAGCATCTACCTACCTCGATCCGCTACTGGTACAAACATACTCACCCAACGCAGCGCGGGGGGCGAGAACAAGTAGTAAGAGAGCAAGCAAGCAAGCAAGCAGTAGTAACACATCGTCGAGCAGAAAGAAATCGGAGCCTCCTTTGACTGTCCCGCCCTTTGCTCCACAAACATGCCATGCTCCCGTTCTCACCAACTCAAACGTCGCTTTTTCTGTCTTGCGAGCCGGTACCTTACCATGAAGGAGGTAGTCCGACTCACCGTTTCCGAAATGTGAACTTCTTCGTCGTATCCTGAGCTGGCTGGGTGGGGTCGAAAGTAGCCGCCGGATGCGTGGCGCAATTGTGGACTTTACCAAGGCCTGTCATGTCAGTACACATACTTACCACAAGCATCTGCGATCAGCAATGGTTTCGAGGGGGAGTCTTACCCAGAGTCCGAAAGTCGTCCAGCATACTAGTACCGAGGCCGGCTGTTGCGGTCGTCGTAGCCGCCGTACCCACTGCCTCCCTCGTACGGTCGCTTGCGCCCTCGGTCTTCACCACCTCCGTAACCGCCGCTGCTGCTACGGTCGTTGCCACCCCGGTCGCTGCCGCCTCTGTAGCCTCCTCCGCCGTTTTGACCCTCGCGATCACGGAAACCGCCACCGCCGCCTCGAGGAGGTAGAGGCTCGTAGTTAGCGTTGTTGCGCGCACCGCGGTCTTCGTAGCCACCACCACCACCACCATACCCTCCACGTCCTCCTCCTCCGTAGCCTCCGCGATCGCCGAAGCCGCCGCGTGGACCAGCTGGTGCGCCGTCGGGTGGGAAGCCGTTCTGGAACCCTATTCCACCACGGCCTCTGAACCCGCCGCCGCGGTCACCACGACCACCTCGGAATCCGCCATCACCTCTGAAACCGCCACCATCGCCTCGGAACCCGCCTCGGAAACCACCGCGGAAGCCTCCCGGTCCTGGTGGCGGGCCACCGAAACCGAATCCACCGCTTGCGCGTGGGGGAGGAGCTTGTGTGTAGCCACGCTTTCCCAAACCGCCTCCGAATCTCATAGGTTTCCACCCAGCGACAGTTCTACCGCGCTCGACGTCGACGAGAATGCGGCGGCCTTTGATGCTGGCTCCGTCCATGTCCTTGTATGCAGCTAGAATGGCAGTGGTCAGTAAAAGAGCACGATTGGGTCAAGTGATGATGTTACCTTTCATATCATCCTCCCTGGTAAACACGATGAACGCGTAGCCCTTGGGCGCACCCATCTTGCTCTTCTTGCTTATCCGCTCTGGCTTGATACCCTTGGCAAGTAGCGCCTTCTCCCTGTCTCCATTATCCGTGACGACCCTGATGCGCTCGATGTGTCCGTAGCGCTCGAACTCTCTCCGAAGGTCCTCCTTATCGACATCGTAGGATAGGCGCGCGATGAAAAGCGTGTTGAAAGCAGATTCACGGATATTGGCGTCTCGGTGCGGTTGAAACGCCTCTGCACCTTCTGTGAGCAGCCACTTCCGGTGCGCTTCCTTCTCGAGTCCCTGTCGGTCGCGTCGCTCGAGCCAGGACTCCGTGGGAGGGGCCTCGTAGCCAGGGTCGCCGGGTTGCAGCTCGCCGGCGTCAGAAGCTTTGGCTGCGGCGGCTTTTTGTTTCAGAGCTTCGACGAAATGTCCGACTGCGCTGATGTGGGCGGTGCGTCGTTCTTCGAGTGGCACGTCGTGAGGGGGTAGGTAGCGGAGCGGTGGGCGCGGCGCGAAGAGTGCACGTAGATTTGGGGGGAGCTTGTCCGTCATGCTTGTTCACGTGCTGCGGCGGAGGCGCGCTGGCCTCGACCGTGAGAGGATGTGGGTCGCTGCAGTATCACTTAGATGCGAGCATCTCAACAACGGGTATGTGTCAGTAGGCGGCGTGGCATCGGCCGTGGCTTGTGAAAGTGGTCGAGGTTGATGTCGCGAAGACGAAGTTCAAGGGCAAGGAGAGATCTTGGCCTTGGCGGATGATCACATGATCGACCTCGAAACTTGACAGCATCTCATACTCGCTTGACTCGGGGCGCATCACCATGGCAGTCACAATGACCCGATAACACGAAGCACATGTTACAGAATTGCAGGCGAAGATGACGGTTCAAGCACTGCGTGCAGTCTCGAAGGCGCAGGTACTTCACACCTCACTCAGTCTATCACACGACCACCCAACTAACACCCCCACCAGAACGGCGTAGGCGCCTTCGTCCTCCAATGCAAACGTCTCGAATTCCACTACTGCGACTGGGCCGGCAGCAGTCGCGGCATGAAGTACTTCACCCCTCTCCCACTCCCCCCTCACCCCCCATAACTAACGCATATCTATCTAGCGCTTTCCTCCAAACCAAACTCCCTCTCTTCGCCCGCGAGAACCCAGGCGTCGAAGTCTCCGTCTCCCCTCGCCCTGGCAAACACCCCGTCATCCGGGGCCATTTTATTAATGGCCGCGAGAAGGCCGTTTGTGTAAGGAATATGACGCCTCATGAGATTCTGGAGAAGGCGCTGTATGTGCGGAGTAGCAGTGGGGAGAAGCTGAATAAGGGGATGAAGGCGGGGCGGAATGTGGTGAGGTCGAATAATGAGAGTGTGAGGGGGGTTTGGGATCCGTATCATGGGGGGGATTTTAAAGTGTAGGAGGGCCAAAAGAGGCGGTTGGATGATTGTTGCGGCACCATAGTATGATCCGGGTTGTCAAAGAGGATGTATACACACATGTGTACGATATGTGAAGCATATGGGCGGCGTTAGGTACTTGTGGGTGAGAGCGTTGCTCGGATGACACGGTGAACCTGGACTTCCTTCGATGGACGAGGCCTCTGGTATTCTTCTAAGCTACCAAATGCATAGCCTGCTATCTCTATTGTCTTGCTAGGCCACATGCATGCTCATTTGACTTGCATTACTATGCGTCTCCGTTGTCTCCTAGAGCTGCCTCGGGACCTACCCGAATTTTGGCCGAACTTCAGACTTCACCTGGTCAAGACTGTTCTTCGCCTTGCAAACTTCGACATTTCTTCGATTAAATTACCTTGATATGGCAACTCTCTCATCTGCAATCAACACATCTTACCAAGGGAAGAAGAGGCATGGAATTCAGCACCATGCGTAACGTCGTTGCAGCGGCCCCATACCCTGCCTCGGTAGCTGCATCTTGTGCCCGCATACAGGCCCCCACAGGCAAGTATGTACAGTAAGGATGGTCACTCGGTAGATATACAGCCGTTTTGATATTTCAGCAAGAACTTATAGACCCGCCTGTTGTCTGCTTTAGTTTTCAGCATTCCTTCTTGCTCATATATAGTCCGAGTCGAGGGCACAGAGCTAGCAAGATGGCAAAGCAGCAACGAATCTATACTCATCCTACACAGCCGACTTGTTGTATACCAAATGTTGATCTTTTGACTTTGCTCTTTGGTAATGAGGCTACCAATTCCTTCGACTTCTCACAAACTAACACACCTCCCAGATACTGAGCTTTCCGTCGCTCAAGATGATACTCTCCTCCACCACGCAGCAGACAACCCGGACAACAAACTAACCAAAGCCGACCTTCGAGACCTTACCCAGAGAATCGCCCACGGCCTCCGCCACAACTATGGAGTCGGTGCTAACGGACCGAACAAGGACGTCGTGACCGTAATCTCCTACGGCCAAGTCCTAGTCCCAGCCGCCCTATACGGAGTCATCGCAGCAGGAGGCGTCTACTCAGCAGCAAGCCCCAGCTCCACAGTCGCCGAACTCCACCGCCAAGTCGACATCGGCCAATCCCGCCTCATAATCTGCGGCCACGAGCACGTAGACGTCGCCTCTAAAGCCGCCGCAAAAGCCGGCCTGCCCCAAAGAAATGTCCTCCTCCTCGACTCCACAGCAGGTGCTTGGTCCTTGAAATCCCTTGCAGACAATATAGAAGTTATTTCCAAACCGGACCAGAAGTTGCCCTGGCAAAATATCACAGACCCCCAAGCCCTCAAAGACAGCCTAATAGTCATCCTCTGGTCCTCAGGCACCACCGGCCTCCCCAAAGGCGTCATGCTCTCCCACCTCAACCTCGTAGCCGAGACCTACATCACCGCCCTCTCCGGCCGCGCCTTCGCAGCCAAAGAGATAGAAAAGGGCACTTTCGTCCCGAAACAGCACTCTACCCTCGCTCACCTCCCTATCTCCCACATCGCGGGCTTGTTCGGCTACCTCATCGGCCCAATATACTCCGGCGCCACTGTCATCTGGATGCGGAAGTACGTCTGGGAAGATCTGGTCAAGTATCTAAAACAATACCGCATCACGACCTGGTACACCGTTCCCTCGATCTGGCTCCGCATCGCCAAATCTTCTGATATCACCCTCGCGGATCTTAGCGGGTTGGAAGGTGTCTCCACCGGCGCTGCGCCTATGGATGGGGTGCTAATGAAGCACGTGAACTCCAAAGTCGGCTCCGGGAACGAGAAGATGATTGGGCAGACTTGGGGGTTGTCAGAGACTACCGGGGCTGTTACTGCGGCGCAGAAGGATGATCCGAGGGGGGCGGACGATACGGGGAGTATTGGGTATATTCTGCCTTCGGTGGAGTTGAGGTCTGTCGATGATGATTATGTGGATGTGGAGGACCCGGAGAAGCAGGAAGGGGAGTTGTTGATTAGGAGTCCGCTGGTTACGAATGGGTATTTTAGGAATGAGGGGGCGACGAGGGAGGCTTTTAGGGATGGGTGGTTTTGTAGTGGGGACGTTGGAATACTGAGGGGTGGGAAATTTTATGTTGTTGATCGGAAGAAGGTACGTCGTTCGGACCTCTGGGTGCTCGGGGTGGGTAATTACTTTGAGTGCTGATGGGCGTGCAGGAACTGCTCAAGTACAAAGGTCTACAAGTCGCCCCTGCGGAGTTGGAGAATCTGCTCATCACGCACGAGCAGATTAAGGAGGCTGCTGTGGTTGGCTTGCCTGCGCCAGATGATCCGGGGACTGATTTGCCGAGAGCATACATTGTTCCTAACGAGAAGTCGAAAATTAATGAGGACGAGGTCAAGGAGTTTGTGAAGTCAAAGTTGGCGCACTATAAGCAGCTACGGGGTATGTTCAAGTGGTTGCAAGAGTGTAGGGGTGGAATGCTGACTGGTTTGTAGGCGGTGTGGTGTTCGTGGACGAGATACCGAAAAATGCTATTGGCAAGATGTTGCGGCGGGAGTTGAGGGAGAGGGCGAAGAAAGAGACTGCAAACGGGAGAAGTAGGCTGTAAGGCGACCCAGCATGCATCCGTTGGAGTTGAGGGAATCTATACAGATAATCGATGAAGATCTACGACGCCTATATAATTCCATTATAGCATCGTATCGTGATGCAATCAACTGCAATGCTATGTGTTCATGACCAGCGCCTTCAGGTTGTCAGCACAGTACAGCGTGATGACCCTAGAAGTAGTCAGCAAGTCGCAACATGACCCTCGGGAAGAAGTACGTTAGACTCACGTATGCGGAGCAATCCTTACAAAGTACGTCCCAAACCCACGATAGAACCTCAATGGCCCTTCCTCCCTCAGCGCCTTAATCGCGCAATCCATCATCCCACGATACACGGGCTTCCCATCCGGCCCCTTCCCTCCCCTCTGCAGCCTTGTCTTCAAGAAATCAAACGGCAAGCTAAAGAACGCAGCGAAGAACCCCGCAATCGTAGACGCCGCAAACGTCTGGTTCTGGAAACTAAGATTCGTGTGTTCTTTCAACAACGACTTCGACTGCGAGAAGAACGCCAGCTGTCCGAAATTCGTTGCCATGGCGCGGATGATCGTTGGATACGAACCCGCCCACAGCCCTCGAATCCCCTCTGCACGGGATACACGGACAAGAGCGTCGATAACGGAGCGGTAGTTCGCACGTTCAGCTTTCGGTTTCATACCATCGCTTTGCATCCGGATCAAAGCCACCTCCGCCGGGTTGGCTATCCCAGCCGCTAGACCTCCGGCAGATAGTGAGGCGACTGCTCGGTCCGCGAAGGTGACTTTCCTGCCCTTGCTCTGCGCTCTAGTCTCGACAATAGCGAGGAAGCGGTCGAAGAAGCCGAGTCGGAGCATGCCATACGACAACTGGCGAAGGTAGCCGGCTGACAAACCGGCCCAGAGATCTGTGACTCTGCCTTGCGCGACTATGGCTCTGGCGACGGAGATCGGTGAGGCTGCTTTAGCGCCTTTGGTGCCTTCGCCGGTGAGTTGGATGCGGACTTTGACGACGTCGGCGGGTTGGATGATTGTGGTTGCTATCATGCCTGAGAAGGCGCCGATGCCCTGTTGGTACAACCAAATCAGTGTCTGCTAAAGAAGAATTGATTTGTTTCACTTACGAAAGGAAGCACATTTTGTGCTATTGGTGAGGACAATATGCCTGACTTCGCAGGCGGACTCGACGGTAATGCATCTTGTGACTGACCGGCCGTGTCCGACATTCCACGGCTCTCGAATGTTGTACTACATTCTGTCGACATACAGGTACCGACCAAACGAGATTGGAGTAGTGCCTGCAAACTCTAATGCATGTCAAATGCAGCCGAGGAGGAGAAGAGGAGTAAAGGCGCCGGACATAAGGTGCATGAATAAGCGGAATTTAATGGCCGGTTAGTGAACATGAAGTTCGACAAGTCCGCTATGCTCCAAGACTGACGTTATCGGGATGGTCGGATATACATAACTGGTATCAGTCAATCAAGCAGGTAGTTTCGAAGCCCAGAACTGGTTCCAGTCCACGTTCTTATTCTTCTTGCGGAACTCAGCCATGCCGTGCTCGCCTTCAGACCCTGGCGAGATCATCCCTTCGAAGACATGCTTGACATACTTCGTTTGCTCGTCTCCGCCTGGATCGATCCATGCGACCCGCGAGAGCTCTTTGATGGCTGCAGCTGATCTCGGAGCACAATTGCGAAGCCGATGCAGGTACTCTGCTATCAGCTGATCCAAACCGTCCGCTGAGCTGGCGATACCGTGCACAGCACCAACGCTTTTCAGCTCTTCGGGCGTTACCTCTCGTCCACTGAGCATTGCTTCCCGAGCAAATGATATGCCCCATTCTCGCACCATCTGGCGTGATATTGTGGCCGGACTCAGACCGAGCTTGATCTCTGTCATTGTGAAGCGAGCCTTTGGAGAGACGAGACGGATGTCGCAAGCGAACGCAAGACCTACGCCGCCACCGAAGCAGAGTCCGTCAATCGCCGCGATTGTGGTTTGTGGAGAGTTCATGATTGAGGCGAACAGGCCTTCGACTTTGTTGTAGTACTCGTCCTTTATTGATTTGTCGTCGGAGGCAGTGCTTCCTGACGAGCTCAGATCCATACCGGTGCAGAAGAACTTGCCTTCTGCGTCGAGGATGATCTGGAAGACGGTAGGGTCTTTTGCCAGAGAGTTATAGAGACCAGTAACGCCTTCGAGCATCGAGTTACTCAGTGCGTTACCGTTGCGTGTTCTTGTCAATGTGATTTTGACGATGTTGCCGGCGCGAGATACCCGTAGCTCACCATCATCAGATTCCACTTTCCACTGAGGCAAAGCGATTTCTGTACTGGTAGTAGCTGCATTCGTGGTCGTTTTCGAGTGTCCTTTTGCAACGAGCGCTGACCCAGCTCGACTGCCGTTCTTCTGGTTGACCTTCTGTGATATCCAGTCGCCAACCTCGGATAGCTGTTGCAGATCGACTCCAGTAGACACACCAGCTCGTTCGAACATGTATACAACATCTTCGGTTGCCACATTGCCGGTTGCTCCTTTCGCGTAAGGACATCCACCTAGGCCAGCAACACTACTGTCGAATGCCCGCAAGCCCATGTCATAGGATTTGATGACGTTCGCAACCGCCTGGCCATATGTGTCGTGGTAGTGGCCTGCGAGCTTGTTCGCTGGTATCTCTGATAACAGCACGCGAAGTAGCTTTTCGGTGTCCGCAGCAGTACCGACACCCAGGGTGTCTCCGAGACCGACCTCATAGCATCCCATTTCGAGGAAGCGTTTTGCAACTGCGAGTACCTTCGCGGGCTGTCGCGCTGTTAGCCATAGCGGTGGCAATAGATATGGGAGACTTACGTCCGTTGGTCCATCGTAAGGACAAGCAAATATGCAAGATATGACTCTTCACAAATGCATCAGCCTACTGCAAACTGCATAAAGAAGAGGTCTTCGTCTTACCCTCTGGCGCGAATACCTTGAGCAAGACATGCCTTGACCACGTCTTCCGCCCTTCTCAACGCCTCTTCAACCGAACAGTTGGTGTTCTTCCAGCTGAAGCCTTCAGAAGCTGCCGCAAACACAACCGCTTCTTGAACTTTGCTGACAGCCGCACGCTCGAATCCTTTCATATTGGGCACCAGGACAGGAAAGTTTACAGACTTCTGCATTCCGGAGTCCACAATGTGTTGCATCACCTCCTTCGAGTCGGCTAGTTGTGGGATCCATTTCGGCGCGACGAAAGAGGTCGCCTCGATCGCGCGTAGACCACATGCGGCCAGCCGCTGGATGAGTTCAATCTTTACGGATGTTTCGACCTGAGTCTTGATGTTCTGGAGGCCATCCCTGGGCCCGACTTCAAGGATCCGGACATCTGGTTCGAATGATGCTGCGATGGACCTGTATCTCCTCGCGGGCAAGGCAACGCGATAGACGGACGACGTTTGAACCCGACTTGCGGACCAGAAGGTCTTCCTTAGAGGTGTCATCTTTGTAACGCGTCGAAAGGTGTTGTTGTCCAATCGGTCACTCTCTGCTCCGTGCAAACGCCGTCACCTCAACGCGACCACTTCATCTCGACACTTCTATCCACATCACCAACCCTTCACGTAGCTATGAGACGTAGAAGGATCACTAGAGCAGTCAAGTCTGAAGACGATGATCCTAGACCAATGTGGTCTCCGCTCCGAAGGAATGGCTGAAGTCTCCTGGAGAGGGGAGCAGCGGGCACCACTGACCGAGGCTGTCGACGAACGAGCAAGTCGCCATGGTTCAACCCTTCGAGTTAACATGTCGAGCATGGCTGTATAGACTGGGAAGAAATGAAAAGGACGTTGTTTGCCACGAGGCAACGGTGGGTTGTAGGGAACTTAACTTTCTGTCGGGAGCACCTTCCAACTGTCAATGCCTGGCAAGCCAGTAGAAGACGTTACTCGAGCCCGGCTCCCGAAGGTGCTCTGTCTGGTATAAAGGTGCTAGACTTGTCTCGTGTTCTGGCAGTAAAGTTCTCCCGCAAGAAGACCAGACAAACCCTTGAGACTAACCAATGTAGGGTCCATATTGTGCCCAGATCCTGGCCGACTATGGCGCAGAGGTGATCAAGATCGAAGACACAGAGGGAGGCGTAAGGCTGCCCATATATTCAAATTCGATTCAGTAAGACTGACAAAGAGTACAGGACGACACCCGCCGCATCAGAGCAGCTGGCGAAGCAGCAGCATGGAAGCCAGGCATTGGACCCATGTCCAACTACTTCGCCTCTGCGAACCGAAATAAACGATCTGTCAAGCTTAACCTGAAGCATGAGAAGGGGAGGAAGATATTTCTTGATATGGTCAAGGAGGCGGATGTGGTGTAAGTTCGTCTTCCACGACGTATGCACGTTTGCTCACGGCGTTCAAGTATCGAGAACCTTCGGCGAGGTGCAATGGAGAAAATGGATATTGGATATGATGTGCTGCGTGAGATTAATCCAAGGATCATCTTCACAAGCGTGTCTGGTATGCTTTCGTGTCTCCCCAGCTTGACTCTGCTAACGATTACGAAAGGCTACGGTCCTGACGGGCCCTTCGCGAACCGTGCAGGTTACGACATGATCACTGGTGCCGAAGCAGGACTCATGCATCTGCAAGGCGAACGAGGTGGAGGTCCAATCAAAGCAGGAATCGCAGTGACTGACCTTTCAACCGGTTTGTATGCCCACGGTGCTGTTCTCGCCGCGTTACATGCCCGACACCGGACTGGAGTCGGACAGAAGATCGATGCTTCCCTGTTCGAAACACAAGTCGCTCTGCTAATGCATTGTGCGATGTCATGGCTCAACCTCGGACAAGAGGGAGAGCGATGGGGCGCTCAACATCCCAATGTTGTGCCCTACGATGCGTTCAAGACGGTGAGTCTCACATCCCGCTCGTTGCGACTTCGTATGGTGCTGACTGCCAACAGAAAGATCTCTACATCGTCTGCGGCGCAGTGAACGACAAACAATTCCTCAAACTCTGCACCCTCCTCGGCCAACCCTCCCTCGCCAGCGAAGTCCGATTCAACGACAGCCAAGCCCGCGTCGACAATCGCGACGCCCTAACCAAAATCCTTAACTCCCTCTTCATCACAAAAACCACCGACGAGTGGATGGCGCTCTTCGATGGGACAGGCCTGCCATACGGCCCAATCAACAACATGCAGCGGGTGTTTGAGCATCCGCAGACGGAGGCGAGAGAGATGGTTCATGAAGTGCCGTATGAGCATGCCACGTCCGGGAAACTGTGCTTGCTAGGTCCTGCGGTCAAAATGAGCGACACTAAGCCGACGATAAGGCGGCGGCCTCCGCTGTATGGCGAGCATACGGCAGAAGTACTGCAGGAGTACGGGATCGACGCCGCAGAGCTAGAGATCCTGAAGAAAGACGGTGTTGTTTGAGCACGTGCTTGGAAGAAAGTGGCAGCGTGCGATACCTCTGATGCCAGATTTATGCGTTCTCCTGTATCGATTCCAGATCTTATGCTTATGGTGAGGATAATCTGATGTTCTGGGTATCTTTTTGACTGCGGAGAAGGGAGCGCAAGGCTATAGGCACTTGCGAAGCTACAGGAAGCGTTTAACCCTTGACCGAAGGGTGTTGCGAAGCGAAGTACTCCGTCGAGCTCTCTACCTTCTTGACGCCTGCGGAGCCTATGATAAGCATGACCCCTTAGGTAGATAGCGTTTTGATCTTGGAGATGCCGGACCCGGCTACATACGTCTGCAATCACTCAGCTTCTGTACACGTTATTTCCAGTACTTGTAGTATGCCAAACGTTGATCCTCAACACGAAGCACTACTAATCAAGGACAAGCGTGGCGTGGTGGCTGTTCATATTGAGTGTGATGAGTGTGATCGTCGACTAAATTATCGTAAATGCAAGAAACATACCCACAAACACCTTCGCTAAACATCATATATACCCAATGGTTTCGCAATATGCCAATAGTTCGCATGCCAGTCCTGCGTGGGTCCTAGTATCAACCATACGTGCTCGTCCGCTGCACCGTCGGTTGATGCTGGAACACACTGCTCGAGTACTCGCTGTCATCATACATCGTATTCCTCTTCTCGATCCCGCCATCCGAAGGCAGCAGCTCCTTCACTTCCCAGTTGTTCATCCGCTGTCCGACCGAGAACTCCAGATCCTCCTTCGTAATCGAGTCCCAGTACTTGTACACCATCATCACCGCAAGCAAATTCGCCAGCGTGCTGAAGAACAGCGCATCAAGGTAGTGCTCCGCGGTATCGCAGATCGTCTCGCTGAACTGGTAAAGAATGACCTGTCCGAGCACGAAAGCAAGAACGCCGAAGAAGATATGGAGTAGTGGCCACCGCTCTTGCAGTGTCCCAACGATCAGGATCAGCTGCATGACGATGTAGACGGCCAGGAATAGAGCACTGAAGAGGTACACCACGACGAAGATTCCGGTGGTATTCTCTGGCCCCAGTCCTGCCCAGCCTTTGAATGTGAGGAGCGAGACTGCGAAGCTGACCAGGAACATCGCAACGCTGCAGATTCGCAAGAGCCAGACGGAGAGCGTGGTGCCGTCTTCGTAGAGCTGGAATCCGACGAAGCCGTTGATCATCAGTGATAAGGCAGTCGCCGAGGCCAGGCCAAGCTGTGCTGCTACGAAGTACGCGTAAACGCTGCCGCCGGGTGGTACGACGCCGCAGTCGACGAGGAGGGAGAAGATGGTGAGCAGGGTGTAGGCGTAGAAGAAGGTTGTGATCTCCTTGCGGCCTGCAGAACCCACTGTTAGCATTTCCTCCTTCGTCTGTTTGATTGTGCAGATCTCTTGACATACCGACAGCCGTAAACTTGCTTCGCACATGCACGATCATGATCACCGTCATAGTCAAGGCAAGTATGTGCGCAAAGCCGGTCGCCCCCTCAAATATGATCGTATTCGCGAGCTCGATCGATCGTGCGTAGCAGTTACTCTGGATGCCATGTTCGCCGGTGATGGCGGAGACAGGTCCTATGAGAGGACATAGCGGTAGGGGTGTCTTCGCGCAGAACTCTTCGAAGCTGCCGAAGCCCATTGTGCTGGTCGGACCGGGGGCCAAAGGAGGAGAAGTGGTGGAAGCGCGCGCAATCGGCGCAAGACGGTGGCCGGTGGAGTTGATATGTGTTCGGCGTGAATGTGATGTTGTTGGCAAGCGAGTGACTGGAGTAAGAATACAGCAAGAAAGTGGGATGATGAAGTGAGACAAGTTGCAAGGGTGTCAGTGTTTCCACGACTACGCGGCAAGAGCGCCACAGCGGGAGTGGCTGCAGGTCGGAAATAGACTAACCTTAAAATCTTTGGATATCTCTATTGAAACCACATCTCATTCCGTCTCGACCACAACCAACTTAGTTGAAAACAGGGCTAGGCAGGGTCATTGCGGAGAGTGTATGGTGCAAGGATGGACGACTCCAATGGCCCACGCAACCGCAAAGAGCGTCGCGCCGCTGCCCGCCAATCAGGACAACCAATCTCACCACCCTCATCAACCCCCAAACTAAAGATGACCCAACCAGACCGCAGCGGCCCCAAATCCAAAACTTTCATGGACATCTACGAAGAAAAGAAACACCTCCTCGACGCCGGCCAACCCTTCGACCCTAAACATACCGACGGTCTCGCCCGCAACGAAAGTGGCAACATCCTCAACGTCGGCTTGAACTCCGGCAACGACGACGACGAACCCATCGGCCCAGTAGGCAATGCAGTCTTATGGGCCCTAACCCTCTCCATGATCCACTTCACCCTCGATGTGCTAGTCTACAGCCAGTACCGTCAGGAAATCGAATGGGCCGAGATATTCAAACGAACCGGTGTGGTGCTTCCCATATTGTTCTTGGTGGTGCTAGTGATGCGCAGCTCGATCGCCGTTCGCTTTCAGCTGGCGCAGCAGGTCTTCTATCTCGGGGTTGCGGTGGCGGCGGGCTGTTACACGATCCATGCGGCGAATAGGTATGGGTATTATGCGGTGATGAAGCGGTGTCCGCCGTTGGGGACGTTGTGGATTTGGAGCGTGATTGAGATGGATCTGCCGTGGGCGGCGGCGAGTGTGGGGGTGGATATGGGTTTTTTGTGGTGGAAGGGGTATTCGTTTTTCTGAAGATATGCTATGGAGTGGGTGGTGGTGCTTCGCCGTTGGGTGCTTCGCCGTCGGGTGCTTCGCCGTTGGAGGCGCTCAATGCGCGGCCGAGGAGTTTGCGGCCGACTTTTCGCCAGGCTGTGCGGACTGCTTCGTGCTTCTCATCCCCGTTCTCGTCAAGTGGGTACGAGGGATCAGGCACTGCATTGTCCTGGGTCGGCTCTGAAGCAGTCTCAGGAGCGAGCTCAAATACCTCAGACTCCACGTCCTTCACGCCTTCCGTGGCCTGTTCTCCAGCCGTCCGACAGCACTCACAAACCCACTTCACCGGCTCCGGAATCCACCTCACACACTTCCTTTGCGGCCGAATATCCCACGAGAGGTCGAAGCACTTGTCTCCATGCCCAAGGACTTGCTGGGCAGCTGTATGAGAGCCCTGCAACTGCCACGCGGATCCGCCTTCCAGCAGCCCTTCTTCGTGGAGCATTGTGAGAGGATCCCGTTTTGGAGATCCGAAGGGCTTGGTGTCACGCGAGTGGTTGAGCTGTTCGAGGAATCCAAGGCATTCGTGTGCGAGGGTTGCGTGGGTGGTGGATGGGAAGCGGCAGTTGTCGCAGATGGAGTAGTGGAAGAAGCACATTCTTTCTGAAAGTGGATGAGAGATGGTGAGCATTTCGTATGCCGGTGACAGTTGTGTCGGATCGAGAAGATATGTTGCAAAGCTATCTACGATGCGTTATCTATGTCTATCATGGAATACGTAGTTGCAAGCCGCTACGAGTAGAGGTAGCTCCATCAACTTGGCACTGCTGCGGCCAATATTCCCTCAATGCTATCCTCCACAATAGATCTGCCAGAACCTAAAGGGACCCCATATCCTCGTATGAGGCGTCCAGGCTTGCAACCAGCTTCGGGTAAACCAGAAGCATTGGCAGCGCGGGTGACATTCCACCGTTCCAAACGACGAGCCTCGTCGTAGCTGTGCCACCGATTTCAGTTGTCGTCCACTGGACGCAGCCGCGCGTAGTCACTGCGACAGGATGATGCAGGATAGTTATTCCTTAGGGTCTCGAGGCCAGGATGCTTGGCTAGGCCGGGCGTAGTGAATATGTCCTAAGTTCTAGCTCACTCGAAGTCGCTCTTCGGGTTCGGCGCAACAAACCCTCTGCGGCTAAGGAAGCTTTCCAGTCCCTTCTCGACTCTCGATAGCTAAGAGTACATCAGCATCACGTCCACCACCAAGAGGTCAAATACAAAGCACTTACCATCCCATGATCAGGCACAACCCCATCCTTAACCCACACGCTATGCGCACCCATCATATTCGCCATCAGCACATCGGTAAACAGTCTATCCCCCACCACCGCCACCTGCGAAGCAGAAGTCACCCCTGAATCAGGCGCATTGCGGAAATACTCCATCACCCCGCCATGGCAACCAGGTTTCTTCGTCGCATGCCGCAGAACTTTGACACCAGTATTCCGTTCCAGTAATTCAGCTTCAGCGTATCCAGGGTCGTCGCCTGTGCCAGCAGAATTGGACACAATCAGGAGGCGAGAGCCAGGGTAAGCTTTCTTCAGTTCCTCGAGTTTGGCTTCGTTTTGGGGGGCGACATGGTTTTGTTTGGGAACGGCGAAGCAGTTGTCTTTGTCTAGCACTATGGCTCGGATATCTGGTTTCTTCTCGCCATTCCTGGTAGGGAAGGCTTTGGAGAGTGGGATTGGTAGTTGGTCGAATGTTGAGACTGTGTGGTGGGGAAGGCACAGGGATGGGTTGTAGAAGAGTCTCAGGAAGTTGAAGGTTCCTGAGATGTTCATTAGGCGCAGTGACATGCGATTTGTTTGTTTGAGATGGAAACGCGGTCTCGTGAAGTTGAAGTTCGAGGCGCGTTGCTTCACCGCCTAAGAATTCTGCCGCTAGATTCGAGAGGTGAATTCAAACTTCTACAATACGCTGAAGGTATATCTTCTCCGACCAACACGGCGTATCTTGTCTTTCAGAATACCTCACAGAACCGCTCAATACTTACTTTCGACTATTGCGCCCGCGCGCACCGCCTAGCCCACCATGGCCATGACCACCGGAACCTCGACCATCGGCATTCCGATCAAACTCCTCAATGAGGCCACCGTAAGTCTACCACCACTGTTCCAAGGAGCATACATGTGCTTACAGGACGGTCGCAGCTGACATTGACACTCGTAGGGCCATCTGGTCACGGTTGAGATCGACTCCGGACAGACTTATCGCGGCAAGCTTATTGAAGGTACGACCGCATACTACAGCAGAGACGAGAGATGTGCTAATGGGTGGACGCAGCGGAGGACAACATGAACTGCCAGCTCGAGAACATCAACGTCACGCAGCGCGATGGGCGGGTCACACATCTGGACAGAGTCTACATTCGGGGGTCGCACGTGCGGTTGTTTATTGTGCCTGATATGCTGAAGTAAGAAGAAGTTGCGATGCGCTACTGGATCACACTGCTAATATGGGTATAGGAACGCGCCGATGTTCCGAGCGAAAGCAACACGTGGACGAGGTGTGGGTCTGGCGAGAGGAAGGGCCACCGTGAACAGGGCGCGTGGTTCGGGCAGGGGTGCCAGAGGGGCATGAGATGAAGGAAACGGAGAACGTGCGCGGAACAAGACTCCTTCCGGGAGGATTGGGCAGTGAAGCAGTAACATGGTCGAAGAGCAAGGCAGGCGAAGCTAGCGAGGCGTACGGAGTCTGCACGGACAGCTCGAGATCTCGTCAGCGTTCGTCCTCACGCTGGAAATGCAGACACCATGGCCATGAAGTTGCAAGTCACAATCTGATGCTGTCTATCTATCAATCTGTTGTGCCTTCCCACGTGACTCGAAGCAATTCTAGCATGTGATAGTCTTGGCTTGTGAATCTATGCCCTCTTTCAACCTAACTCCACTTCCACTTCAAAACGATGTAGCACAATAACATCCGTCTCCACGATGGGTATCAAACACTCCCGCCGCATCCTGGCAGTCGGGACACCTGATTCCGGTGTCCTGAACCTCATCAAAGGTGACCACTACGTACAACCCTGCCACATCGCCTCTAACGCCAACAGACCTCACCGAATCATCTCCAGCTCCCCACGAGAACGGCTCGACAGCAGGCCTCACGCACGAATGGCACATCAAAACAGCGTACTACGAAGCAAAAGTCCCAATCTGGATCGACGAAATCACAGAAGTAGAAGCATGGAAGACCGAGTTCCTCAAGCCCGAAGCAAAAGAGGTAGTCGAGGCTGTGGGAGCTTGGGTGTACTGCATCAAGCTTCCGCGGAATGGGGAGATCAGTCCAGAGTGTGAGGGGGTTCTGAAAGCGATCCAAGAGTTATCGGAGGACCATGCGGGATATGGTGCGGACACTGTCATGTTGGCTGTTGCTATGCCGGGCAATAATGGGAAGATTATGGAGGGCAAGCAGGATGACTGGGATGATGTGTGCATGCAATATGGCTTCGAGTTCGTTGACTATGCTGCCAAAGGCGCGAATGAGTATGGGGAGAAAGTTGGGCTGGATCGGTTGAAGGAGGCTCTTGAGGCGAATGAGTGGGCTGATACTGCTAGTTCTGATGATGGGGAGCTTGATCTGCGTGAACTAGGCATCAACGACGAGGACGACGAGAACGATCTCCGGAGTTTCGCTCACGACGAGGCAGAGATGACTGCGGAGCTTTTTGGCGTCAAAAGTGCTCTGGCGAACAATGATTTCGAGCCCGATGCAGATGACCTGGTAACTCTCAAGGACGAGGTGGACGAGGCCAAGGAGGTTGAGAGTTTGGACCGCATGATGGGCAAGCTGCTTGCTGTGAAGGAGCAGTCTGCGAACTTGCCCGAGGCACAGAGGAAGAAGATGGCGGCGAAGGCTGTTAGGGAGTTGCTGGACGAGGGGAAGAGTACTTGAGGATAGCGTTGATGGCTATGCTCAACCTACACAATAAGGCCGGGCCGAGACAGTGCAAGCGATCCTGGAAGTTGACAGAACTCGATCCAGCAATTATGCTCTTCGACCCGATCGAAGTTCTCATCTCAAAAGACCTCAGATCGCGAAATGACGCCTGGGCTCAGGTTCTCGGATCCTGCCCTCAGTATCGTGGAAAAGCGAGGATATGTGGCAGGAACCAAAGCCATCTCTCCCAGTGCGCGATGCATGCCAGCGCACATTCGATGGAAAATGGCTTGATTGATCCCATATGAGGATAATGATGCTATGAGAAGTCCTGAGGCAATGGATACCGCGACAGCTAAACAGACGATGTGAATAAAGTCTGGTGTCATGGCCGATGCGGTACGTGTTGCAGGAAGTCGACGATACATATAGTATGCTGCGCGTGAGTGGATAGGCGATGGCAGTATCGTCCGTTGATTGAAATGATATCACGCAACAGATACTACCGAAATCCAGTAGAAAAGATGTCAGTGAGAGGGAGATAGCATAGATAGCTCTGCGAAATTTGTTGTATCGCCGCCTTGTCGTGGTCTCAAAGCTGTACAGCATGTACAAAAGGTATGTAATGCTCATGTGTAGTGTCTACCCGTCGAGTATCTACTCAGTCGCCTTCATTCGGTACATTCGATACCCAGCCTTCGCCAGTATCGGCGGCACACACTCCACCATGACACGATCAACCTCTTTCCACTTCTGCTCCAGGTCTCTCCACGGTACCAAGAACGGCGTCGTTCGCTGCTTCGAGTTTCGTGGTCCCATGCGCCACTGCCGCTGCAAGCGCTCGGCATTGAAGCGTTCATGCTCCATCTCCTCCAGAATGTCGAGGTCCTCCTTGGTGAACTCGGGGACGTGGATCATGGCGTCTGAATTCTTCTCGCCCTCGAGCATGAAGTAGCCAACGGTACGAAGCTTGCGCGGGATGTCGTCAGCTTGTGAGCGGGTCGATTCCTTCAGTTCGCCGGAGAGCTCGTCCCAGTCTACCATCGCACGATCGGAAAGCAGGTCTTCCTTCTCCTTGGGCGTCTGGGCCATGATCCGCCTCTGATGCTTGTACCTTTCGAAGAGTCCTTCGGCAAGCCGCTCGCGCAAGACAGCAGGAAGTTTCGGACTTCGAAGGAAAGCCATGAAGGTGCGTATATCGGGCACGTGCATGTCGATTTGTTCTTCTGGAGGTAATGCCGAGATGTCGAATTTGCGGCGGCCGGTAAGTCTGCTGGTGCTGAGGATTTTCTCTAGTCCACGCAGGCCGTGCTTGTATTGAGGAACAAATAGCAAGGCGTGCAGTACGGCGTCGTCGATTTTGATAGTACCATTGACCTCTAGATGGGGGTGCCGCTCTTGAAGTAGTCGGCGGAGCATGAATGCTCGCCGCACCGCGAATAACTTATCTTGTAGGCTAGACTGATTCGGTCCGAGAAGACTTGCAGCGCCGTGTAGGTTGTCGATCAAGGTCGAGTCTTCGATCGCACGGCTGATCTTGAACTCGGCCTGTGTAGGAGTGGGTGTGCTCTCATGTCTTGGAGGATCTTGGTTCACCAGGAACAGCAGTAAACATCGCCCGAGCCGTCTTTCATGTGTGCCATCCCTGAAGCCCCCGTACCGCATCAGCGAGGTGAACGTATCAAGCAGAAGGCTGTTCCCGTCGATAAGAGAATCACAGTTCTCAAATGAGACGATGGTCAGATGTTTGTCAGCGGCATTATCACGCACAGTGTTGCAGACATTCGTCAAGTGCTCTAGGCCCATAACACGAGTGTTGTACGTGAGTTTTCGTATTGGCCACCTCTCGCTTACGGTATCCAAGAGACCGGTGGCCACGAACTTCTTGCCAGAGCCAACTGGCCCGAGCACACCTATGCACGTCGGCGTGGTAATGTTAGACGCCAATCGCTCATGCATCGTATCGACGATGGAACCCAAGCTCTCCTGCTCTATGCGATCAGCACTTTGAAGCTGGCCAAACTTCCGCACAGAGCAATGCGCAAGTGCTCGCTCCGGGCCTAGAGTGACAATCTGTCGTGCGACTTCAGCAGGATCTCCTGTCAGACCGTCGAATATCGAGAAGCTATCTCCAGAAGAAATCTTGCTGGACGGCACACTGACGGTGGACACCCGTTCTTTGAGGCTAAGGTTCTCCATTATGTTACTGATGTCGTAGTCGGGTGCATGGTCGTCCATATTTGGTACGAACCCAGTCTGGCAAAGTCTGTTGGTAGCGGCAATGCCCAATCGTATACCCGCGTCGCAGTCCGGAAATCCCAAAGCAAATCCTGCTGTGAACGCAGAAGCTAACCCAAGCTGTGAGGCCGTCAGTATATATCTAACCCATAGTTTGCCGCTTTCGAACGTGTAGGCACGTCTGCCAGCTCCCAAACAAACACGGAGGATCATCTGACTCGGAACATCTGGCTAGCTTACCATTTGCACGTGAGGCTGCTCCATGTGCCTAGGCTGAAAGTACAGCTTGGGATCAACGGCGTCTCGACCTCTGTGATGGATGACACCCTCGTTCCCAAAGCGCACGATGAGGTTCGGGCACGTGACCAGCGTATCTAGGCGCCCGTTCGAGCCAAGATTGCGCACGAAATCCTCTGCGGCCGCCTCCCAAGACAGCGATCGACTCAACGAGATGCCCTCAGCACGTAAGTCTTCCGCGTCGATGATGACAGCCAGGTGATCAGGATCCGGCACACCATCCCTCACCATTGGCCCATTGCGGATGATATCCCACAGTCGACCTGTGGCAAGTGGCCTTGTTGTGTGATGGATGATATACTTTGGCTTGACTTTTTGCAGAAAGTCCAATGCCGGCTCCACGTCTTGAAAAGCCTCTCCAGATCCAGTGATGATGACAGTACTCGCACTGGCAGCAGCTAGCTTGTCGACGGGCGGAGCATGCCACGCTGGTCGTTTCCCAATCTGTCGAATTTGCAGTACCTCGAAACGCGAAGGACGTTGCAGGGAGGTCGTGTCGCAGGTGAGATCCACGATCGATGAGGCATTGTGCTTAAGACTATTCGATGCCGGAGGTTGTAGCGGTGGGCCGGTCACTTCGAGGTTCCATTTCGGCGCAGCAGCGGTCAAGAGCTGCGCCACGAGGTCTGCATCCCCGGTGCGAATGACCAGCTGTGCCAGCTCACCTTTGTCCCTGGACTCGGACAGGGAGCTCGAGTCCGCGAGGCTCATGGGATAGATGAGATAGTCGTACGAGACACTTCCCACGACAGAAAGCACCCGTGTAGCGACCATGGGGCAACCTTCGCGTGCTTACTGCTAAAGTTTCATCCCTTGTTGGTCGCCTCGAGGTGCGCGGGCGATTGCAGGACGATCTGGGCTCGGCGGAGGCTGTGCTTTTGCAAGGAGGTTGGAGATCGCTGCCGCCTCCCATTGGTCAACGAGCCATTGCCATTTCACTCCTCAGACCTCAGAGGGAGAAGGAACGGCATCGCCCCAAACATGGCACTGTGATGCTTTCGTACAGCTAATGCAAGGAGTCAACGCGCACGTATAGCAGACCGCTGCGTTGTACAAAGCTCTTCATGAATAGGTCGATTTTGAGTGTCTGGCCCGGTCAAGTGGCGCCAGCGCATTGCGTCTAGAAACTAATGCACGATCAGCTGAGGCGAAATCTTCACCTTCTCGAACCGTGGTCGAGTCTCAAGTGAAGTCACAAGGGGAGAGGTAGTTTACTTCAGGACATGCAGTGAAGTCCTGTACCACGAAGGCATCACCCGAACCTAGCACGAGGCAACGGCTTCCTGCAGGCCCGAGGCGCCGCATGTTTGGTCGAGCGACAGATGAGAGACAATGGAGCTCCAGACGTTCCAGGTCACCGACAGTCGTATCCTACATCGAGATTGGGGTAGGTGTTAAGCTAGTAGGCCGGAACTCGGCGAACATACTGACCTTATTCACCAGTGAGAACCTTTGCCCATGCAGTGGTGGACATACGCGGACATATCCCTAACAGATCACCAGCACTTTCCCGACCCCATAAAACTGAGGCCCTTAAGAGATGTCGAAGATGACGACTTCCTCATTAACCACAAAGTATGTGTCTGTTGTTCACTCTGAGGTATGCTACTCCTACTGACGGGATCTCTAGATCGACCGGAGCTACGATGATAGCACTGTGCGCTTCAAACTAGTGTACGAGCTCATCTGTCCTGTAAGGAAGTAGCAATTGACTGAGTCCGAACAGTGTAGGGAATGCTGTCAGTGCAAATCTAACAGATACCACCAACTTGCCCATCAAGCCTAATGTCAAAGAACTCATCAAGAAGCAAGGTTGGCTCTCTGACGAGTACGAGCATCTGTGGCGCAGAGACGGAGGAGGCTCGGCGTGTCTCAACTCGCATAGCATTTTGAGTATGTTTTCTGGCTTGACAGGCACCGTGGTCCTAATACTAACGAATACCAGCATTCTTATTACAGACACCACGAGATGGAAAAGCTTTCTGTTCTCTGTCGTTGGTCAACCGGGAACGCACCCACTGCGGCGGCGTCTTTATAGGTGACGATCACTATAGCCTGGACAATCTGCTCTCTGGCCAAGCATACCTCAACAAGCACCCCAAAGTGCCTCGAGACTTCGCTGTCTTGCCCTTCAACATCCTGGTTACTCACGTTGAAGAAACGCTTGGCTATGTTCACCGCTTAGAGCGAGAGCTCACATCCACTGAGAAGCGCATTGCCGAGGGTAAAATATCGCTGGACGATAATGGTGATTACAAGTTGCTCAACCGGCTCAGTCTAGAGCACTTGAGGGTTCAGCGGAGATCAAACTTCGAGCTCGAACTGGCCGAGAATCTGCTCAAGTATGTTGGAGAGTACCACGACCTGTGGCGGCATCTGTGGGAGGGTGGAACGGGCTATATCGAGGAGATGCGTGAGAAGATCGAGCAGCAAACGCGGTACGCGAAACAGGTGCACCTGGATCTGGAAATCATTCCGAGACGGATCAAGGGCCAGTCTAAGGCGGTATGTGTTGGCGGAACTCCTGGTAGATGAGAGGGCAGGCTAACAAGGACAGATCTTCAACTTCATCGCACAACGAGACAATGCACTGAACATCGAATTGGTACAATATCGATCGGCGACACCCTACCTCGTCTAGGACATTCACTAACACCTCTGCACTCCGTAGGCCAAATCGTCCAGGAAAATTGCGGAAGAGAGTCGACGAGACAACCTATTGAATATTGAGATCGCCAAGTCTACTGCTCAGGTCGGTCGTTCCTTCCTCGTGATCAAAACACTGCTAACTCCTTTACCCTTCTGTCGTGCAGGTCGCCGAAGAGACAAGACAGGACAGCGCGGCGATGAAGACGATCGCTATTCTGACCCTCACTTTTCTTCCTGGAACTGCCATCGCCGTAGGTGTTACAACGCCACTGTCGTGCTTCCGAATTATACTAACATCGCGCGACAGAGCTTCTTCTCAATGCAAATGTTCAACTGGCGGCCTGCGCCCGGCGAGCAGATTGCCTCACCGTATCTCTGGATCTATTTCGCCGTTACTGTTCCAATCACGGTGATAGTATATATACTATGGATTGGATGGTTCAAGTATACGCAGAAACACTATACAAAGGTAATACCTTTCATCGGGAAGCTTTATGCGTTAACAAAAGGTCGAGTTACTAACATGTATGTAGCGACACGAGGAGGGTCTCGATAACATTGAATTGAAGTTGAGGCAAGCAGTAAGAAGCGCTACGGGGACCTGGTGAGGACGCAGCATCGAAAGAACCGAAGAGCGTAATGCCACCACGAGACAATGATGCATGATGTGAGAAGAAATCCGATGGAAACGACTCATGAGCCATGAGCATAGGGCAACGTTTCAGCGGCGGCATTCTCGTCCGCGGAACAGATCGCTGTCCAGTCACTGGAACAGTCAATGAGCAAAGATAGAACTGCTGAAGTATCTCGGACTCATTGAGCTTCACGACATTTAGCTGTGCACTGTTCACGATCCCTTCCTTTCTCGGATACGAGAGCATCTTTGCCTTGTAGACCCATATCGGTGATGCAGTCACTAATCAGTGCTCCGTTTGCTAACAACGTCTCGAAAGAAGTGAAAGGGCGTTGAACACTGTAAATGTACCCCCTGCCGAGTACTGTTAAGTACACGAGCATGCCCCCAATTGGACAGACTCGCCACAAGGCATCTCAATGTCGCCGTCGCCTCGTGTTTCCACATTGCACAGTTGAGCACAGCGAACAAACCGAGTAGTGGCTGAGAGAGCTGAGAGCTGAAGTCTGTGCATTGACTTGCCTATAAACGTGCACTTGGCAACCGTCGTTGCAAGCCACTCGTTCGGCGCGTGTCCCGCGTGTGGCCGCTACGCTAGGAGGCATTCACGTAGGGGTTCTTTGGGGCTTGGACCAGCTCCGATGGCTTGAGTATACATACCGGGAGGCCGCCGTGCGGGCGTTGCACAGGTTGATGTCACACTGGTCGGCCATGGCCCTTGAAGACACTTTCGATCCATTCGAAGCTCTAGGACTGGAACGGGACGCTTCTACTAGAACGATCAAAGCAAAGTATCACAACCTTGCCTTGAAGTACCACCCCAACCGGAACCAAGGTTCGGATGAATCGAAGGGAGCCTTAGCAGAACACTTCCACAATGTTCACAGTGCGTGGGGGCTTCTGGCGGACGCAGATAAGCGGCGACGATGTATAGAGCTGCTCCAACTGTCAGATCTCCAAGAAGCTGTCTACACCAGTGTAGCCGATCTCTTATATGCCGATGAGCATCCCGAACAACAGACCGAGCATAAGAGCCCGCCGCCGGATGGACACATATCGAGCGATGCGGACGATGATGATCTACCTCGCATCGCAGGAATAAAGCGACGTGCGACGTTCGAACACCCGACGAAACGATCCACTGGCGGGTTAGATGACATCGAAGAGGGCCGTGAGTCTAGCGATCAAGACGCAAGAGGCAGCAGAAGAGGTAGATCGCGGATCGCAGAGCTTCGTAAGAAACATGAGTCGAGCAAGAACGAGGAAGAGAGCAGCGACAATAACAACAATGCCGCAGAGCGGAGACGGCGCTTTGATAGACTGAGGAGGAAAGAGTACGATGCTTTCAACGATTATAAAGATGCCATGGTAGCCAAGTTTGAGGCAGAACTTGAGGCCCAACGGTGCAAAGAGCAATTCGAGCAGGCAAGATGGCGTCGCGCATACTACGAACGAGCGCCGAAAGACAATGCCCAGCGTGTGCGGCTGCTGAGGTTGTTCAATACTGCTGCAAAAGCTTTGACGACGCATCATCAGCCCATCCGGAGACGAATCAGCACCAAATCAAGCATACGGTTCGCAAACCCAACCACGCCAACGGCAGGTGAAGCGCAGAAACCCAATGGGTTGCTTGGGTTGCCCTCCAGGATTAAGTCTGTTCATCAGAGAGGCTTCAGCAGCGATGTGACCGGCGATCAAACCAGCAGCGAAGAAGAAAACTCGAGTGACAAGAACACATCTCCCCACAGAAGCCCTCGCGCCGCGTCTCCACGACCAGGGCGTGGCAGACATCGGCGATGGGATTCTGTTCCGAGTGCGACTCCCCTTCCTCTTCTCGCTACGCGGAGTCTGCCAAATGGCAACCACGACCCCATCTCGCCCATCACAGGGCCCTTGAAAGTCTTCGTTCGCACACCCACGAATCTGGCTGAAATGTCATCGTTCGCAGTCACATCCTACGATGCAGACTCGGCATCAGCTTCGTCTCGTGGCACGTCGCCTCAGCTCGGTGAGCTGAAGAAGAACGATTCTGGCCGGTTCGTCGTGGTACACACCAAAGGTGCAGCCAACATGTTTGTGGTTGACGATGATCGCGCACGCAGCCGGTCACCGAGCGCAGACCGTCGCTCCATCAGTGGCACTACGGTCGTCAGTCAGACATCTTCAGCAGACGTATGTCAGTTTCAAGTCAAACAGATTGGAAAAATGCAGCATCAGCACATTCGCAAGGAACACGTGCATCTGCTCACGTACGAAGAAAAGCAATGGATGCTCGGCATTGACCCAGACGCAGACATGGATCCAGAAACGCTGCTGACCAGGCTCGCGAGACTGGACCCTCTAGTTGCGGACGGTTTCATGGTGAAGCCGGATATCAAGGCCAAGTTCAATTTCAGGCTCATCTACAGTCATCGTGAACTCGTCAAACACCAGCACCAGACATTCATCGCCTTGAGCTACAGGAGGAAGTTGCATGTGGAGAAAAGCCACAGTCACTTCACCCTGCCGCTCGAGGCAGAAATGTTCCAGGCTGTCTGGGACGAACGCGGCTCAGACACAGAAGGTGTCTGGATTGATCAGATATGTATTGACGGGGAGAGCGAAGAGGAGAAGACCATCTCAATGTCGGCAATGGACATGGTGTACCGGAGCGCAAGATTGGTGGTCGTGGCGCTTGACGATGTCGAGCTCGCGGCTCACGAAGGAGGAATACTCGAGAACCACATGGCCGAGTACGATCGACAAGTGCACGTCAAAGCTAACAAGCGCTTCCGCCAGAGACAAACGCCTTACCTTGAGTCACACGAAGACCTGTACACGGTCGTTCGGAAGATCATGAAGTCTTCTTGGTTCCAGCGTGCTTGGTGTAGGCACGAGATGAGACTTGCACGCGAACATATCTTCCTGGTACCCTGTCGGATTCCTGGCTCTTGGTCTGGTAAAAGCGTGCTCCGTTTCACTGGGACGTGCCTCACGCATTTCCTCGCTCTGGCAACGGAAGTGCCATTTGAGCCATCGGTCGAGAGCGCGAAAGCTGCGCTATATGCTTTCTTCCGTGACAGAAGCAAGCTCGCTGCTCACGAAAATCATCTGCGTTCACACCATGGCAACTTTACCACCGTGGTAGCTGAAGTGTTCGCAATGCAGGCCGGCGGAGATCCGAAGATACCTGAAGCGCAGAGAGAGGCCGATGCGCGGAAAGACAAGATTTCGATCATCCTAAACACCATGGAGTGTGGTCTCGCACTTTCGCCTAAGCTAAGAGACCCCAAGTTCGGCTTGCCTGTGCATGAGTGCAACTACATGATGCTGCTGCTGGCACTAGCAGCACGCGACCCTGGCGCTTTGACCTCGCTCGGCCGACCGCTACGGCAGTTGCCTTATGGCCTCGCATCGAGTTGGCTATCTGCGCCGACCAACGTCGATAGTGGCCTGAACAACTATCGCACCTTGAATCGCCTTCCCGAGAACTGCAGAATCTCGACTGGCCAGCAGAACGGCGAGCACTTCGTGAACCTCACTTTAAAATTCGTAGATCCTGGCGACGCACTTCTCCCTGCCCAGTCTCCTGACATGGTCGAATTGGCGGAGTACTTTGTGCATGTATGCCAAAACCGGAAGATTGGTCGCAACCGACAGCGCTACCTTATTAAAGACAAATCTCTGGACCTTGTGTTCGGCTCCATGCACGAAATCTATGTCCAGACCTTGGTCTGCGTGTTCGAGTGTGGCCCAGTCTGGATGAGCGACGTCTGCGAGCGCTACGGCGTCGGCCGCTGGAAGCACGACCTCGAGTCCGCATACTGGCTGATGATAGCGCTGAAGAACACCCTCGGCAAGTGGCCAGAACGCGCTTGGACAAACCAGGCGGCAGGCTTCATTATGGATTTTGTCAACTTCCTGGTTGTCAGAGGGTTGCCGCACCGTGGTGCCACGAGTGAGATGAGCGACATGAGCACTTGGAGACCTGTCTGGGTCCCAACCTCCAATGATGGCAAAATCGTGACGTTCGCTCCTCGTGAATCGGATGTGCGAGTCGCAGTGCCAGTAGCGTTATTCGACACCGACTACGTGCATCTGGCACGCCTGTGGGTACTCAAGCCACGTGGTCCGGACAACGAATGGACTATACTTGGTAAGTCTGTGCTGTTCAGCGACGATGCTTCAATGGAGGTTCTGGATGGTGACAACGGCATGATTCGACAAGGGCAAAAGGTGTTCGGGCGGTCTGCGCGTATGTCGCTGTCGAATGTGGCAACGGCAGCGCTTCGAATGCGTAATCTTGCGTGATTGTGTGGGATATATATATGGGATTGTCTCTGTCGATTTAGCGTGGCGTCTGAGCGATCTACTGGGCTTGATTTCGATACTAGGACAGGAACTAGATTGAAAGTGCTTGATCAGACATCAATGTACGATCCTCGGGGATGAGTGAGATGACAGCACAAGGTGCCGTTCCGAAAGGCGGTATCTATTCTAGTCATCGCACGCAGGTCGTTTCCTCGGAAGGGCAAGTGGAAAGTACTCCCTACATCAAGCATGATACCTTAAGGTAGGTAGGGCTGAACGTTTCCAGCACTGGCAAGGGTATGCATCGGCGCATTACCTCTTAGAGGCGGCAGATGTCTGCTGCATCCGTTGATACCTTTACATGAGATTTGGCATTTTGTGGAGCTGGCTGTGGTGCAGCCGGAGTCAGCTTCAGCGGTTTGGAATCATGGGGGCTGCGGAATGCCACACTTTCACGGCACCAATTTGGTTCTACCACGCGTCCGGGAGCCGCCGACCGTCAGACTGTCGGTAATACACCTAGGCCTCCATGACACTGCCACGCGGCACATAGGACGCTCTGTGGAATCGCGTTAATCGCAGCTTTGTCAATACAAAATGATTCCACAGCCAATAGATCATCACGGCTGCTGTGACCCAATGCAGCGACGAGCTGTAGGTAGCAAGCCCAACGACAGGAGACTAACCATAGCATATATCAAAGGGACGTCGCCTCCAACCATGGAAAGTCCATTTTACAATCCGTGTATCAAAGTACAGACAACATGGGCCAAGTATCAAGATGGTGGGCCATTCTTGCGGGAGTGTTCTCAATCGTTTCTGCTCAAGATGTCGCCAACCAAAAGGTTTGCTTTCCTGGCCACGACTGGCATACCGTAGCTAACAAACGTAGATCGATCAACTCAATGCCGCTCTGAAGGACACTGCTGGCACCATCGACACTACTGACAATGGCGTTCAAGTCAACACGTCGAACTCCCTCCGCGCCGGACCACGTGGTTACAATCTGCTCGAAGACACTGCAGTAAGGAAGAAGATGCTTCACTTCGACCGCGAGCGCACACCTGAGCGGGTAAGTGACATACAGCACTGGATGGAGCACCTGGACCCAACTAATCTTTCCGCTCAGGTAGTTCATGCCCTCGGCCACGGCGCCTATGGCACTTTCGAGTCGTACGGCGACTTCTCCAACCTTACTGCCGCTTGCTGGCTGCGCGACGGAGCTGTCAGCGAGGTTTTCACCCGCTTCTCTGTCGTCGTGGCCAGTGTTGGTGGCTCGGAAAGCGGACGAGATACCCACGGCTTTGCCACGAAGATCTACAGCGAATGCGGCAACCAGGACTTTGTGGGCAATCACTTATCGTCGTTCTTTATTAATGATGGAGCGGACTTTCCTGACCTAGTTCATGCTGTCAAATATGAGGCTGATAAAGGATTTCCTACTGGTGGTGTACGTTTCCCAGTATCTCGAGTTGTTGATCGAACCCTCCCGCTGACGAGCATGCTGGACATCAGACGGCTCACAGAACCGCGTACGACTTCTTTGACCATCACCCTGAGGGAGCGTTCCAGCTCATGAACGTCCTCTCTGACCTGGGCATCCCCCGCGACGTCCGTCACATGTCTGGCAACGGCGTTCACACCTTTCGCTTCATCAACGCCGAAGGCAAGAGCACGCTCTTTAAGTGGTTCTGGCTGCCTAAACTTGGACACCGTTCGCTCTTCTATGATGAGGTTACCAAGATCGCAGGCAAGAACAACAACTTCCAACGTGTCGACCTCTACAACAATATCGCCGCCGGTATATACCCCGAATGGGAATTCGCGGTCCAGCTGTTCCCAGATGACGGATCCTACATGTGGAGGGGATACGACTTACTCATTCCCACCGTTATTGTCCCGTTCGACGAGAACCCTCCAATGAAGCTGGGTAGACTCACTCTCAACCGCAACCCCAACAATTTCTTCGCAGAGCCGGAGTCCATCTCTTTTGCTCCGTCAAACGTCGTTGACGGCGTCTCCTTTGTTCCTGACCCGCTGCTACAGTGGCGTCTCATGTCCTACGACGATACTGCTACTCACCGTCACGGCTCACCAAACGGTTTTACGTTGCCCGTCAACCGTCCCATCGCTCCAGTGAACAACAACTACCGTGATGGATACATGCAGCCATATATCTACGAAGGCAATTCCACGTCTACTCCTAATAGCATCGGCGGCGTGCAAGAGCCCGGCGCCGATGCAACGCTTGCGTACACAGCTGCAGCTGGAGAGCAAGCGGGTTCTGGGCCTATCGGCAGATATGTGTCGCAGTACGACTGGTTCGGCCAGGCGCGCACGTTCTGGAACACCCTCGACAAGTTTGCTGAGCAGCACACTGTTGATGCCTACCGATTCGAGCTCGGCAACGTGGGAGATGCGGATGTGGTGCAGCGATACATCAACAATACGCTGAACAGCATCGACAACTGCCTCGCCCGTCGTGTAGCCTTTGGGATCGGCTCGACTATGCCAGAAATGGGCTCCGGTCCTTCTGGATCCGGCACAATACAATCGAACAGCTCTATGCCCAAGACCTTCTCGAGTTTGTACCCACTCGGTGCAACGCAAGAACCGCACAAGAGCAACGAGGGACTGCAGGTTGCTCTTATCGCCAATGATACACTCGGTACCCAGGCGGACGTCCAGGCTATGATGTCGTTGCTTTCAGCCCAACAAGTCTCTCTAACCGTCGTTGCGCCACGAATTGGGATGCTGAAGACCGGCGTCACGGCAAACGCAAGCTTCATTACCACCAGCGATGTCTTCTTCGACGCCATCTTCATCGGCTCATTGGCAACAACCAACGGCACAAGTGGCAGCGGTCTGGATATGGACTCGTACAACTTCGTCATGGAAGCGTACGGACACGGTAAAGCTATTGGAGCACTTGGGTCAAGCGGCAGTGGGATCTTGAGTGGCTTGGCTATACAGTCTAAGCCGGGTGTGTACAGTGGCGACGCTGCACGAGTAGCCAACGACGTGCTCGACGCGCTAGCTGGACCTGTGCGCTTCCCGGAGAGGTTTCCAACGGATGACGTGAACGCCATCTGTGGCGCTGCATGAGCTATGCACTGCAGTGAGACACTCTACGGCGAAAATACTTGGTAATGGTAGGTTTGGACGAGCGAACTTCAATTCTCGAATGTGACACCTACAATCTCAGGGAAGTTCCGTTTCTACTACCTCGATCTGCTGGTTGATGACAACTACGAGTCTCGATCCTGCGGTGTTCACCTTGATCAAACGTCTTTTCCTTGCCTGTCGACATCCCACACCAGAACCCATGAACCTCTGTAGTGAAGTGGGAATGAGCTAATGGAACGCGACCTTCATTCTCAGTAAGAAGATCTCAGCATCACTACTTGCTCAACTGCTCACGAGCCATCTCCGCGCCCTTTACTCGGTTTGTGATCTTCTTGAACGCGATGTCTCTCGCAAAGTCCGGACTTCCTGTTCGAGGTGAGTGAGATTAGCTAGATGACAAGCTGGATGTTGTCTTACCGTGTTTCGGCTTCACGTCAATCGAGAAAGGCGAAAAGCCGCAGTCGTCTGTAGCACCAAGCTGATCCACCGGAATGTACTTTGCAGCTTCAAGGATCTGATCCCGTACTTGCTCCGGAGTTTCGACGTCTGGAGTTTGAGGGTTAATGACACCGACGAATGCAACCTGACCTCGTGTTAGCTGACCATCCTGGAGACGCTGCCAAATGACATATCGATAAAGCTTGCCTGCTTGACGCCTTTGGCATCCTTACGGATAACCTCGCCAATCTCCTTATATACTTTGATCTTGTCCGGCTCGCTTGCACACTGGATCAAGAAGTATCCGGCGTTCATCTCAAACATCTTGGGCAGGAGCTCGTGATAGTCAACGTCCGCACTATGAGTAGAGTCGCAATCGCCACCAGGACAAGTGTGGATGCCAACGTTCACTCTTTCCTCGGCGCTAAACCTGTCTAAGACCCTGTTGTTGACATCAACGAAGGTCTGCAACAGCTGAGCGCCTGTCCACGGATTTTTCGGATCGTTGCGGGAAGCGAGACGACCTTCTGTAAAGTCGATGCTAACCCGCTCGGCGCCTGCCTCAAAGCACTTTCGAATGTCCTTCTCGCATTCATCGACCAGATCATCGAGGAACTGCTCCTTCGGATAGCCTTCGATCTCGCCCTCCAGCGGATAGAGAAGGTAAAGCATACTGGGCGCTATCACTGCGGCCTTCATACCACGCTTCTGGGCATACGGCTTGCTCCTGGCGAAGTAGTCCGCCGACCAGTTCCGATACTTGAACGGGCCTGAAGTCAACCGTGGCAGCTGCCTATGATGACCATCTTCAAATATGGCAAAGTACTGGCCATCCGGCTTCAGGTTGTCCGCCAAACCTCCTCCGCCGAGAGTGTCGATGATTGGGTAAGTGGCGAACGAGCTGATACGTTGCTCTCCATCAGTCACAAGTGGCTCTCCAGTCTCCTCCATGCGCAGGACAGAGTCCTTCGCTGCCTTGTCTTGCTCGGCAACGAGGGCATCGCGGTCAATCTCTCCTGTGTCGTACTGCGCGAAGGCCTCCTGAAGCACCATTGGGCGTGGCAGCGAGCCTACCACTTCTGTGGGGATTAGGGGAGACATTGTTAGGTGTGCTTGTGATGACCGAAAGTTCGAAGACAATGAAGAATGAGGGTTGGTTCGGGGACCGGCGACTAGCTAACATTGCGGCCATCGAACCACGGTCAGACCTCCACCTGTTGAGCTACGCACATGCAACAAGTTGCTCAGGAGCGGGGTCGCGAGAGGTACTGTACCTGTACTGGGTATGGATGAGCGGGTAGAACACCATGAAGAGACGAGTTTGCTCGCGTGTAGAGCCACGACCAAGCCTCTGCTGACACTTCACTCAAAGACAGTGAGTTTTGATGAGTAGCTCACGACAATGACGAGCTGATGTCCAGCAGCTTCGCCACCTGGGAGACCTGTAGCAAGGCCGTATAGCTATGGAACGTGGAAGGAAGGAAGGTAAACCAGCATTTAGCACAGTGTCTCCAACTCATGACATGGGCATCGTCCACAGAGACGCTGATCATCAGTTTCGATGGGAGATGAAGTGGCGAGAGAGCGGGTGTAGCTGAGGTCCATCAGGGATTCTCGGGACCTCTTCGCTTTCGCAAATCTATCATGCCAACTTCAGGCGCAGGGCTGAGCATCTGGCGTACCTTTGAGACTGGCCCTGGGAAACTGCCTCCGATCTCAGCTTCGACAGCACCCCAGCCGCCTGCGACCATCAGACAGCGATACCGATGCCGAAGCTGTATCATCGCAAGGTGTGGCAGTGATCGTCTCATGCAAATTTATTCAGGCTGACTGTTGTAGAGCACGCACGGATGTCTACGTTGCAAGAAGCGTCGAGTGAAGGTATATAAACCCTCATGTTACCCTGTCATTTTCGGCGTACACTCGAGATGCTTTGTATTACAAGAGTGCACACTGACGTATCCAGTGTGGCGAGGAGAAACCGATATGCAGTGCCTGTAGAAGACATGTTGTATCGTGTGAATACCCATCTCCCGACGACCGGAAGCCCAGCGAACCGCGTGAGGCTCTCGGAGGCGGAGATGCGCTGCCTGCAGCAGCCTCTAGCCAGCAAGCTAGTAGGTCAAAGCGATGGGTGACATGGCTCTCCGAGACAGCATCAGGCACCGTGCAGCGCTCTGCGACCTTCCAGCCCTCGATCCCAGCTCCGAGACACATGCTGACCCTTCTCCCCATCATGTTAGGTGCCATCTGGTCTCAGGTGCCAAACTCAGAGCCGCCTGCACCGGATGCAAATTCCGCGATCGTAACAACACCCCTTCGAGCTTCGATTGTTCCAGTACTGGCTCGTGCATACTTGTACCAGCTTCTCTATTGCGATTGACTATTGGAAATTCCGGGTGCCACTGGTCGCCTCCGAGCATAGACACGTGTTCGACGGTCTAATAGCCGTCGCAGCTCTGCATCTCCATCGTCAGACTGACCAAGGAACACCAATCGGCGAAGCCCACCGAACGAAGGAACCGCCGATCGATAATGAGCTATTCTTGGCAGGGAATACATCTCAGGACATGCTTCGCATATCTACGCACTATCTGCACAGCGCGATACGTGGCCATCGTACAGCCTTTGAGAACTTTACTGACGGCGACTTCGAGGCGGTCTACTTATCTGCGGTCTTGATAACGCTAATATCGACCTTCCTGATGAGCGCGAGCGACAGTCTTGACGAGTCGACAGCGCCGTTCGATGAATCGATGTGGCTACGCTTGGCAGTTGGTCCACGCGAGTAGGTCATGTACCCCGTCTGATTGTCCCAGGTACCACTTCTAATCATGTATGACATAGATTAGTGCCCGTGTGGAAGACGCTCATTCAAGATGAGCACCCTTTGACGATAACAGGAGCTCTAAGAGAAGGTCCTGATCTATCTGACGACGCAGAGGTCTTCAGGCTCGAATACGGCAGACCATTTGACGTTCTGCTACGGTGGGCCACTGAGTTCGATTATGTTAGCGAGGACGACAGCGAGGCCTACCAACACACCGTCAGCTACGTTGGTCTCATCTACAAGGTCATAAATGAGGCTTCCGAACCACCGCTGGCTACATCAAGGCGTCTCATCGCCTTTCCAGCGCGAGCACCGCCACGTTTCCTGGATCTTGCTCTCGAGAAGCGGCCCCGAGCACTGGTAATCCTGGCACACGTCGTTGCCATGATGAAGATACTCGCACATTCAATTCCGTGGTACGTTGGAATCGCCGAGAAGCATATACCTGTCATCGAATCTCGGCTGCCATCAGGCTGGAAGCCCGTCATGCAGTGGCCGATGGCCGTCTTGCATACAATCGACGGTCGAGGAGCGCCACTGCCAGTACCTCCAAATATCGACGAGGTCTCGCCACGATAGCTTGCCCGGTGACCGCACTCCCCAGCTTCGTGCTGCAAAGGCAATGTATCGTCGGTCTTGCGAACCGCTCAACTGTCTCTCCCCGTCTCGGGGAGTGTGAGATCTCGAACAAGCATGCTCGAGCTTTGCAAGGCACAATGGACGCTTCTCTGGCTGCATGTGCCAACGCTGAACGACACCGTACGTATATACTTCAGCTAGATGGCTAGACGTCCGATGTAAGTAGATCTCTTCCATGTCTACTTTGTCTGACGCAAGCTGATGTCCCGTGAAAGGCCCTCATGTAATGGAACGCTCCGACGGTAGGAAAATGTATATCAAGCACGAGCTTCTTGCCAGGTGATCAAAGAGCTGCAATATGCTGCTCGCGGTATCGTTCCGAGACTGCCTGATGGACCTCACCAAGTTCGTTCTTTCCACTTCAGGATTCCAGTCGTCTTCTAATCAGTCATACTGGTACCTGAAGCTCAGCCCGTCCAGACCCGGAGAGATTCCACTGCAACCAACCGCCTTGCTACACTTCTCCACATCTTTCAACCAAGCCTTACCCCATGTAACACGGGCACTGTGGAACAGCATGTTCTTGGAGGCAAGATCAATCTCTGGCTTTACTCCAAAACTTCTGGATTCGATTTGACCCACCCAGAGACCCCAACCTCTCCAGCAGTCGATCTCGCATACATCTCCAAACTACGAAAGAGTGGATTGCCATAGACCCGCAGAAGACAGCACTAGTACCTGTCGATACCCAAAATTATTTCCTTTCGACGGCGCTTGGCCGTCCATCTGACTCAGTCGGGCTAAAACTGGTCGATAAGCTGCTTGAAATTGTCATACCGGCCTGCTGAACGGCTGGAATCAGAATCTCACGGATGAAGTACGGGCTGACGGATTATGACATCGAGCACATGCCTCCAGCGATGATTGCCAGCCCTCAAAGGGACAAAAACTTCGACGGTAACGGGACCGGCCGAAACTTCGGCGCAGAGCTTGGCAAGGTAGTCGTCGATGGTGAAGAAATCGATGCAGGACGCAAGCTCGTGCGTGATCAGTGGAACTCTGAGCTGTATAAGCCGCTGGACGATGTCCGCCTTGCCGAAGATCTGGTCCTTGAGAACAACCGCTTGCCGGGATTCTGGAAAGGCTTGGACAATGCGAACACCTTGAGGTCTAACGGTATACGCACTTTGATCTTTGCTGGCGCCAACCTCGACCAATGTGTCCTCGCCGGTCTCCTCGATGCTTTTCATGAGGGCTTTGATATCCTGCTTCTTACCGATGGCGCGGCAACCACGAGTCCTGAGTTTGCAACGGAGTGCGTACAGTGGAATTGTGAGCTGGGATGGGGTTTCGTGCTTAGTTCTGAGGAGTTGCAACGTGGTGTCAATCGTATGCGGGAGTCTTGAAGCCAAGGGCGCCGAAACAGGTTGGTTCGATGGTGGTGAGTGACGATACACTCTCGTGCTGAGCCTTCAAACTGCGTTTTCCAGGCATTCCTCAATGGTTCAGCAGCGCCGCTCAACGTCGCAGTGCTGGGCGAACAGCTAGAAAACCCCCAGTGATGTCGTTTTGACGCATCGCAGGAAATAGCAAGTTATCTCTACTCGGGAGCGGCTTTCTGTTGAAATTCGGAAGCACCATTGCAACGTCGCATAGCTAAGTCCAGCTGCTGTTCACCGATCAAGTTGTACGGACGATAAACTGACCCTGCAAGTCTGGCGGTACTTTCCAATTTGTCTGTTCGCACATACCACTTTACCACCTCGACGGCATCACCTTGCGTTGCTATGCTGCGGACGGCAAATTCAAAATGCACCTGGATATACGGCAGTGTTCGGACGTAGTAGACTGACCCGCAAAGCATGCAGTGGTCGTAAGGATAGCGCGGCTGAAAAATGACGGAAAGTGACATCTCGGACTCGGACCGGTGTCGAGTCACGTAATGTGAAGGCCGTTTGAATCCCGCATGGCTAGCCGTCTTTAGATCGAACTGGCTGCCATGGACAGCGAGTGCGATGTGAGCTGGATCCGTGAATCAGTGGTCCCGAGATATCCAATGCGTCGAGCGGTCTGGTGCCAAGAGATTATTTCCGTACGACGGTGCGAGTGGAGATTAGTATGATGGTATCAGTGTTTCGAGCAGCTGCAGAGGCAGGCTATGCTAGTTTGATGCCTTCGCTAACGCGGCGATCCAGGAGATAGTATATATGAAGACCCGCTGGCCATCGGGAAGGTCGATTTCGCTCCATCAAACTCCTCGCGGATAGCGATTAAACGACCACACAGCATCCATCAACGACAACCTCTCTAATCGTCGCCATCATGCACTTCACTCCCGCAGTCCTGTCCACCCTCTCCGCCCTCCCCTACCTTACCAATGCCTGCGCGGGCCACCTTGCCGCCCGCCAGGCCGGCGCCGGCGCCAGCCCACTCACCCTCGGCGACGACCCTCCAGCAGCTCAAGCAACACTGGGGTACACAATCAACCATTTTTCCCTGATTGCGAACGACCTCGACGCTATGATAGCCTTCTACCGCGACGTTCTGGGTTTGCGCCAGATTTTCTCCGTAAGCATCCAATTCTCCATTGTTGCGCCGGAGCTGATATCCTACTTAGTACACCGCCAGCCCGACCTACACAGTCGCCTACCTCGGCTACTCCCACGGCGGCAAGAACGGCACCGGATACCAAACCGGCGAAGAACTCTACGCCGAGAAGAACAACAGCGAGGGCCTCCTCGAGCTCGTGCACCAGAACTCCACGGATAGAGCGGACGGCGGGACCGCGCCTCTGTTCGTTCCCAGCACGAAGGTTCCGAATACGTTCTCCCATATCGGACTCATCGTGCCAGACGTGGAAGCTGCACAGCGCCGCATGAAGAACCACGGAGTGGAGATCGTAAAGCCGGTAGGGGAGAAAGTGAAGTGGGGTACTGAGGGCGCGGTGGCGTTTGGTTTTGACGAGGCGCACTCCACGGTCAAAGATGCAAGGGCTGCATTGGCCGGGATTGAACAGATTGGGTTTGATTACTTTTTGTTGATCAAAGACCCGGATGGGAACTTGATTGAGGTGCAGCAGCAAGAGACGCTGGTGGCGGGAGGGGTATGATCATCAGAGTTGCGATTCAGTCGATTGGCGAGCAAAGTCGGATTGAAAGTAGGGGTGGTGGAAAGGAAGCAAGTCGATGCGGAATGGTGGATAATCCTGGTTGAAGTTGGAAGGTGAAAGTCTGTAGAATAGGTCAACGTTCTCATCGCACAGTCATTACCGGACATTTTCTTATACACTATACATCAGCAAAACGTTTTGTCCTCACCATGTTCGCTGTCGATGTAGCAGGGTCAATTGAGCAGCACCAGGTGCCGACGGAGACTGGATTGCATCGAGCCGGCTTGGAACTCCAAGCATAATCATGCATGGAGCAGCAGTAGCAGCAATGGTGGCTTCTTAACGTTCCGCATCAAACTATGGAGATCAATTCGAGATCCAGCACAAGGTATCGCAAACGGCTGGCACATTGTGGGTTTGGCATCGTCTTGGAGTATGAGGCCGGTGGTCCGGAAAAGCTGCGGCCTGTACAATAGTTGAGTGACTCTCTAGTGCCTCTAGTCAAGAAGTGCTATACATACACTCTGTCCGGGCTGTACAACAAAACCCAACCAATGGTGTCTCTTGGCTGGGGAAAAAGTAAATCGGTTTCGGACTCGTACGCATAATCCGACCTTGGCAACGGCGGTGATTGCATCCGTAAGGCTGTCCTAACTCGACTTGCCTCTTCTCCGAGCAAGCTGAAGCAGTCGAGGAAGTCAAACAAGGTGTGGGGTGGAGTCCACAGGGCTGTGACTCAGTGAGCTGGACGTTCTGGTCCCAATGGTATGGTGCCAAGAGTCTTCGTACGTCCGAGAAGAGAAAAAGGCAAGGGAAAGTATACTGAAGCCTAGTGATGGCAAAGGAGGCGATGCTGTTCCAGCGTCGTTTGTTGGTGTGGTGTACGTCCGAGTGGGATAGAGGTAGATGCCTGCTGGTGGAGGAGGAGGCATTGCTGGGCCATTGTTGATGTAGCGGGCTCGGCGATGCGTATATGAGGGCCTCTCGATCGTCGGTATGGCATCTTTCTCTTCATCAACCTCCATCATCACACCCACACCAACCCACCAACTACCCAAAGAAACCTCCGCGACAGTTTCCAATCATGCTTCCCCACTTAGCCGTCCTCTTCAACCTCCCGAGCCACCCATCCCCATTCGCCACCACCAGCCCAGCCCACCTCGCTGGGCACCTCGCCAGACCGAGCACCGTCGGCACAGAACCTCGACAGCCACGGCAATGTCCCGCTCCACGATCGACTGCATCTCCTCCTCCGTCAACGGCTCAGAAGCTGTAGGAACCTGACGGTGAAGGTGTCTGCAGGCTGATGGACCACAACACTCAAATGACCGGCCACGCGTCGTGGCGGCTCTCAAGAACGTGAAGCCATGTTCCGCGTCGGCCATAACCCTGGAACAAGCACCACGAACCACATCCCTGCTGCACTGCCGACCACTCCTGGCCCATGTCAAACAATCTCGAAGCTGTAGTAACACCATGTCGAAGGCGGCTTCGAAGCAGCACAGCACGACGCCCACCTGCTACGCCACTCGCGTGGCTCAAAGTAGCGAAAAGCATTCGGATCAATCGTGCCCGACACCACTGCAGACTGGTGGCGGGTGAGGGCAAGTTCGCGGGATAGAAACAGGGCCATGCTGGGATGTTTCGTTTCGAAGGGAGCACTCGAGCACGTGAAGGTTGAAGGGGTGAAGGCTGTCCGTGTTGTTGAGCTTCGTAGTTGAGCTGGAGCACTTGGTACTGGAGGAACGTGGAATCGTTCGACTTGAATGTGGGATGGTAGATATCTACACAATACTTTTGAGTAATCGTACATCCCCTCTCGTGCCAGTGGGGAGTTCTATACATACACGAAGCTTCCTTTCCCTTCCCAGGATACCTCATCGTTCCAACGCCATCGCAATGCCCATTCAAAACCCACGGAGTAGAATCTTCACCTCCTCTCAACCCATCAATGCATCCCCACCCCCCTAC
>JAABUL010000500.1_pt1 | contig 83345 bp, 75 predicted proteins | sample 5559151 | NCBI WGS metagenome assembly JAABUL01 (sample SAMN10711876, study PRJNA513368) | rock metagenome | isolation source: Antarctica rocks | place: Antarctica: Victoria Land, Pudding Butte sud
TGTGAGCTTTTGTTGGTCCTCCTCCTGTGCCTTGACCTTCGGCTGGCGGAGGTGGACCGGGGTGCTCTAAGTCTGCTGATGGATTCGAGCCTTGGTTTTGGGGGTCCTCCCCTTTTGGGTCTCCTTGTCCCGAACCGTAATCTTGACCCGCATAGCGTTTTTGCTGAGGAAATGCGATTGGTGTAGTGGTGCGAGGGGTGAAGCGCGGCTGGGAGAAAGGGCGGAAAATGAGGGACGCTCTAATTCTGGACATGGTTGAAAACGAAGTATTTGATGTACTGCAGTGTCTCGATAGCTAGGCTTTGACTCCGAACCCTAAATGGAAGCTCAAAAGTCGAGTCAATGAAATTTACTGTGTACAGAGTAAATCATAGGCGATGTTCAAAATCTACATATCGTTCGAAACAGTGACGTATGCCATCTACAATACTTCGGGGACTATTCTAGCGGTTAATGCGTGTACGCTAAACCGCATATCATCACATATACTCCTTGAGCCTACATTGAGATATTGATGCCCAAGTCTTTGCGCTGGGGGAAAGGGGTAAAGTTAATAATGGCATCAAAACATCAAAGGGCCGAAGGGGGGCTGACATGGTTATGGCAATTACTACTGTGCACCAAAAGGACTCAAATACCACACAAATAAAGGGACTCGCTTTATTGCTAATCGATAACCCCCATTCCATACGCAGAACACTCCAGCTACTGCACATGCGTAGTGGCCACATTCTCATTTTCTCAGGATTGCTTCAATCCACTTGAAAATGATGGGACCTGCGGCTGGTTCGCCCATATGCATGCTATTCGGAATGTACCGCGCATCCTTGACGCTGCCATGGTGTAGCGGTATCATGGAGTCCTCGATTGGAAATATCTCGTCGTTCATGCCCTGATCGCACTGCGTTAGCCCGCCTACTGAAGAGTTTGGTGTGAGTAGCCTACGTTGACAAGCAGGAGCCTCGTACTCGGCTGATCCAGGACGCCGTTTTCAAGCAGTGAGAACCTCTGCATCGCATCGCTCTTCATAGCTTCTACGTTCTCGTAGCCCCACTTCTCCACTAAGCACTCGGCCAGACTGGTTCTAATAAGCCCCTTTCCTAACAAGAGAGGTGATGAGAAAGCAAGACTCACTCAAACGGGTATTCAAGATGATCAACATTATCAATCCACTCTCCCTCAAACATTCGATGACAGCCTCCCCCTTGCGCCACCACACCCGCCAGCCGCTCCCGATGCGTATGGGCTAACCTCATGGCATAGTATCCACCCGTGGACAACCCCCAAGCGACCCGCTTCTTAGCATCTAGCTCTTTCCGCGCATCCATCCAATCCAACAGTGACGACCACAATCGCTCCGCAGCCAGCGGGTCATGTTTCAGGGCCGGGCAGTCGCCGGTACCGGGAATCTCGACGGCGATACAGCCCCAGCCCCGATCAAGACATTCGGTAGAATTGCGAGTGAATTCTGTGCGGTAACCATCGAGGCCAAAGATCTGGAGGATTACAGGAACAGGCGAATCGGATGAGGCATGTTCTGGTAGCCGCATATATACTGGGATGTTTGCGCCCTCGCCCTCAACGGCGTACGTATGCGGGACACGCACATCGCTGAATTTGCCAGGGAGTAGCTTTGCGCCAGATACGTAGGTCTCTTTGTTCAACTTCCAAGCTTCCTTCTGCTTTGGGGAGCGAGGTATGGGGAAGCGGGCAATGCGGTAGAGGGCTGCAGCGCGGAGGTAGAGGGCGGAGGCTTGCGAAAGGTCCGAGGATTCCTCGGCGGTGTGAGCCTTGGCTACGAGGGCTTCAGCGGCTGGGAAGAAATGACTGGCATATGCGTCAAAATCATAGGGGGGCCTGATTCCAGACTCGATCATGTGGCTGAAGACGGGTTCGAAATCCTCGAGCTTGCCGTCCATGAAGGGGTAGACTCCGATCTTGCACTGAAGTGTTAATTAGCAGCATTCTACAATCAATACTTCTCTGCCTTACGGGGAATCTCCACTTCTTCTCCCACAGTGCCTTGATAGACTCATGATGCGGGGCCTGCTTGTTGATGCGGTCGCCTATGGAGTATGCCATTGCAGTGCTTGCTCCGCTGCAACCCTTAATAGATAATATGCTGAAGGATGCACCATGTTGAAAGTAAAGAGCTGGACGTTATATCAAGCGTGGCCACTTCCGACCGTCATATCAACCCCGGATTTCGGAACGAGAGCTCGGAATTAAACGCATCATTCGGTCACCGCGTAGTTTTCGCGCCGAGAACTGTACGGGGGGCCTTCATAACCAAATCTTTCGTGTCAGATGGGCATAATTGGAAACCATCTACCATCTACCATCTTAAGTTCAAATATTGGTCTATAGAGGTTGATGATTCGGGATGTTGATGGCGGGTTCGCGTGGAGGGATTTTCTGGTACGGTAGGGCTAAGATACTGTGTATGTCACGGGATCCGTTTAAGTTTACCTACTTCGGTTGGATTTTGGTATGTGCCTATCAAGACTAGACTGCCATTTGGTATGTTTCTCTTCTTCTTGTACTCCGTACAGGTCACTCTTAAACCTCTATACTACATCAAAAACTTCCGATAGAAAATTGTCCTTCGAAGCAGAGAAATGCTGCCGCGCTTTCAGGATGAATGACACCAGAAGTACCTAGCCTTCATGTGTTGAATTGAACTGGGATTCCCAACGACAAAAATCCTTCCCCAATCACTCCCTATTTCTCCGCTCCATGTTCTTTCAAAAACTCCACAGTCTCCATCTGACCCTTCTCCCCCGCCAGCACCAACCCACTCTTCCCACCCTCAACCCTTCCATCAACATCACCAACATCCACTCCCCCCCCTAACCAGCGCCCTTAAACACTCCACTCTTCCCTTCGCAGCAGCAACCTGCACCGCTCCACTCCCCCTCCACTCCGCTCCTCCCCCCTGCAGCACCCTAACCGCCTCCGGGCCCCCAGCTTTAACCGACCCAGCCGCAAGAGCAAGACTGCGCAAGTAAGGAGGACCGCCCCAACTCGCGCTGTCGTTCGGACCGCCGCCCCTCGAGAGTAGGAATCTGATTAGGGGGACGTCGGCGTATTTTTGAGGCCGTAACGAGAGCTGAGCCGGTGCAGCCGGGGAGCCGGGGAGCCGGTGGTTGATGTCGAGACCGGCGTCTAGCAGGCAGGCGTAGACCTCTGGCAAGCCGCTACAGAGGGCGGAGATGACGAGATCTTTGGGGTCGATGGTGCCTAGGAGAAAGTCGGAGTTAGCGTCTTTAATGGCGAAAGACGAGTTCGTGAGGTAGGGTTGGGGATCTGAAAGCGGGTAGATCATCTGCTCTCTCTCTCTCCGCCTTCAAGACGAGTCTGATAACTCGACTTGCGGATCAGATCAAGGGAAGTTTGCTCCGGGGATGTACGTGCCTGTGGTTAGGAGTGAGCGGAGGAGAGGGACGTCGACCGTTTTGGCGGCTTTGGTGGCGGTTGCGAGCGGAGTGTTAGAGGATGACATTTGTTTCATCGATCAAAAACCAGCTATTGAGAGTTCAATCTGTAATGATTTGAGATGAATGTATAATGAAGGAAGAAGAGAAGAGGGTAAAAATCATGAAGAGACGAAACCGTCGACCAAGATTGGACTGAGTGAGGCAGTAAGATAGTAACAATACGGGGGAATGAGTGAGTATACGTGGGTTGTTTTGAAATAACCCCGCGACCCTCTATTAGAGTGTAGCAATTGGAAACACATAGACGTCGACTTGAGCGGCACAGGTGTCAGTACATTAGTTCGACCGGGGTGGCTAAGCCGGCAGGATTGTGGGTAAGGTCAGATGTCTCTCCTTGAGGCAGGTAATATTAGTTAACAGAAGTTTTGCTCCTGGCTTTCAGAAATGCATCAACTGCTCTTACTGTACATGTTCTTGTCAGTAGGTTCGTTGTAGCCTTCTGTTAGATGAACAACTTTCGCCATATCAGTCTCCAATTCAAGGATTTATCCAATCTACTACCCATGAGTTTCCAGATCGTAATCACTTACCCATCACGCCCCCAGATATTTGTCTGCAATTTATTTCCAGGCTCCAACGCCTTCTGTCTGCCAGATCGAAGAGTAAAAGATGTTGGACAAGGTGATTTTAGATCGGTCAACTTCCAGTACCACGCCATTTGGCTGCGCGGACACGAGTGTTGTAAGAGCCCATCGAAAAGCCTCTTCTTAAATATATCTTGCCGCCCTCATCGCAGCCAAACCACTCCTCCACACAACTGTCACCAGCTTGGCACCCCTCATTTAGTTCCATTCCCCTTTGTAAGATCCTCTTTTGAGCCTCTCATGTTCCAGAACTTTATACGCTCCTAGATATTCCAACAGCATGTTGAGCTTTCCTTGACGTACACGTGTACTGCTTGTAGATTCTCGCGTATATTGGCCGCTTGGGTTGATGGAGCGAAGATCAAGTGGCAAACGGTAGGCTTGCATGATTCGATCGAGCTGGCTGTCTGTCAAAAGTCTGGTGTTAGCGCTGAAGGGTAGAATGTAATCAGATCTAATTCGGTGGTGTTAACACAAGGGCAAAGTTATTGGCATAGAACTATATATCGCGAGCAGACAACATGGGGATTCGAGTGCATAGACCTTTGAGAACACCGGGAAAAGACATAACGAGAGCAGAGCTCCGAGTCCACTTACTATCAAGAACCTTCATTTGATCTACAGTCTTAGGAAGATTGAATTCTTGGGGATAACGACCTTCCTCAGTCATGTGTGGATTGATCTTAGCATACTTTGCGTAATGGGGAACTCCATAGTTAGCTAGCGTTGCTGCTAGGTTAACTCTTCAAACGGATCTAATCAGTCATTGGCTTCGGCTGGGACCACAATTGAACTTACCGGCAGACAGTAGAGTATATACTAGCTGAATTCGTCTCTGAGCAATGGGTCGGACCGGGACTGCGAGACGGGTTATATCTGTAGTCTTCTTCTAGATCAAAATCATTGGCATAGGGCGTCCTTGGTCTCATAGGGCTCATTCCACATCGTGTACCGCTGTCGAAATAACCGCCTGGTGAGAGACCATATCGGGCCTGGTCCAAGCCGCTCGCCAGGTCCAAGTTCATCATACGAGGGTCAGTACCAAGGGGTGTACCCGGTAGTGATCTGTAAGAATCATGCTGAGGGTGGGCGGACATCATCTTTGAAGTGCAAGGAGTAGGCCCATTTGGTGGATGCAGCATTGCTATAATGGTAGCTAGTAGTTCAAGGTGTCAAATTATCAAAAGCAACAAGAACCCCCACAAGACAAAAATTGTGCTCTCGAGAAGATCTAAATATGATGCTCCAATATCAATTGTGATCACACTTGAAAAGTTTGGTTGCCTAGGCTGACTAGAAAGGTTGGTGATATGCCAACACACAAACATACTCGCTGACGGCAATGGCAAACATGGAGTTTTGCGGAGATCGAGAGCCTCATACTTGCCGCTAAGATCGCACGACATACCAATGCGGCGCTGGGCCCGTGGTTATGTCTATTAGTCAGGCCTATGGCTGAGAAGATTCAGACGTCAGGTCCTTCCCGCTTCGGCTTCCTGCAGAACCCGATTTGTAACAGCCGTCGTTGAATAATATAAGAGGCTACTATACAGAACTGAGAATTCGTTTACTTCGTATTGAGCTCTCGCTATCGTTATAACTGGTTTGCGTCTCCGTAATAGTTGAGGTGGCGAACCACGCATCGAACAAACCACAATAGATAGTGTTTGGCCAGTGACTTTGGGCAGGTTCGCAGATCATCTGCTGCTGAAATACGACATGCTTGCTATACTTGCCAAGAATGGTTAATGTTTCCCAGCTTGGCGCTAAATCTTTCAGATGTTCGGATCGCTCGAGGAGTTATTATCCGTGCAATAGAAGCACTTGTCCGCATCGGAGTCGGGTTCTGTGTACGAATAGTAGTCCTTGAGACTATTATAGCCATTGTCATTGACCTCTGAACCGAGCGAACGATGCGAGCGTGTACTGAAGATCTTCCATGACATAGGTTATACTGAATAGCTGCATATAATCTTCTGAGCTTTGTCGTGGGCCTTTGACCATACCATAGACATCTTCGTCTACTTTTAGACCGGACAGAGCCACCTCTTGCTTTTCAGTCCTCTTCAGCGATAGCATTACTGTCATCTGACGAGAACGCATTCCGCGATTTCGCTCGCGCAGTCTGAAAATCATCTGTCTCGCTGCCACTCGTCATCGGTCCCCCAATACTGAAAGTCCGGGCCCGACCATTCGGTCTTTCTGCCAAGGTTGGAGCTCGAGGTCTCTGCCTGCCTCGGGCTCTTCCACCAATATATGGAATTTCATATGCGACAGCTCGAACAAGGTAAAGAAGGACGTCGTAGATGATGAAAAGGGCCCATGGCCCAATAGTCATGATACCCAATAGCAGCTAAGGTAGCGATGTTAGCAAAGTTTGTCCGTGATGGAACGTAAGCCTAGGCTTACGAAAAACCGTATGATCCAAGTTTCCACAATCGTGAGGTGGGCTGGGAGGATGGAGAACCACGGCATTGTGGTTGTGTACTGTGGCAATTCTGAATTGCAATTCTGAATTGAAAGTCGTGAAGGTGTCGCGCGAGACGCCCAGAAGTCCAATGCTCGATGCAATCCCACAGCCTCAGCGGCGGTCACGACATGCACTATTGTAGTAACGCGGTATGGGAATAGGCACGTATGCGATTGTCGCCCATAAGGTATATAGGAGTGTTATTACTAGTGGGTACAAGTATTCTATTGAGAAGGTTTACGGAGCCGAAGTTTGGCCGAGGGGGCATTTGATATTTTCCACTCTCCCCAACCACCAGCTACTACAGAAGCATTTCAAGCACAATCATCCAGTAACCTGTAGCTAGCATGACGTTGGTAACCATGCCTTGTCTTCTGATGTGTTTCTATCCTTTTGCAAGTTGACATTCCTTCATAGCAATATTATTCGCCCAATGATTTACCGGCCTCAGGTAAATGACTAGTTCTTGGCCGAGCGTGCGCTGTCTGGCTCCTTAGATATCTCGAGACTCTCACTGTTGCTAGCTCAGCGCGGCCATGTCTTGTCTCGCACTGTTTTCTTCATCTAAACTGAATATCTTAAGCTCTGTTTGTCCAAACATCTAAGAAGTGGCGACCATACTTGTGGCGAGACATGACGGTGCCTATAGTTCAAAGAAGCCCGCATGTCCGGTGAATAACGCCTTGACTATCTCCAGCACCCTGTTGTAAGATATTAGGTTTTCAAATTTTCCATGTTAAAGCTAATTACGATGCTTGCACAGCTGCAAGCATCCAGTAGTCTAGATTTCTTCGTTCGCCACACTGCCAGACGAAATCATCATAATGATCCTAGAACTACTTCTAGTGTGTTGCAAGGAGTATGCCTACGTGGTGAGCGACAAGACAGGGCTGCAAGAGACCGTCATAGTCCAGGAAGGCTGTATCCACATAACTAAGATGTGTCCCGGAGCCTACGACGAGGTCGTAATGAGACGTTCCACCTCTCTCTACCCTCGCCTTCATCTCCCAGAGCCAGTTTGCGAGGTCGCCATTTACACCTCCAAATCCGTTCCATGCTTGAATGCTTTCCTCGTCAACAAGAACATACCAAATGGCCCCCCGAGGTATTCTATAGTAAGAACATGTTTCATATGCAACACTTGCAGATGGCGGTCCCTTTATGAAAGACCGCGGGGCGTACAATTTGAAGCTCATTCAATAGCTTTCCGTACCGTATTGCAGCTCACTTGTTCTCGGTAAGCTACGACGCTGGGAGGGAGATATAGCCGTTGAGCATTTCACCGAAGACGAGCGTGCTTGGGAAAATACATTCCGCTTCCTCGGCATCTATTTACTAAACCTGAAACATGTTGACTTGCGCTTTGATGGCGGGATTTCACCGTCATACCGTCTGTTATAATCTATATTCTTCGCCAGCAACAATCGGAGACAGAGAGCCTTCATCTTGGACCAGACCGAGATTTCAGTCACACAAGGGATTTACCTCGGAGTGTATCGCAGAATTAGCAACCATTGGCAGAGGTGCAATATTCACTCCTCCAGCGGAAACAGAGACTCGGACGGTGACTGTATTTTCCGGGTCGCAGTGTACGCACTTGTCGAACCATGGCTTGAGAGAAAGATTGGGGACACAACTGTTCCGGGTATTGTACTATTAACGGATTATCAGCATCGAAGATAATTACCTTGCGCTAATGTAGTCTCCACGAGCAGCAATGATCTCTCATTTACACTGACGCGATACCTTCACCTCGCCTTTTAGAGCAGCAACGTTGGCTTCATGTAAGTTAGAGGCGAGATAGGGAACACCATGCCATAGCTTTCTTCTTCGAGTCACGGCGTAGTACTGTCATTTCGTTACAGTTCTATACACTTTGCCGACAGCGACATGGACATGGCCATTCGGGGACCTCAAACTTCTATCCTCTATTCTCGTAGACCACCCCGTTTTGGGGAGACTTTCCTCTATTTTCGTTCGCTTTTCTTTGTGCGCGCTCTTCCGGTTTGTGTTCTACTTCGGTTTTTGTAGCATCGCTTTTCCTTTGACCTCAAAGTCCAATGAACAAAGACTCTTTTCTTTCTCCACCCTGAACAGCTCTTTCAATATACACCACTCGCCTGCTCTTTGTTTCCCCGCGAACGGTACATATATCTTCAATTACTAACCACTAACCACCTAATCGCCCCCTGAACATCGAAACTTAGAACACAAGCGCTTCTAAATAAAAACATCCCACGCTTCAACCTTCCCCAAGTCCAACCACAACACTACCTCCCCCCTAAAACCCACGAAAATGGGCTCCTGCTCCTCCCACCCCGACCCCAACGATCTCAACAACCTCGAGAACTGCCGCGCCTACGACAAGAGAAATTACGTTTCCTACCCACCCACCTCAAGAAAGGCACAGGCGTACCAGGCGACAGAGAGGAAGGCCAGGGAGAGGAAGGCATTCCAGCAGAGTAGGAGTGGAGGGAGAGGAGCGATGGCGGGGAAGAATGGATATAGTGTTGGGAGCTATGCTTATTAGGTGGGCAAGAGTAGGGGAGATATGGAGTGAGATAAGTCAATACGATCTAATTCAAATGGCATCAAGTCTCGATTTACTCCGCCATCCCTAGTCATGTTATCTTTCGTCGTTTGTTCGCTGTCTCTTAATTCATCAGCTTTCACTCTACTTATCTCTAGCCCGTTATGTTCATTTTCCGTGAAGCCATGAGTAATCATCTGAACTTGTATTCATGTTCACTGGCGGCCATTTCTTTTCATCTTGCACTATGACACCATCTTCAAAATACTTTGATAGTCCGAGGATCTACGTCTGATAATTCTCTTTCTTACCTTTCCTTTTTCGAAAGTATCTAAATACACTGTACACGGGAAAGTGCTGCTGCTGACATACAGCTCGGCTACAGTGGACTCGCACTTGTGGAAATGCACCAATCATAGTTACGGGGATTGGATGGCACCGCCTCGACCTAACGTCTCCTCAATTTTGGTGGAAGAAGACTGGCATATCTACTAATTAACCTATGGTGGAATTCCACCAGCTCTCATCTGCGGCTACCTTCAAGGCTATTAGCTACCGTCGAGAGGGCAACGGATTCAACCAATCAAAAACATTTGGAATAGATCTCTCGGCCGATTTATTTCAGTCGTACCAATAGTTTCACGCCTTTCCTTCATCATTTGCGGGGTTTTCAGGGTTAAGTTTGGAGGTAACCATCAAGAGTCTCGCAGAGTTCAAGGTCGTTGAATACTTCTGGCGAAGGTTCCGGCCCGAATAAGAGAGCTTTCGTGGATCCGGCCCTGTCTCAGCTCGCTTAAGGCTTTAACCTGCTACGCTTTCGGAACGAAATGAGAGGCAGCCTGTTGGCACGCTGACATAGACATCATAAAGCGCAAGAGACCAAACGAGGTGCTTCAAGACCCTAGAATCTGAACAAGGGAAACAAGCCATACCTCCAGAAGTAAAAGCCGAACGTGCTACTAGAAGTCATCAAAGTGAGACCCAAGACGCACTTCTTTGAACATTCACTTAAATTTCTAATGTTTAACAAGCTTTAAACTATCAGGAAATTCGTTCAAAGCATGTCAAGCACGCTGAAGATCGTGGTTCAGCAAACATGCCTCACTAAGCCTAATCTGCTCGAAATTCAATCTCAACAGAGTGTGCATGCAGTTAGCAAAGATGCAAAGAAGTTCGATGGTCATTTTGCTAGGGTTTGAAGGAATCTGAGCAGCTTTGAGAAGCCTTAGGGTTTCAGAGTTCTGTCAGGACTTCATTATTTGAAAAACTCTGCTGTGCTGTGCGTTGGTTGCAGAAGCCGTTCCAGCAACCACGACTCTTTCCATGCTCCAGTTACTCTTGTCTTAAAGCTGCCACACACGCCTTAGACTTACCGAAGTGTGAGTATGTAACTTACCGAGATCTTGGTATTTGAGCATGACACTTCCAAGGACAGCGGCTTCGCTAGGCTTCAAAGTATGGAAATGGTAAACCTACAGATGTGACACAAGATCTAGCGTTGAACGAGGCCATATAAAGTCGAAAATACTATACCAACCTTAGTTTCGAACCAGAACATGTCTGGCCAGAATTGTCGATAGCAGCCGGATTTTTTCAGTACATCAAAACTTTCAGCAGGCCCAGAAAACAAAGGCATATCACCGACATTTGCAGATCCAATACCATCTACCTATCGAAGAAATTCGACAAAAGACATCACTTACAAAGTACTATCGTTAAAACAAGGTCCGTCAGGGACAAAGCCTCGTTGGTGTGAGAACGGACATCACGGAACTGTGTCAATCGCTAGCTCAACATTAGCAACGAGCGGAACCACGACGAACCAAAGTAGATTCAGACAATTTCCTTTCTTCTTCCGAATTGATGGAAAAAATCCAGTATATAACATGACACAACGATCAAGAAGCAGGACATGAAGTCCAAGATAAGTTGCAAGCTCTTCAATGAGAAAAGAGACAGTATGACCATCATAGCTGCATTTTTTTAGTTTGCGGAAATGTCAGCTAATCGCCGATGTCTCATTGGAAACTTCGTCGGTCGATATTTTTCAATCTCGAGGTGAACCTCACTCAACATGCAATTTTAAATGCACCGCCAACTATACGTTTCGATCAACACCGTCATATACGACAACCAGGCGAGATCTCCCAAGCGAAGGGAATTACCTTCTCATCATATGCAGGGCCTATTATTCACTGAGAGGTCTCTGAGATTTATTGTTGGGAGCAATTGATATGAACTCACGAGGTCTACCACGGGAGACTTGTCAGTCAAAATACTGGTCTTTACGTGACCAAGTCGTCGCCATGAAGAGTCTTGCCGTGGTGATGTAGGGCTCCGGAAAGAAAACGCAAGATATTGAAAAGAGCATGAGATCATAATTCAAGTTCCTGTAAATTCGAAGACATGCACTTGAGAAGGTTCCGGTAAAAAACCGGCATGTTCCCTCGTGGCAGAAAAGCTGATCGAGTTCTCACTTAGGAACGCTTCAGGAAGCATCGAGAACATTCATTCACCAGCCCCAAACAATTAGGGTCATGTCACGCCGCCCCTACATTGGGTCCCGCAAGCCTTCGCCGTCACTGTCGATGCAGGACTGGACACATCGGTACAGAAGCCGACCACCTACAGATTCATCAGTTCTTTGACGGCCTGCATAGACAATACTCAGAAGGCTAGGTGAGTTCTTCCCTGCCTTAGCGGAGTTTAACCCTACAGATCGTTCTATTTCGCAAACATTGTCAGCTATATTAAGGCCCTGGCTCTCAACCACCTTGAGTACCCTAGCTACCACCACCAGCATCATCGCCAGGACCGCAACTACGGCCAACGGCCACAGTGTCATTATCTGCAGCAGTAACATAAACCCTCCGCATGTCCCCCGATGCAATGGCATGCCGCGGGTCTGGCACGGTGTAGTCAACATTACATGAAACTGTCAGAATTCGACTTACATCAACACCGCTAGTTGGGGTAGTTCAAAAAATCATGCCCAGGACCATCTTCGTCAATCTTCGACCGGTTGTAAACACGACGAAGTGATGGAGAGTACTGCAAGATAAGGCAGCAACTCGCCTCAAGCTTAAGTCTGATGGTAACTTGAAACCTTCCTTTTACAACATACGCTTTGCAGGCAGCAGGTATGTTTATATTTCAAACAATTGCAACCCAATCACTACGGCCAGTAATACTTGTGTGTTGGGTGAAAGCTCTATAAGTGGCCGTGGTCTCCTTCAACGAAACGACACATTTTTGATGAAGTCTTCACCAATTATCGACTGGGAAAGTTATATATTCACTGCATCGATGAATATGCGTTTACACTTAGATTCACTAGGAAAACTAGGTAAGGTGTCATCGACAACAAGTTTGAGGTTCTTCCCTGTCAAAGCTTTTATTTAAATGCATCCCGAACTTTCTCGCAGACAACATTGGGCCCTTGAGCATACTCACGCCTTGCGTACTTGCAGCCGCGATCCTGTGCCTAGGCTGGATTGATATCCACTTACACACTAAGTGTACGTATATCGAAGGCTGGTGTGCTGTTCTTTCGAACGAATGGATTTGCCTGCCCAAGAAACTACTCATAGGGGTGAAGCCATGGTAGGATACATTCCACAATCTCGACGAAATTGCACCACCCACAATAACCTACTTATCTTTATTAACACATCTTATCATTTTTCTATATAGTTACTTCCCTAGGATAAACATTCCAACTACATATATCTCCTTCAATTGGGACCACTGTCAAGCAGAGCAGTATAAATCATGGGATCAGAAAGGCTTTCAACTTGTTGCTGCACCTGAAAGCTTTCTGCTTCGACTGGTTGCATACCGATTTGACTCAGGCGATAGACATTTGCCTCTCCGAAAATAATCGCAATTCGACCGCTAAAATGCACAACCCCTTTGCCGACCTTAACTACACCTAATATCGAAACTTACAACGGCACTTTTATGTTCAGAGCCAACCAGAAATATAGTGAAACCCGTTCATGAGCGCTTGGCCTTTAGGATCTATCATCAGTTTTTCAATGCGATTCTCCTTGTGTATCTGCAGGAAAATAACCTCACAGCAGTATTTTATCACCACGAAGAGCTCACTTGACACAACACAAGATTATCCTGCCTTCAAAGCTTGAATTAAACCAAACAACCTGCTCTATAGACTGCAAGAAGATCTGCAATCTTGTCACAGCTGTTTTGTGTCGACATCAAAACTTGGAACAAGGCACATTACCTAACGAATTACTGCAAAGGTTAGTACACTTCTATGTTATGCGACATGATCGACTCACTCAGGTTGCGGTTATTAACCGTCAATAAAGACGAAGTGCAAAGGGAAATGTTCATCGAAGATAAAATAGCCAGAAAACAAGCACTGTAGTTTAAGTTTTAGAAATTTGTGAGTGAGATAACCATCGGAAGACACTCGAATACAAAGTGAGAACCTGCAAAAAAGAGCTTGACGACTCTTAAGACACATCTACTCAAGAATATCGATCTCTTTATGTCAACGAAGTATTTGTCGCATATTTTAAGGCTCGCAGAGATTGAGCTTGAAGAGCTACAGGTTACTTATCTGAATTCAGCTCGCAACGCGAGACGGTGTCTTACATCAAAATGTTTACCTCTACTACAAACAGTTCTACTATATTTCTTCTTCTATACAACTCATCTTCTCTGACCTTCCTTACCCACATTATCAAAGAATCTGAAAAAAGTGTTGCAGGAAAAGCTTCTTGTGAAACAGCTTCAGCATTATCATTTACAGCAAAACTTATCCACATTTTCAACCCCTTTCTACCTTTCAATTCTATGCTCTTAGCAGCTGGTCTGCCTCTCAAAAATTTCAAGCTTGCAACTTATTCCACCATGTCCCACGTTCAAGACGTCCCTGCGCGATTCTCAGCGCCAGCTTTCCTCTCCGTCAACGATAGCCTTCAGGAGCTTCACGCTGGAAAGAAGAACCTCGAGAAGATGTTGGTGATTAAGAATGATCCTCAAACTAGCCACGCGAAGATGAAGGGCATTGAAGTGTGTGAAACTCCTTCTAAAGAATGTTAATATCAGGAGCTACCACAACGAGATGAGCAACGCCAGAATGCAAGGGTTGAAAGAGAAGGTGAAGGAAACAGACGCGGCAGCGGCGGTGACAAAAGACTTGGGTTTATTTGAACCGGTCTGCGCAACATGTTTTCTCGAAGATAGATAAATCTTCACATATACGAACGGTCCAAGAGGTTTTTCTAAGCAAGAGGAGAGCAGAGATTGTTGAACAGTCTCGAGTGAAATGCGGATATCGAGAACTGACGATGCAGGACCGGTATAATTTTCCGCCACGGTAACCGCGGCGTATTCGATATCGCAGAGGTCAAAGCCTTGGAACATCAAAAGTTCGCGTGATTCGATGCGCCAGTCGTTCAAAAGAATGCAACTACTATGATTGTCATTTTTTGGCACCAAGAGAGCATCTTGCACGGTCTCAAGCAAGGTATTTTGCGGCAAAGAATGTGAAAGCCATTTAGAAACTTGTGGTTGTGTTGCGGCATGAGGTGGAGGAGTTGCTGGGTGTCTATCTGTGATGCAGTACTTAGAGCGGAGAAACGCTGCCACTGATCTCGTGGCTAAATTCGCCGCTGAAAAGCGACTCGGATGGTGGATACACACATTGTGAGTCTAGGGCGAGATATCCACGAGTGAAGAGCTTTGAACTGGCCTATTAACATCCTCTTACGAGAGAGAAAGCAATACAAATCAAGTACCTCTCCTTGTACATGAGAGACTAAAGGGTTGCTCGACAAATTAGACACGCAAATAGTGAGAGTCGCAGAGCTATTAGTACGAAAGGCAATAACTAGACGAGTCCACGGCAAGATATTCGCCAATTCTTGTCGCGTAGGCTATTTGTCTAATCACTTTCAGCAGATGAATCAACCCAGGCCCGCTTGTGCTACAAGTCTGGGCATTTTTTTCATGATAAGATTATCCAGGCCGCGCTACCCAAGAAACGCAGCTGCGAGGGGCTTAACGCAAAGAGAGTCTCTAGCTTTCACATTGACTATGCATTATGATTATTTCATCAGTAAAGGACCCGAAGATTAGGAAGTCAATACTTGAACCTCATAAACAGACGAAGAAATATCTGGTCTAGCATCTTACTGATTCGAACATGAGAGGCCCAATTTGAATAGTCATGATATGTTTCGAGGCACTCAACCCCAACCTAAAGTCATGGGTGAGGTTTTGCGGACGTAGCCTTCGTGGCCGGCAAAAATACTTCTCTTCTGGTCGTGAAGGATGCGTCGCAATATAACCTCAATCTAGGGTTTCATCACTTTACTCGGTTCAAGTTGGCAGGCTTATTAGTTTTTAGACGCTGGGTAAAGTACTTCGAGGTTACTACGATGTAAAGTCACACTCGCAGTGCTATGAGAGATCTGAAAAACGAAGATTGACAGTTCAGCTGGTTCGAAGAAAATTAGGGCTATCTCTTGCCTCAGAAGGGATGGAAAGACCAATCTGCAAGCTCTTAATAGAGGAGAATGAGAGAATATTGAAGGGGAAGAACAGACTTGATGCAAGAATTGCTCTCTTGAGAGATAGCTTACAGGTGCTAGTAAATGACTCAAAAAATTGCAAGCCAGATCCGAAGCAACGTAAAGCTACATTAACCCTAACCCTTCGTGAGCTTATTCGACGACGACGTTTTCGATACCATCGCGGCTCTTTGATATGGCCTCCTTGCCTCGTTCATTTCGCCAACAAGCGTTGCTTCGCTACATCAGCACTTTCGTTCTAACGAAGAATCCAAGAGAGAGCTAGATTGTAATACTCTCGCCAAATTCACTTATCATTACCCTGCCTTTTGATAGCGGAACCCTCCTTCCACGAAGTAATGGAGTTAATTCTCGCTTGTGTCGAGCGGGTACCTGATGCTGGTGAAGAAACACTGCTCTCAACATTCATCTACAACCTTTGAATTGCTTAGAAGACTGTTTCAAGAGAACCATGTCAGCGACTCTTTGATATCATTTCGAAAATAAAAGTAGTTCTCATCCAGAACGTGGTCACGATTAACAACCTAGCGAATGAAGTCTCGCAGTACATGCGAGGTATTAGGTTTGGTGACGCAATCATCCAGTCCATGGTGTTTAACTTACACTGGGAAAACATGTCAAAGGAGATAAGGCGGCTTACGTAGGCACCATTCTGGACTTGTACCGTCGCATGACAGAGCACGCCAGTCACCTACGCACAGCACGACACCGTTCGTATGTGCCCTCGTACAGAAAGCTCATGGGACACTAAGTGATAAGAATTAAACAATCATATATCATACCTTGGCAACGTTCGAACCGTCAACATCCGCCAAGTATGCTTTTATCATGGAAACAGCTTCCTCCTACTCATGAAGTGCTGTTCATTCAAGGTCCTCGAAGTATACGAGACACTCCATTCTATACGAAGCATATCCGCAATCTTACTTTATTATGCGTTCAAATGGAACCCTATATCTATCACGAGAAAACACCCCTTGGGGTTCTTTATGACTCTTTCCTTCACATATCGTCACAATCAATGTCTGTAGATCAGATTGAATATCTCATAGAATTGCGGCGTCGAGTCAATATCTTTGACAGTTCGTGAATTTCTTCCATTTTCCTTTGAATAGTGAACGACGTATGCGGCAGATCAGATTACGAATTTCCTAGCCATAAGTCTCCTTCTTCATGATCAGCCGGCACAGGATCGGCGCTACTGACAGCTTACTATATATATCTTGATGTTCACAACAAGCACACAGGGGCTTGACTTCGGATCTTAGCCCGTTACATTCTTCCGTATACCCCAGACTTACGACCTCTTCATGGATAATCACCTCAACGTTGCGATAGTACACGTCATTTATTGCGGCTAAAGATATTCAAAGTTCGGCGGCCGTCAAAATTTGAACGACAATGGTGAGCAGACACTACCACCAACGGAACTTTTCAGAATGATCTAGTTTTGCTGATCTATAAGCTTATCAACCGAAATTTAAGCTTTCCATTCTATTCGCAACCAAACTCGCTTTTTCAATTCTGATGGTTCTGTGTAACAGGTACTGTTACATTCAAAACCTTATATAAAACAAATCACTGCGAAATCGAAGGCCATGATTCCACAAGCGTACTGCTCATGCTTGCAATTGAATGGAAACGATTTGATATTTCGTTTCGTTGTCGATTGGCACAGAGCAACACGCGCTATCTAGTTAGTGCTATATGGGCATCAGATGTGGCGAACATAACAACCAAACTTGAAAGACCTACCTCTCGACTATCCCAGCCCTTTGTACGAAGCCAGGCACTTCCGCCTACTTCGCTTTTACTTTATGCATACATTACGTTTCATGCACTATGTGCTCCCTATTGCTATAGATGATAGCTAGACTACAATCCTGGATCAATTGCGTTCCAACTGCTAGAAGAAAATGCCGTCAAGACAATCTCAGATCTAACGCGTTTACCTAGCATGCTCTCGTAGCATCTCCAGCACTTTTTTATCTCGATATGAGTGCAGATTATGTTAAAGACGTGCCATCAAGTGTCATGTCATTGATTAAGGCTATGGCGCGCCAAGTACCTTATGCAGCTTCTCATTTCAAGACGGTGGCACATAATTAACTCGCCAACCCAATTTTGCTTTCGAAGAGAAATAGATGAAGACAGTTCACTCCTGTTCTCTACCCGTCGTCCTCGGGCTTCTGATGAATAATTAAAGGCATTTAAGCAGATTTTTCTATTCCGAGTCGCGTGGAATAACAGTCACCCGTCAAAACTCATATCAAAACAAGCATCTCGGTCTTGTCGCAGCTTTGTAACGTGATATAGGGACAGAAACCTTTACGATCTCGTAAAGATGATTTTTCTCGCCGCTTACGCTCAAGTACAAGGTAAAGGGGTAAAAAGATTCTTGTGGATAGAAGACGCTTGATCTTCCTCTATCAACAAAAACTACGACTTAGCAAGAGTCTTCGAGATCGAGTTGACGGGAATCCTTGATAGCGGTTTCACGTCCGAGCCAACACCCAAGATCACACAAAACCTAATGCTAGAATGATTTAGCCGAGAAAATGGAACCGCAACCCCAATGGTGATTGTTCGACGCAGAAGTGGAGAATTACGACTCATCATCCCTCTATATATATGTCTAGAAACTTTCCACCTCGTCCCGCTAAAAAGAATGGACAATTTCCTCTACAGGAATATATCTCTCGTCGCAGTCTCTATAACCCTCGGGAGTGGAATACTATCATTCGTTCAACAGACTCTAGCACATGACACTTTCCAGTGCAATTCCAACAAGATGAAAGTTCAAGCTCTTCCGATTGCAGCCAATGACCCTTCAGAGAAAACCGAATATGTAATCGGTAGCTACATGCTCGTTCATAATGAAAGAGGTGTCCTGTTTGACGGAAAGGTATGAGATGAGCCGACAAAGAAGTCAGGAGGGTCAGAGATGAAACTCCGGGATTCCCCTCGGTTTACGCTTCGATGATCGTTGTGAAAGGGTGATTCGGACTTACAACCCGTACTCGGAATACAAACAGCAGCTTTCTCTACTGGGCCTTTGTTACCTCTTTGTCTTCGCTTCATCGAAGATGTGCGTTCACAGACGATCTGACCGGTCAAAAGGATGGATTACAATCCCTACATCAAAAATCATACTTTCCGACTAGATACTTGTTGGATATAGACCTGCAGCTTTCCGCGATCAACTCGTCGCAGCAGCGGGGGATGGAATGAACCCCGGCGCCCTGATGGCGCCGATGTTCTTGCCAGACCCGCTGGCCCCACGAAGTCCTGAGAATAGGAGACCAGCGGTAAGTTCGTGCACCTTACGTTTCGGTGCCGTTACTAATTCTTTTCAGCCCTTGGTGGGGATCAGCGGCCGCAGCGCCGGTGCGCCCCCGACTCAAGCACGTGTAATGTGTATAAAGTGCGCAAGGACCTTCCATAAGGAGGACAGAGCCTATCGATGCAACGCCACCTTTATTGGAAAGGTTATGTACAAGCGTTGTGACCGATGCGCAGAGATTAAAACCTCGTGCATAGCAGTGAGTATATTCGTTGGCTACGCAAGCTAAACGCTTACGTTTCGGCCTAGATTCCTGATGTTTGCGTGCCGTCCTTGAATCAGTCCTTCTATCTTGACGATGTCTTCCAGAATGCTCCGGTGGGCGGAGACGTCGCCGCCTTGGATACTTGTTGGATACGAGCACTCAGCAACGAAATAGGCATGTCAGAGAAAGGACCTCGTCAAGCTTTTGTTTTATCAGATAAATTTCAACTCGCATGTTCAAGGCGATAACGAGTTGCAGAAGTTAAATTTGAGAAAGTCAAAAAGACTTATGTTAAATTTAAATAGCCCGCAAAAAGGATACAATTGCTTCCAAGTCTTCACAACTTTTTCGAAAATAATGATCAGTCTTCACCTGAAGATCATGAACCTTCTACAATAATTGTCTTCTCATCACAATAACACTTACGAGCCGTCATCAATGAGTTGAAAGAGAAAGACTGCAAAGACTTACTAAGTTACCTTTGCATATCTGCAGAGGTTCCGAAAGAGACGTTAGTATCTTCTTTTTTTTGTTGCTTGTCTTTATGATCTTACTCACGAACCACAGAAATGACTTATGTCGTAACAATTATTAACATTCTTGCGAATTTCAATACATCGGTACACGCAGAGATTTTGTGAATCTGTTCAATTTACAGAAAAAGGAAAACCACTACACTCATGAAGGCAAAGGCTGAGATAGATGCTTCAGTGATGAGGAGTCTCAAACAGTTTGAGCATCTAAATACTTTGATCCCTTCCGAGGATTCTGGCATATGCTAGATCCGACGCACCTGGAAGCACAATCACTGGCCGACGCCGCGGCACTAATAATTTTATTACTTTTGTTAAATCTTAAGCAGACTATAGCGTACGCTTAGTAACGGTACGTGCCAAGGAGAAATGAAGTGTTGAGTTGCCGTTATGTTGCTTGTTATATTCGTATGCTAATATTGTTGTAGAGTACAGGATTCGATCTGGGGGTCATATCAGAAAGCAAAGTCATAATGACCAGAACCGCAAGACTTGTCTCGAGTCCAAGCTCAAGGCAAGGAAGCTTTATCTATTCGCGAGAGCACTGAAAGAATTGATAATATTCGTCCCAGTATGATCAAGGAAAAAGTACGACCTCGACTTAACGCATGGGAACTTAGTCACAAACGACCATGAAAATTCAAATTCAAATTCAAGCATCTGAATACTATTCAAATGTCAACCCCAAGGATGCAACGAGTCAGAGAGACGGTCGATGTCTTAAGACTGAACAATGAGAATAGATCGAGAGATCTAGTCATCACATCATTAAGTTCCCTCATGTGCTATATGATTTACTATATGTCCTGCCTTCATTTATTTATTTTATTCCCTGTTCTGTCTTTTAGAATGTCGGAATTGACTCAAGTAGAATGACCTAAGAGTTCGTTTCTCGGCATATGCTCGACGCACAGAGCCAGCAAAATGCAGGAGATGAATTTAAGCGAAAGCAGAAGGAGAACGAAAGACTAATTTATTCGACTAAACCAGAGGTCTCGATGAAATCCACGTAAAGCGCAGAGCTGCAGATATAGATAAACTCTAAAAATCACGCCTCTTCAACTCTCATATCATAAGTCGAAACCCATGCAGCGCAGTAATTTGCAATGCCTATCATCACGGTCGAAGACCATGGCGAAGGTAAATGTCTTAGGTCGCTGGGGGGCCACAAAGCAGGGAGGGCAAGCGTAAGGCCGAGAAGGGATGCTGGCCCAAGCCGCTCTCCCGCCAGCTAAAGATGCTGCGTGTCCTGGATGCAATCGGCCATGGAACGATCTGGGTAGGAATATTGGTGAACAAAGATTTGACACAGAATGCTCTGACCGACCAATACCCCGCCGACTTGGATTGCCAGGAAAGATCAGACTCATCAGACTACCACACGGAGAAGCTAGGAAGGTATTCAAACCGCACGACTCAGCGGACCTAAGAAAGGAATGATGTTTCGCTATGCCCTTGATATATTAAGACCAACCTACTAGTTGGAGACGAAGGAGTAAACTCGAGCGTTTCATGGCTCTTCAAGGCACCAAAAGAATCAATGAGCCGACCAAGAAAAAGCTAAATGGTCTGACATGCGCTCGCCGAATGCACAAACAATCCTGAATTGGACTGGGCGTTTCTGCACACTTGGAGAACGTCCCTCAGCAGCTCAAGAAACGGATGTCACCAGGTCCAGGACCAAAACCAACTAAGGACTTAAGCACGAAGATGATGACGGAGAAGTCTTCGATAAAGTAGAAGAAGAGCAGTCATTAAAATAAGATACCAATCGTATGTAGAGAATCCAAACTCAGAACCGGGCAAGCACCTTTGAATATCGACATTCGATGAATGAGGCAATAGCGCTGGGCAAGACCACCATCGTCAGCTTCAGTGAGTAGTTGCTGTACCGCCGAGAGATGACGAGACAGAATCGAATTTGAAATTACCCATCTTACTGGTGCCAACTTATGTCCTTCACTGTCCCCATATCCGCCAGTGGTTCGAAGCAAGCTCTGACATTCGTTCTAACACAGTCGGCTCTGGTTTTGATGAATCCGCTATTAAAAACACGCTGTCATGCTTGGCTATTTCGATTCTGACTGCATCTCCATCTGGAAACTCACCAACGATGGCTCCTTGGTGATCATAATCTACTCGACGTAGGGTACCACTGCCACCAGATCCGCGCGGACGCGATGGGAATTTTTGGCTTGCTACAGAAAAGCAATTTCCAACCTTCTAATTAATAAGTTGAAAGCGACGCCTCTTCGGTCTATCGCCCCTTATAATGGGGACACGGGAAGGATTCATGGGTCCCAAACCGGTCTGTGGATGCAGTCCACAGAGCAAGTTTACAAAGTTTTCCTTAACTCACAATGTTTGTTTTGCAGAAAACGATGGGGAAAAACCCGAATTCAACGAACTAATCGAGAATTCTTTACCTTATGCCCTTCTCAGAAACACGAAGGATGAAACTATCTCAGTCTAATTCATCATTCTGCATCCATCGGGACAGTACTAAAACCACTCTTATAATTACTCAACAAAGACTAGCCGCGGCTAAAGTCAGAGCTTCCACTATCATCGCTCTTAACCTGATAGAAATTCAAGATGGAATGAACAGTGGTTACAACCTTTGACCTGCAGTGGGACGGTCTTGAAGATTCTCTTCGCGGAATAGATCTGAAGAAACCTTTGCCTTGCTAGACGAGAATAGACCCCTGATATGCATGGATGCTGAGCACAAAGAATTGAGAGCCCAAGGATTCGTCTAAGCTTGAGTGAAATTTTCTGCCTCTCAAAGACGTGAAACACGATCCACCAGGCAACGGATGTATATTATGCTCAGCTAATCATCAACTGATCTTGTCTATCATACTTGAGCTATCAATATCATCATGATACGAAATTCAGAAAAGAGAGTCAATCGAATTAGATGAAGACGTTGAGATCTTCAATATGTGATGCAATATCATTTAGTCGGTCCAGAATTCATGCCGGTTGAATCACCTCAACTCTAAGCAAAAAGCATCGACTTGAAAGCTTGTTTCCAGAAAGAGATAGTTGAAAGTACATTCGAGAATATCGAGATCGTGGTGAATCACAAAGAACATCACTGCCGCACAATCGAGATGTAGACTACGCGGGGGGCCAACATTATTCAAGGGTCCGTTTCTTTAGACGATAAAAATGCCCAGGGATGTACAGAAATCGTGCCTGGTTTCCAGAGATATATCGGGAGCTGGTGGGAGAAGGTAAAGACCCGTGGGAAAGTACCAGACGGTCATGTGCATGGGCCTTGAGAGCCTAGGGACATATGAGGCGGGCCCTGGGAGCCCGAGGCCATCCCAGGGCTCACTGGGCTGGCACGCTGGGTGGGTCGGCTGGGCCAAAGCACTTTTCCCGAGCCGCTCGAAAAATCGTCCAGAAGTGGTTGAATACAACATTGAAGTCAACTACAATAAGCTTGAATAATGTAAGACATTATACTAAATTTCAATTGATTCATCAATTCTTTATTCTTGCCGTCTTAACAAGCATAATTGTCAACATTTCTGAACACGCAATTTGAATGAGTGATATAATATGTTAGGGGCCAGCATAGAGCGAGTCATATGGGTGTAATGTAACGAGTATATAAATGCTAAGGAAGGAAAGTATCTAGGAGGAAAGGGCCGGCTATCTATATGACTCAGAAGAACATAAGCTAACCCTGAATAGGGTTGGCTTCGGAACAAGCCTATGCCCTAGCGGCGAGCGATCGGCGATAGTCCTCAGGATAGCCACCAACATAGTCATCAACATAGCCACCAACGAAGGTGCGTAGCTAGGATCGTAACATAATAGATGCTGTCTCTGTAGAGTAAGAACAGAGTCTACAACTTGTCAACCTGAACAAGAACTCTTCATACCACAAGAATCTCGACAAACTCGTTGAGAAAAGTTCAAAAATTCAATGATTAATTAATTTTCTTCAAAGATTTCAGGTGAACAAGAGCAGACGAACGACGTAACAGATTCATAATCTTCTTAGTATGTCTCGTTGTATGTTTCGTGATCTGACTGATAAGTCAAGTTCTGATTTCTGCTCATTATCTACAAACTCTATCTTCGCTTGAATCAGAAATTCATCTCACAGCTTTGTAAGTAAGAGCGTTCTGATCTATCAAAGCAATGCAGATGCGATCAATAAGATAAAAGAAGAGCTCGAAGTCTTGAAGACGCAATGAAAAGAAAAAATCATAAGACTAATCTTTGAAAGTCTTCTGCAACATTCTTTACACCTCATAACCTCAGTCATCATATTCTCAGTCCTTTCATCAAGATTAATGTTAATGTCAAATATTTAAATCAGAGAAAGAAAGAAATAAAGAAAATCATCGCGAATCTGAAGATCGTCTATATCAAAAAGCAGGTCGAACAAGAGCGCAAGAACAAGAAAATTCATGATAATGCATCTCAGTAATGCAATACTAGATAAAGCGCTGACCTGTTTATAGTTGAATGCTTCAAGTCGAAAATCAGACGCAAAGCGAATGCTGAGATTGTCGCTGAGACGATAAAGCTTTTCGATATAACTGCTGCGACACAAAATGTGAATACTACTGCAGAGAAAATTGCTTTGAAAGCAATGAAGATATGCATTATCTGTATGCATTACCTCTCAGTTGTAGAAACTAATATCAATTTTAGAAGACAACAACAGATGAGCTAAATGTAAGCGAAGAAATATCAAAATTCATGATCTCTATAGTTCACTTAATTCAACAAAGAATTCTTCATCATGATAATCTGAAGAAGTTAAAGCAGACTGATAATACTAATTCTATGACAGCTTTTTAGAATTTTGCAACACAATTCATCACTTTCTCAACTGTTAAAGAACGGGAAATTCAGAATTCAATACATGCAATAAATTCTAATTTAAATGATCTCATCATAGTAGAAAATGATGATGCAGAGATGCATTATGAAGCAAAGAAGAATGAGAAGAAACTACAACATGATGAATGTGAGATTATCAATAGTGAGAAGAAAGAGAATAATGAAAGTAAAAAGAAAATAATAGAGCTGTTCAACTATACTGACTGCGTCAAGTCGAGTACTCGACTTGAAAAGTGTCGAGTTGAGTTGAGAAGTTGAATTCGAGAACTCAAATCGAGTTGAGAAGCTTGATTCAACAACTCGACTTGAAAACTCGACTCAACTCGACAAGATATTAGGTAGGTGTAAATAGCTTGATCAAACAGCCTACATGATTTCTCTTCATGACTTTCTACCATGTTTTCCCGTCATGACTTTCTATCAAAGTCAAACGATCTTTATGTTTCTCTTTATGTTCTTCTTCATGTTTCTCTTTATGTTTCCCTTCATGTTTCCCTTTATGTTTCTCTTCATGTTTCTCTTTATGTTCTTCTTCATGTTTCTCTTTATGTTTCCCTTCATGTTTTTCTTTATGTTTTCCTTTATGTTTCTCTTTATGTTTTTCTTCATGTTTCCCTTTATGTTTCCCTTTATGTTTCTCTTTATGTTTCTCTTCATGTTTCTCTTCATGTTTCTCTTTATGACTCTCTATCAAACGATCTTCATGTTTTCTCTTCGTGACTTTCTATCAAAAAGGTAATGCAAAAAGATAATGCAAAAAGATAATGCAAAAGTCGGAAAAATTTCTATATTTAGCTCTCTTGACGTCAAGCTTGAGTTCTTGACGAGTTGAATTAAATTGACTCAATTCTCAGTCGAATCGAGTTGCGTCGAATTGAAAATATGCTCAACTTGACTTGAATTGAATTGAAAATGTGAGCAACTCGACTTTGAATTGAATTGAATTCAAAATGTCAACTCAAAACCTGACTTGACGATCAGTTTATGTTCAACTAGCGAGCAACGCTTACCTTACTTTCTAAGTTCTAATCATAATTCATAATCTTATAAATTCATAATGCATTATCTTTTTGCATTATCTTGAAGAGTGTTCAATAGAAAGTCATGATGAAAATCATGAAGTCTTCATGATGAAAACTGTTTGATCAAGCTATTTACATTTATCTAATATCTTGTTAAATCAAATTGAATTTTTAAATTGAATTGTTGAATCAAGCTTTTCAACTTGATTCAAGTTCTTGAATTCAACTTCTCAATTCAATTTGATACTTTTTCAAAAAATTTTTAACTTAATTTGACACTTTTCAAGTTGAGTACTCAACTCAAACTTGAGTACTCAACTTGACATAATCAATTTACATAAGTTTAAGTTCTTTAATATTGATGATTTAATCATGCTATCAGCAAAAAATTTGAAGCAGAAGAATAATAATAATAATAAATTCATACACTCTTGTGACATCAATTAAATCGACTCATGAGAAACTCTATGTTATCTGTATCGAGTGAACAAAACTCTTTGAGATAGAAAATCACTCGCAGTTTACATGATTGTTTCACGCAGTCGAAACAGTGAGTTTTGAGACTATGTATCAAATTTGTTCACGTTGATTGCATGTTAAAGAATGAGTGTTCTAGTCACTTTAAATTGCTTCAAGAGCTTCGTTTTCATCATCATCTTCGCTACTGCTCTGAGACTCTTCGTGATGATGATGATTATTCAATAGTTCAAGAAGTCAGCATTTTGTAACATTCTTGATCGCAGATGCAATCAGTTCAAGCAATGCATGAGTACATGCTTCGTCGTCTAATGACTTCATTCGCAGTCACATTGCAAGCTATTCATGTCTGAAACGTTTTTAAAGTGCAGATAAGCATTCAGATCTATGCATTCAATTTTGATATGCGTTGCAAGAATGCTTTCTGTCTATTGAAAATATGTTGTATACGTTGCATGCAACATACATAAAGCATGATTTCTATGCTGATTTTTCTCTTAGACTCGAGAAGTTACTCAGAGAGTTTTCTCGCGACAGATTCACAGTTCAAGACGAATGAGATCTCTCACTGCTCAGATTTCGACAGTTTACTTCTTAAGCATGAGTCGCAGACATTTTGTCTGCAATATGCATATGTATCGCAGTCAATTTCTTCTCTAATCACATCAACATACACTACTGTTTTCTTGAGCTATACAGACGATGTCTTCAACTAAAGATTGACTTTATCATCAAGACATTCGAGAGTCAGAGCTCAGTGAAGAGATGAGGTTCTTGAGATCGACAGTCGTCGTCATTGTATATCATGCTTCGCAGATGCTCGCTTCGCTTGTAAGACGTGCAACTCATCTGTTTCATATTATCTGTAAAGATCTTTCTCATGCAGATTGACTGTGTCTTGCAGAGATGTTCATATGTTATACTTCTAATCAGACAGCGTAGTTCAATCATTCTTTACTAACTCGCTTGTGTCTCTCTTCTCTTAACGAAGTCTTCTTCTCAGCGTATCATTCACGTATAGAATGTCTGTGTCTGAATGTTTGTTAAACAATATTAACGAGACTCTTGAGTTTGCTCATGTTAAACTTAACGAGTCTTGTGAGTTGTTCATGTCGTAGTAACAGACATGCAGTCTTAACAAGATCTATACATAGTTAGCATGTAGATCTAAAGAATGTTCATGATTCAAGTTCTTTCTGCTAATCATTCTCAACAGATCAAACGCAAGAGTGTTCTGTCTCAGTTCTCATCATCATGATGATGAGATACTGAATTGAATGATTTTCATAAGCAATTTTCCTTGTAGTTCTGCGTTCTATTTGACTTTCTCATCTGCATGCAGATTGCTTGTAACATGCGCATTGAGATTATCAAAGTCTGCATGATCGCGAAAACTCTGCATGCGATCAATGCACAGCGCTTCATCATCACACAACATCTTGATGTCATTAAAACTTTTGATAATCTTTAGACTTTACTGTAGCTAAACAGTAAATTTGTAGTCAGCATCATGTACAGATGAATTTCATCGCTGACTCTGAAGCAAAAAAAGTTAAGTAAAAAGTTATCAAATAAAATAATAAAGTTCTTTCATATATAAGAACTCATAAACAAGCAGATGTATCATCTTGATCTTTTAATCATTTATAAAGTTTATTCTCTCTTTTATGTATTTCTTTTAAAGTTGTATAATTGTAGACTAAATAATAATTCTATACTCAACTATTTTACACTCAAGCTTATTAATGATGAGCAAGAATGAAAGATAGAAAAGATTCTACAAAAGTAAAAAAGAAAGAAAATCTTATATTATAAAATACAATGAAAAGAATATTCTGTAAAATATAATCAATGAATATTAAGCAAAGATATGAAAGATGTCTTGAAGCTTATAAAAGCTTTTGAAACAAGATTGAAACATGAGTGAAAAGCATAATCACTCACTTTCAAGCATAAATTCATGATTAGAAAGAAAGAGAATCACTGTATTATGATAATTCTCGCTCTTTAATGAGATGATCACATAGAGATATTAACACTCAAACAGAAGAAAAAACATAAACAGAAGAAAAAGCGCAGAGATGCTTAAAAACACTCAACATGAAAGCACAATTATCACAAAATCATCATGAGATCATCACTTCATTAGTTATCTCTCATTGAAGATGAGATTGCAGATTTCTTCTCATTCATATTCAAATTTACATTTGAGCGCGAAGTGAATGAATTCAGAGTGAGCAGTTTCAACTATAGTATATCATCATGTCAGTTAAAGAATATTGACAAAATGATATGAAAATGCAGTAAAATATACAGCGTATCAATATTAAACTGATCGCGTCAAGTCAAGTATTTAAGTTTAAGTCAAGTACTTGACTTAAAAAGTATTAAGTTAAGTTGAAAGATTTTTGAATTCAAGTTGCATTGAGTTGAAAAGTTAAACTTAAGAACTTGAATTGAGTTGAAAAGTTGAACTCAACAACTCAACTCGACAACTCAACTTGACTCAACAAGAAGTAAATAAATAAATGTAAAATAACTTTGTTGAACAGTCTTCATGTTTTTTATCATGACTTTCTATCATGACTTTCTATCAAATGCAAAAAGATAATGCAAAAAGATAATGTAAAAAAGGGGAAAATTTTCTATATTTAACTTTCTTGACGTCAAACTTAAGTTCTTGATGAGTTGAGTTAAATTAACTCAATTTCTAGTCAAGTCAAGTCACATTAAGTTGAAAATATGCTCAATTTGACTTGAATTGAGTTGAAAATGTGAGTAACTCAACTTCAAATTGAGTTGAATTTAAAATGTCAACTTGAAACTTGACTTGATGATCAGTTTAATCAATATGCATTGAGCATATCATGAGTAATATCATTAACTGTCATTGCTTCTTGCAATTGCAACTTTTGTACATTAAACAACTCAGACTTATGTATGTCACTCAAGCAACTCTTTACTTTCATGATGATGATCAGAGTCTTTCTCAATATCATTTGATTGATCATAAAGATTGCAATAGTAATCACATCATTGTCTTTTAATGCAGTCTTGAATACTGTTTTTAAATGAAAGAACTCATTTAATGTTTATATGCATACATTTAATATTTAAAAGTCAAAACGTAAGTGTTTAATGAACATGATGAATAAAAGTAGTTACAATGATACATGTTGCTTCTTTGAAAGCGCATCAGATGCATTTTTGATACATCACTTTTTCATGAAATTTCACATCACAGCTTTATGCTGTCTTTTGATCATGAAATCTATGTGCACATTTGATGCACATTACTCACTTTGAAATCTCAAAAGCATCAGCACTTTTTTTGCTAATTCTCATTAAAAGAAGTTGAAAAGAATCAGTAATGACATTTAAATGCTGAGTACATGACTTATCATTCTTCTATTTCTAGAAGTCTGTGATGAGTTAAGCAAGAATCTTAACGTCAAGAGAGCATCAAAACTCATTCTCTTGCTCATCTTTTCATCAAAGACATCAAGATCATTCTTAAAATTCATGAGTATAATGAATTTTGAAACAGAAGATGATGTTGCATAATCATAAAAATGATGAACAGATGATTTCTTTGCAAAGATCTGCAATTGTTAAATTGCAGATTCAATCAACAAAGTTCAGAATAAACATTGCATATTTTGTTTATATTATTGACTTTGTCATTAATTGATTTCACAATCTTTGAAGCTCATTTTAATATTATTACTTAAATGTATATTATTCTTAATAATTACTTCTTACAATATATGAATAATGATTATATTTGTAAGATAATTGAACAATAATATGAGTCAAGTAATGATAAATGCAAGAATGAGATTGAACGAAGATTGTTGCAAGCGTGCACTTTGAATTAGCCTAACATAGATCATGTCAGACTATCATAGACTAGTATAGAGCTGATGTTGACACGCTAGTGATTTAGCGCGTCTTTGTGAGTATAAAATCTTGACGTATTGCATCTTCTTTCTTCTTTAGCTTTGAACTTCTAGTTAGAATACACTCATATGATTCGCTTTATGCAGACTCATAACATTAGTTCAAAGCTCATTAATCTTGCTATTGACGTGTAAATGATATAAAAACAAGTTACACAATTTAAATTAAAACTTAAGCTCAGAAAGCTTGATAGAAATCAGAAATTTCGATAGAATCAAAACAGAAGAACATGAACGCGTTGCTCTTGATTAACTCTTTATTGAGTTCATCATCAGAAATCAGAAATTTCAGCAGTACTTGAACTCAGAAAGTTTGATAAAGTACTAGTCATTGCTTGAACTCAGAAAGTTCAATAAAGTAACATCAGAACTTTGATCAGCAATTTTCTACTCATACAATAATTAGAAGCACAGCATCAGAATCAGTGAGCATTGCTTACTATGAACTTCAAAATGCTAGAAGAGAATCACTTTTATCACAGAATTGAGCAGCATCAGAAGAAGAAGAAAACATGAATGCAATGTTGAACACAGAAGAAGAAAACATGAATGCGTTGCTTTTTGTCTATGAAATGATCAAGATCAGCATCAATGAAGAATTGAATGCTTGAATAACAGTTAATGAAACAGACAACATCATCATCTTTATTAAGTACATGCTTCATCAGCATAACATTGAAATCAAGATTCACAATGACATGATTCAGATGTTAAAAGATGTTAACGAGACAAATATCACATTGAAAGCTATGCAGACGCGTCTGCAGAAAGAGATGAGAAACAAGAACGTGATTATACATCATTTAGAAACTGCATCAAGTCAATAAAGCACTTTAATTTCTGAAGATTATTTCTTGAAATTAATCAAGTTATTGAATTCATCTTTGTTTGAAGATTCAACGCAGAATGTAAACAATTGACTGTCTTGAATGCAAAACAAGTTGAAGATAAATAAGAATCACTTTTCTATCAAAGAGTTGAAGATTGCATACATTGAAAGTTAAGTCAGTGAAGCTGCAATCAAACACATAGCATTTTGAATGAGAAACATGTTTCTGAATCTCTTTCTAGAAATTGAAGAAGTGCTATCAATTATTAATAAAATGTATGATGATTTCAATCATCATCACATGACTCAACGTCAGTACTTGAAGTTGTATCAGAACAAGATCTTCTTTCATAAAATTTGAATGAAATTTCAGAGATTTAATGCAGAACTAAAATACAATAATGAGACTTTACTAAATGATCTTTAGCATAAGATTAGCTCAGACCTTCAGCGAGCAACACTTAATGAACAAATCATAAATTTGAATGAGTTTGTCAACATTTGCATGCAAGTCAATGTTAAATTGACTGAATTGAATGTTTAATCAGTCGTCAAAGCATCATTTGCTCAAACTGCTCATTCTGTCATCAGCACTCTTTCTGTTGTCAACACATCATCATCTACTTTTTCGTGAAAGAAATTCAGAATATTGAATCTTGATCTCATTCAGAAAGAGTTATTTAAGAAAGAACTTTGCTTCAAATGCAAGAAGTTAAAACATAAAGCATATGATTGTTTTAAAATGACTTAAGTGCATGAGATCACTGCGAATTCAAAAAATGATCTGCTTTCATTAAAGTAGTGATTGAGAATGATATACTCATATTTTGTTTCATCAACATGTTTGATGATTCATTTAATTTCAAGTCATTCACTGTTGACATTATCTTAAATAGTTTAAAAAAGATATTCAGATTTCTCACTCTGATAAATATTGAAGTCATTGACATGACTTTTATTGATGAATCTTTGATGTCAAAGCTATGTAAACGCTTTGATATTCAGTCAATATTGCTGTTAAAATCAAAGTCAATTTGATTGTATGATGAAATTTCTGATTGAAAGTTGATTATACATGCTTTGTATACATCAATCATGATACAAGAACACAAGAATGAAATGATGTTTTTATTAATAACTCATTTAGAACAGCATAAGATAATCATTGAAAATCTTTGATTGAAAAGAAATCAAATTTTGATAAATTCTGCAAATGATTGATTAATATCATCATTGAAGATTTTGTTATGATTTTAGCCTTCGTCTATTCTTCGTCTAGTCTTCGTCTGGTTTCATTCTAATCGAGTCTAGCGAAAATCTGATCTAGAGATGATATCATTGAAACTCTGCATCATATGTGTAAGACGTCAACTCAATCGAGTCTAGCACAGAACTGAGAAACACACATATAAGAATCGAGTTCTTTTCTGTAGATACTTTTCTTTCTTAGTATTTATCTATTAGTTAAATGACATCTCTATGACTCGCTCTAGACCGGTTTCTAACAGTAGATAAATACTAATCAACTACTCTGCTATCGACGTGTAGATGATACGAAATAACCTACTTCTATTCAGAAAATTCGCAAGAAATTCTTCGAATTACTTTCATCAAAACACATCTGCAAATTTACTCAAATTTATCAAATCAATCACTCAACCTTACTACAATCAAACCTACTCTTACCTCTTTCACAATGACATGCGACTCTGAATCAGTCGAGTCATGAACAGCTCGTCTGCTTAAAAGCACTGCTAGTAGACGAGTTTTTCTTATTTCTTTCGATGCTTCAGCGAGATCTCAGAATGTCGCTACCTCATGAAACATCAACACAAGTCAACAACTTCGTCAATGAGCTATCGATCAGTCAGACGAGATCATCAAGATGCTGATCGAGCTAAGAGATCAACGAGACATGACTTTGAAACTCAACGAGCAATGAATCAATGTTCAAGTCAATCACATCAAGAGACTTGATGAGCTAGAGATCAATTAAACGACAATAGACACTCAAGAAGAGACTATCATCAAACTACGAGAGAAAGTCTTGAGTCTAAAAAAGAAACAGCGTTCAGCGAATCAGTCTCGACCTCGTCAGTCTACTGAACCTCGAGTTTCTACGAAACCTCTATCTCGTCAATCTATCGAGAATCATACTCGACGTGAGTCGTTCACTCTATTCAATAATGATCATCACAAGTCTTTCAAGTTTTTGAACTCATCTGTATTCATCGATGAAGATGAATCAACATGAGATAGCTGAAGAATCAAGATAGACGACAAGCTTCAGGCAAATGTCGATCACTTCGTCGATGAGACTATCTGCATTGCCTATGTGATATCTAGACTAGAAGGTGATGCTGCTGAGCATACCTTCGCTTGACGTCATCATGATGCTTCGCATTCTTACATCTCGATCTATGAGCTACTCGAGCATCTAGAAGAAATCTACGAGAATCAGAATAAGAATCGAAAGTGTCGTCGTGAGTACAACGTTCTGAGGCAAGCAGACAAGCTCTTCAACATCTTCTACTTCGACTTTATGAAGCTATTCAGCTATCTAGGCTACGACGATCGCATTCTGATGAACGATCTTCAGAATAAGATCAACAATCGCTTGCAGAATGCTCTGTCAGTATGTTTCGAAGACTTCGCTTCACTTCATTGCCTCAAGAGCTTTCTTCAAGAAGTGAATAATAAACAGTGAGTCAACTATCAGCTACGCAGTCAGCTTTGCACTGTCATCGCCAAAGTCACTGTCGTACCTGATAAACGCGCTGCTACTTCATTATCAGCAGTGACGACTTCAATAATCGAATATGTCAAGTTGACTATCTTTTCTACTTCTGAGTCAGTCAGATCGTCTATCATCTGCTATATCTGCAAGGTTTCAGATCACTTATTCAAGAACTGCTCTCAGAACAAGGTCAACACCTCGACATCTTGTGCATTCATTCTTCGCCTACATGAAATCATCATTTCGAAGAACAAAGAGAATGAGAAAATGTCTTCTTCAGAAGATAGCGAGGCAAAAAACTAGAGACTTTCATCAAAGACGTGATGAAAGATGTGTTAATTTCTTCAACGATGAGCATGTCAGATGACTCTTTTGCTTCTGAACCTTTGACTACTGAATGTGTACTTTCTAGCAATGAAATTAGTTACTCATTGAAGTCATTGATAGACATCGAAGCTGCTGACTATTCGTTCATTGATGAAGTGATCGCGCAGATTGTTTGTGACCAGTTGCAAATCGAGTCTCTGACTTTGATCAAAGCTAAGTCAATTCGAGAATTCGACGATCACTATGCTAAGAAACTCATTACTCATGTCATCTATTCGAATCTGACTGTTCAAGATCATACGATTGATACAGCTTTTATGTTGATCACTCGACTGAGTCAACATCAAATGATTCTCAAAAAAACATGAATGAACAAAATCGACCTAGTAATTGATATGCAAATCGATTCTCTTCGATTTTCGAATTTCACTCTCAATTCAAAATCGATTGTTCTACTCACAAGCAACAAGACAATCACGAAGCAGAAGAGTTTGACTTCTACTCATATACTGAAGAGATTTTTCACTATCTCTCAACTCAGTCTGAAATCACTCTCTTTCAGTCAGTTCAATGAGAAGTCAGTTAAACTAATTAAACAGTTAAAATCGTGTGACGCGACTTTAACTAGCGCTTAAATTTCTAAATCAACGTCAGGTTCAACGAACATAGCAATGATAGAGGCAGCGACATATAGAATGTTAGTCAAACGATCAGATGTCAAGACCTTTGCTGTTATTGTCTTGAAAATCGATCGACTCATAACTACAGTTGAAAACAAGTCTGAAGAAGTGAATCTGCATGAGCTTTTCCACGCTGAAGTTCTTGAGCAAGTCAAGGTCAAGCTTCTCTCTGAATATCACGACTATCTAGACGTCTTCAATCGAGCTATGATCGACCAGCTACCATTGAATCATCTCTACGATCACAAAATTGAGTTGATCGATGAAGAAACATCTTCTCGAAGCAGACTATATCAGATGTTCAATCACAAGCTTCAGAAGGTAAAGAAGTATCTGATCGATCATCTAAACAAAGAGTTCATTTTCTTCAGCTTCGCATCATACGTCTCGCTCATCTTGTTCGTCGAAAAGAAAGACGATAGCCTGCGTTTCTGCGTCGATTATAGAAAGCTCAATGCTTTGACCAAACGAAATCGCTACTCTTTGCCATTGATAGACGAGACTCTCGCTCGTATACAAGAAAGCAAGTATCTGACTCGATTGAACATCATTGTCGCGTTCAACAAACTACGCATGCACTCAGGTAGCGAAGATTTGACTATCTTTATTACCTTCTTCGACTCATACAAATATCATGTAATGCTCTTCGAATTAATCAACGAATCGACGTTCTACCAACATTATATGAACGACGTGTTGTTCAAATATCTACATCAGTTTTGTCAGACCTATTTAAATGACATTATCATCTACAGCAAGATCTTGAAGAAACACAAGCGACATGTATGATTGGTCTTGAATAGACTACGAGAAGTCGATCTACAGATAAACATCAACAAGTGCGAGTTTCATGTTCAGAAAACTATCTTTCTAGAACTTTTGATGTCAATCGAAGAACTGAAGATGAATTCTCAAAAGGTACAAGCAGTCGTTGATTGATCTACACTCAATAATCTCACTCAGATGCAGTTCTTCATTGACTTCTGCAACTTCTATCGACGCTTCATCAAGAACTTTTCGAAGATTGTTCGTTCAATGATTCAACTCACTCAAAAGAAGATCATATTTGAATGAAATGAAGTCTGTCAGATCGCCTTCGACCATATGAAGAGACGTATGATCAAGACTTCTATACTACGTCACTTTGATCAAACTCGTGAGGCTATTCTCGAAATCGACTCATTCAACTACGTCAACGATGAAGTTTTCTCTCAATATGATGACGAAGAAGTACTACATTCGATTGTCTTCTATAGCAAGAACATGTCTTCTGCTGAATGCAACTACAAGATATATGATAAAGAACTTCTGATCATCATTCGAGCATTTGAACACTGACGACTCGAACTGAAGCTAACTGACATTTCTATCAAGATGTTCATCGATCATCAAGCGCTCATCTCGTTGATGAAAGATAAAGAGCTGAGCAGACGTCAGATGCGTTGAGTTCAGAAGCTCGCTGACTTCAACTTCAGAATAATGTATCAATCTGACAAACAGAACATCAAGGTCGATGCATTAACTCGTCGAGCTGACGTCGTGCTCAGAGATTCACAAGATGAGCGCGTTCACTATCAACGAATCACTATTCTGACTTCGAATCGAATGAAAATTGCTGACCTAGAGAAGAACATCAGTGAACCAATCTATAAACAGATTCTTGAGACTAATGAGATCGACGAGAATTGTACGCTACTTCGCGAAGCAATAGCAAGAGACAAGACACAATATGAAGGTATCAAATTGAAGAATTGTCGAACTCAGAATGAAATCTTGTATCATGATAGTCAGTTATGAATTTCATTCAACGAGCTGCTACAAATGAACCTGATTCGTGAGATGCACGATCAATCATCGATTGATCATTCTGAAATTCTTAGAACAGTGAAGATCATAAAGCGAAATTACTATTGATCTTCTATGCGAAAAACGGTAGATCAATATATTCGAAACTGCTACATATGTCAACGTTCAAAGACATCAAGAAATAAATCAAACGACTTGCTTCAACCTCTATCTATATCTGAACAGCGATGGCAGAACATAGTCATGAACTTCATTATCAATCTATCTGATTCGTACGACTACAACGCTATTCTGACTGTCATCTGCAGATTGTTGAAAGAAAGGCATTATATTTCTTGCATCACTGATGATGAAGATATCACAGTCGAAAAGACAGCTGAAATGTTGCTTCAATGAGTATATCGAACTCACGATCTACCAAGCTTCATTGTATTCGATCGAGATTCTCAGTTCACCTTCATTCTTTGAAAGTTTCTTTGCAAACGACTGAGCATTTCTCTTCGATTGTTCATCGCCTATCACTCTCAGATCGACGGTCAAAGTGAACGAGTCAATCAGAATGTCGAGCGATACCTTCGTTTCTTCTGTTCATACATGCAGAACGACTGATTCAAGTGACTATTCATGATCGAGTTTGTCGACAATAACGTCTTGTCTTCAGTCATCTTCTTGATCTTCTTCTTCATGAACAAGAACTTTCACCCTCGTATGAGCTTCGACCCTGACATCATCGAGTATGAAAGCACTCGCGAACGCCTGCAGATCGCTCGAGTCAAAGATATATTCGATCACATGAATAAGACACTGATCTTCGCTCGCGAAGCTCTGATCAAAACACGAGAGCAAATGATGAACCAGACTAACAAGCATAGAAAGAAGATCAATTACGAAATCGAATCAAAGATGTTTCTGAACGAACGAAACATCGTTACAGCGAGATCTTTCAAAAAATTGAATGACAAGATGCTCGACTCATTCCAGATCACTGAGTCTGTTGACTCATTCTATAAGTTGAAACTATCAGAGACTATGCGTATACACGACGTATTTCATTCAAAGCTTCTTCGTTCTGCCGTCGATGACTCTCTGCCTGACCAAAAGAATGAACTCTCGAAATCAATAGTGATAAACGATGAAGACGAATGAGAAATCGACGATATATTGAACTTTCGATGATATTGAAGATGACTTCAATATCAAGTCAAATGAAAGAGCTATGACAACGATCTCAACTGGTATAACGCTGACGACGACGAGTTTATGAACGCTCAAGAGATGGTTGATGAATTTCATACCAGATATTCAAGAAAAGCGCACTAAGAAACAACATTCATGCAAACATGAATAGTCAAAGAGAAGAGTAATGTTACGATTCTAGTCTTCGTTTATTCTTCGCCTAGTCTTCGCCTGGTTTCATTCTAATCGAGTCTAGCGAAAACCTGACCTAGAGATGATATCATTGAAACTCTGCATCATATGTGTAAGACGTCAACTCAATCGAGCCTAGCACAGAGCTAAGAAACACACATATAAGAATCGAGTTCTTTTCTGTAGATACTTTTCTTTCTTAGTATTTATCTATTAGTTAAATGACATTTCTATGACTCGCTCTAGATCGATCTCTAACAGATTTAAACATTGAAATCAATTGTTTCAAAAGTAAGCAGTCAATTAGCATTTTACAAATCTGAATCAAGCGAAATCTGTGAAATGAAATGAAAGAACTTGAACTTAATTGTTACATTGACTATTATCTTGAAGTGACTCATGAATCAGAAACTAGTGAATCAGTTCATTGAATCTGTTCAATTCATTGAATCTGTACTCATATAAAAGCAAAGCACTTAAGTTGATCTTAATTAACTTCGCTTCTTTCAGTCAACTGAAAAAAAGAAACTTGTCAATATTGTCATGATTGAAGTCATTGTATATCAAACTCTAGTCAAGAATAAGAAGATCAAAATCTTTTTCTTGATTATTAGTGAAATTAATAAAGTGCTTAGCTCAGTTGAACATTTCGTGAAACTAAATAAAGTGATCTCTGTCATGTCATTGAATGAACTGAAGAAGAAGTTATTAATAGTTTATCACGACTTTCTGAATGTTTTTGATAGAGAAAAGACAACGCAGTTGCTCTTGCATCAATCATATAATCATAAGATTGAATTAGAAGATGAGAATCAATCTTTTAAAAGTCAATTGTATCTCATGTTGAGTTACAAATTGTAGAAGATCAAGAAGTATCTAGAAGAAAACTTGAAGAAGAAGTTTATTACACTCAGCAAAGCTTTTTTTGCTTCATCAATACTATTTGTCAAAAAGAAAGATGATAGTTTTCGCTTTTGCATGAATTATTGAAAACTGAATGCTCTGATTAAAAGAAATCATTATTCAATACTTTTGATAAACGAAGTACTCACTTGAATTCAAGACAGAAAGTATCTGACTCAACTTAACATTATCGTCACGTTCAATAAGCTTTACATGAGTACTGAAAGCGAGAATTTAATCACATTCATTACTTTCTTTAACATTTACAAGTATAGAGTAATGCTCTTTGAATTGATCAATGAATCTGCGTTCTTTCAGCACTATATCAACAATGTGCTGTTCAAATGTCTGCATAAATTCTGTTAAATGTACTTGAATGACATTCTCATTTACAGTAAAACATTGAAAGAGCATAAAACTTATGTGAAAGAAGTGTTAAACAAGCTTTGTGAAGCTGATCTGCAGATAAACATTGACAAATGCAAATTCAAGATTCAAAAAATCTCGTTTCTTGAAGTATTAATATTCATCAATGATCTGCAAATAAATTCTCAAAAAGTAAATGTGATTTGAAACTGAAAAGTGTCATGATCATTGATTCATATGCAAATCTTCATTGACTTCTGCAATTTCTATCAATGATTCATAAAAAACTTCTTGAAGATTGCTCAACTTATGATAAAGCTGACTTGAAAAAATCACTTCTTTGAATAAACAAAGATTTGTCAGATGATCTTTGAAGAACTGAAGCAACAAGTGATGACAGTTCTCATTTTGAAGCATTTCAACTCAATCAAAGAAGCTATTCTGAAAACTGACTTTTCAAACTATGTCAACGACGAAGTATTGTCTCAATATGACGATGAAAACATTCTACATTCAGTGATCTTTTATAGCAAGAACATGATTTTCGCAAAATGCAACTACAAGATTTACAACAAAGAACTGCTGATCATTATTTGCTGCTTGAAACATTGATGTCTTGAATTGAAATGTATGAATATTTCAATCAAGATCTTCATCAATCATCTGAATTTGAAGTACTTCATGATCATCAAAGAACTGATCAGATGACAAGCTAAATAAGTTGAGAAGTTATTTGAATATAACTTCAAAATCATATATCAGTCAGAAAAACAGAATCTGAAAGTTGATGCGCTGATCAGAATATCAGACGTTAAGTCAGTTGAAGCAAATGATGATTGAAAGCTATATCAGCATCAGATGCTATTGTCAGAAAGCAAATTTGATATGCAATCAATAGAAGTTGATCAAGATCTGACTTAAATCTTGCTCAGATTTGACTCAGATTTAAAACAAGAATCGAAAGTTAATGAAGATTTAATTGAAGAAGTAATTTCTATTCAGAATCAAATTATAGTTGAAAATTGAATGAATTAACTATGTATTAATATTCAAACAGTTATGAAACAGAACAGAAGAACTTATCAAGATATTAATCTGAACAATTGCAGAGTACTTGATGAAGTACTCTGAAAAGATGATAAATTATGAGTTTCTCAGTCAATGATCATTTGATTGATAAGAAAAGCATATAATCTTTCAGTCAATGATCACTCTGACATGAATTGAACGTTAGACTTGCTGAGACAATCATATTGCTGATTGAAAATGAGAATGATGATTAAGCGTTACATTCAAAACTATTACGTTTGTTGTAGATCAAAAGCATTGAGAGATTAAATCAATGAACTGCTGAAGTCATTACTCATATTCAAGCAATGATGACAAGACATATTCTTAGACTTTTTTATCAATTTATCAGAAAGTGAAGAAAGCAATGCAATTCTGACAGTCATAGATCAATTGTTTAAAGAGCGACACTATATATCATGTTGATCAGATGATGAAGAAATCTTTGCAGAATAAACAGTCAAGCTGCTGTTAGTATGAGTCTTCAGAACTCATGAACTATTGAGATCAATAGTATCAGATCATGATTTGCAATTTCTATCAATTGTCTAAACGTCTCTATGTTTGAGACTCAACATCAAGATGAAACTATTCATTGACTATCATTTGCAAATTAATAATCAGACAGAAAGAGTGAATCAAAATGTAAAATGATATCTACGAAGCTATTGCTTGTATATGCAAGATGATTGATTCGCCTGATTATTTATGACTGAATTCGTTGATAATAATGCTATTTCATCGTTAATTGAACAGTTGACGTTCTTTCTGAATAAGAGCTTTCATTCTTGTATGAGCTTCAATTTAAATTCAATTGAATATGAGATCACTCAAGCTAGAATTGAAGCAAGCAAAGCAAAGAATATATTTGAACACATGAAATGATCACTAGCATTGATTAAGCAAGTCTTAGCAAGAGTCAGAGTCACAATGAAGAAACAGATTGATAAACATCAAAAGAAAATGATTTACAAAATAAATGACATGATGTTTCTGAATTCTAGAAACATAATGATCTTACAATCATCAAAGAAGCTAAACAATAAAATGCTAGAATTCTTCAAGATTCTGATTAAGATCAAACATGTTTATCAATTGAAACTATCATTGACTATGAAGATATATTTGAAGTTCGCATCAAATCTGCTGCGACTAAACTCAAGAGACTCTCTGAATGAACAACGAAATAAATTGTCTGACTTTATAATGATTGATGACGAAGATAAATGAAAAGTGAAGAATATACTGAACTTCAGACACTACGAATGAGACAAATGACTATAATATCATGTCAATTGAAAAGAATACAACGTCAATTTACATTGATAAAACGTTAATGAAAATGAGTTTGAAGAATGCTTGAAGATTGTAAATAACTTTCATGAATGATATTTGAACAAGTCAAGATAGAAATCGACTCAAGAAAGATTGATTGAACTACAGCAATGAGAATATTACTAAATAAAGAAGAGAGATAATGTTGCAAGCATGCACTTCAAATTAGTCTAACATAAATCATGTCAGACTATCATAAACTAGTATAGAGCTGATGTTGACACGCTAGTGATCTAGCGCGCCTTCGTGAATATAAGATCTTGACGTGTTGCAGTTTATTTCTTCTTTAGCTTTAAACTTTTAGTTAGAATACATTCATATGATTCGCTTTATACAGACTTATAACAAAGATGAAAGTTGAGAAAAATTGAAAGAGCAATAAATAAAACAATGATTATTATTCACTCTTGTTTATGCTTTATCATCTCAATCATGCAATTTAATTGAAAAATAAACAATGTTTATGCATCATCATTACTGTTATTTACATCAATTACACATCACATATACTATTTATAATGTTATCTACATGCATTATAATTGAAGATGAATTGTTGTTCAATTGAAAGTTTCTCTTTTTCTTGTTTTCTCACAGAGATTTGAAGATTTTTATTGAGAGCTTCTAGAGTGAAATCATGAGTACACGTCATCATTTATCAGAGTAAACAAAGACATTAATTATTGAGATTGAGAATGAACTCACTTAAAAGAAAAAACAATTGTCATGATGAATTGATACATAGAAGTTAGATCAGAAACTAGAATCAAAGACTGAGTTGAAAATCAGATCTGAGTTAGCTTTGAAACTCTGTGACTCTGTCAAGACGTTGTTTAAATCACGTCATATCTTTGACTTAATATGTTATAAGTTATGTTGTGTTCAACTTAGACTGATCACGTCAAGTTAAGTACTTGAGTTCAAGTCAAGTATTCAACTCAAAAAGTATCAAGTTGAATTGAAATTTTTTTGAAAAAGTGTTGAGTTGAGTTGAAAAGTTGAATCTGAGAAGTTGAATCAAGTTGAAAAGTGTCAGAATCATGTTTAAATGATACAATTAATGAAGATCAGAGTTGATAGTGCTTGATCTTTAGAGATAGCTATAACTGAATATTAAGAATACAGAAGAAGATTGATACAAAAGCTTTTATTTATGTAATGTTCAGAGACTGCGCTAAACTCAAAAGAAATGTGTTTGTGACACAGAAAGAATGTGATGTTGATGAACAAGATGTTGGAAAAGAAAAAGAGTGTTGAGAAAGAAAAAAAGTGTTGAGTCATATCTGAGTCAAACCTGAGTCAGATCTAGGTCAGATCTCAACTAAATCATTGACTAACTTTAATCAGTCTTATCAATCTTGATACACTTGTAACATTACTCTTTTCTTCGAAAATTCATGTTTGCATGAATGTAGTTCATTTGCTCATTTTTTGTTGATAGTTATTTCGATATTTAGCGCGATTTGTTTGAATATAGCTTATGAAATTCGTTCAAAACTTTCTCTGAGTTATTGAATTTTTCTTTATCGACATAGTATCATTCATCATCTTTATCTAAATCTGTTCATTTGACTTTGTACTGTATTCGACCTCGATAGCGTCTGAAATTCAATATATCATCTATCTCTCAATGTTTATCGTCTTTGATAGTGATTGATCTGAGTGATTCTGAATGCTGTTCTGATAGAAAATCTTCTGAATATGATTGCAGTAGCTTTGAGCTGAACATTGAATGCAGATGCTTCATGCTGATTGATAGACGAAGATGATAGAAGACACTCACTTTGACAGTGATTTGATAAAGATCTAGCTGTTTATCTTTCAAATCTTTGCAGAGTCTCGTTGTCTTGACGTTTCTGAAAGATAGTCAAACTCAGTCATTTACTTCATATGTGACGTCTCATCTATGTTTATTGATTTGAACTTCAATGATCAGCTTCATCTTTTTCAATTGTTGACGATCAAAGTTCAGTAGCTCTTTCATTCAAATGACAATATCATCTGCTTTTTTAGCTTCAAGTTGTTCACAAGTTGTTTCGTAGTTCATTGTATCTGAATCGAAACTCATTCGAGAATGAAATTCTTTATTGAAGTAGAAGAAAATCATTGAAGTGATCGAGAAGATATTTGAATTGTCGCTGAATTTCATCATAAATATTTATTTGACTCAATCATCTTGCATGTAATTGCAGTAGATTCTAAGTTCGCGTTCAACGTCTTGATTGACTCGTTTTGACTGATCATTGATTTCAGAATGATAGACTGTGAATAAACTAGCTGTGATTCTCAGTCGCTTGCAAAGACTTTTTCACATAGTTGATATGAATTGAGAGTCTCTGTTCAAAACAATAGAACTGAGTAAATTATGCAGTCAATAGACGTTTCATAGCATGATTCAAATCGTTTCTTCAACTGAGATGTCATCGTCTTTTCAATGACAGAGAACATAGTGACGTTCTTTGATGAGATGACATATGATTGTGCAAATGACGTTATAGTCTTCTGACAGAGATAGTTCAGTGATGAAGTTCATAGCTATATCTTTTCAGCATTTCTGTGAAATCAAAAGAGAATGATGAAGTTTATTGATGCTATTTCTAGAAACTTTGCTTCGCTGACAAGCAGAACAGTTTCGAATGTATCATTGAATAGTAGCTCAATGATCTGATCAATAGTAGAAACGCTGAACTAGATCAATGATTCATTTATTGTCGAAGTGAAAGATTGAAGATTGATCATGCACTTCTTGTAGTAATTTCGTGTGCATTTTCTCAGAGACTCACAGTAGATCTTTTCTAAATAGAACGTCATCAATGATCTTGCAGTTCTTCAGTTTAGTGATATGAAATTTGAGCTTGTTTTCGTTCATAGCTTGTTTATATTCGCTGCAGAACTTATCTGTTTGATTGATCATTCATACTTGTTGATAGAGATTTGCTTCTGATTCAATAAATAGAACATCGACTCTATCAAAAGTCAGAATAGTTTGAAAACAATCTTCAAGACGCTGAGCTGATTCAGAGACGTTTGCTAGAAACATTCTGATTAAAGCATCGACTTTAGTGTTCATTTTACCTGATCTAAAGATGATCTGAAAGTTGAACTTCAATAGAATGTTCAGATAGTTGACTTGTCATTGACTTAACTGTTTGTTTTTCATAAAGATCTTCAAAGTCTGATGATTGATGAACATCTGAATGAGTAGTTCAATGCATTTCAGCTTGAATCATCAGTGTTCGAAGCATTGAATAATGACTAGCAATTTCTTGTCATAGATGTGATAATTGATTTCAGCGAAAATCATGCTTTTGCTGTAGAAGATCATCGAATGAAGAACTTTCTCATCATTGTACTGAGATAGTATTTCATCTTTTACATAGTTCAAAGCATTGATCTTCAGAATAGCTTGTCGTTTGAGATCAAAGTGACAAAGTACTGAGGTCAAGCTGACTTGTTTCTTTAGATTGTCAAAGACTTGAACACAGATCTCATTTCAAACAAAAGATGTGTTCTTTCTAGTCAACTGAGTGAATGATTTGACTAGCTTCGAGAAGTTCTTAATGAAACGATGATAGAAGTTAACAAATTTCACGAAGTTCTAAATTTCTTTTAGATTGATTGAAGTGATTCAGCTGACTATGACTGTCACTTTGCTGAGATTCATACGAAGATTTAGTTCTGATACAATGACTTCTAGAAAGACAGTCTCTTTCACATTGAATTTGCACTTTCGAATATTTATCTGCAGTTCAGCTTCGCGTAGTCAACTCAATACTAGTTTGACGTGATCTTTATGTTTCTTTCTCATTTTGCTATAAATGAGAATGTCATCTAGATAGACTTGACAAAAGTCGTTCAGAAAGTCTCATAAAACATCATTCATATATTGCTGAAAGAAGATTGATTCATTAATCAGTTCAAATGATAACATCTTGTATTTATATGCTTCTAAAGCAGTGATAAAGATGATGTAATTCTCGTTATTGAGATGCATTTGAAGTTTGTTGAACGCTGATATGATGTTCAATCTAGTCAGATGCTTGCAACTCACTATTTTATCAATGATCTCATTTATCAGCGATAAAGAATATCTATTTCTTTTGAAAATAACATTTAGCTTTCAATAGTTCATGCAGAATCAAAGATTTTCATTTGCTTTAAAAGCAAATAGAACAGAGAAGAAATAAAGAGTCTGACTAGAAGTGATGAATTTCTTTGACAGATTCTCGTTTAAGTACTTCTTTACTTTCAGAAGTTTGACAGAGAACATTCAATAGATTCAACAGCAAGAGAACGTTGAATCACTGATGAGCTCAATTTTATGATTGTAAAAGCGATGAGAGAGTAGTTTATTCAATTGAGCTCGATCAAAAACATTTAAAAACTCATAATATTTTGATGACAGCTTCGCTTTAAAATCTTTCAAATTCTGAGTCGTTTCATTGATTGAAGAAACGTTTAAAGCGTTCAAATCACACTGAGTATTGTACGCGATTTCTTTATTGATGTTCGTCATGAATAGAGCAAAGACTTCAATCTTGTTCTTTTTTGAATGATTCAACAATGTTTTAAATGAAGCTGCATTTATGCTTTGAATTGAGAATGACTCTTCTTGAACGAGTCATTTGAGCATTATAGAAGTCTTAGTCTGAATGATTGAAGAGAACGAAGATGATTATGATCAACTTGAGTGCTTTGAATTGAGAAAAATTGAAAAAATCGAAATAGAAGTATTTAATTGATTTGAAAAAACAATGACGTCGTTTCACATATTCAGTAATATTTCGTTTTTATTCATTCAGAATTTATTCAATATGACTTCATGATAATCAACATCGACTATCAACATTAATACAGTTAATTTCTTATGACTTTCAATGATGAGATTGAGTAGAATTTTATGAGTGATGATCTTCTTAAATATCTTTTCATCATAATCTTTTATTAGCTTCTCTTTTGTCAGTGATATAGATTGAATTCTCAGTTCTTTGCATACTTTATCAACTAGGTTAGAATGTATGATCATGTAGATGATTGAATCACTGTTTATTAAAGAATGAAGACTGAAAGATTGATTCTGAGAGATGAAATGAGCATCAATTAGAAATGACTTGGTCAGCGATGAAACTCATCTGTACGCGATGCTGGTTACAAATCTACTGTCTAGCTACAGTAAAGTCTAGAGATTATCAAAAGTTTGAATGACATTGAAGCGCTGCGTGATGATGAAGCGCTGTGCATTGATCGCATGCAGAGTTTTCGCGATCGCGCAGACTTTGATAATCTCAATGCGCATGCTATAAGCAATCTGCACGCAGATAAGAAAGTCAAATAGAACGCAGAACTATGAGGAAAATCGCTTATGAAAATCATTCAATTCAGTATCTTGTTGTCGCGATGATGAGAACTGAGACAGAACACTCTCGCGTTTGACCTGTTGAGAATGATTAGCAGAAAGAACTTGAATCACGAATATTCTTTAGATCTACATGCTAACTACGTATAAATCTTGTTAAGACTGCGTGTCTGTTACTACGACATGAACAACTCATGAGACTCGTTAAGTTCGACATGAGCAAACTCAAGAGTCTCGTTAATATCGTTTAACAGACGTTCAGACACAGACATTTTATATGTAAGTGATACGCTGACGAGAAGACTTCGTTAAAAGAAGAGAAACACAAGCGAGTTAGTAAAGAATGATCGAACTACGCTGTCTGATTAGAAGTGTAGCATATGAACATCTCTGCAAAACATGATCGATCTGCATGAGGAAAATCTCTACAGATAATGCAAAACAGGTGAGTTGCACATCTTACAAGCGAAGCAAGCGTCTGCGAAGCGTGATATACAATGACGACGACTGTCGATCTCAAGAATCTCATCTCTTCACTGAGTTCTGACTCTCGAATGCCTTGGTGATAGAGTCAACCTCTAGTCGAAAACATCGTCTGTATAGCTTGAGAGAACAGTAGCGCATGTCGATGTGGTTAAAGAAGAAATCGACTGCGATACGTTTGCGACTCATGCTTAAGAAGTAAACTGTCGAAATCTGAGCAGTGAGAGATTTTGTTCGCCTTGAACTGTGAATCTGTCGCGAGAAAACTCTCTGAGTAACTTCTCGAGCCTAAGGGAAAAACCAGCATAAAGATCGTGCTCTATGTATGTTGCATGCAACGTATACAACATATTTTCAATAGATGATCGAAGAATTTGCGACTCATCAACTGCGTCGATATCGAAACATCTTCATCACATCGACAGTGTCATCAAGTAATTGATGAAAAGATATCAGGTAGAATAGTCATCTCAAGTATTGAGAGACGTGACTACAGTGTTCGAAGAAGTAGTGACTCGTCGATCATGCTGATATACTGAGAGAGCTTGAGCTCACCTTCTTTACTTGACGTCAAGTCATTCATTTATTTACATGAAAAATCGAGAGTTCAAGAGAACGATCAGAACGCATTCTCTTTCATTGATCAGAGTCAAACATCGAACGATTGCGATCGCACGTTTATACTAACAATTCATTCAACGTCTACATGACACAAGTTAAATCAAGAGAAGAAAAGAATTACTCAGTACAATCACACTCTATCTTCTCATCATGTGCATCTCTCTTTCATCACATATTTCTCTGCTCAATGAATGACAATCATTGAGTAAGAGAACACAGCTCTACGTACGTTACAATCACGAGCATCACGAGTGCAAAGAAAACGTCTTTCGTCTTCGAATTGAAGATTGAATCAAAACATCGTTGTATAAAATATCATCAATGAAGAGCAGAACAAAGACGATGCGTCATAATCAAACAGCACAGACACTCTCATCAAGAGTTTACTTGAGCATCACATGCTGAATAGAAGTTATAGATTCATTACTTGATAACACAGTGTCAATCTCATTGTTTTGACTGCGTGAAGCAATCGTATAAACGACAAGTGATTTTCTTTCTCAGAGAGTTTTGTTCACTCAATATAAATAGCATAGAGTTTCTCATGAGTTGAGTCTAAATCGATGTCATAAGAATGTATGAATTACAATTACAATTACAATTAGAAACAACTTTTCAAAGTAATTTTCTTTCGATAGAATTTCATCTAGTTTGCACAAAAATATAATCTTTATTTCTTCAATGACTTTTGAAAAGATGACTAGTTTTTTGAATCGAAATTCAAATTGAAATCGAAGTGATCATATTCATTGTTCACTGCATTTATTCTAGTAAATCAATCAAGACACTCTTTAGAACTATGATCTGATTTATGACATATAAAACAGCTTTCAACTAGAATGTTTACTTCTTTGACGTTAGTTAAAATCACGTCATGCAACTTTAGCTGATCAAACTTCAAGTGATCAACTGACTGAGTGACAACAGTCGCTTTATGAAAGATAGTTTTAGAAAGATCATTGACACGTTTGATCTTGTTCTTGATCTCTTGAATGACTCGCTAATCATTATTCAAATAAATCAGATAGAAACGAATTTCTTTTAGAAAATCAGATTGAACTAGTTAATTTACTCAAATGAATCAAAGACGAGAGTGTATTTTATCTTTCAGATCAGCGATCAGTTGCTTCTCATGATAGTCTAGATAGAAAGATAAACGTTAAAACTAAGTATAGAATTCACTAAATTTCTTGAATTCTTGAATCAAGTTGTAGTATTCTCTACGAAAGTTAACTTTCTTATTCAAGTCATCAAACAACTGAGTTAACTCTTTCAAAAAATCGTCAATGATTCTATAAAGATTGACACAGTCACGTTTGCATCTAGCTTGAGTGATCTCAGCTGCGTCATTGAATAATCTAGAATGTATATAGCTCAATTTGACTCGTTCATTAGAAAAGAGATTGACGTTGATCTTTAGTTTATTCTGAATTTTTCCGTATCAATTCTTTCAAGTAGAGTTCTTTTCATCAGTAAACAGCGAAGAATCAGGTATTTTTTGAGATCTAGAACGCTCAGAGTAGATGAAATCAGAAGAAGTGTTTTCTTTAGCTTGAAGTTTAGTCTTCAACTCTTTGATTTCGTCTTCTTGTTGTTTATTTAACTCGTAGAGTTAATCTATTTCTTCATCAAGAACTAGGCTTCAAGTCTTTCAGATTTTGTAAAACATGAGAAGTATTATCATTTCAGCAAATGATTTGTCATCTTCATGAATGAATGACGCAGCACTTGATGATTTCGTTCATGATTTCGATGAATCAGCATCAGAGATTTGAGAGAAATGATTTCGAAATTCTTCAGAATGCTCTTCAATAAATGAATGACTAAACATGATGAGATTTGTTTGAAAGAAAATTAAATGAATGACGATGCTCGACGATTAAAAAAGAAAGACGTATGAAGTGATGTTTAATTTTCAACAAAGAAGATGAGATTTGTTTGTTGATTAATTGATTGATTCTTTAGCAAACAATGAAGATTCTTTATCGTTGAATCTATTGATTGATTTGATTCTTGAGCAATTCACGAAGATTTTTTATCATGATTCTCGTAATTGAATGAACTTTGCATACTTAATGAGCGATAAGTAGTCTAGCAATTCAAACAGTCTTGTCGTTGATTTTATTCAACCTTCTAGTGTTGTTCTATCTTTTGATTGTCATCAATCATCAGATAAATGAATTTCTTTAGACTCGTTCTGTCTAGATGAGTATGTTGAATGAGTAATGAAATCAGTATCATGTGATTAACGAATTCTTAATATAATGTCAGAATCATGTCTAAATGATACAATCAATGAAGATCAGAGTTGATAGTGCTTGATCTTTAGAAATAGCTATAACTGAATATTAAGAATACAGAAGAAGATTGATACAAAAGCTTCTATTTATGTAATGTTCAGAGACTGCGTTAGACTTGAAAGAAATGTGTTTGTGACATGAAAAGAATGTGATGTTGATGAACAAGATGTTGAGAAAGAAAAAGAATGTTGAGAAAGAAAAAGAATGTTGAGTCATATCTGAGTCAAATCTGAGTCAGATCTAGATCAGATCTCGACTAAATTATTGACTAACTTTAATCAGTCTTATCAGTCTTGATACGCTCGTAACAAAAAGCTTGATTCAACAACTTGACTCAATAACTCAATTTAACTCAACAAAATATTAGATAGATGTAAATAGTTTGATCAATTAACATATGCAGAAAGATTTAAAATTCTTGACATTCATTTTTGCTTTGTTTCATGATGATTCATTTATATGAGAAATTCGAAATTCAATCTCATCATCTTTTCAATTGCTTAAAATTGAAGCTATTCAAATCTCTTTGTTTATTGAAGTTTCTGACATTCTTGTAATCATTTTTATTTTAAATGTCTCAACGTTGAAGTTAAAATTTATCTCTAGATGATTTTCTCATTCTCTTTAGAGCATTCAAAAGATGTAGAAAATCAATGACTCAAGCTGAACAGTTGAAAATCACTGATTGAGCTGTTTCTCTTGATCAAGCTGTCTTCTTCAATTATTGTTGTAAATGAACTTTCATTTCATTGAATGTAGATGAATCTCAATTGTCTTCAACTTCTTGACAATCTTCATCTTCTGAGTTGTTTTCAACTTATTAATAATTCTCGTCTTCTGAATCTTAATTGTCTTCACTTTCTTGATGATTTGAATCTTCTTCACTAAGATGTTTATGATCTGATTCACTCTTATCATTGTTATGTTCTAAATATTAAGAAAACAAACTCAACATTTTTAAAGATAAAGCTGAAAAATCAATAGCTTTTTCAGCTGCAGAAATTGCTGCATATGCAAAGCATCAAAAAAAAAACAGAATTGAGTTGATGCTGCTTGAAGATTGAAAGACAATAAAGCTCATGAAGAGACTTTATGACAGACAGAAATCAATGAGCATGATGAACAAGAGATTATACATCATCATCATCTGAATCATCAGACTTGAAAAGAGACAGATGAGTTGTTTATCTTTGAGCTTAAAGTTATGAACTTTGAAGATTGAATTGATGATTCTATGCTGTTTATATCAGTCTATCTTCATGTAAATTAAAGACTTGAGTAATTTAATCACATTGCTTAAATGCTGATTTTGAAGTTTCAGATCTGAAGTTTCAAAAAGATTTTAAATGAGACTATTAAGATCAAAGATGATGATGTCAAAAGCTGAATTATCACTAATCAAATGATCATCATCAAAGTTAATAGATCAAAAGTCATTTGAAAGCAGCAGTTTATTAATGACTTTAATGAGTTAAAATGAGAGAAGATCTTGCTTGCATCAACAAATTTTCGAGTGCTAATTAGTTAATCACTCGCAGCTAATCATCATTTTGACATCATTGACAGTTGTTGACAGGTAATTAAATCGAAGATTCAATCAAACATCATTAAATTACGTCATTAATCTTGAATTATCATCTGTTCATCATGATTCACATTGTCAGATGTTCAATGATAGTAATTAGATATTGATAAAATAGTTTAATTAGTTGACTTTCTGATCTTGCGCGTCTTTTTTGTTTATCTTATGTACTTTTCTACTACTTCAAACCATCACTTTCTATCACGTTGCAGTCGAGTACACACGTTCTTGAACCAGAATTCGCATCTTTCACATTAATGCATACTTATCATGCATTTCTTGAATGATCTTCTCTTGCAACGTCTTGAAATCTATCTTCTCAACAGATCAAAAAGATTCATCGATGATGTTTTAGCTCATTTGTTCAACACAGAATGAACACGTTGACTCTTTCAAAATTGCATGAAACATTTGATCTACATGACACTTATGTTGACATTGAATCAAGAACGATCAATCAAAAACGCGCACTTAAAAGAATTCAAACAAGAGATGAAACAGACTGCACAACAAATTCTTCTGAATATTTGCAACAACAAGACAAAGCAAGAGATGCAGACTGAACATAAGCTGATGTTTAAACTTCATTTCAGATAAATCGACGTTTCTTGTCTTGTTCTTCGTGATCGATTTGCGTTCAAACCTTTCAGAAAGCAGCTTCAGTGATTGTTGAATGATGATGTCTCAATCTTTCTTAATAAAGTACTGCTTAAGAGTGAATTGAGCATCTGTGCAACTTCTTTGACTCAAAAACGAAAATTCTTGATGAAGTATTGCTCTGTTCTAAATCAATCTTTCAAATGAGCATTATCATGATTGTCAAGAAATGAGATGAACAAAATACTCGTGCATCAGAACGATGAAAAAACTCGACGTGCAATAGAGAAAAGAATGAACTGAGTAATGTTCACTGTATATCTTACTTCATCATATTAGTTTAACGACTCGACAGAAATTCTGATAGTATGCTCTTAAATATTCAAATTGATTTGATTTGTCAAGGGGGAAAATACTGAGATTATGACTCATAGTGTACTTACACGAAGTAGTATTTATCTCGTTCTGAAGTACTCGCTATGTATATGATGAGCATCATTCGCCTACTATCGTACATATATTCTTCTACTACAATTACTATGATTCAATCGTAAACATATTATTGAATATTAAACTACTTTCAGTTTCACTTTCATATTGAGCAGCGATTAAACTAACATATTCTAATCTTCAATCAACACTTGAGTATGTGATAGTCTAACGTAGACTAAATCTTTTCATTCACTGTCTCTCAGTTTCATTCTCATATCGAGCAGCAATTAGACTAACATATTCTAATCTTCAATCAACACTTGAGTATGTGATAGTCTAACATAGATAAATCTTTTCATTCACTGCTGCACTGATCACTGTTGATCTGACGAGTCAGTTTCAATGTAGCAGTCTATCTATGAGCATCATCATCTGTTTCACTCAATGATCAATGATGAATCATACGTTTGATCGAGACATCATTATTTCTTGGTATGAGAGCAGTGTCACTTCAGATTCGTCGCTCAAAAACATGCTTTAAATTTAGTCATTCTTCATGTGATGATTATCTGTTATCATGTCACTATTTTATCGAGTTCGTTCATCTTCTGACATCTCTTCTTCAGAAAATCTTCATTGTATAGTGTGTTGTACTGATCTCAGTCAATGTAGTTATTTACGTAGTAGATACTCATATTCTCATTCATGAGCATCACATGAGTGTTTCATATAACATTCGTCAGTCAGTAAAATTGATGAGTTTCAAGTTTTCAAGAGTTTCTGATCAGATTAATCAATGAATTCTTCATCTCAATCATGTCATGAATCTCATGTGAAAGTTCTTGATGTCGTTTTCTGAAACGTTTGATCAAGATCTCAGTATAAACGCTTGATTTGTTTGAGTTTAGTCTCTTGTGATTCAAGATTATCACAATCAAATTCAAATGATTGAGTATCTTCTCATTCAGTGATTTTGACATCATCACTTAATGTTGTTCATCTTGATGTTTCTGCACTCATATGTGATCTTGTTATCAGTAATTTCGATTCTGTCAGTTTGATGAACAGTGAACGTATTTCTTTTTCAATTTTTTGAGATCATCAGCATCTTTGTCGATACGCTTTCATGTGATCAAGAAAGTCAATAACGTGATGAAGTACTTTTCACTTCAGACTGAGTCATTCTTTCAAGTATTCGCTTGTGTATCGCTTCTGCAAAGATCATCTGTTTTATTTCGATTTTCTTTAATGAAAACAGTCAGACAGTTCACAAAATCATCGATTTTCGTGTGTTTCATAACACTCACTGCGTGTCATCATGTTTTCAATTTCGTCAATAGTTCAGTAGTCTTCATGCAAAATCACTTGTATGAAGTGAGTAAACAGCTCAGCTTGTTCAACTTAATGTGTTTACTTGAAGCAATGACTTGCATTTGCAATCTGTCTTTTGCAGTCGATATCTTTCTGAATTTTTGATGTCTTATTATATCTTCAAAAATCAACATGTTGATTAATTGAGTGTTGTGTTGCATAATCTGAATTTCAAAGCTTTTTCTTTTGTTCATGAGTTGATAGAAGCACTTTACTAAGTACTTATGTATCGCTTTGAAATGCTCAATGTCAAAATCTTCGATGCTTTCATAAAGCTCAATAAGCTCTTTATAGTGTGATATAACATGAAACTTAGGAAAATTGAAATGTCGCTTCTTCAAATCAACGTTATCATCATTATTCTCATTTACAGTCTTTCTATGAGAAATCTTTGAGCGTGAGTCTTTAAAGACGTCTTTGAGTTTGTCAATGCAATAAAGTGCATGATCAAGATACTTCAAGAATTTCATGTCATGAAAAGCATAACGAGCTATTACAATAAAGTCAATAATAGCATGAGCACAATGCATTGCAATCGATTGATACGTTGTGAACATTGAAGCTATAATGAATATAATCTGACGCGCTATGTTCTTCTGTTCATTATCGCTTCATTGCTTAATGATACTATAATGTTTGAACATCTTCAAATCTGAGTATTTTGATACGAGATGAAATCTATGATTCAGTTGATTCAGACTTGAAAGATTCTTCGTGATTATTTGATCTTTTTGCTTTCGTTTTCGACCGAGATTTTCTTTCAATAGCTTATTGTTCAGATTCTTTATGTATCTCATTAGCTGCATAATTCATTCTTTGTACAGTTGATGCAAAGAATCAAGAGTCATGAGATTGTGAATGTTAATGAAGTAATGTTTTCATGCAAAGTTATCTGCTACATGAACTCGCATGTCATTCAATATATCATCATTGTTGTTGACATTCTTCTGTTCAGTTGTAGTTGCTTGAGTTTGCTGAATTCAAATCAGTCTCTGTGTGTATTCATGTGTTCGCTTTGATCAATGTTTGCAAAGTTTCTGACATCTGTTTGAAGATACAGTACAAAGTGTACAGTGCTGATTAGTCTTGACTTTGATAATAAGTACTTGCTCTTCATAGTTTGCGAATATTGATTCAAGTATAGAATAGCACTGACGTGTGAAATCATCTGCGCATAGCAGAGAAACACTCTCGATTGCGTAAGTTTTCAGTGCTGTAATGATTCATAGCGTCTTCAGCATTGTTGAAAGAATCACGAAAGATCTGACTTACACTCTAGAATTTTAGTCATAGTCATGTGATAAATATTGAACTTAGTCTCTTTATTAATTTCTTTCACTATTGAAATGAATTTCAATAGCAGAGTTTCAAGACTGATTTGACTTCGTCGAGTTTCTTGAGTCAAATTATCAATAGTGAAATATATTAATCACACAGCGACGTCATCATAATGTTGAGTTAAAACAGTCTTATCTGTTTCAAGCAACACAGAAACAATCATATCATCAGTTGAAATATCATTCTGTCTGTGTCATCATCAGTTCGCAGTATGCATCTCGCTGTATATTCAACTCTCGTTTGTGTTGTATTGTTGAATTAATGTGTATGTCAATTTGTCTGCAAAAGACGAATGATCAATGAAAAATTGTATGATTGACATCACGTCATGATATTCGACGTAGTATTTCTTTGCTGATACGTTGATGACTTCAAACGTGATTTCAAAAGAATATTGAAGTCACTTGTCATTGAAAATATCTCTTGAAATGTTGTTTATCAATTGATATAGCTGTTTCATGTTTTTGAAGCTCAAGAGATCATGTATCTTCTTAAGTCTTTTGTCTTGAAAGAAGTGATTGATGAATTCTTGAGTACATCTAGAATGAAGAAATCAATGAGCTAATGCGTAGTTCGTCGCTGATGCAAAGAGATAATAAAGTCAATTGAATGTATTCTTCTTCTTCATGAACGAGTTCATCGCTGAATCAGTTATGAATCTTCTTTGTCTTGAAATATGATCAAGCAACTTCTCTGTCTTCTTTTTCATGATATTCATATAGCTTCTGACGTCGATTGACAAGAAGAACGAGAAAATATCAGAACTTCAAGAAAAGTAATTCAACTTCTCGTTTGAATTATTAATCATCGTCTCAGCAATCTGTGTCTCAAAGTATTTGTTTTTCTCTGACTCAAATGATACATCAATTCAGATCTTCTCTTTCTTCGATATATAATCATTTGATTCATGTGTTGTTTCTGTCTTCTTTCTAGACGTTTTCATCGTCAGCAGAGCTAAGTTCTTGATTGTTCTTTTAGACACTTTTTTGTTGAATTTTCTACGTTATACTTGATAGAATGTGACGTGTAGTTCAAGATCTCTTACTGTCGTATATAACTTTTCACAGATCACGCAAACGCGATTCTATTTCATCTTTGAGAGATGATCATGATACTTGAGCAACGAGATAAACAATACTCTTGAGCACGCGATGTCTGCTAGACTGCGAACTAGTGCATGTGACTTTTCAATCACTTGTTTGTATTATACTTAGTAACTGAAGTCGATATTTATGATACTTTTAACATGAATCTTGAGAAAATCAATTTCGATCTCAGACCTTTGAAGAAATCATAGCAACGCTGCGACGCAAGATTCAAGAGAGATTGTAAGTTGATCTATTCTATTTCTTGAACAGAATGTGTTAGACTAACGTTACTATAACATGCACTAGAATAGAACAAAAACAGAATTCTCGATCATATATTTATAGTAGCAGTCTGTTGTATGTCAGCATTAAAAGAGTTTAACGATTTGTTTTAAAATGACAGACATCTCGTTCTTAAGCAAAGACAGTGCAAGTCGAATACTTCATGATAGACAGTAAATTCTGAAAATGTGACACGTTGAAATGCAATGAATAGAATACATGCTAGTTTAATGATATGACAAATAGAATATCTGCTAGTTTAACAATATCATAATCTTCATTAGAACTAAAAAAGAGCACAGAAAGTTCTTCAATGATCAGTTATGCAATTACACGCACTCTGTTATCAAGCAAAGACGCAAGTTGAATGTTTCATGAGAATCTGTAAAATATGAAAATGTGACACATTGAAATGCAACAGATAGAATACATGCTAGTTTAATGATATCATAATCTTCACTAGAATTAAAAGAGATCATATAAGATTATTTAAAAGCATAATCTTACTCATTTTCTTCAGCTTTTCTATCTCATCTCGTATATTTTGCTCACTTCTTCATGCAGACTAGATGCGTAATATAGTCTGAAGATTAGTCACTTTTGTCTTGCACTTTCATACTCACTACATTCAATGACTCGCGATGAACAGGCAAACTGAATGATGAAGAACAGACAGATACTCATAGTAAAGAAATGATATTAAATATCACTGTTTTCATGTCTTGTAGCTTAACATATTGTATGCAAAGCAAATCTAGTCATCATAACTCTAACTTCAGAATTGTTAATTGATCTCACTCACATCTTGCAACTTCTTTACTCACTCACTTCTTGCAACTTCTTTACAACATCATCAGCTCACATCTTGTATCTTTCATTAGAACATCGTATAACACTCAGTGTCTAGAGATTTCGTCATGTTATTGAATCTAGTTTCATCAGCTTTTTTCAGACATCAAGTAGTCGATATCATCAGAGGTGAAAGTGAGTTTCAGTAGAAAAGTTTCATTTAAGCGCAGTGAGTCAATTCATATCAAGATGTCTTCAATCTTAGCTGAATCTTCAACGCAGTCATCAAAACATTGATATGACAATTCTTTAACTAATGTGATCATCAAGATCTGTCAGCAAGAATTCAAATGAACGAAAGCTCAGTTTGATGTCATTCAAAATGAGATTCAGATAAAGATGACAAAAGCACAGCTGTTGAATTCAAAAATAAAGTTTACATTCAAGACTTCAAAGATCAAACTAGCTACAATTCTTAGAGAAATCATCACAGATCAGGTTGAATGACAGATATCAGAGCAATGATGAATGATGATGCTCAGAGTCATGAGTTTACGCGTCTTCAATGCACTTAAGCGTGTAAAGAGTGAGTCGATGAACATTCAATCATCTTCATCAGTCGCAAAAAGAGAAGCTTCTGTCGTAATCTCAAGCGTAATGACGATGAAATTCTTCAATTCGCAGTTGCTCGTTCTCTTTGAACTGCTGATCTTGAAGGTTTGAGCTTACAAGCAACGAACGATGTTTCATACAAAAGAGGTTGCAAGACAAAGTGTTAAGAAGCTCAGTCAACTCATTTATCTCGATTATCAAAGATTTCAAATGATCATAAATGAACAGTTGCATTCAAAGAAGAATGATCTGATCTGAATGAAGTGAGAGAAAGTATTGACATCGATCTTCAATGAAATGTTTTGAAGAGTCGTAATCAAGAGCAGTCATCAGAATGATTGCAGAAAGATTATTTTCACTGTGCAATTGCAGAAACAAACTGCGTCATCTCAATTCTCAATTCTAAACTTCAATCAAGAAAACATGATTGTATTTGATGAAGAGAAACAGCTGAATTAAGAGAAAGAGAAAGATGAGAAGAAAAAGATTGCAAAATTCAATGATGAAGACTTGAAGTATAGTAATGACTCAGTCGCTGATAGTAGTGATGATGCTGAATCGCAATGATCGCGCTCTATGTCGTTGTTAAGTGATTCAGGCGAGATTCTACAAGATCTGACGAAAGATAATGATTCAAACTTTCTGATCATGAAGAATAGATGCATGTCACGACATCTGTGTTCTGTGTAAGTTGTAATTAATGAGATGCATTAGATTAATGATCATCGCTGTCTTGAAAGTCTGCAAGCAATTAGATGACGATCGAATTCAATGCTGCTGCAAGTGATTACAGATGAGTTCTAATGAGCGTAGTTCAACAGTCACAGACAAAGTAATATCAGAAATGAAGCGAAATTTGTTTCATTATCAGCTGTACATCGTCTTTTAAATGTTAGAAAGAAATCACTTGAAGACTCATGATGATATTTTAGAAATGAATATGAGATACAACAAGATATGAATCGTTTTAATTATAATGAATAGTGCAATCTAACTTTTTTAAAACTTTAAACATTCATAATCTTTACTCACATCGTGCTGAATCGTTGATTTCACATAGTCAAGAAAATCATCATGTTGACGTGAAGAATCTTCAAAGATCATACGCATTTCGTCAAGAACATCATTGACGTGTCTCAAGAGCAAGAAACACGATGCTCATTCAATAATCTCTGATTGTTCGAGTGTTCATGTAAGAACGTTTCGACGATGACGATCTGAATTAATACTCTTGAGCATGAATCAGTTCTGATTCTTGTTTCTAAATTACTGATTCGTAATTGAATCAAAGAATGAAGAATGTGCATCAATGTCAATCATAAAAAGATGATCTTAAGATATCATTTGACGCATGATGATGATAAAGTCGATAATAGAATGACTTTGACTGAAATAACATCGCTGTTATTCAATCACAAACATCGTGATTTACTTGAACAAGAACGCTTCGTAGTGATAACGACATCAGAATCGTATTCTACGTGAGTGATGAAAGTCATTCGCAAGAATGAGTTCGATTGAACATTCAATCAGAAAACAAGAACAGTTATCAATGTCAAGATCAAATCAACTTCGTACAATTTTAAGTATGAAATGTCATTCATCATCTGAAGCTTCTTCTATCAGAATGAATTTGATCGAGATCACAAGATGATGATTGAATCACTCAGAATCATGTTGAAACTGTTGAGAAACAAACGTTCAAACGCTTGATTTCTTTCAGAAACATTAATGTCTTGAAGATCAGATGATCTGATGAGATCGATCATCTGTCTTGAGACATCGATGTGATTAAAAGATTCGAAGCTCAATCTTTGTACAGCAAATGTACTAATCGCTCTCGATCTCAAATATAAGAAGTTAGAGAAGAAGAATGAATAGATTGCAGAAATGAAATTCTGTGCTTAAGCATTGACTGCAATAATGATCACTCTCATGATACAATTCAACAATTGCATCATCTGATCTCTGAATGATAGATTTATTCTCGATTTATTGATGCAACTTCAATATGATATCAAAATTGATGTGAATGTGAAATATGCAAATCAGAGAAAGACAGAAATGAAAAGAATCACTGCGAAACTGAAGCAGATTTATGTTAAAAAACTGAAGACGTGAAATAAGCGAGATTTCAGTACAAAAGAGATGAAGCTTGTACTAAATCTATCGCAGTATAGAAAGAAGATCAATGACGTGTGAAGCGTCATCACACTATTCTGATTGACAAGATTGCTGAAATTCGATCAAGTCACTGAAATCATCAAAGAGATTGAGAAAAACGACTGACACATCATTGATCTAAATAAGAACTTCTTTTATCATCAAAACTTGAATACACTGATTGAAAAAAGTTCAAAGATTCAGTGATTAATTTGATTTCTTCAGAAACATTGTAAGAATGAGAGTGAACAGTCAAATCAATTCATCATATTCTTGATATGTCTTGTAGTGTGCTTCGTGATATAATTGATAAGTCTTTTGATTTCTACTTCTTATCTACAAACTTTAGCTTTGCTGTTTATCATGCACATTATTACATTTTCGTTAGCGAAGAGACTAATCTTACAACAGTAACTTCTAAAGATTGAGCGAAAAGTTGAATGAATGTATTCACAACTCAGCACAGACAATCATTAAAAACTTGTAAACATCTTTCAGAAAGAGAATAAAGATGAGAAGAAGAATTTCAAGATAATCGTTGAAGAATTTCAAGTAATGAGTGTGAGTTACATGATGCATCACGCTCGATATGTAGTGATTATGAAATCTTAATTCACAGTGAACGTGAAAAATCAGATCAAGAAACGAGTGCATTGAATTGACATCAATCGAAAGATCTTTTGCTATCGATTAATCTGTCTTGATCATTCAGTAGAGAAAGAGATAGTTTGCAAAGTGAACATCAGAGCTCAGTTCATCATCATGATCACTAATGTGCAAAAGAATGAGAGATTGACAGCGAGTAATACAGAATTGACAACATATCTAGAAGTTTAGTAAATTATTTCGTAGCTATTTATGTCACGAAGTCTAAGATCACATATTAAACAAATGTTTATTTAAACAAGTATAAAGTTTACTGAATAGTAACTTACATGCAGAAGCAGACGTTGCTGAAACGCAAAGATCAAACAGATACATCAAATTATATGCTAACGTTTTTATAAATTTATTATAATAGACTCAATATGAGAGAACATATATCAGATCAAGAAAAAAGATACGTTGAAGGTTTGTTTCAGAAGAGATGAAGAACTATAATGCAATTGACACATAAATAGAATCAAATGAATATCTAGATTACATGTTGAACTAGCGTTACTATAATGTGTATGATGTTAGAATGTAAACAGAATTCTTGATCACATATCTGTAGTAGCAGTCTGTTATATGTCAGCATTAAAAGAGATTAATGATTTGTTCTGTGATGATAAGCAAAGACTGCGCAAGTTGAATATCATACTTCATGATAAACAGTACAGTGTAACACTGTCAGAGTACAAATAGAATACATGCTAGTTTAATGATATCATAATCTTCACTAGAATTAAAAGAAAGCACAGAAAGTTCTTTAATGATCAATTATACGATTGCAAGAACTTTGTTATCAAGCAAAAATGTAAGTTGAATGTTTAAAGAGAATCTGCAAAATCTGAAAATGCAACACATAAAGATTGTAATTGTAATTCATACACTCTTGTGACATCGATTTAGACTCAACTCATGAGAAACTCTATGCTATTTATATTGAGTGAACAAAACTCTCTGAGAGAGAAAATCACTCGTCGTCTATATGATTGCTTCACGCAGTTGAAACAATGAGATTGACACTGTGTTATCAAGTAATGAATCTATAGCTTCTATTCAGCGTATGATGCTTGAGTAAACTCTTGATAAAAGTGTCTGTGCTGTTTGATTATGACACATCATCTTTGCTCTGCTCTTCATTGACGATATTTTATACAATGATGTCTCGATTCGATCTTCAATTTGAAGATGAAAGACGTTTTCTTTGCACTCGTGATGCTCGTGATTGTAACATACGTAGAGCTGTGTTCTCTTACTCAATGATTGTCATTCATTGAGCAGAGAAATATGTGATGAAAGAGAGATGCACACGATGAGAAGATAGAGTGTGATTGTACTGAGTAACTCTTTTCTTCTCTTGATTTGACTTGTGTCACGTAGACGTTGAATGAATTGTTAGTATAGACATGCAATCACAATCGTTCAATGTTTGACTCTGATCAATGAAAGAGAATGCATTCTGATCGTTCTCTTGAGCTTTCGATTTTCCATGTGAATAGATGAATGACTTGACGTCAAGTAAAGAAGGTGAGCTCAAGCTCTTTTAGTATATCAGCGTGATTGATGAGTCACTACTTCTTCAAGCACTGTAATCACGTCTCTCAATACTTGAAACGACTATTCTACCTGATATCTTTTCATCAATTACTCAACAACACTGTCGATGTGATGAAGATATTTCAATATCGATGCAGTCGACGAATTGCAAATTCTTCGATCACTTGTAGTCACAACTCGCAGACTCTTCATTTGAGTTGTCTTTTTCACTAGTAGTATCTTCTCATCTCTTACTGACATCGACATATCATTAATCTTCTTCGTAGATCAATTGTGACTGTTAGAAAGAATGTTGTCGCGTGAGTGAAAACTCTGTATGATGACTTTTCTGACCACGCAACGTTCTAACATCGTTCAAACTGCGTCGAATTGAGATCTCTTGACTCTTTTGACTTCTATTCAAACACAGAATAGAATCAAAAGATTCGTAGTTGACATCACGTACAGATGAATCTCGTTGTCAGCTTAACACATAGAGATGCAACAAATATAATACGTGCTAGTTTAATGATTTGATGAATAGAATATCTGCTAGTTTAATGATATCATAATCTTCACTAGAATCAAAAAAGAGTACAGAAAGTTCTTCAATGATCAATTATACAATTGCAAGAACTTTGTTATCAAGCAAAGATGCAAGTTGAATGTTTAAAGAGAATCTGCAAAATCTGAAAATGCAACACATAGAGATGCAACAGATAAAATACGTATTAGTTTAATGATTTGATGAATAGAATATCTGCTAGTCTAATGATATCATAATCTTCACTACGTAAACATTAAATGATCGTGTCGCAATATTTGAATTTGATCAATAAATCTCTCAATCATCATCGTCTTGATTATTCTTCAATCAAATCATGCTTAACATTCTTTTCACTGCATTGTCTTTCTAGTTTTATTGCATTTGTCAAATGCAGATCAATACGTTTCTGACTGTTTCTTCATCAAAATTATTTTCTCACTTTGTTTTAATGATTGTTTCTGATCAAGCTATCTCTAGATTTATCAATCGTTTGACAGAGTACATTCTTGAATCAGCGATGAATCAAACAAATCTTGAACTTGATTCACAACTCTCATCATCAAATTCTGATTTTTATAAACAGAAACAGAGAAATTGAACAAAAGTGATTGTGATGAAGAAAATGTGATTGACAGACAAAGAATACAAACAGCTGAGCATCATAATAAAGCAGACGATGAGAGTTGCAGATCTTCTGAGGAAAAATCTCAGTACTTAAGAGATTCAACTTCAGCTGTAGATGATACTGCAGAACATCAAGACAGATCGTATAAACTTTAATATATCACGACATTGATTTGAGCAAGCAATATTGAGCATGACACGTCAAGTCAACTTCAATGTCAAGCATCTTAATGCAAGAAAAACATCAACAATACACTCATTAATTCTTGCGTCATGAGAAATCTTGATCAACATAGAAATCAATATATCAGAAGTGACTCATTCAAATTTCTTTGAAAGAAATACACTCTTTGCAACGAAATTGCAGAGCACAAGTAACTCTTTCTGTTCAATCAGTGACATCATGAAAGAAAACAAGAATATAAACATAATTGAAGTCATGAATCTGAACTTTGATAAATGAAAGATGATTTTAAAGAAGAACATTGCTTATAATGATCTTCACAACGTTATTGTATACAACAGTGACAAAAATTCAATTGAGATAATCATTGAGCAATCATGAAGAGAGACACTTGTAGAAATGCATGCATGAGATCAAAGTCATTTTTGTTTCAACATTAAGAAATCAGACTCAGATGAGACAACAAAGATAGTGATTCAGATACGAGATTTTATTAATATTTACTCATGCAGATCTCATCATTGTCTCATCAACGAATTCAGTAGACACAATCTCATCATTTGCAGACTTGAATGAACAAGAAGATCTAAATCATACAAAAGTCATCATTGAAATCAGAAATGATATGATATTACTCATACAGCAGAAGAGATCACGACGAAATTAAAAACGTAAATGCAGCAATTCTGTGCTATCAGATGACAAGATTTATCAACAAGTGCAAAGCAAACGTCATAAGTTCAATAAGAGTTGTTGTTCAACTACTCAACTACAGTAGAAATTCTAGAATCAGATCGATATTCTAAGAGAATAAACAAGCGCGATTACAAAGAAGTCAAGAATCAGAGTCAGAGCAATCTCATTGAGCGAATGTATAACGTCATTAATCATGAGAAGTGATCAATTAAGAAGCGAAAGACTGAGAATAATGACTTTGTTAATGACAACAAGCATCAAGCATGCTTCATCATACAGAAGTAACTCAAAATCTGTAGAGAAGAAAGATCTTGAGAAGTATTTGAAAGAGAAACGAAAAGAAGAACAGAAGAACTTTATATTTATCAACGCTGTAGTAAATTTGACAGATGATAAATGTTCTTTAGAAATTTGCAGAGTCTCATGTACTAAGAATATATCTAAATGATGATGATGACATCGTGCTTGTCAGTGATAGCACAGATACAGAAGTCTGTTATGAATGATTAAATCATGTCAAGATGCAGACTCATCTTGTTCTCAATTTGAGATCAAAGTTGATGAAATAATTACAAAGTTGAAAAACTCATCACTCTTCTTGAAAGAAATGACTGATCTGCAATGAAGATCAAGCTACATCGTTTTTCTGAAAAGAACAACGTTATTCGTGTGCTTGATTCAATCGAAAAGAGCTTTGAAAATGTTGATGTATGAATTTTTCTGAAACTGACTCGCATTATGAATTCAAAGAATTTGAAATTTCGCATATTGCATCAGATGCTTCATTCTACTTCTCTATCATACTACATTTATCATGAAGATAACATAAATCAGAACATTAATCATCTGTCACAGTTTGATATTATTATTATGATTTACTTCATGAACTGCTGTTTGCAGTGATTGACTATGATCATCAATGTCATGAAGAAGAAAAATGAAAAGAGTATGACATAATCTGCAAGATTTGAAAGAAAAGACAGATAATTTATGTTACTTTAACATCAAATCTCTACATTATTCTGATGATCAAATGCTTCATTTAATGACAGAAAGTTAGATTAACTTAAACTAATCTATACTATCAACAACTGTGTCAAATTTGTCGAAATTGCAAAATGTTAATGAGCAGATTTGCAAGATACAATAAATAGACTAACTTCAACTAATTCAGACTATCACAGTCTGCATGATATGTTAAACTAACTTCAACTAATTCAGACTATCGCAGTCTGCATGATATGTTAGACTAACACGATCTAGCGTCAAGTTAGACTAACTTCAACTAATTCAGACTATCACAGTCTGCACAATATGTTAGACTAACACGATCTAGCGCGATTCATCGCGAAATCACGAAATTGACTCAACTAACTTAGTAATTTCAATTATAATCAATGATCGTCGACTCTGATCATAATAAAGCATGAATTCGCGATCTGCTATTGTTCATTCATCGAATTCTGCAAGCTTTCTTATGAACATTCTTTTTACATTACAGTAATGAGTAAATCTGAAGAGACAAATTCAGAATGCTTCATAAATCATCAAAAGACAGATAGAACGAGAAGCACACTAAAGATATTTTCACTCACAGTTCTCAACAAATACAAAGATGATAATCTTGACGATTGTTGATCTAGAAATCGATAGTACAGAGAGCATACACATTCATGCTCGACGCGTTCAAAGAAGAAGCTGAATTCATTTTGCCTGCTTGAAAGTGTATTTGCACTTCTGAGACAATTGAAGAAGATGATGACTTTATTTCATCAGCTTGAAAGCGAAATCGAGCGTCGTTCTTGAAAGATTCGTTGAATTTTTCAAGTAGATTGAAACTCTTGATAAATTGTTTCAAGACTCTGTTAATCTGACTTATTTTCAAGAGATCTGATCATAAGACATACATAAAACAACGTGAGAACGCTCAATGCATTGAGATTTCAAAAGCGTAAACGTCTTGATCACGTGTCGAATCATAACTCTATTCGACATAAGGAAAAACATCATGCAATGACGAGTATATGCGAACCTAGCGTCAGCGATGAACTCGAAGACACGAATGAGAATCTTCGTCTTGAAGCAGATGAAGATAATCACGATCATTACACAAAGAGAAATATCAGAAAAGAGAACACAAGCGACATCAAAGTGATTAAACTAATATGAAGTAATCTTTCTTGAGTCAACGCGCGAAATCATCTATCATCAGATAGTCATCAAATAATTATGATTGTATGTATATTCATATTCAGAGTCACGATGTTCTCAGAATTCTACGTTATACTAGATTCGAGAAAGAATGATGTTATCAGAGTCAACTTTTCATGATCTGAAATTCAAAAGATCATGCTCAGTGATCTTATTAGAAAAATCTGACGAGCTCAATGTCGTGTACTGAAAGAGATAGAATGAATCAAGCGCAAGTCTGTCTCTCATTTGAAAGATTTTGAGAGACGTAAGATATTGTTGTATCAAATAAAGTTATATTTCTGATCATGCACTAATGTTATCTGAGAAGCAGATGTATGATTGTATTAAAGATACACGTCATCAGATAACTTTCAAGATTAAAGAACTTATCAACAGTCATTATAAATTCATCAAAGCATTGAACATGCAAGACTACGTAGCAGATCTTTTGAACAAAGACAACTTTATCACTTCAGATATCATCAGAGTACGTAGCATTCATAATATGAGACATAGTTAATTGATCATCAGTCAAAGAAACAGCGTTTTTGCGTTGAAATCATATATGTGTCGATTGAACATTGTTATTTTGCTACAGAGAGTAGTTTAAATCATCATCATTTAATGAATACATACTTCAACTCACTGCAAATAAAGACAGTGATCTTTATTGTCATCATGATATGACACTCGATTTAAGAATACAAGACAGAAGAGAAATTGAATTTACTAAAATTCGAAGAATCTTCTGTTACACGTACGTTTTGCTTTTGCTAGAATAAAAAAAGAATGTCTTTTGCATATCATTAATCTATCTTCTTTAGACATCTACGAAAGATTTCTCAACGCGCTCAAAGTCAAGCACTTGAGTAAGAAAAGACAAATCTGAATTCTAACTTATCTTTGAAAGCAAGCTGAACAACAAGTGAATTTCAAGAAATCGATGAATCAGAGCATAATGAAGTTGCATGTTGATTCATATCATCATAGATTAGACGACTTGATGAAACTTATGAGCGATGACGAAACTTCAAGTGTGTCAGTGTCATCATTATTGAAAGCAATCTTTGATTTCACGTTGTTATCTCAGTCTTCTACGTTAAGTTCATTGATCAATCTGTCTTTTACATCAAGTTCATTGATCGATCTGACTTCAAGAGCTTCGAGTTGCATGATCAAGGTAAGAAGTCTCACTTTCATGATGTTGATCATGATACAACATTAAGCAACACATAGAAATCAAGAGTCGTTAACAAAGAGAAATCGATTGACTTTTTGACAAACGTTTCGAAGTTCGATTTATTTCTTGAAGAAGATCAATATATATTACATAAAGCAAACACTGATGAGAGCACTGTCTTTAATTACAAACTAAGTTATTCAGAGTTTCTTGAAGCATATGAGATGAGACATACAACTAATTTATGATATGATATAAAGAGCGTTGTGAAAAACAACATTCTGAATGATGAGAATGAATATTGAGTTATGCTGAAGCGTGTGCAACAAACTGTTGAAATTGTGCCTAGAATCTAATCACACTGCAGCGAGGTAGTGCGTAGCTGAATAGAATGTTTGATCAATAGAGATAGCTATAACTAGAATATTAAGAATACAGAAGAAATCAAAGAGAATTTCGAGCTGTATCTATAGTAGGGCAAAACAAAGAGAGCGAAGCAGGTTTGCTCGAGTATTGAAAGCGCTAGAATAGAGTGTTGAGGCTAGGGGTTCAACATGAGTCAAAACTTCTAGAGCTTGTTGACTAGAAAACTCTATTCAATCTCGATACACTCGTAACATTACCTTCTTCTCTTTAAAAGTCATGTTTCTATGACTTGTAGTGTAGTTCATAGCACTGACGTAGAGTCTTGATGCCTGCCTTTCTATCAACCTTTCTATTGATTCAAATCAACTCGTCAAATGCCTATTGTAGCAGACTCACTATGTGAGATAGAATGATCATTGAAGCAGACTCACTAGTCGACTTGCTCATTGAAGAGATCGACTATCGGCTTGCCATTGAAGCAGGCTCACTAGTTGCACATGAACGTGAAATAGATCGGTTCACTGGTAGGTAGAGCGATGAGAGTAGGTATGTCATCACATTGACGAAGAGTGTCATTGAAGCAGACTCACTAGTCGACTTGCTCATCGAAGAGGTCGGCTATCGGCTTGTCATTGAAGCAGGCTCACTAGTTGCACGTGAACGTGAGGTAGACCGATTCACTGGTAGGTAGGGCGATGAGGGTAGGTAGATCATCGCATTGACGAAGAGTGTCATTGTAGCAGACTCACTATGAGAACGTCATTTGTAGTAGCAGGCTCACTAATTTGATCTGACGACACAGATTGTTTTGACTCGCCTGATTCACAAGCTTGGTTCGGGGCGAAGAGGAAAAGGGATGGGTTGAACAGCTTATTTTCACTCGTCTGCTTCATGAGAATGGGTTGATTCTAGAGCAATTCACGAAGATTCTTTATCGTGATTCTCTTAATCAAGTGAACTGTGCGTACTTAATGAGCGGTAGATTCTCTAGCAATTCAAACAGCCTCGTCGTTGATTCTATTGACTCTCTGATGTTGTTCTGTCTTTCGATTGCGTCGATCATCAGGTAAAACAAATTTCTTTATACTCGTTTCGTTGTTCGTCGAGTAGCTTGAATGAGTAATGAAATCGATATCGTGTGGTAAACGAATTCTTAATATAATGTTGAGATCGTGCCTAGAATCTAACCACACTGCAGCGAGGTAGTGCGTAGCTGAATAGAATGTTTGATCAATAGAGGTAGCTATAACTAGAATATTAAGAATACAGAAGAAATCAAAGAGAGTTTCGAGCTGTATCTATAGTAGGGCAAAACAAAGAGGGCGAAGCAGGTTTGCTTGAGTATCGAAAGCGCTAGGATAAAGTGTTGAGGCTAGAGGTTCAACATGAGCCAAAACCTCTAGAGCTTGTTGACTAGAAAACTCTATTCAATTTCGACACACTCGTAACACGAACGAAGTCGATGACAGTATCACAAGATGATTCTACTGAGTGACAGTCTTCACAGTAAGTAGTCACAATGCTTCTACATAAGAATCAGCTTGACTGTAGACTATCAACAAGCGAAGAGAAAATCATGAAACAAGATAGAAGAGATTGTCATCTTGACTACAAATAGACATCAAACATGATGAGTAACAGAGAATAAATAGACGATTCTCTCTTCTGTTTCCCTCTTCATTTCTTTCTGTTTCTTTATTCATCTTCTGAGATTCGACTAGAAACTTGCTATCGTCTCACTCATTCACTTCATAGACACAGTCGTTTAAATGAAGATAGTGTTTAACATCTTGAAGCAACTTTCAAAGCAACATTTAGCTTTAGAAACCGTCGAAGAATATCAAGTTTGCTCAAACAAATATAATATTAATTATGATTCAAATCGAGTCAATGCTCAATAGAGCAATCATGATTTTTATAATCACGATTCAACTGTGATAAAATATTAAACAAGCAGACAATATGTAAAGAAATAAGATAACAAGTTTTAGAAAAGAAATGCATAATACATGATCTGCGTCTACTTCGAAGACAGTGACAATCAGCTCAAATATATAACTGACAGACATAATGTTTAGAACATAAATGATATGTTACAAGACAACGCGATACAAGGCATTTGACATAAAGATAGACTGTATAATAAAGATGAGCAAAATCAGATTTATTACTTGAACTACTGAATTGTGATAAACAATGTCAATGTGATAAATGATGTCAATGTGATAAACGATGTCAATGTGATAAACGATGTCATTTAAGCGATTAGGCATGCACTTGCAGCTAATCACGTCAAAGTGATCTTATAAGAAGAAGAGTTGACCAAAATGATAAATCATCTAATTTATTGACTAATTACGTAATTAAACATTCGACGAAATTTCTCGATGTGCTTTGACTGAGAAGAAAGCTACTGACTATACAATCAAGATAGAGATCAACGCGAAGATTGAAAAGTTTACTCATAAAAGATTTGCTGAGATTGTTTCTGAAGATTCTGACATTAATGAAAGATCTCATCAAAGATGCACTTGCATCGATCAGCTTCTGAATTGAGTTCAAATCAAAGCAGATACACTTGCTGACATCAACAATTTTAATAAAGCATTGCTGAATCATTGATAGTGCAATGATGAGCATTGTAGAAATCAGAATGACTTTTGTTTCGTGAATTTTGCAGACAAGCACTATAATATGAATCTCAGCAGTCTTTATAAGATAAGATGATATTTAATGATGAAGCAAACATCAGCATTGAATAATCTTTTATCTTTTTATATAACTTTTGAAGTAATAAACAGAGCTTTGTTATCTCGCTGTCTCATTGATCAGATCTGCATGAGAAAAGATTGAATGTTAAAGCAAAGTGAGTGAAAAAGAAATATTTTATGACGAGGTTTATGAGATTCAATGAACAGCAAATGAAAATGCGAATGAGTGAGACAATGACTGATTAGATAGAACGAATGAACTTGCATCAGAAAGCTTCAGAATTTCATTCATTATCTCAGCAATCTTCTCTTTTGCAGTGATCATCATGACAATAATCATTTATTTATTCTTTCTATCAGTTATCTTATCAGTCATGACAGCAGTCTTCACAGTCTTTCTTGTGACAACAGTCTCTACAGTCTTCTTTATAACAACAGTCTTCGCAGTTTATTCAGTGACAGCAATCTTCATCATCTCAATCTACTTCTTCTTCTTCTTCTTCTTCTTCTTTTTCTTCTCTATCATCTCAGTCTGCAATCGCAGCTCAGCGATCAAGTCTCATTAAAGAGTCAAAAGAGACGAAGAAGATATTTGATCAATTCTTTATCTGAAAGATAAACAAGATTTTACGTCAAACAATCAAACAAAAGCTCGCAGAGATGAGACTCATAATGAATGCTCAGATGTGATCTATGAATGATTTGAAAGATATGATAGACTCAACGTCTGCTATCTATTGAACTGCTATATAAGTAAAGATGTCAGATGAAATAACTCATGCATTTAAGAAAGATCTGAAGTTCTTTAAGTTGATCTGACGTGAGATCAAGACTTTATTAGAACTGAGTTGTTAAATAAAGTCAAATTTCTGAATCAAATTTCTGATTTTCTATCTTCAATTCTCATTTCAAAGCTCTGATATTTATCTCAAAAATATAGTCTGAATGCTTGAAGTGCTGCTTTGAATATTTATCACATTCGCTTCATTCAACAGCATAATGAAGAAAGTCATCAAAAATGTCTTCAAAATGAGATCATGTTTCATTAAAATGTTTATGAACTCAGATCTTTAATATGCTGAAGATGAGTTCTATGAGATTGTAATTTGATGAGTAGAAAGACAAATATTGCATCTGACATTCATATCAATGATAAATCATCAATTCAACGAGACAAATAACTTATTTGACATTCATGTGAGATGATAAACTCTTCAATTCAACTATTGCAATGAACATTTATATTATTCATGATGATCACACTTCTTGAAGTTGAAAAGAAACTGCATAAAGATAGCAGTTCATTTGCTAGTTATTGAAAGAAAGTCTCATTGTTGAATCAACTTTTGTGAATATCAATGCAGAATAAATATTCATCTTTCATATAAATCAAAAGAACACTTCAGCAATGTTCTTTTATTCTGAAGACTTGATAGCGAGCTGATTAATTAATGAAAGCATAGACTTGATGACATTAGTCTGTGATCTCGTTGAATAAAGACTCATTCATAAACACAAGCTGTTTAATCATCAAACGAAGCATGTCTGCTACTTAATTCAAACGAAGCTCATTGTTTTATCTGACTTCTACACACTGTTCTTTTTTAATACTTCAATCTTTTCTCTTCAGAATTCTTGATATCATGAATTAATGTACATTAATGTTTCACTTCTTTCATATGTATCAGATCATTTCTTTCTGCATGACTTACAACTGTTCTTCAAGATAAACTATGAGATCATTTTCAGTGATCTTAAAGATTTTTCAAGAAGCATCTTTGAATTGAAATTGAGATCTAAAAGATGAGTTATACATAAAGAGATTCTCTTGAACATTATATACAGTGACAGAACAACAATGAATCTTTTCAGCAATTGTTGAAGAAGTTCAATGAAGTAGCAGAAGATGTAGTATTTTGAAGCAAAGACTTGCAGAAAGTGATTTTGACATAGCTGAAAGAACATCAGAAACGTCAATAAATAAAGAGATCTGAATAGCTTCAATTTTGAGCAATTGAGAGAGCGATGAAATTGAATTTCGAATTTCTCATATAAATGAATCATCATGAGACAGAGCGAAAATGAATGTCAAGAATTCTAAACCTTTCTGCATACGCTAAAAACAGTCTTCATGATTTCTCTTTATGACTTTCTACCATGTTTTCCCGTCATGACTCTCTATCAAATAGTTTTCATGTTTTCTCTTCATAACTTTTCTTCATGACTTTCTATCATGGCTTCCTACCATGACTTTTCTTCATGGCTCCCTACCAAACGGCCTTCATGTTTCCCCTTCATGGCTTTCTATCATGGCTTCCCTTCATGGCTCCCTACCAAATAGCCTTCATGTTTCCCGTCATGGCTTTCTACCAAAAAGGTAATGCAAAAAGGTAATGCAAAAGCAAAAAACCGGAAAAATTTCTCTATTTAGCTCTCTTGACGCCAAGCTCGGGTTCTTGGCGGGTCGGGTCGGGTTGACTCGATTCCTAGTCGGATCGGGTCGCGTCGAATTGAAAATATGCTCAATCCGACTCGAATCGGGTTGAAAATGTGGGCAATCCGACTTCGAATCGGGTCGGATCCAAAATGTCAACCCGAAACCCGACCCGACGGTCAGTCTAGTTCAACTTGACAATGCTTGACAAACTCTTTATAGTCGGCCTGTTCTCTTGAGTTATCGAGAACTTCTTAATAATTAGCTCTACCATAATATATATTCATTCTGTGCCTGCTTAGAATATCACATTGCCATACCACCCTTATAGGCCTCGTCTACCCCCCTAGTAGACCTGACCATCACAGTTAGCTTGAAAATTCAATGATTAATTTATTTTCTTCGAAAACATTAGTTGAACAAGAGCAGACGATCTAATCGATTCATCATCTTCTCAATATGCTTCGTCATATGTTTCGTGATCTGACTATTCATGCCTCTCACTTTCGCTCATTCTTAAGCGATTGATTTCTACTCATTATCTACAAACTCTATCTTTGCAGGCTGCTTTAGCAGCTTTCGAGCTAGTTTGAAACTGTTTTTCTTCACGTCTTGACATCGTCACTTCATCTCTGAAACTTCGAGCGAAGCAGTTGTTTTCGAACGTTTCAAGAACTACACTCGAAATTAGTGATTTCGAATATACAATTCTTCGCACTCGGCTGAAGAAACGAAATACCCTATCAGATTCACAAAATCAATGTTGATACTATGACACAATTGATGGTCCGATCGGTATTCTGGAGGACGATGATCTGCAGAATGCAGTCCGGTACGTGCGAGATCGTGGGCAGAATAGCCTTAGGATCAACGTCAGGGGACAGGATGACATTGGTATATCATCTTTTATTCTTTCATGTTGCCATCTAATAAGGAAATAGATCAGTCGATGAGCCAAGATCTACTTGGGAATGAAGAGAGTGCATTATCGAGTTCGTTTTATCTATAGTCGGAAACCCTTGAGATTGAGACTCAAATCTTAGCCTGCAAATGCTGGTCAAACTGCACAACGCCAGACAGCAATTCGATCAGCTCTTCCACGAATTGACACAACGTATGCATGGCACACCTCAGGTACTACCACCGTCATCCGACAGCGGTAGCCCTAATAGTGCTGCGGCCTCAATCAACAATGGCAAAATCCAGGGGAGAACTCGCTTCCATAGATTCGCTTTAGCAGCAGAAGACAGATATTCGTCGAGATAAAAAACTTCCCTCTTCAGCCCGAATTCACCACACAAGTGAAACCGAGAAGCTTCGGGCTCTTATCATCAACAACAGGCGCATATTCAGGACACAGTCACAAAGAACGTAAAGAGATGATTCCAGGACGCAAAACCGAGTAGCACGAGTCCCCGATCCCAAACTCCCCCGCAACCAAGCCAAGGTTTTCTAAGCAGACGCACAGAAACCCAGCGCCCCCATCCCACACGACCCGGTTGCGGAGAGGATATTGTGAATGAACGCACCACCGATGTTGTGTCCTGTTGGCCCCGAGCTCCTGTTCATTGAGCACAAGATTACCACGGCTGAAAAGCTACGATGCGTGCAGAATATTCTCTTGAGTGTAGCTGCGTTAGAAGAACAATCTGAAGCAGTGCTAACCGAAGCGTGGAAACTGTTGACCGAGGGCAAACTATGGCGAGCGAGTTACTTCTCTTTAGATGTCGCAGTTCAAGAGTTCGACAGCTCACAGCTAAAGAAGCTAAGAGATTTATTCTCAAGTGAACTTCAGCGAAAGCAGAAGTCTATCAAATTAATTCAGAAGAAGTGAACTCATCGCATCGTTAACTGATGTCTTGATCGATAGAGCGAACATTATTTGAAACAGATGATTTATGTCGCGAGAAGATTCACATATGAGCAGACTGACAGTCGAATTCAGAAAGAGTCATCTTTCAAAGATTGCGAAGAAATCTGTCAGACAAAGACTTGATTCATCAGATCATCATTGAAGATTGATAGTTGTTGAAAGGAATGTCAAAAGCAAACATCGCAGCTTTGAAATAAGGCTAGAACATTAGTCAGCTACCCTTCATTAAGTCTATGCAAATGTTCCATGGTACGGTTTGTAACGACGCTGTGATACGGCGAAGCGTAAGGAATGTAGCTTTAATCTCTGACATGAAATTCCCCGTATCACGTCTTATTGTAAAGTATTATGGTAGTTCAAAGATTCTGCTTGACTTTGAATGCCATCTAATAGGTCTGGCTTGAACTTTGAGGTTACAGCAAGACATCAATGTACATGAAACGGTATGGATAACATGCACACCTGGGTATATCCGCCTTTAAATTTACCATGCAGTCCGACAATGACCCAAATTCGCTCGAGTATCGCCTTTCTCACTTCTTCCCCTCCCCGCTTTCTAGACTCACATCATAGGACCAAAGCGCATCCCACGGTTTGTGTTTCGGCTTTTCGGGGGATGACCTCCGGGATTGTGGGTGTCCCGCGCGAAGAGATCTAGACGGTGACGCATTAGCCTTCCCCTGCTGAAGAAGTCAGTCCGATTTTCAATGTGGGCCGCTGCTGTGTCACGGGCCCCAAAGGAGATTTCTGCGTACTTCCTCCGCGTTCTGGCTGGTGGAGGGTTCTGCAGCTGCCTCTTGAGCTGTCGACGATTTTTGTGTATCTTTCGATGCACCGTCCATTTGCGAAACGCTGGTCTCTGGCGCTTCGCCTTGGCCGCTGTTTATATTGGGTGTTGAGGTTGTAGCAATGAGCCCTTTCTTGGAGTTCGTGCTGCTGCGACGACTGTCGAGACTGCGAGTCAATGTCTTGGTCGCGCCATTGCCATCCAGTGACTTCTTCATCCGAATGCTGCCTTTGGCGTCTACGTTCGCAGACGCCACCGTGACCTTGCTAAGGCCAATATTAATCGGAGCGCCCGGCTTTTCCTCTGCAGCGTCAAGCAAATACCATCTCAAGCCGTCAGATAATTCAAATGGGTTCTCGTCATCCAAGGAAGTTCCACCATCGCTTGCTGCGCCTAAAGATTTCCCATCACTAACGAGGTTTATGCCATTGATAGATTTAGAAAGGTCCACGACGCGCTCTTCAACTTTCGATATCCTTGCTAAAAGCCAGTCTCTGGTACGAAGCTTATGTGAATCTTGCTCGCGGAGGAAGTAGTGAGGGGCGCCTACGTTGAACGCTGCCCAAGGCCTGGTAGCTTGATTCCTAGTCGGCAAAAAGAGCGCCAGGTCCCCTTCCCTGAAAGATCTGAAAGCGATCTTTTCATGAGCTTCGCTCTGTGCGCGATGTGACTTGTCGCGGTATGCTCGGGCTTCTCGTTGCCATTTGCGAGCTGTGTGGTCAGCTTCTTTGACTCGCTTGATGATAGCTTCGCTAAACGCAGTCATGTCGAAACTAGAAACATCTCGAATGTACTGTTCGAACTGCCGTGCTTCTGCGTCTTGGTCATTGATCCGTGCCCATCGAAGAATCTCGGTATCCGCAGGGGTGTCGAAGTCGGTTTTGGATGGCAATGGACCTGAAAGGCTGCGGTTCATTGACATTGAGGTTTCATTAATAACTGTACTGGCACTTACCGCCCTGGAAGTTTTCGATATGATCATGGTGTCATCCTGCTTCGTGACTGTGAGACCGACCTGCTCCAGCAGCCGGCTCAAGCTCTTGTTTTGCGAGTATAGTCTCCTAGAGATATCCTCAGCGCGAGCTGCTCGAGAGCCGAGATGAGCGCTTAGTTTATCATAGACTTTCCGCAAATCCTCGAGTCTGCTCTGCTTGTCGGTAAGATCTGTTTGGAGACTTTGGATCGTCCCCTCAAGAGCGGATTTTCTCCCAGCTATGTCGGCAACCATGCGATCTTTATCTACAATCTCGGCTTTTAGCGACCCGGAAGTAGACTCCAAAGTAGCATACTTGATTTTCAATTTACGGTGTTCCGTTCGCTCAGTGTCTAGCTCCGCTTGTAGGGAAGAATATCGGGTTCTTTGCTCAGCAAGGTTTTCGCGAACGGTAAAGACCTCCATCTCCTCTATTCCGATCTTTTCTTTCAGATCATGAATCTTCTGGTCTCGAGATCTAATTCGGTCGTCGAGAGCGACGTTGTCTGCGCGTAGCGCCTTGACCAGATCTTCAAGCTCCGCTGTGTGAGCTGCTGATCTCTCAGCGACGGATTCTACCAGCTCAACTAGTGCACTGAAATCTTTTGAAGCGCTCTCGTCTTTAGATAACTGAAGGAGTGCGGCTCGCAGAGATCGATGGTGCTCTATTTGAGCTTCACCTCGGCTTTGCAGTCGCACAGATAATTCGTTATTTTTAATGGTAAGCTCAGAATTCTCCGCACCTTGCTGCTCTAGCTGGCGCTCCAGCTGGTTGGCCTTCTCTCGCTGCATGGTGTAATCATTATGGAGGAATTCTATCTGCCCTTGTGCTTTCTGTACACGAGCAGCTGAATCATTGCGTGCTAGGTCAAGTTCTTGCTCCAGAGATTGTATCTTGTCTGAATGATCGCGGCTCTCGAGCATGCGGTCAACCTCATCCTCCATCTCTTCTAGTTTTAGCTTTAGTTTGCTATTTTCTTCCTCAAGGGATCGACGCTCCCCGTCGAATTCCCGTTGTTGAGCTTCGAAGTTGCCCAGCAGATCTGTGTTAGTTGACACCACATCCTGCAGCTGACTTTTCAGTTCACTTTCTGCTTTCACATTTGCTGCGGCTTCGCGGTTCAAGCTCCCTATCTCAGCTTCCAGACCTGTAATTCTTTGAGCTAAGCTTTTATCCTCATGATCATTCTGTATGGAGTATCGTCGCGATGATACCGAAGATCTACGCGAAAGACTTCCTTGAGGCTTCGTCAAGGAAGTAACGTAAGCTGGGGTAGGCGAAGTCGCTTGCCGTTCAAGGCCTGTACCATTACTGATAGCAAAGGCATTACCACTAGTCGGCCTGGAGACTTGGCTCTGTCTATGCAGAAGGTCTTCTAATTTGCGGATTCGACTTTCTGAGCTTTTGAGCTTGTCTTCGACTTTTATTTTTTCGCTCTTCATGCCCCTCAGAATCTCTTCGTCGCCACGTAGCAAGAGGGAATTACTGCCGAACGCTGCGTTATGAATACTACCATTCTTGAAAGCTTTCGCCCTCCGAGCTTGCTGCCTTGTAGGTGCATCTAGAATCCTTAAAAGCGCTTCAACTTCGTTAACAGTTTCATCAAAACCTCCTGAATGCGTTAGAGCTTGGGTGTACTGGGTGACATCCTTCCTGGTGACATTCGGCCATTGCTGCTTCTGCGCTTGAATATTGACATCCACTCCTAGTGCCATATGATCGATGGATTTAAGATCGACCGTGCCATCCATGTCTTTCACCCACCTCTTTCGCCGCCTTGCCTCCTCTTCTTTGAAGGTGGCTACTTCCTCTACTAAAGATGTAGAGTCAACCGTCATCTTCTCAGTCCACTCCCACCGTCTTACACATTCGATCAAAAGATAGCCGTAGACAGATGGTAATCTGATAACAAAATTCAAGGTATCAAAAGCCTGCCCTTCTCCCTTGTCCATGTCCAAATTTGCCAATTGCGATTGTACGAGTGCTATCCTTGATTCGATCGCCGCGATCTTCTGCATGTATCGTAATGCAGATGCCATTACAAGGTTCTTCCGTTCTGTGCTCTGACGCAACAATTGATTGATCTCCGAGATGGTCTGTGACAGGGATGGGAGAAAATTTCTTGTGTGCAACAGTGCTGTCCTTGAGACTTGAGATATGGACTTTAGTGTGTTCTGCAGCCCAAGAATATGTTCATAATCGGCGTAAAGTTTTTTTGCGATAGCTTCGATCTCCTCCATCAGGCGAGCAGCCTGTTCTACAGCGTCACTATCTGATAAATCGGCAGTCTGACTAAAATTATCCATAACGTCACTGGCGCCTTGGACGACACTCTCGAAGGTTTGGTTGAGATCGGTAAGGCGATCTGTGAAACGCCGAGAAATATCGTGAGCAATCACTGCAGCGCTTCGCACCTCCGTAACGTTGACTAGATCGTTCAAAGTAGCGTCAAGACGTAAGCTACCTGTTGCTTTCCGGCCTTCCAAAACTGCCTGGGCACCAAAAATGCAATATCCAAGCTCCTCTAGCGCAGGTATTGAAGGATACTTCTTTAGCGGAGCTTCCCAGCTCGAAATCAGATAGGCTTGGTCTTGCATGGTGCTATCGGCCCAGGTCTTAGAACTCTCGAATTTTGGTCGTAAAAACGCCAGATGCTGTTTGATGTTCTCCACTGCGATGGCTGCGCTCCGCCGAACCACACTAGTTTCCGCATCTACTCTCTGGACTTCTTTCACCATCAACAAAGCGATATCTGTAAGTTCGACAGCCCAAGCGCGCCGGTCTTTAAACAGAGTTTTCCATGCTTCAAGGCTGTTTCCGTCCGCCAGCGTATCTGGAGCTGCCTTTGGGGAGTAAGGTGTCGGAGTAGGAGTTTGCGAGATAGAGTCGTTGGAGCCATCTGAAGAGGATTGGGATAATATTCGCCTATCGTACAAGAAGATTTCCTTCTGGAAGCCTGATTAGCTCTGAATTCGGAGACTCCTGGGCGAGCAAACAAACCTCTGTCAATAGTGTTTGGGCCTTGACCGGCTTCCCCCGAGCGGTCATCAAAATCTGATGGGCCGCTTCGATAGATGTATTCCGGTAGATCCATGCCTGCAAGCTCTCAGTTCTACAACTGTCGTTAGCAGATTCTCTCCTACGACGCTACTTTTCTCTCAGATGCTTTGCAGAACATACGAAGCGAATGACCGTGAATCGGCCGTGAGACGCACTCCAGTATGTGCCAGGAATACGTATAGTGACATCCCCCATACATCTCCACCACTCTTTTGATTGTTGATTGTAACTGGTCGTACTGGTGTTCACGGTCAAATGGGAAGTTCCGTGCCGACGGCTAGTGGGATGACCTCTCAATATATTTACGCCAACAATCTACCTTCCTTGTCCATCAGTAAAAGAACAACGTTGTATGGATTCCAGCGCGGCAGCCGATGAGTCAAGCTTACGGAGCAAAGGAGGTAACACTTCAGAGTATGCCACCGCCCTTGCCGGATTTGCAGTGAATGAGTCACGCGACGTTCTGTCATTTTACGATGTGGAAGCGCAGATACTCGCCTTGTACGATCACCTGAGCGACTTGAAGCTTGAGATTGCGCTTCAAGAGGCGGGAAATGAGCTTCCTTCAAGTAACGGGCAAGAGATAACTTGACGTCAGGGAATTCGCTGACATATATACAACAGTGGGCGAACTTTCACTGGACGGAGATCCTCATACCCAGATCAAAGCTGCCGAAAAGGATTGCCTCGAAGCAAGAGCAGCATACCTACTTAGGAACAGTATCGTCGAGAACGTTCTTGTCGCCGATCCCATTCTCAAAGCTGTACATTCAGGAATTAACGCAACCCCAGCAGAAATGTGAAACCTGCCCTACTCGTGCGTTAGCGGTTCACTTACTCATGAATCATCAGGTCTCTACATCCCTTGATCGATCGCCGGGATGTACTATCAATCGCACATACGAACATGTCAACTGAACTGGATTCAATATCGAGGTCTACTACTTTGACTGAAGCTGAGAACATTCGTGCTCTGAGACAACATCGAGAAACAGCAACGACACTCTTGAACCTCGCAAATCAAACAAAGATTCAGCGTAACAACGCCATTCAAGGTTCCGGTTCAAGCAAACAGCTTGAGAGACTTCAAGCCGATACCGAAATAGCAAATACCAGATGGAGAATCATGAAGAGTGTTGTTGCGGCAATAGTAGTGGGAAGTGGAGTTGACTGGGCTGCAAATGATGAACTGCGAGATCTGGTCCTGGACGAAGAAGATGAAGAGGATTGATCTATCAGATCTGGATGTGTACTCTATAAGATGGATACCAGTCCCGCAAGTGAAGCAGTACTAGACTGGTAAAGCTTGTGGGTAGGCAATCTACCAATCAGACAAACCTCATAACGGAAGACATTCCTCCCAACTTGCCCGTCCAACCTTCCCAACCGGTGCCAGGGACTACGATAGTCTGGATTGGTATTAGAGCTTATTAACGGCGCCTCTCAAAAGTCCGTACTCTTTCGTTGGTATACACTATGGGTACAGCACTCTCTTAGATATTGGCTTTGACACTTCAAATTTCTAATAACCTTATAGACAACAAGACAAGTGTTCAATGTTCGATCAGTATCACGGTGGATTTCGACTTCTATAATTAGGTATTCTTAGGAAGGGAGGGACTAATAAATCCATATACACGCAAAACTGTCGAGACTACTCTTGAACTATATCCTGCCGGGTCGAAAGCCATGTTCGCAACACTTATCCCCACCCCAACGGTACGTCCCAACGGTATGGAAATGTCATCAAAGACTCTATCAGACCTGCTGTAACACAAGTGGCCTGTGTGCCGATTTCTCCAATCCTTACGGGCAAACCGTTATCGTTGCACAATATCCTGAATACCACCTGAGAAAATATGAAAGTATGTCTCTAAAAGTTCGAAGATTGGTAGACCTCCAAATTTCAACGTATTGGGTATAGTAGGTGATGAAGGAGACTGATCTACCTACCTTAGCTAGGTACCTTCGGTATTCTAGATGGAGTGTTTCTATTGAGGCAGTCACGTTACGAGCAACATAGGCTAGCACTCGGCTAACCGCAAGTGGCTAGACTCCCTCGGCTGAAGGACCAACAACAAAGCATCGTCATCCCAACCAATCACGGGATAGATCATTGTGCTCCTAGCCACAACACGCGTATATTGCATGATTGCCAGCATAATCGTCTTAGAGCACAAAGGCGACCGCAATGTTGCAAGCAGTAGGTACATCAGATTGGCCCTGCATTCATTCATGGGCCATTTGCCAGCAAAGGGAGATCGATCGGGCTGATTGATTCGCTTGTGGTTGTAGACAGATGCAAGTGGGAGGTGCGGGGAATGAATGAAGGGGCTAAAAGTACGGTAGCAGTATTCCGTAGTAGAGTAGCAGCAGAGTACTAGAACTACTTGTACTGCCTCACCCGGATTTCCCTCTCACCCAAAATCCCTCACCCAAATCCCCTCTCCCAAAATCTCTCTCCCAAAATCCTGCCTGCCTGCCAACCGCACCCAAAACAGCCCGTACAGCTCTCTATACTGAGAGTAACGCAGAAGAGTACGTATCATCACTAACAATCCCTTCACCTCGAATCATCTACACATTGAAACAACCTCGCTCGATCCTACCATGTTTACATCTTTCATCATGTCGTCGCCAGCCTCCTCCATCTGCACCTTCCAGCAATGGAATGTGTTTTCTTCGAGATGTGCATCAGTTAATGATCGATCTGATAGAATACCAGCATAACAGATCACCATCAGCATCCACCACAACCCTCTCCGTTACATCCACGACCCGCGGTAAGCTTCGCTTTTCTGCCGTCGCGAATGTTGGTTTTCGCGATGTTGTTGTTTTGGCGCACCAACGCGATCTTGCTACAACAGCAACATTACAACACTTTAGGCCCCGCATTCTGCCATGTCGCACTGCATTGCGGTTAGGACGACCTGATTGCCTCGTTCACTGACACTTCTACAAGCTAGATCAGACACAATGCCTAAAGACAAGACCACCACCCGGAAGACCAAGGCCAAGGGCGCCGCTGACGGAGGCAAGAAGAAGAAGG